>Ga0310825_100024_pt1 | contig 341288 bp, 315 predicted proteins | sample WT_ome_9_FD_202243 | JGI IMG/M metagenome (GOLD analysis project Ga0310825, IMG submission 202243) | Sorghum-adapted microbial communities enriched on wild type (WT) sorghum from Joint BioEnergy Institute, Emeryville, California, United... ... | reverse complement strand
TGCTGCCGGTACCGCGCGACCAGCAGCGCCAGGTCGTCGGAACCGGGCACGGGCTGCCGTGTGGTCGGAGAGGTGAGCGACTGCTCCATCCGCTGGAGGTCGCGGAGCGCCGCACGCGCCGCCCTCTTGAGGGTACGCAGCACCTCGGCGTCCGCACCGCCGGCCCCGCCCGGTCCGCGGCAGCCGCCACCTCGGCGAGGGCTGTCGACACCCGGGTGTGCAGCACCGGGGCCAGGCGGAGGCGCTCGGCGACCACCCGCCGCCGGGTCTCCTCCTCGCTCTCCCGGGGCAGGGCCCGGCGCCGCTCCCGTGCCCGCGCGGCCAGCCCGGACCCGTGGGCCACACCCAGGCCGACGAGCCACGCCGCCACCACGGTGGCCACGTTGGAGAGCCCCAGGACGGAGTCGAAGTAGGGCGCCCGGACGGCGACAGGGCCGCGGCGGCGAGCCCCGTCGGGACCATGGCCGCCAGACCGGCGCGGGGTGTGGCGAAGGACCCCAGCGCGTAGGCCGCGAGGAGGAGCACGACCGGGATCTGGGACTGCCAGTGCAGTGCGGCCGCCAGCGTCGTGAGGGACATGACCGTCAGGAACACGGCCACGGCATGCCGACGACGCCACCAGAGCGCCACGCCCGCCACGACGCCCGCGAGCGTCGGGAGGGCGCCGGCCGTCAGGTCGTAGGCGACCCCCTGCTCGGGCACCAGGCCACCGGCGCCGGCGAGCAGCGCCGCCCCCGCTGCCAGGGCCGCGTCGACGAGGCGCGCCCGGCGCTCCGTGGCGGGGCGCGAACCGGGTCGACGGGCCGGACCTGTGGCTCGGCCACCTGCCCACGATAGGACGTGTGGTCCTGGCGGGGTACCGCCGAACGGGGGTAGCCGAAACCCCCGCACGGCCCTTTCGACGGGTCCGGTGCCCCACCGAGGCTGGGAGGCGGTCACCCGGCTGCCGAGAGAAGGGACCTGCCATGACCACCACCTCCGTCACCACCCCGGCCCCGGCCACGACCCGGGACCTGTCCCTGCCCACCGCCCTGGGCTCCGCGCTGCTCGCCGTCGGCTCCCTCGGGTACATCGCCGCCGGCGCGCTGACCGAGGGTGGCCCCGGCCGTGCCGGGTACCTGCACCCGCTCAACGCACCCGCGTGCACGCTCGCCGCCGTCGGCGCGACGATCCTGGCCCTGGTCCTGGCCGCCTGGCGCCCGAGCGGGCTGCCCCGCTGGGCCACCCAGCTGGCCGCCGCCGGGATGGTCTTCACCGCTGCGGCGGCGTGGGTCTCCGGGACCGTTATGGTCGGCCTGGCCGGCACCATGCCCGACGACGCGTCGTTCCTCGCCGGCGCCGCCTCGGCCTGGGGGATGGCGTTCTTCGCCCCCAAGGCGGTCCTCCTCGTGGCGTTCCCCGTCCTCGCGGCCGCCGGATGGCGCTCCGGTGCGCTGCCCCGCGCGGCGTGCCTCGCCCTGGTCCTCGCCGGGCTGCTGTCGCTGTGGCCGCCGTTCCCGCCGGCCGGCGCGCTCACCGCGCTCGCCCTCTATCTGGTGTCACGGAGGGCCATGCCCTCCTGATTGTGGGTCCGCCGTACCGGTCAGCGGCCGGGGCGGCGGTTCAGGCTGTCGCGCGCAGGTACCGCCCGAAGTGCGGCACGGTGAAGGCGATGCGGCCGCGCTCGCCGGAGTAGATCAGCCCCTTCTTCAGCAGCGCGTCCCGCGCCGGTGAGAGGGACTGCGGCTTGCGGCCGAGGTACCTCGCCACGTCGGCGGTGAGGACCGAGTCGGTCTCGTCGCGGTCCTCCGGCGACTGCTCCGCGGCGAGGTCGGCCATCGCGCGCAGGTACTCCCGCTCCCCCGGCGTCGCGCGCTCGTAGCGGCTGCCGAAGAAGCCGACCGCGAGCTCGGCCTCCGCCTCCGGCGCGGCGACGCGGACGTCCTCGGCGGTGATCGGGCTCTGCGGGGCCACGTCCCAGACCACCTTGCCGTAGGCCTGGATGAAGTAGGGGTAGCCGCCGGTCGCGTCATACATCGCCGTGAGTGCCTCGTCGTCGAACTCGGCACCCTCGTCGCGGGCCGGCACCTGCAGGGCGGCGTCGGCGGCCGGCCGCGGGAGCCGGTCGATCCGCTGGTACCGGAACAGCCGCTCGGAGTACGACTTGCTCGCCGAGAGCACCGCGGGCAGGTGCGGCAGGCCGGCACCGACGACGATGACCGGCAGCGCGGACTGGCTCAGCTCGTGGCAGGCGGCGCAGATCGCCGAGACGTCCTCGGCGCCGAGGTCCTGCATCTCGTCGATGAAGACCGCGACCCCGCGACCCACGTCCGCGGCGAGCCCGCCGACGTCGGTGAGCAGCTCGACGAGGTCGATCTCCATGTCCCCGGAGTCGGCTCGCCCGGTGAGCGCGGGCACGTCGATGCCGGGGTTCCACCGGTCGCGGAGCCTGGCGCCCGGCTGCTCCCGCTGCGCGAACGCCTTGAGCACCCCGAGCACGTGGTCGAGGTCGTCGCCCCGCGGGTGACCCAGCTCGCGCACGGCCATGTGCAGCGCCGCGGCGAGCGGCCGGCGGATCGACTGGTCCGGCCGGGCCTCGAACTTGCCGGTTCCCCAGCGGGCGCGGACCGCGGTCGACCGCAGCGCGTTGAGCAGCACGGTCTTGCCGACGCCGCGCAAGCCGGTGAGCACCACCGAGCGCTCCGGCCGGCCCCGGCTGATCCGCTCGAGGACGACGCGGAAGGTCTCCAACTGCTCGTCACGGCCGGCGAGCTCGGGCGGGCGCTGCCCGGCGCCGGGCGCGTAGGGGTTCCGGATCGGGTCCACGATCGCACTGTATGCGGCCGTCTAGCGCGATCCTGAGATTTGCGAATAGTCCGGGATCGTGTGTCGGGCCGCGTATGGCGCGGGCCCGGCTCAGGGGATGAGGCCCAGCTCCCGCGCCGCCTCCTCGCGCATCTGCGCCTTGCGCACCTTGCCGGTGACGGTCATCGGGAACTCCTCGACGATCTTGACGTAGCGCGGGATCTTGTAGTGCGCCAGCTTGCCGGTGGCGAAGGCGCGGACCGCCTCGGCGTCCAGGGGCGGTCGGCCCTGCTTCATCCGGATCCAGGCGCACAGCTCCTCGCCGTACTTCTGGTCCGGGACGCCCACCACCTGGACGTCCTCGACGTCGGGGTGGGTGTGCAGGAACTCCTCGATCTCGCGCGGGTAGATGTTCTCCCCGCCCCGGATGACCATGTCCTTGATCCGGCCGACGATGAGGCAGTAGCCGTCCTCGCGCATGACCGCGAGGTCGCCGGTGTGCATCCAGCCGTCCTCGTCGATCGCCTCGCGGGTCTTCTCCTCGTCGTTCCAGTAGCCGAGCATCACCGAGTAGCCGCGGGTGCAGAACTCCCCCGGTGTCCCGCGCGGGACGGTCTCCCCGGTGGCCGGGTCGGCGATCTTGATCTCCAGGTGCGGGTGGACCCGGCCGATCGTCTCGGTGCGGCGCTCCAGGTTGTCGTCGACGCGGGTCTGGCAGGACACCGGGCTGGTCTCGGTCATGCCGTAGGCGATGGCCACCTCGTGCATGTTCATCTCGTCGACGCAGCGGCGCATCACCTCGACCGGGCACGGGGAGCCGGCCATGATCCCGGTCCGCAGCGAGGACAGGTCGTGCTCGGCGAAGGTCGGGTGGTTCTGCATCGCGATGAACATCGTCGGCACCCCGTAGACGCCGGTGCACCGCTCCGCGGCGATAGTGCGCAGCGTGGTCCCGGCGTCGAAGGTCGGCGCCGGGATGACCATCGTGGTGCCGTGGGTGGTGCAGCCCAGGTTGCCCATGACCATGCCGAAGCAGTGGTAGAAGGGCACCGGGATGCACAGCCGGTCCTCGGGGCCGAGGCGGATCAGCTCGGTGACCAGGTAGCCGTTGTTGAGGATGTTGCGGTGCGACAGCGTCGCGCCCTTGGGGTAGCCGGTGGTCCCGGAGGTGTACTGGATGTTGACCGGCTCCCGGGGGTCCAGCGACGCCATCCGCTCGCGCAGCCGCTCCTCCGGCACCTCTCGGCCGCCGTCGACCAGCGCGGCCCAGTCGTCGGTGTCGAGGTAGACGACCCGCTCCAGCCCCGGCGTCTCGCCGGAGGCCTCCCCGACCATCCGCCGGTAGTCGCTGGTCTTGTACGACGACATCGCCACGAGCATCCGCAGCCCGCTCTGGTTGACCGCGTAGACGAGCTCGTGGGTGCGGTAGGCCGGGTTGACGTTGACGAGGATCACGCCGACCTTGGCGGTGGCGTACTGCAGCAGCGTCCACTCCGCGCAGTTGGGTGCCCAGATCCCGACCCGGTCACCCTTGTCCAGCCCGGCGGCCAGCAACCCCCGGGCGAGGGCGTCGACGTCGCGGTTGAGCTCCGCCCAGGTCCAGCGCCGCCCCGAGGCGACCTCGACGAGGGCCTCCCGGTCGGCATACCGCTGCACCGTCCGCTCGAGGTTGGCCCCGATGGTCTCCTCCAGCAGCGGGGGCTCCTGCTCGCCCCGCGCCTCCGAGAGCAGTGGCTCCGCCATGACGGCCTCCTTCGCGCGCAGTTCGCCCGGCACCAGACTGCTCGGGCCCGCTGCCCAACTCAACCGCAGGGCCCGTCGCGGCCGACCGCCGGGGTGGACGAGCGAGGGGCCGGCCCGCTGCTGCGGACCGGCCCCCCGACGTCGGGTTCCCGGCTCAGATCTGGTCGGACTCGCCCGTGGCCAGCGCGAGGTTGTTGTGCTGCTTGCGCACGTCCTCGCGGGCGTCGGTGAGGGTGTTGACCAGCTGCGGGTTCAGCGTCGGCTTGAACTGCTCCCAGGCGTCGCGGAACTTCTCGGCGTTGGTGCCGGTCCAGACGGTGCTGGCGAGCTCGCGGTCGATGTCGGCGCACACCTGCTCGATGTTGCTGGCGCTGTTGCCGAGGGTGCTGAAGAGCTGACGCAGGGTGGCGAGGTCGCCACCAACGGTTCCGGACATGGGTGTCCTTCCTTTCCGAGGGTTTTGGTTCCGCCGCACCCCCCTGAGACCCTCGGGTGCGGCTCCACCACCCAAGCAGCCGACGTAGGCCGTGTCCACCTCTGACCCGGCACTCCGGTGCCAATTCGGTGAATTGGCCCGAACCTGCCAGCGGCTACCCGCGCCGGGCGCCGGCTCCCACCAGGGTCGCCGGCTCCAGCGGGAGCTGCTTGACCGGCCGCGCGGGGACGCCGGCGACGAGGGTGTGCGGCGGGACGTCGCGGTTGACCACGGACCCTGCCGCGACGACGGCCCCGTCACCGATGGTCACGCCGCCGAGGATCGTCACCCCCGCGCCGATGAAGACGCCGTCGCCCACGGTGATGGGCGGGAAGGAGTGCTGCCCGGCCCTGCGGTGCGGCCCCGCGATCTCGTGGGTGTCGGTGATGAACCGCGCGAACGCCCCGACGTTGACCCGGTCGCCGATGGTGGTGTTGGCCCGGATGTAGGCGTTGCGGTTGAACGAGCAGTGCTCCCCGATCGTGATCGGTCCCACCATCTCGGCGTACCGGCGCACCAGGGTGCGCGGTCCGATGCTGATGGTGCGGCCCTCGCTGGCGATGAGCACGCAGGTGGGGTGCACCCGGGCGCCCTTGCCGAGGACGACGCCCTCGGTCGGCTCGTACGACGTGGGCCGGGTCTGCCGGCGCAGCTCGGCGAGGTCGCGACGCAACTCCGCGACCTCCTCCCGGAGGGCGTCCAGCTCGCGCCGTGTCGCCCGGTCGAAGATCCCCACGCCTGCGGACCGTACCAAGCCGGCCGGCCCGGGCCCCAATCCGGGGTGCGCCCCGGCGGGTCGCTCAGTCGGGCCAGATGACCTGGACGCGCTCGACCTGCCCGGTGCTGACGAGGTAGCCGCCGCCCGGCGGCATCGACTGACCCAGGACGGAGCGGTTGACCCGCACCCCGAAGACGTCGGCGTCCGCCGGCGCCTGCGGTGCCAGCATGATGCCGTTCCCGGAACGCTTCATCGCCGTCGCGGGACCGCGGTACATCCCCTGCAGCTCGGCCGGCGAGCCCGCCCCGACGACGATCGACTCGGTGTCGCGCACCGCGTCGATGTGGGAGCCGACGAGGTCGGCCAGCCACCCGTCGGCGCCGACGAGCTCGAGGTCGTCGACCAGGGTCAGCAGCGGCGCCTCTTCCTCGCGGAGGCGGGCGAACAGCTCCTTGGTGCTCATCTGGTCCCCCGACGCGTCGAACGGTCCGTGCACCCGGTCCAGCCCGACCAGGTCGCGCAGCGGGCTCACCCGCGGGGTGACGACGATGACGTTCCAGCCCCGCTCGAGCGCGCCGACCGCCAGCGTCCGGAGCACGGTCGACCGGCCGCTGCGCCGGGCACCGGTGACGAGGGCCGCCGGGCCGTGCTCGACCGCGTCGAGGTAGCGCACCCCGAGGGTGTCGCCACCGACCGCCACCGGCAGCGCGGTGGCCGGAACCCGCCGCCCGGCCGCCTGCTCCTCGGCGGCCAGCTCCCTGGCCTCGCGCAGGGTGACCCGCACCGGGAGGACGTCGACCCGGAACGGGCGCCGCTCCCGCGGCAGGTCGGCGAAGCGGCGCTGCGCCTCCCGGCCGATCGCCTGGAGCGCGGCGACCTGGGCGGTGCCGGCCGGGTCCTCGGCGAGGAGCGCCACCTGGGTCTCCCGGGCACCGTCGCCCCGGAACGCCCGGCCGTCCGGCATCGAGGTGGGCACCTCCCGGGGCGTCAGGCCCACGGCCTGGAAGTCCGAGGGGTCGATCATCCGGAGCACCATCTTGTCGTCCAGGAGGGTGGACATCCGGCCGAGCGTGAGCGAGCGGTCCCCGGTCATGACGACCCGCAGGCCGACCGCGGCACCCTCCTGGATGAGCTGCTGCCAGGCCTGGACCAGACGCCCGCCGTCGAGCGCGTCATACGCCTGGAAGAAGCCCTCCCACCGGTCGAACAGCACGACCACGTAGGGCAGCCGCTGCTCCGGCGGCACGTGGCGGCGCTGCTCGGCGACGTCGGCGAAGCCCTGCTCGGCGAGCAGCTGCTGGCGCTGGCTGACCAGGCCGCGCAGCCGGGCGGTGAGCCGGTCCATCCGGTCGGTCTGGTCGCGGCTGACCACCGCGCCGACGTGCGGGAGCGCGACGAGCGGCAGCAGGGCGTTGTTGCCGCAGTCGACGCCGTAGACGTGGACGTCCTCCGGGCTGAGGTAGCGGCCGATCGCGCCGGCCACGGCCCGCAGCACGGTCGAACGCCCGGACCGCGGCGCGCCCGCCACCGCCAGGTGGCTGCCCTCGGCGAGGTCGTAGGTCGCCACCCCGCGGCGCTGCTCGGACGGCAGGTCGACCATGCCCAGCGGGATGACGAGCCGGTCGGCGGAGGGCACGGCGTCGGGGAACTCGGCGAGCACGTCGTCGAGGGTCAGCGACTCCGGCAGCGGCGGCAGCCACGGGCTGGGCGGGGTGGGGATGCCGGACAGCCTGCTGGCCTCCTGGGCCGCGGCGACGAGCGCGGCCAGGTCGGTGGGGACCGAGGCGTCCTCCTCGGCCTGCGGCAGCGCCGGTGGGGCGGCGCCCAGGGTGGCGAACTCCATCCCCCGCAGCCGCACGTCGGCGACCCGCCCCTCGCCGCGGGGGCGACCGCCGACCCGGGAGGACTGGAACGGGATGAGGCTGGAGTGGCCGAGCCGGGCGTAGGCGCGGCCGGGGGTGGACTTGGCGATGTGCGCGGCGTCGGGGGCCTCGATGACGTCGGTGGAGTCGGTGGCGTCGGTGACCCGCAGCGCGATCCGCAGGTTGGTGTTGGACTTGATCTCGGCACTGACCACGCCGGCCGGGCGCTGGGTGGCGAGGATGAGGTGGACCCCGAGGGACCGTCCCCGGCGGGCGATGTCGACCAGGCCGGTGACGAAGTCGGGCAGCTCGGCGACGAGGGCGGCGAACTCGTCGATGACGATGAGCAGGCGCGGCATCGGCGGGTCGTCCGGGCCCCGGGCCGCCAGGTAGTCCTCGATGTCCTTGGCGTCGGCCGCGGCGAGCTGGTGCTCGCGACGGCGCAGCTCGGCCCCCAGGCTCTCCAGCGCCCGCGAGGTGAGGTGCCCGTCGAGGTCGGTGACCATGCCGACGGTGTGCGGCAGCCGGTTGCAGTCCTTGAACGCCGCGCCGCCCTTGTAGTCGACGAGGACGAACGTCATCTCGTCGGGGCGGTTCTCCACGGCCAGCGAGGCGATGAGCGTCTGCAGCAGCTCGGACTTGCCGGAGCCGGTGGTGCCGGCCACAAGACCGTGCGGCCCGTCCCGGACGAGGTCCACCGCGAAGAGCCCGTCGGCGCCCTCGCCGATGACCGCGGTGGTGGTGCGGCCGGTGCGGCGCCAGCGCTCCAGGACCCCCTCCCCGGTCGGTGGGTCCAGCCGTATGACGTCCAGCAGCCGGCTGCTCGTGGGGATGGTGGCGGCGGCGTCCTCGGTGCTCACGTCGCGGACCGGGGACAGCGCCCGGGCCAGCCGCTCCGCCCACGCCGGGCCGACCAGGTCGGGCCGGACCGCCTCGACGACATCCTGCTCGGTGACCCGCACCGTCATCCACGGCTCGTCGGCCTGGACCACGGCGCGGCACTCCTCCGGCAGCAGCCGGTGGTCCTCGTCGAGGGCGAGGAAGTACATCTGCACCGACGGGCCGGCCTGCAGCAGCGGGATCATCCCGGGCAGCAGCCGCAGCCGGCGGGACCCGTCGAGCACCACGAGGAGCGGGTCGAACGACGCCGCGCCGCGGTTCTCCCGGGTCGCCGCGAGCCGGCGGTCCAGCTCCCGGGCCAGCTCGGCGATCCGCGCCTGCGTGGTCGCCTCGTCGACGCCGACCTGGGCGAGCTCCTCGGCCCCGTCCTCCGGCCGCAGGTGCGGCAGCCACCGGGCCCAGCGCCAGTCGGCCTCGGTGTCCGGGGTGGTGAGCAGCACCAGCTCGACGTCGACCGGGGAGTGCAGGGTCGCCACCTGGCCGAGCACCCACCGGGCGATGGCGCGCCGCGCCGGCCCGGCGATGCCGGTGACCCCGGCCTCGGCGAGCTCGACGGTGACCGGCACGTCCGGCGCGGTCCAGACGAGGTCGCCCTCGTGCCGCTCGCGCAGCGGGGTCTTGATCGTGACCGACGAGGGCTGGTCGGCGGTCCCGACCCGTGCCACCAGCCAGTCGGGGTCGGTGCGACGCCGCTCCCACAGCCGCGCCCTCGGGCCGACCGCGGTGACGAGGATCTCGCCCGGGTCGGCGAAGTCCCGGCGCCGGGCGGCCCGCTCCTCCTGGAGGGCGACGAGTGCCTGCTGCTGGGCACGGCGCATCCGCTGGGTGTACTCGGCGAACTCGTTGTTGTAGCGCCGCTTGGCCTGGGTCCGGCCGGAGGCGAAGTTGGCCAGCGCCATGAGCGGCATCAGACCCATGAAGATGAGCATCTGCCAGCGCTGGAAGACGAGGTAGAGGACCGGGCCCATGACCAGCGGCATCATGAGGAACGGCCACGGCAGCGGCTGGTTCAGCGGCCGCTTCGGCTCCTGCGGCAGGTGGAACTCGGTCTGCCGGGGCGGCGGCAGCAGCCGCGGCGGACGGTTGTAGTCCACGGTCGCGCCCTGCGGGCTGGCCGACAGCGACGCGTCGGGGCGGGTCGGCACGGTCAGCTCCAGCAGGCACGGCCCCACGACGAGGGCCTGCCCCGGCTCCCAGGCCTGCCCCGCGGTGACCGGCTCGCGGTCCAGGTGCACCAGGGGCATCGGGTCGTCGGGGCTCAGCACCCGGGTGCCCGGCGGCAGCTCCTGGTAGGTCGACTCCCCGGCCCGGCGCCGGCGGATCTCGGCCTCCGCGTCGAGCACGATCGGCCCGGGCAGCGGGCGGGTCCGCGGGGGCGGGTGCTGGCGGACGTCGCCGAGCCCCTCCTCCGGGGTGAGCTCGACGGTCCCGTCGGGACGGACCCGCAGCTGCAGGCAGACCGCGGGCAGCCCGATGTCCGGCAGGCGCACGGCGGCGTCGGCCCCGGTGCCGACCACGTGGTCCCCGGTCGACAGCCGGGTCACCAGGCCGGCCCCCGGACCGCTGCTGATCCGCACCTCCACCAGGCCCTGGGGCTCGGCCAGGATGTCCGGCACGGGCCCGCCGACGCCCACGAGGGCACCGTGCCGCACCGGGCTGGCCGCAAGGGGCTGCCGGGGGTCGAGCGGGCGGGACCCGAGGTACAGGGCCGGGGTGAGCCGGGCCGGTCCGGTCTGACGTCCCCCGCCGCCCTCGCGGACGGCCAGGCCACCGTCGCGGGCCGCCGGACCCTGCCCGGGCGCCGTCGCGGGGTCGGGCGCACCTCCACGGACCACGGTCAGCTGCGGCGGCGGGGGCGGCAGGTGCTCGTGGGCCGGGCCGGTCGGGCGCAGCGCGTCACCGGGAAGGCGCTCGGCGAGGGCGGTGGCGAGGTCGCCGACCGTCGCGTCGTCCTCCGCGTCGATCGCCAGGTCCTGCGGGCGGCCCCCCACCACCGCGGTGAGCAGCAGCCTCACGTCACGACGTCTTGTCCCGCTGCGGCACCAGGTGCGCCAGCAGGGCCTCGGTCTCGGGCTCGTACGGCGACCCGGCCAGGGCCAGGTGCAGCTCCTCCGCCGCGGCGGCCACCGATCCCGGCCCGTCGTCACCGAGGAGCCGCAGCAGGTCGCGCCACAGCGCCTGGGCCTGCGGCACCAGGCCGAGCCCGAGACGCAGCGCCTGCTCGGCGCCGGCGCGGTCGCCGCGGGCGAGGAGCTGCCCGGCCGCCCTGCGGGACACCGCGGTGACGAGGACCCGCGCCTCGCGGGCGGCCTGGTGGAAGGCGAGCCAGGTGTAGCGCCCGGCGGGGACGCCGGAGAAGGCCCGGCCGCGGCCGAGCGCCAGCGCCCGGAGCAGGACCTCGGGCTCGTCCTCGTGGTGCGTGGCGGCGGCGACCAGCTGGTGCCAGTCGACGTGGACCCCGGCGCCGAGGCGCCAGCGGCCCTCGTCGTCCTGGTGCAGCACGGGGTGGCCGGTGACGTCCTGGCCCAGCCACCGCTGCGCGGCGGCCAGGGTGGAGTGGACGACGTCGTCCTCGACACCCCGGGGCCACAGCGCCACCCGCAGGACCGACTCGTGCACCCCCTCGGGGTGCAGCGCGACGAGCGCGACCAGCTCGGTGAGCAGGGCGCGGCGGGCCGGGTTGACGGTGCCCGGGGCGTGGACCTCGACCGGGCCCAGCAGGGCGACCCGGACGGCGGCGTCGGCGGGCGGCAGGGCCGCCGGCGGGGGCACGGTGGCGCCCAGCTCGGCGACGACCCCCGCCGGGGCCCGCACCGCGGCCTCGGCGGCGCGGGAGGTGGCCTCCTCGCCGGCCCGGCGCAGCAGGCCCTGCACGGTGTCGAGGGCGTCGGGGGTGATCCGGCGCGCGGTGCCGGTCATGCCCAGGGCACCGAGGTCGATGGTGCCGCCGGGCTCGACGGTGAACCGCCAGCGGGCCGACGGGGTGACGCCGACGCACAGGGTGGTGAGGACGCTGCGACCGTGGGCGACGAGCTCGTTGAGCTGCGCGGCCTGCTCCGGGCTGGGCGGGCCGGAGAGCACGAGGACGTGGGGCCGGAGCGCGGCGGCGTGACCGGCGGCGCGACCGGCGAGCACCCCGTCGACACCGAGCGAGCGCAGCAGCTGCTCCTGGCCCGCGACGGCGGCGCGGGCGCGCTCGACGGCCTCCTCGATCGTGGCCACGTGGCGCACCCGGTCGGGAGCCACCTCGGACAGCTCGGAGCCGAAGCCGACCATCGTGACCTCGACGCTGTCGGACCAGGGGTGGGTGACGAGGTCGACCGCGGCCGAGAGGACGACCTCCCGGGCGACGCCGGCGTCGCCGCCCACCGCGACCAGACCGGGGGCGTGCTCGAGGTCGACGAGGAGGTCGAAGCCGTGCGCCTCGGCCACGCTGACCAGCGCGGGCCACGGCGCGGGCGCCGCGGGGGCGGTCTCCGGCAGGTCCTCGCGGCGGACCATCCAGGAGCGCCCCTGGTCGGCGGGCTGCCACGGCGCGGGCGGCGGGCCGGGCCGGCCGGCGACGTGGAGGACGACCTGGTCGTCGTTGACGTAGACCGCGGCGGCGTCCGGCAGCGGCACCCCGTGGGCGCGGCAGCCCTCGGCGAGCACGCGCAGGGCCCGGTCGAGCAGGTCCGCCCGGGCGGGGTTCGCCGCGAGCCGCAGCGCCCGGTCGTGCTCGTCCGGGGTGCCGTAGGGGCCGCGGCGCTCGGTCAGCGCCAGCAGCAGGCCCGCCAGGACGAGGCCGCCGCCGAGCAGCAGGTCGCCCAGGTCCACGGAGCCCTGCTCGGTGGAGGCACCGCCGCCCGGCGCGCCGAGGTCCGCGCCGACGGCCGCGGCGCCGGCCCCCTCGGCACCCGACCCCAGCGTCGCGGAGGCGCCGGCGGCGGTGCCACCGGCCTCGGCCGCCCGGGCACCGCCGGCCCGCTCGGCGGGGGCGGTCTGGGCACGCGGGGCGCGGGTGACCGTCTGGATGTCGGGGCCGGTGGCGTCGGCGGGCATGACCAGCTGCCAGCCGGGCTGGATGAGGTCGGCGTCGACGAGCCGGCGACCGTCCGGCTGCACCCGGTCCCGGTTGAGCTCGAAGATCTCCTTGTACCGGAACGGGTCGCCCAGGGTGCGCTCGGCGATGTCCCAGAGGGTGTCGTAGTTCCGCCCCTGGGGCGGCTTGACCTCGTAGTACTTGATCGTGGGGGCGTCGGCGACCTGTCCGGCGGAGCGCTCCGCGGCGTGCGCCGACACCTGGTCCACGGTGCGCTGCACCGCCCCGGCCAGGCCGGCGCCGGTGTCGGTGAGCCCCTGGATCCGCAGCCCGCCGGCCTGCTCCGCGGTGACCTGGTCGGCCTCGCGCGTGACGACCGTGGTCTCCGGCGGGCCGTCCGCGGTCGGGGCGTGCCCCGTCATGGTGGCGGCCCCGGCGAGGAGCAGCACCCCGGCGACGAGCCGGCGCGCGGCCACCTGCACCCCACCACCCAGCGGGACGACCCCCGGCATACGGCCGGCGCGGACCGCGCGGAACTCGGCGACCAGGCAGACGAGGAAGTGCGCCCACAGCAGCCACACCAGGACGGCGAACACCTTGATGATCGCCTCGGCGGTGATCTCCGCCTGCAGCCAGGACCGGTCCGGCAGGGAGGTGGGCAGCGGGTTGCCGACGAAGGCGAGCAGCACCGCCGGCACCCCCACGACGACGAGCAGCAGGCCGGTGAGGGCAAGCAGCCCCTTGCCGAGCTGACGCTCCTGCTCCTGCGGCGGCCGCGGCAGGTGGTCGGCGGCGGTGCGCGGGCGGTAGCCGCTGGTCGCGGCGCGACGCTCCCGGGTGACGCTCATGGTGACTCCTCGGGTCAGGGCCTGACGAGGGCCTGGACCTCGTTGACGGCGATGCCGGTGAAGGCGCTCTTGGTGAAGTCGTGGAAGTGGGTCCAGGTGCCCCCGGAGCCCACCTCGACGGTCCAGTGGGTGTGGATCTCGGCCTGGAACACGTCGTCCTCCAGACCGATGCTGGACCTCTCGTAGCGGTACCAGCACCCCTCCGGGTGGTCCCGACGGGTCTCCCCGGGGCGGGCCTCGTAGCCGGTGCCGTCGCAGTGGATGACCGGCCCGGGCCGGCCCTCGGGCAGGATCGTCATCCCGGTGATCCGCGCGCGCATGGTCACGCCCACCTCGGGCACCGCGACCTCGACGACGTCGTCGCCGTGGTTGAAGAACGAGACGTCCTGGTTGACCAGGGGGATCGGCTCCGGCGAGGCGGCCAGGAACGGTGCCGGGATGGTGCCGTCCCGGAAGAACCGGTCGACCAGCGCCTGCTGGTTGTCGGTGAGCTCGACGGGCACCTCGTCCTCCGGGCCGGGGTCGACGACGAAGGTGGTCAGCTGGGTGAGGAAGTACGGGCCGCGGTCGTGGACCACCTGCAGGGTCTCCGGGTCGATGCCCTTGAGGCACTTGTGCCAGTACCAGGTCAGCTCCCGGGAGTTGGCCAGGTTGAGGCCGTCGAGCTCGGACGCCTCGAGCGGCGCGTCCCAGCAGTCCGGCAGCGGGTCGCCGTCGAGGATCTCCTCGATGGTCGGCTGGTCGGAGCCGCCGCCGTTGGCGCGGGTGCACACCCCGCCGAGGTAGTTGGGGTTGGAGACCACGTAGCAGCTCGCGCCGTTGCCGGTGTGCACCGAGCCGCGCTTGCTCTGGTGCAGCCCGGGCGCCCAGTGCTGCCCCGGCTGGCCCGGGGTCACCGGGTCCGGGGACTCCTTGGGCGGTCCCACCGCCAGGCTCGCGGTCGGCATACCGGCCAGCAGCGCGACCGCCGCGGCCACTGCCCCCCACCTCCGCGCTCTCGTGCTCGCACCCCTCACCAGGCGCTCCTCTCGATGTCGATCCCGTTGCAGCTCTGGTTGCCCAGGTAGATCCCGGTGATGACGTAGTCGTCGCGGTCGTCGTCCGTGGCCTCGAGGTGGAACTCGAACGGGTAGACCAGCTCGTCCTCCGGCGGCGCCCCGGTGGCCGGGTCGGCGGCGAAGCCGCGGGCCAGCACGCAGGCCTCGACCGCGGCGCGACCGTTGTCCCGGTCCACGACCTGGGTGACCGTGAACGGCACCGGGCCGGGGTAGTGCCACCCGAGGTCGGTCTCGATGAGGGCCATCCGGTCCTCCCGGGCCTCGCCGGTCATGGTGTCCAGCCAGTCCTCGAGGTCCGGGTCGCCGGCGGTGGCGGCGCGGGCGTACTCCTCGGCCCACTCGCGGACGATCTCCACCCGGGGGTCGTCGTCCCACTGCCCGTCGTCCCCGGACGGGGCCGCCGCGGGCGGCGGGGGCGTGCCGGTCGTGTCGCTGGGGTCCGGGGCCGCGGTCGAGGTCACCGCGTCGGAGGTCTCCTCCGGCGAGGGCTCCGGGGCGCTCGTCGACTCCGCCGCGTCGGCCTCCACCGACGTCGGGCGCGTCCCGAGGTTGGTCGGGCCGGCGGCCTCGTCGTCGGTGCCCCCGCACCCGGCGACGAGGAGGGCCAGGGCGGCCAGGCCGGCGGCACCGGTCAGCGGGCGCAGGCTAGGGCGTCGGCTCGATGCCATCGATGTCCCCCTCCACAGGTTCGGCCCGGCCCGAGCCGGACGCCGTCAGCTGCCGGACGCCCACCATACCGAGCAGGCTGGCGGGCACGCCGAGCTCGACCTCGGCGACGACGCGGAAGGGACGGCGGGTCCCCTCCGGTGCCGGTTCGAGCCGGACGAACTCGCACCGCTGCACCGCGGCGCGGGCCATGACGCGGGAGCAGTAGTCGGCGACGAGACCGGGCACCTCCTGCGGGACCAGCTCGATCTCGCCGAACTCGTTGACCCGGATCGCCTGCACCCCCGCCCGGGCGGCCTCCTCGGCGAACGCGACGGCCTCCCCGCGGGCGTTGAGCTGGCGTGAGGCGTCGATGACCAGCCCGCCGAGGAGCAGCAGGGCCATCGCGAGCACCGGGATCGCCGGGGCGATGGAGCCCCGGTCCCGGTCGTGCAGGAAGCGGGTCAGCACCTCAGTCCTCCACCCCTCGGTGCCGGTCGAGCACCGAGCTGAAGCTGGAGGTCGGGTTCATCGTCCCCGGGGCGCCGGGGAGCCCGATGTCGCCGAGCGGGTAGCGGCAGGTCGCGTCGACGGTGATCGTCTCGCCCGGCTGGAACCGGCCGGTGAGGGTCACCCGGGCGGTGGACTGGCAGGCGGGCACCGCGGCGGTCGCGTCACGCACGGCCCGCTCGGCGGCCGCCTGGGCCTCCTGCAGCGACCGTGCCTGGGTGGCGACCCGGGCGGCGTCGCGGGTGCCGGCCTCGAGGTGCCCGTTGGCCCAGGCCACCCGGCCGTACCCCCAGATCAGCGCCAGGATGAGCAGGACCACGGGGGCGAGGAAGGCCAGCTCGATGGCGATCGAGCCGCGCTCACCCTGCTGCCGCACCGTCTCCGCTCCTGTCTCGTCCGTCGTCCTGCTCGTCCGTCTCCCCGTGTGCCGTGCGCCGGCCGGGCGCTCAGGGCCGGTTCGGCTCCCGGAACCGCTCCACCGTCCCCGACGCCTCGGCCGTGGTGGTGAGGTCGAGCCCCGGGACCAGGCTGATCACCCGTCCGGTGACGGAGACCCACACCCGCCCCTCGGCGTCGTCGTAGCGCGCCCGCACCTGCGGGTCGAGCAGCCCCTGCTGACCCACGGTGGCCGCGAAGTCCCGGGTGTAGTCGACCGCGCCGCCGCGCATCGCCTCGAACGCCGCGGCGTCCTCGGCCAGCCGCAGCTGGGACACCCCCTCCCGGGCGGCCTGCACCGCCACGGTGCGCCCGTAGAAGAAGAGGCCGGCCTGGATCGCCAGGAACACCAGGGTGAGGAACATCGGCGCGATGATCGCCAGCTCCAGGGACGTGGCACCCCCGTCCCGGCGGCCCGGCACGGGGCGACGGGACGTCATACGGACCGGCCTGGTGGCCGGCGCCCTCAGCACTGGCTGCCGACAGGGGCGTTCGCGCAGTTCTCCATCTCGGCGGCCTTGTCCTGGACGACGTTGTAGACCGCCGCGCCGATGAACGTCGCCGCGACGACGACGATCGCCGCGATCAGCGCCCACTCCAGCGCCGACGCCCCGCGCTCCCGCGCCCCCTCCAGGACGTCGCGCATCCGGCGCAGCACGGTGCTCTTGGTGCTCTTCATCGGGTGTGACCCCTCCACTCGAGGTGATCGGCCCCTGCGCCGATCGTTCAGAGAACGGGTCGATGCTGCCACATCCAGGCTTCCTGCCCAACTCCTGTGCAGGGGATCAGGCGGTGAACAGGAGCATGACCGCCGGGTAGCCGAGGTAGATGAGGAACGCCATGAGCAACAGCAGCTGGGCGACGAGCATCGACTGCGAGCGCTCCCCCTCCTCCCCCTCGGCGCGCGCGAGCTCCTTGCGGCGCATCGTCGCGGCCCGGGCGGACAGGGACTGGCGGATCTTGGCGCCGTCGTCGGCGGCGAGCACGAGGGCGCCGGAGAGGTTCTCCAGCTCCTCCAGGTCGATCTCCCGGCCCAGGTCGCCCAGCGCCTCCCACGGGGTGGTGCCGAACAGCCGCGCGTTGGCGAGGGCCTGCCGGATCCGGACGAGGGACCAGTGGTCGCTGACGTTGGCCGCGGCCAGGAGCGCCTCGGGCAGGCCGCGGCCGCCGGCGAGGTTCATCGCGACGAGGTCGAGGAAGATCCCGACGGTGCGGCGGAACTCCCGGCGCCGCTTGTCCGCCTCGCTGCGCAGCGACAGGTCCGGGAGCACGAACCCGAACAGGCCCAACCCGATCCCCAGGACCAGCGGCACTCCCGCCGGAAGGTCCATCCCGGTGAGCCGCAGCCCGGCCCACAGGACCGGCGCCAGGGCGAACAGCATGAGCCCGGCGACGACCTTGGTGGCGAGCATCGCGCCGACGGTGCGGTTGAGGATGGCCAGGTCGGCACGCTGCCGGTGCAGGTGCCAACCGCGCTGGGCGGCGAGCACCTCGAGCCGGTCCGCGAGCGCGGTCATCAGGCCCCGGGTGCGCTCGCTCATCCCGCTGAAGGAGGCGTCGTACTCGCTGAGCGTGTGGGTCTGCATGGACCGCGACCCGGCGTCGATGCGGGCGACGAGCGTGGCGACGCCCGGACGCGGGCGCATCAGCACCCGGATCAGGGCGTAGACGCCGAGCCCGGTGAGGGCGCCGGTGAGCAGCGGCCAGATCACCGGTCCACCTCCGCGAGCCGGAGCCGCTCACGGGCGGAGCGGTCGACCACGAGGAACCGGCTGAGCTTCTCGGGCGTGGCCAGGCGGCGCAGCCAGAGCAGGCCCCCGGCGAGCAGGATCGCCACGACGCCGAGGACGAGCTGGCCGCTGAACGAGCTGTACGGCGCGACGTAGTCGCCGTTGAACACGGCCAGCATGCCCATGACGCCGAGGACGATGAGGAGCACGATCCGCACCGAGCGGCGGATGCTGCGGCGGCTGGCCTCGATGCGACGGCGCATGTCCAGCTCCTCGCGGGTGGACGCGGCGAGGGCGGTGAGGACGTCCCGCAGGCCGGGGCCGCGGAGCCGGGCGTTGAGCACCAGGGCCGAGCAGATGACGTCGGCGCTGGGGTCGTCGAGGTCCTCGGCGAACGCGGTGAGGGCGTCGGGCAGCGGCTCGCGGATGCGGAGCCGGTCGACGAGGAGGTTGAGCGAGGAGCGGATCGAGGCGCCCGCGTTGACCGCGGTGGCGGGGATCGCCTGCTCCAGGCCGATCGCGCCGGCGATGGTGTCGCGCAGCGACTCGGTCCAGGACGCCAGGGCCTCGAGCTTGGCGATGCCGAGCCGCTCGGCGCGCGCGTCGCCGGCGACCCGGTCCCAGTTGGCGGCGAGCAGCCCGATCGCGGCGCCGGCGACCGGCCACCCGGTGAGCCACCAGGTGAGCAGGCCGGCGACGGTGCCGACGGCGAGCCTGGTGGAGGTGTCCTTGGGGTTGACCTTCCGGGCGAACCGGGGCGGCTTGGACGGGTCGCGCTCGGGCACGCCGACGACGGCGAGCACGGCCACGAACAGGCCGAGCCCGATGAGCGCCCCGGCCAGGATCGGCGGGACGAGCGCGAGCACGTCGCCGCCCATCAGTCCCACCTGCCCACGGTCCCGCCCGGGGTGTAGCCGTGGGCGACGAGGTCGTCGATGCAGGCGATCGGCGCCTTGGCCCGCGCGTAGCCGTCCGGCGCCATCGCGAACACCTCCGAGGAGAGCACCCGGCCGTCGACGCCGGTGACCTCGCGCACGCTCTCCACCACGCGGCGCATCCCGCCGCCGGTGGCGTGGTCGTTGATCTTGCGGAGGAAGACCACGAAGTTGATCGACCCGGCGATGAGCATGTGGGTGGCCTCGACCGGGAGGTTCTCCTCGGCCTGCAGGGCGTAGGTGGCGATCCGGTTGAACACCTCGAGCGAGCTGTTCGCGTGGATCGTCGACAGCGACCCGTCGTTGCCCTGGCTCATCGCGTTGAGCATGGTGACGATCTCGTCGCCGAGGACCTCACCCACGATGACCCGGCTGGGGTTCATCCGCAGGCTGCGGCGGACCAGCTCGGCCATGGTCACCGCGCCGACGCCCTCGGAGTTGGGCAGCCGCTCCTCGAACGCGACGACGTTCGGGTGCTGGTCCTCGAACTTGTCCAGGCCCAGCTCCAGGGCGCGCTCGACGGTGATGAGGCGCTCGTGCGGCGGGATCTCGGCGGCCAGGGCGCGGAGCATCGTCGTCTTCCCGGAGTTCGTCGCCCCGGCGATCATGATGTTCTTCCGCGCCGCGACCGCCGCGCGCAGGAACGAGGCCAGCTCCTCGGTGAGCGTCCCGGTGCCGACCAGGTCGTCGAGGGTGACCGCCCCGAGGCGGGCCCGGCGGATCGACAGCGCCGGGCGCTGGCAGACCCCCATGACCGCGGAGAGGCGGGAGCCGTCGGGCAGCCGCAGGTCGAGCTGGGGGTTGGCGGAGTCGAACGGCCGGGAGGTGAGGCCGACGTTGGCGGCGAGGACCTGGATGAGCTCGACGAGCTCCTCGTCGGAGTCGGCGACCGGCGGGGCGGTCTCCTCGCGGCCGTCGGCGTAGCCGACGAACACCCGGTCGCAGCCGTTGATGTCGATGTTCTCGACCTCGGGGTCCTCCAGCAGCGGCTGCAGGCGGCCGACGCCGAACAGGGCGGCGTGGATCGCCGAGGCGATCCGCTCCTCCTCCTCGGCCGACGGCGGCACCCGCCCCTGGGCGATCTCGGCGGCGGCGTGGTCCTCGAGGACCTGGACGATGAGCGAGCGGGCGTAGTGCCGCTCGTCCTCGCTGGTCATCGGCGGGCGCCCGGCGACCTCGTCACGGCGCCGCTGCTGGTTCAGCCGGTCGGCCACCTGGGTGCGCAACCGGCGAACGAGCTGGTTGGTCGCGGCCAGCTGGGCGGCGCTGGCGTCGGTGGGCAGCTCCTCGGTGCGGGTGCTCATCGGAACAACCTCCTCCGCTGGCGGCGGGGACGGCGCAGGACCGGCTCCTCCTCGCCGTCCCGTGTGCCGTCGGCCGGCGTGCCGTTCTGGTGGGCGTGGTCCCCGGCCGGCTGGGTCTCGGCGTGCTCGACCGCGCCCGGCCCGGCCCCGTTCCGGGCAGCGGGGTCGGGGGTCGGCTGCGTCACGTCATACGGCTCCTCGGGCGGGGCGAGGGCCGGACCAGCGGCGGCGAGCAGCCGCTCGACGAGGGTGTGGCCGGAGCGGACGATCATGCTGCGCTCGGGCCGAAACACCGGCTCGCCGTGGAACATCCGCACGGCCTTGGGGTCGAGGGCGACCTGGCCGAGGTCGAGCACGTCGGGCACCTCGGCGGCGACGGTCTGGATGGCGCTGGCGGCCTCGCCCTGGTGCTGGACGTCCTCGACGCAGACCAGGCCGAGCCGCGGGGCGTCGGCGCCGAGCGGGGCGAACGTCTCGTGGAGCAGCGACAGCCGCTGGCGCATGTGCACCACGCTGGTGGGGTCCGCGCGGACGACGCCGACGACGACGTCGCTGCGCTGCAGGAGCGGCAGCTGGAAGGACCGGTGGTTGAGCCGGCCGGCGTCGATGACGACGTCCATGCCGGGCAGCTCGTGGAACGCCTGGGCGAGCGTCGGCCAGAGCGCGCCGGCGGCCTCGGCCTGCGCGGGGTTCTCCAGGCCGACGAGCACGCGCTGACCGCCGAGGGCGACCTGGGAGTGGTCGAGCACAACGCCGGGCACCAGGCCGTGCCGGGCGAGCGGGAGCAGGGTGAGCAGGCCGGGGTTGCGGGTCAGCGGGGCGCCGGTGGGCGCGGTGAGCCGGAGGCCGACGTCCCCGCCGGCGCCGTCGGCGTCGACGAGCAGGGTCGGGCGGGGCCAGAGCGCGGCGACGAGCATCGCCGTCGTGGTCGCGCCGGGCGCGCCCTTGGCGCTGAAGAAGGAGACCAGTGCCATGCCTGCCCCTACTCGGTGAGCAGGTCGATGACCGGCTCCGTGCCGTCGGGCAGCGTCGCGATGCCGAGCTGGCCGTAGGCGTTGAGCTGGACGACCCGGGCCGCGTCCTCGTCGGGGACGAGGACGGTGACGTGCACCAGGTCGCTGGTCGGCGCGCCGGCGGCGACGTGGACGATGCGCGCCGCCTCGACGACGGTCTCGGAGTCGCCGGATCCCTCGGGCGGGACGCTGTAGAGGCGGACGATGTCGTCGGGCCGCAGCTGGTCCGACGGGCGCAGCACGGTGGTGGCCGCGACGCCGACGAGCTGGCCGCCCTCGGGGACGACGTTGTCGACGGTGAACATCGTGTTGGCGATGAGCGTGCCCTCGGGGATCCGGGAGGTGCTGTAGGCGCCGACGAACGCGTCGAGCGAGGCGGCGTCGACGACGTTGCCGCCGTCGTTGGCGACCCGGGCGACGGTGAAGTCCTCCTCGGTCACCTGGGTGCCCTGCGGGATCTCCCGCGCCGCGACGAGGACCTCGACCCGGTCACCGGAGCGGAACGCGATGAGCGCGCTGCCGAGGGCGCCGAGCATGATGAGCAGGATCGCCAGGGCCGCGAGCGCCGGGCGCCGGTCCCGGGTGCGCACGGGAAGCCGGGCACCCTGGGATGCGCGCGGCGGGGTGGCCGTCGTGGTCATGGTGAAGTCGCTCCCCCTCCGGCCCCTGCAGCCGGATGTGTCGGACGTGTGAGCCGGCGGCGTCGTCGGTCCGGCCGTCGCACAGGGTACTTCGGGAGCGGCTCCCGGACACACCCGAAGCCTCGATCGCGGTGTCTAGGTGAGTCTAGGAACAGTGGCAGACTGGGCCAGATGGTGCGAGAAGTGCTCCCCGGCGTGCCCGTCGGGACGCGGGTCGTGGTGCGCTACCTCATCGAGGACGGCGAGCGCGCCACGGATGCGCTCGGGGAGCTGGTCGAGCGGGGGGAGGGCTGGCTGACGGTGCGGACCCGCAAGGGAGACCAGCGCGTCGAGGTCGAGGACGTCGTGGCCGCCAAGACGGTGCCACCTCCGCCGCCGCGGCGGCAGCGCCGCGGGCCCTCAGAGGACGGTGGGCTCCTGCCCTGACTCCGAGGTCATCGGCTTGCCGGCCCGGCTCCAAGCCTGCATGCCACCGTCGACGTTGACGACGTCGAAGCCCTGCATCTGCAGCCACTGGACAGTGCGGCCGGACCGGCCGCCGGTGCGGCAGATCACCGGGATCGGGTCGTCGGTCTCCGGCAGCTCGCCGAGCCGGGACGGGACCTCGCCCATCGGCACGTGGATCGCGTTCGGGGCGTGCCCGGCGGCGAACTCGTTGTCCTCGCGGACGTCGAGGACGACAGCGTCGTCGGGGACGTCGGTCACGGAGATCGAAGGCACGTCGGTCATGTGTCTCATCGTGACACGGCACCCGGCCGGCCCGCCCGTACCAGCCATGCTCCCGCACCAAGGAGGACGTCGGCGGCAGTGATCAGTACGCGGCTCATGACGATGACGACGATCACCACCCCCGGGGACATCTGACTCCCGAGCACGCCGACAAGAACGACTTCCCTCACCCCCACACCCGCCGGCGCGAGGACAAAGAGGAACCCCGCCGTCCAGGCGAGGGCATACGCGCCCACGGCCTCGATGTAGCTGAGGGCCCCTCCTGTTGCACCGTTGCTCAGGAGCCACAGTTGAAGGCCCGCGGCCGCCCACGAGAGCGCCGCCCAACCTAGGGCAGCGACAGCACCTCTAGCCGTGATCCGTGGTGCCTCGCCCGGCCTTCGGGCCACCTTGAACAGCCCGCCAAGAGCGCGGTTCATCAGGGGCGGCACAAGCAGCAAAGCCATGACTGGAAGTGCCCATATGAGCCAGGCGAAGGAACTCCTGGCCTGCAGGGCGCTCCATGGTAGCGAGGCAGCGGCCACACCCAAACCGGTCGCAACTGAGACGTACCAGAAGGCCAGCATCACGCTGACAGTCCTACTGCGCGGAATGTTGCGGTCGTGGGCCAGCTCGGTGGCCGCGACGACGTTCCACACGCCGCCTGGGATGTACTTACCCATCTGAGACACGAAGAAGATGAGAGCGCTCGATCTGACCGGGATCGCTGGTCCCATGTCATGCATCAGCGCGTGCCAACTGAGCATCTGAAAGGCCACGTGGCCCAGACTCACCCCTAGGCCCAGAATCACCGACAAGACTGACAGTGCAGACAGTGCCAGCAGCACCTGGCCCCAGTTCCCGACTATCGCCCAGACTGCGCCCCCGAGCGCGAGGACGAGGAACAGTCCCCGGACGAAAGGGCTCTGGGCCCAGCGCGCGACGCTAGCGGCGATCGACACTGGATCAGTCCGGCGAAGGAGTCGAGTACTGGAGCGCTTTCGTGCGCTCAAGCGTGTCCTCGAGCAGGACCCTGTTGATGCGCTGCAGGTCGGCGATGACAAGCAACGCGAAGGAGAGCAGCGACCCCACCATCAGAGCCGTTCCGAAGACGAGCGACTGAACGTGGCCGCTACCGTCACCAGTCACCCAGAAGTACAGGAAACGTACGAAGGGGATGAGTGCGGCGATCATCAGGGCACTGCCGAGGAGTCCGAAGATGAAGTGCGGCTTGAACATCACGTAGGAGCGGGCGATCGCGGACGCCGACTTGAACATGTGGTGCCAGATGTTCCGGTAGAGACGCGACTCCCGGGTCTTGGGGTTCGTGGTCACCGGAACCGAGACGATCCGCAGCCCCTTGTTGCCAGCTTGGATGATCGTCTCCATGCAGTAGGAGAACTGGGTGATGATGTTCAACCGAAAGAGGGCGGCCTTCGAATATGCACGGAAACCGCTTGCCGCGTCGGGCAGATCAGTTCGCGCGGCTCGATTGACCACGCTGGACCCGACCTGTTGCATGGACTTCTTGAACTTGGAGAAGTGGGGGATGGTCCGCGTCTGCCTGTCCGCGATGACGACGTCCGCACTACCTTCGAGGATGGGCTGCACAAGGTCGGCGATCTTTTCTTGTGGATACTGGTTGTCTCCGTCTGTGTTCACCACGATGTCGGCGCCGTGAGCCAAGGCGTAGTTGACCCCGTCGTGGAACGACCTAGCCAGTCCCATGGTCCGGGCATGCCGCACGATGTGCCTCACGCCCAGCGCCCGTGCCACCTCGTAGGTACGATCGGTCGAACCATCGTCGACAACCAGAATCTCCACGGAGTCGATGCCCGGGATATCGCGGGGGATTGTCGCCAGAACGGTAGGGAGGGTCTCCTCCTCGTTCAGGCAGGGGATCTGGACGAACAGCCGCATCTCATCTCCTACAGAGACGGCACCGACCCAGGGGCCGGGACAGGATCGACGTGTAACGCGGGTACGGTGTCGCCGGGGCGAGCCCTCGAAAATCCTGAACGTGCAAGCCTGAATCGCGCATAACTCTCCGGTAGCGACGACGATGCGAATCATCGAGGACGATCCAACCTTCGGGCTTCGTGTGTCTCAACGCCACCTCGACACAGGCTTCTCGCGCGCGACCGTCAACAACGATGAGGTCGAAAGTCCCGCCGACCCTCTCGATCTGAGCCACATACGATGCAAAGTCCATGCCGCGTGCGATGGGCTTGCTGGAGGGCACAAGCGGATCAGCCGCCGTGCGTGCGGGCACCACGTGCAAGTGAACACGGCCGCGAAGCCGGGGGTGCTCGTGGAGGAGTTCATCGACAATGACGGAGAATCCTGAATCATGCTCGACTGAGTGGACCTCCTGAGCCCGAGCCGCCAGCCACAGAGTTGACGCACCCGAACCGTACTCGAAAACGCGAGCCTGCCGACCCGTAAGGAACTGTGCCACGGCCTCCACGGCTTGATAGGTCCACCAAGGAGTGTCAAGCCGAGCCATGTCCACGACGTCGTGAATCGCAAGCAGGGACCGGATATGTGTTCGCGCAGACCGGGGCGCCCCTTCATCAAGCCACCCGAGGAGCCCTGTTCGGTCGGCCACGAGCCGCACACCGCGCATGTCGCCGACATATGCGCGTGTCGCGTACGGTGCGATACTCACGCGGCACCGCCGAACCACGTATTCGCGATCAACCGCACCATCTCGAAGCTGACATCGACGACCCCTAGCACGACGGCGAGCGACCACGCTGCCTCGAGCCACCGCCCCGCTTGCGGCCATCGCTGTTGTGCGGATTCGACTGCCGACCTCACCCCGACCACGAGAAGCACCCAGCTGACGATGTGGAAGCGGGTGCGCACACCGACAAGTCCGAGCACGACCCAGTGTGCCCAGGACGGGAGGACGACAGTGGCAAACCGCCGTAACGCCTCCCCCTTGAACCAAAGTACGTATATAAGGGTGGGAATCAGGAATATCTGCATGACGAGAGACGTCCTACCGCCCCAAGGCTCTTGCGCTCCGACGATCCCGGTGACGAACGGCATGACTGGCGCGATCAGTTGATCGAAGGAGTCGGGGAGGCGGCTCATGGCATCGTCCGTCGTTGGCGCTGGGGGTTCGCGCCAGTCCCCTGTGTAGTACCACCTGCGCGCCGACCAGAAAGCGGCGGTGGCAAGCGCGCTTGCGCCCAGCAGCACCCAAGCCTTCAACACATTCGCAAGCGGCTGGCCCATGTGATCCGGAATCCAGGCTCGCGCCAGAAGGATGACCAGCCCCACCAGTCCCACAGCCGCCAGGGCCGTCGGCTTGATACTGATCCCGATGGAGAGGAGCCCCGCGGCGAGAAGGACCGACCCCCAGAAGCGCCGCCCTGCCAGGACGACTGCCACAGCGGCCGCACCGAAAGCGCCCACCGCCGTGTCGTTGTAGGCGGCGTAGGCGCCGTCCCAGGCAACGGGCATGGCCATGGCGGCGGCCACGACGGGACCGATCCCTCGCACCCCGAGAGCCTGTGCCGCTCCTCCCGCTGCGAGACCCAGCCCAACAAGCGTCACCAGATGCAAGAGGTGCGCCGCCGCGTAGGAGCCATGAGTGGCTGCGGCGGTATACACAACCTCCATAAAGGGGAATCCGTCGACGTGTCGGAAGGGGCTGTCATTCCAACCACCCGCTTCCGCCCAGGCCAGCGGAGCTGGCCAGTGATACTCGATCTCATCGACCCGGGAGGGCGGGGCGAAGGACGCCACGACGGCGAAAGCCATCCCAACGGTCACAGCAAGCACCGGTACGGGGTATCGCCGGGCTTGCGCAGTCGCTCCCCTTGCGATCGCCTGGAGGAGTGTCGCGACAACTTGCCGCCTGACGACAAGAAGACAAAGGCCAGCCAGAGCTAGAACCCACGGGAGCCACACGCCCAGCAGTCCGAGATGTCCGACCACCAGCGTTATCAACCCAACGCTGGCGACGCCGCTCAGAGGGACGAGGGCTGCCCGGGTCGGAGTATTGATCTCCAAGCGGGACCCCAGTGTGGCTGAAAAGGCTGAACCAAATCCGAAAACAGCGGCGAGTAGCAGGGCAGAGGCAAGGAGGTGACCTGGCATTGGACCTCCCTCGGCTGCAACCCAATGTCTGTCGGGGTCACGCTACACGTCGGCCCCCGAGGGGTGGAGACAAACCACGGGCCAATCTTCCACGGGTTGTTACACGCGCGTACGGGCGACTAACGCAGCAACCGTGACATCCGTCGGTCCGCGAGCGGCTTCCCGCCGGTCTGGCACGTGGCGCAGTACTGCAGCGACGAGTCGGCGAAGCTGACCTCGCGGACGACGTCACCGCACACCGGGCACTTCTCGCCGGTACGACCGTGGACCGCCATCCCGGCGCGCTTGGCGTCCTTGAGCTCCGCGGCCGGCTTGCCCGCGGCAACCTCCACCGCGTGCTTGAGCACCCACCGGAGGGCCTCGTAGAGCGTGTCGACCTGCTCCTCGGTCAGGTTCGCCGCGATCGCGAAGGGTGACAGCTTCGCGGCGTGCAGAATCTCGTCGGAGTAGGCATTGCCAATCCCGGCGATGATCGTCTGGTCGCGCAGGACGCCCTTGATCTGCTGCCGCCGTCCGGCCAGCACCTCGCCGAAGGCCTCCCGGGTGAACTCGTCGGCGAGTGGGTCGGGACCGAGGGAGGCGATACCGGCGACCTCCTGGGGGTCCCGCACCACGTATGCCGCCAGCCCCTTGCGCGTGCCGGCCTCGGTCAGGTCGAAGCCAGCGCCGTCGTCCAGACGGACCCGCAGGGCGATCGGTGACTTGCCGGGCCGCACCCGGGTGGACGGGACCTGGTCGAACCAGCGCAGCCAGCCCGCCCGGGCCAGGTGGAAGACCAGGTGCGTGCCGTCGACGTCGACGTCGATGAACTTCCCGTGCCGGCTCACCCCGTCGACCGGGCTGCCGATGAGCGCGTCCGGAGGCGGGTCGAACGTCTTGAGGACGGCGATGGATCCCAACTCGACGTCGGTAACGACCCGACCGACGATCCGACCGCCGAGGAAGTCGACGAGCGCCTGGACCTCGGGCAGCTCAGGCACCGTCACTCCCGCTCCGGCGCAGGCTGGTGCGCGCGTGCTGGATCATCGCGTGGAGGGTGAAGCCGTCGGGGGCCTTGACCATGGGTACCTTCCCGTCCCGTTTGCCGAGGAGCTCATCCGTGGCGAGGGGGAGGCCGTGGGAGAGCACCTGCTGCGCAGGCGTCAGCCGGCGGATCGCCACGACCTCGACCTTGTCCGGGTACTTCTCGGCGAACTCCCCGTAGATCATCGGGTCGTGCTGGCCGTCGTCGCCGACGAGGATCCACCGTAGGTGCGGGAACTCGCTGACGAGCCGCTCCAGCTGGTCACGCTTGTGCTGACGGCCGCTGCGGAACCAGCCGGTGTTGGTCGGGCCCCAGTCGGTGAGCAGGAGCGGACCGGCGGGGTAGTCGTTCCGCTTCAGGAAGCGAGCCAGGGTCGGAGCCGTGTTCCACGCCCCGGTCGATAGGTAGAAGACCGGGGTCCCCGGTGCCTCGGCCTGGAGTGCCCGGAGCATCGCCGCCATGCCGGGCACGACCTGCCGGGCCTGCTCGGACCGCACGAACGTGTTCCACGCGGCGATCATGAGACGGGGCAGATGGGTGACCATGACGGTGTCGTCGATGTCGCTGACCACGCCGACCCGGGCCTGCGGGTCGACGATGTTCACCTCGGCGGTGACCGACCAGCCGTTCCGCGCAGTGATCTTGGCCTGGTGCCAGCCCGGCTCGAGTCCGTGACCGGTGAGCACCGTGTCGATGTAGCCGCCCCGGTCGGTGACCACGTCCATCTGGGCGGCACCGAGCTCCAGGTGCAGCTGCGTGCCGGCGACGGCGGAGGTGATGAAGGCCCGCCAGCCGCGCTGCGATGCGGTCGCCTGCGCCTCGTCGAGCTGGGCCTCGGTGGCCGTGGTCTCGGCGGAGGCCTCTTCCTCGTCGTCCCCGGGACGGCGCAGCACGACCCTTGCGAACAGCCGGGCCATCGAGGGGGTGCCGTAGCCGGTGTAGCCGATGATGCGTTCCTGCCACCCCCGGGCGCGCAGCACCCTCGTGACGCGCGTGGTGACGGCATCCTCCAGGACGGCCGCGATGTGCGGTCGGGAACCCATGGCGATCAGCCTAGTGGGGACGGGCCGGAGCACGCCCTCCGTCGATCAGTGCCTCACTCGTCGGCGCTGGGGAGATCGGCCTCACCCTGGACGATCGACCCGTCCGCCCAGGTGCGGCCCAGCTCGTCCACGTCGCCACCGCTGAGCAGGACCGAGACGCCCTTGCCGCTGTCGGCGACCGCCCAGGTCGGGCCGTCCACGATGCCGGTCGGCTCGAGACCCGCCTCGCGCTGCACCTTGCGGACGGCCTCCTCGGTGATCGGGCCGAACTTGCCGTCGGGCTCGAGACCCAGCTGCTGCTGCAGCACCTTCACCGCGAAGCCCTCGTCGCCGACCTGCAGCTCCAGGTGCCGGTAGGGCAGCGTCGGGTATGCCGCCTGCTCCAGCAGGTGCCAGGTCAGCGCCGTGGTGGTGGCGCCATCGGTCAGGAGCGGGTGCTCGGCGGTGAACTGCTCCAGGGCCTCCCTGGTCTTCGGCCCGAAGTTGCCGTCTGCCTCGACGCCCAGGGCGTCCTGCAGGAGCTTCACCGCGTCACCCTGGTCGCCCTCGCCGAGGACGGTCCGCTTGAACGGGGTGAACGGAGTGGTCATGTAGTCGGGCAGCGGGACGGCCAGCGCGTGCTCAGGCAGGTCGGGGACCTCCTCACCCAGCGCCACGGCATACGAGAGCTGGTCGGCGACCCCGGTGCCGGGGATGCCGTGCTCGATCTGCCAGGCCAGGAGCGCCTCGCGGGTCTTCTGGTCCAGGACGCCGGTCGGCTTCAGGCCCATGGCCTCCTGCAGGAGGGAGACGCCGGCACCCTGCCCCCCGGGCCGGACGTCGGCGTACCCGGTGTGCGAGACGGACACCAGGCTCGGCGCGCACGGCTCGTAGCGCGGGGCGAGCGGGATGGCGGCGTAGGCGCCTGCCACGCCGCGGCACGGTCCCAGGTCGGGCCGCTCGACCGCCACACCGGTCCACCAGGAGGTGCGCATCATCGCGCCGTCCCAGGTGAACGAGAAGTGGATGTGGTCGGTGTGCGGACTCTGTCCGACGTAACGACGCCAGCCGCTGTCGTCGTAGGCGTGCCAGACCCGCTGGTTCCAGATGATCGACTGGATCCCGAACCGGCGCGCCATCTCGCCGTTGTTGGCCGTCAGCCACTGGGCGACCGCGTCACCGATCCTGCGGTCGTGCGGGTCGTAGGCGTTGAGGGCCCAGTCGATCGCCCGCCCGTCGTAGTGCTCGGACTTCAGGTCGATGCACGAGCGGGAGGTCGTGTAGTGCGGCCGGCCGTAGTGCGTCCCGACGAGGTTGGCGAACGCCTCCAGGCCGGGCTTGTCGAACGGGTCGCAGACCATGTTCTCCTGCCACGGCGGGGTGACGTCGACCTCCTCGGGCAGGTTGGGGTTCTCCGGTGGTTCGGGGACCGGGTAGGCCGGGTCGGGTGGGAGGACCTCCAGAGGGGCGGGGCCGAGGGCGCGCCCGCCGTAACCGAAGCCACCGGAGGTGCGGGGCTGTTCGTTCTGCGACGACTCGGGCTGCTGCGGGCTGTCGTCATCGTCGTCGGCCAGCGCCGGAGCCACGAGGAGCGTGCCCGCGAGCAGGGCACCACCGAGCAACGCGGAGACGGACTTTCGCCGTCCACCCCGCATGCTCGACTGCCGGACACGGGTCCGGCCTCCCCCGTCGGCTCGCACGTTCAGCTCCCTCGCGTCGACTGACTGACTCTGAACTGTATGTGCTGAACAGTGCCCGGGGCCATACCCCGGGCACCACCAATTTCCATATCAGCGGTCAACGGAGAGTCAAGGACGTGCAAAGTCGCTCACTGGTCAGCCCGCGTCGCGGACCTTCGCCATCTGGGCGTCGACGACCGTCTTGACGTCGGCCTCCTCCATGCCGGTCGCCATGAGCGCCACGACGGTGCTTCCCTCGGACTGGCCACCCATGATGATCCCCACCTCGATACCCGCCAGCTCGAGGGTCATCCGGGTGCCGTCCATGCCGTCGAGCTCGGCGAACGACAGCTGCATCGTCATGCCGTCCTGCTCGATCTCGAGGTCGCTGCAGTGCTCGTTGACCTCCGCCAGCTGAGCTAGGGGCGAGGCGCCACCCTCGAAGGACGCGACGACGAGCTCGGCCTCCGCGGGGATCAGCGTGCTCGCCTCGTCAGGACCCTCGAAGGTGACCTTCGAGCCGGCGGTCACGTTCTCCGAACCCATGTCCCCGACGCGCTCCAGCGCGTCGAGGCACTCCTGCGGGATCCCGTCGGTGCCCGCGAAGAGGTCGTCGAAGCTGTCCTCGGCCGCCGTCTCGTCCGCGTCGTCCCCGGTCTCGACCGCGGACACCTCGCCGCGAGTCCAGCCCTCGATCGGGAACTCGTCCTGCGTCAGCAACAACTGCTCTGTCTGCTCCTGGGACAGCGCGTCAGCCTGCGCCTCTTCCACGTCACCGCCGCCACCGCATGCGCCCAGGGCGAGCACGGTCGTCAGGGCCAGTGCCACGGTGGTCGTCGAACGTCGCATGGGAACTCCTTCGGTGTCGTGCTCAGGAGCCCTCCGGGGCGGCGCCTGGCCCACCCACTCTATCCAGCGGCGCTCTGTAGCGGACTTAGAGTCTGGCTGTGCCCAACGTCGATGGCGGCGAGTCGCTGCCCAGCCTTTCCGCGTGCGTCGTGACTTATGAACGGGCGACGCACCTGGCGCGCTGTCTGTCTGCCCTGGTACAGCAGGCGTCGGACATCCTGCAGGTGGTGGTTGTCGACGCCTCGCGCCGAGCTCAGCGCCCCGACCTGGGTAAGTCCGCCTTGCAGGTCACATACATACACGCCCCGGACCTCGCCGGCTGGATGACCCGGTCCCGCAACGAGGCTCTCCTCCACGTCGAAGGCGACGTGATCGCGTTCCTCGACGACGACACCGTGGTACACCCCGGATGGGCTCGCGCCATCCGCCGTGCCTTTGGCGAGACCGATGCCGCCGCGCTCGCGGGGCGTACGCTCAACCACCAGGCGGGGGAGGAGCGGTACGAACGGCCGATCGGTCGACTCCTGGCCGATGGGACGCTCACCGACGGTTTCGCAGCGGACGCGCCGAGTCGCGTCGAAGTCGACCACGGGATCGGCGCCAATATGTCCTTCACGAGGGACGTGCTCGCCGAGCTCGGAGGCTTTCGAGACGACTACCCCGGCACCGCACTGCGAGAGGACACCGACATGTTCCTCCGGGTGAAGGCCCTCGGGGCAAGGGTTCTGTACGACCCGGCGGTGGTCGTCTCCCACCTCCCCGCGCCTCACGTCCGCGGGGCGAGGTTCGATACGCGGTACAAGCTGTACGGCCGACGTAACCACATGGTCCTACTGACCCGTAACCGAGGCATGCGGTCGCCTGAAATGCGCCGTTGGATAGCCGTGCAGCTCCGGTCGGTGGGGGATGCTTCTGATGTGCGGGGCAAGGTCATGCGGCTCGGGATCGTGGTACTCGGGCTCGGTTGGGGCACAGTCGCTGCACTGAAGGACGGCCTGGGTCCGATCGAGGATCCCCGCCGCTATGGACCTGCCGCTGAGAAGATCAGGGCGCGTCTGCGACGCCCGTGAGCCCACCAACGGCGCGCTAACGAGGGCTGCCCAGGGTGCCCAGCTCCACCAGGCGAGCGAAGGAGCGGTCCTTGTGCTGCAGCTCCTCGAACGACCCGACAGCCTTCACACTGCCGCCCTCCAGGAAGACGATCTGATCAGCGTGCTGCACCGTCGACAGGCGGTGAGCCACGATCAGCACGGTGAGTTCCCCGCGCAGTCCGTAGATCGCCTGGCTCAGGAGGTGCTCGGTTTCGTTGTCGAGAGCCGAGGTGGCCTCGTCGAGCACCAGCACCGAGGGCTGCCGGTACAGTGCTCGGGCGATGCCGACCCGTTGTCGTTGACCACCCGACAAGGTGGCCCCGCGCTCGCCGATGACCGTCCGGATGCCGTCAGGCAGAGAGTCCACCAGGTCGGTGAGCTGCGCCGACCGGACGGCGGCTGCGACCCGTGCATAGTCGATGTGCTCGGGGTCCTCGTCGAACGCGATGTTCTCCGCAAGGGTCGACTCGAACAGGTACACGTCCTGAGGCACGTATGCGAGGCGATCCTGCCAGCCGCGCAGGTCGGAGCGAATGTCGATGCCATCAACCTCGATCCACCCGCTGCCTGGTAGGTGCAGACCCAGGATGACGTCCACGAGGGTGGTCTTTCCTGCACCGCTGCCGCCCACGAATGCGACCACACTGCCTCGGCGCACTTCGAACGACACGTCCCTCAACGCCGGGCGCGATGCCCCCGGGTAGGTGAAAGTGACCTCGTGGACTGTCATCCGGTCCCGGAAGGGTAGGAGCCCACCTCCCTGCCATGCCGGGGTGACCTGCTGCAGGCGCCGTTCCTCTTCCACCTCGCGGTAGACGAGGTCGAGAAACCTGCTACCAAACCGCAGGCTGTTGATGTGTCCGAGGAGGCCTGTCACGGATGGGAGCACTCTGAACCCAGCCGCGACGAACAGAGCCAGGACCCCGACGCTGCCGCCGACCCCACCTGCGGGATCCGTGGATACGCCCGTGAGGAGAATGACACCGACCGCTGCGATGAACATCACCTCGAGCAAGTACCTCGGAAGCATCCCGATGAACTCAGCGGTTCTCGCCGCCGATGCCCCCTCCATCGAGGCAGTCCGGTAGTTGTTCACGAAGTGGTCAGCGCTGCCCCGTAGGTGCGTCTCTTTGAGCCCGCCCAGAGCCGCCAGGGCTGTCCGCCACGCGTGCCGGGAGGCCGACGCCGCGGCCTCGCCGGCTGCCCTGGCTCGCGGCTTCACGACGCGTAGGTAGATGGTTGCAGCGATACCGAAGTACGCCATGAGAGCAAGAGTCGGTATAGGCGCGGAGATCAGAAGTGCGACAACGATCGATGAGATCGAGATCAGGCTGGCCATCAGGTGCATCAAGGCATAGACCGTGGTCCCGAACACCTGGACCACGGCGTCGCTCATGGTTCGTATCAGCTCCGACGCGTTCCGGTTCGCCACCTGGGTGTAGGGGGCTGTGAGGTAGTGGCGGAGAAGGCGGGCCGAGAGCTCGACCCGGTTGAAGGCCTTGAAGCCGCCAAGCCACCAGGAGTGCCAGACCGCTCCGATGTCCTTCAAGATGAACAGGCTGACCACTGCGACGGTGAGCACGACGATGAGGGTGCGGGAGTCGATCTCACCGGTGACTCGCCGGACGGCCTCGAGCAGGTCAGAGTCGGACTCTTGCCCCGTGGCGAGATTGACGAGGGGCAGCACCAGGGCGATCGCCACGGTGTCCAGCAGTGCGATGACAATCGATGCGACCGTTGCGAGGAGGAGCTTGACCTTTGTCCGACGGTCGAAGATGTGGTTGAGCCTGCGCAGCAGTTGACGCACGAGCTAGTCACCTACCCGTCGGGGCCGAGCGAGGCGGGTCATGTCGACCAACCCGAGAGGTACATGTCGATCAGCTCCGCGGAACGCTCATCCGTGAAGGATTGGGCGGCCTTCAGCGCCTGCGCGCTCAGGTGCGCGTAGTCGGTCAGGATATGTCGTACTGCCATGGCCAGAGCCTTCGCGTCGCCAGGGCTGTAAAGCACGCCCCCTCCCTGGCACAGGATCTCCCGCGCTCCGCCACCATCCGTGGCGGCGACAGGCAAACCATGGGCAAGCGCCTGGACAATCACCTGCCCGAACGGTTCGGGCCGTGTCGAGCAGTGGACGAGGACATCATGCGAATCGAGGAGGCTGTTCACGTCATCGACATGACCCGCGAGGAAGACGCCCTCAACGTCGGCAGCGCTGACCTCCAGCCGGTGTCGGTATCTCCTTTCACCGAAGAGCGCCTCACCTGCAATCGTCAGGGTGCAGTCGACGCCCTCAGCGCGTAGGTGGCGCAGCGCTTCGACAGCGACATGTGGAGCCTTCCACTCCGCCAGGCGGCCGAGATAGAGGAGCCTCACCTTTCCGCCGTGGTGAGCCCGGGGAAAGCGGGACTTCAGGTCGGAACCCCGGACGCCGCTTGGGCTGTGAGCAACCTGGATACGCGATGTCGATGTAACGCTCCGGACTGTCTCAGCGGTCCATTGCGAGTTAGCGAGGAAACCGTGGGTGCGCCGAACGGTGACCAGCCGGGTCAGGGTCAACGCCGCGACGGACATACCACTGTGGCGCAGGCCGTCACGCACCCAGTAGATGAGTCGCGACTCGCGCGGGAGGACGAGAGCCGCCACAAAGGCAGCACGCATGGTGTTCGCGACGACGAGGGAGGGGGCGGCAGCCTTCAGGGCTCGCCTCAATGCACCCACCGAGCGCAGGCCACCGGCAAGCACTCTCACCGAGTGAGGCTGCCGCCGCCACAGATTGGAATCCTCGAACGTGATGAGCTGCGCAGGGCGAGTTGTGAGTTCCAGGTAGCGGACGAGGGCGAGCTCACCACCGCCAGGCCGACCGGTGTGGGAGACAAACACCGTCGTGGGCAGCTCCTGCGGAAGCGCGAAGAGCCTGTCGAGGATGCTCTGGACTTGGGCAACACGCGTGCGCCACGAGGGAGGCTCGGGCCCCGTCATCGCCCGCGGTTCCCGCAGGAGGCTCTGGACGGCGTCAACGAAGGCCTTGGGGTTCGTAGCGACGGTCACCCGGGGGTCGGGGGAGTCGCGAAAGCCAGCCACCGGGGTCGTGACAACGGGGCGGCTGGCAGCCTGGTACTCGTACGCCTTGATCGGGTCCAGGCTCTCTGTGAACGGCGTCACGACGTGAGGAACGACCAGGACGTCTGCGTTCGTGAGATATGCAGGAACAGTGGAAGCGGGTCTGGCTCCTAGTAACACGGCGCCCGCTCGCTCGAGTCTCTGCCGGTCCTTGGTTGGGAGATCCACAGGACCAACTAGTGCGAGCGTCGCGTTCCTACCCAGGGCGTCAGCCAGGTGGATGCAGAGGTCCACGTCGACCCTGTCGAGGTGAACTGTGCCTGCGTAGAGAACGACACGCCCGCGAGGCAGGTCCGTCGGCCTGGGATGGCGGGCACGGAATGCCTCGAGGTCGACTGCGTTGGGGACGAGAAGTGGCTGTGGGCGGTTGGCGCGCGCCTTCGAGGTCCTCAGTGCCGGGGAGCACACGATCGTGACCCGGCTGTGCTGGAGGAGGAACTCCTCGTTGTCCATCGTCCTGGACCGCTCCCTGGAGCTCCGCTGTGCGAGAACCCAGTCATCCGTGACGTCATAGAGGCTCGGCCACCCCGTCGCCCTGAGGAGGGCCGCTCCGGAGGGGTCGTTCACCCATAGCACTGGTCGGATCATGCCAACACGGTTTGCAGCACGAAGCACCTGCCTCGTCAGCTTGGCATCCGCCCAGGGATCTATCCGACGGGGTAGCCACTTGGTTCCCTGGAAGGTCCACAAGCGTCCTGGATCTATGCCCGGAACCCCGTCCACGATCCGCAGGCCGCCTCCTCGAACCAGCGGCGTTCGACGACGGCGAAGGGAGTGAGCTGGATCAGCGGGGGGTTCAACGAACAGGACCCGCAGACGAGGGTCTGCGCGCAATAGGCCCGCCACGAGATGCTGGTTCCGCCTCCAGACGTCATCCCAGCGTTCGAGGGACAGGACGACCATGTCAGGCACCCAGAACCTCCTCGTAAAGGGCCACGGTCCGACGCGCCTGGTTCTGGGGGGTGAACACTCTTCGTTGAACACTCTGGAGCCGTCTGCCATAGACGGCCGCTTCCCCGGGTTCCACCGCCAGTTCTTGCAGGAGTTTGGCAGCTGCCAGGTGGTCACCCGGAGGGAACAGGAACCGGTCTCCGGCGAGCCCGACTGTCTCAAGATGACCGCCGGAGCGGGCCGCCACGACCGGAAGACCTAGCGCCATGGCCTCCAGCACGGTCATCCCCAGCCCCTCCCGGCGACAAGGTGCCAGGAGGACTGCAGCACCCCGCATCAGGTCGGCTATGTCCTCACAGTGCCCGAGAAGCTCCGTGCTCGCCCCCACACCCAGCGAGGTCACCAGGGCGCGCATCGATGGATCGTCTGTGCCTCTTCCTGCCACCCGAAGACGCCAACCCTGGTCTCCGAGCCCACTGGCGGCGAAGGCGAGGAGAGCGAGGTACGTCTCCTTCTCCGGCTGATGGCGCTGTGCCACGAGGACGGTCTGTGATCGAGGGCTCGGCCCCCCGATCGTTCTGGGTTCCACCCCAGGGTGGATCACGACGCTGCGGCCGTCTACCGACTCCGCGACATACCTGCTCACGGCCACCTGCGCAGCTACCGCTCGCCGGATGAGGGGCGCAAGCGGCCGCAGAGGACTTCGCCCCAAGCGTTTGCCGGCAAAGTGACGCGTGGTGACGATGGGAGACCGGACGCGGCTGGCCACCGCAGCCACCTCGGCGGCGGTCATGTGCACATGGACGATGTCGACGTCCCGGAGAGCCCTGAGTTCCCGGATCACATCGTCCGTGCTTGCGGCAGGAGTGTGGTGCACCGTGGCGCCTCGTAACGCACTTGCCATGGCATCCGGATGGCCTCCGATGACGTGAACCGTAAGACCTTGCTCCGCCTGGGCTCGCGCCAGCACGGCGATGTGACGCTCGACGCCCGCGAAGCCGTCTGACCGGACTGCCTGCACGACCCTCATGCCGCGCTCCGCCGCTGGTCCTGCAGCCCCCGGAACTCAGCCAAGTAGGCCTGGGCCACCGAGCGCCAGCTTCGGGCCTCGGCTGACTGACGCGCACGTGATCGCAGAGCTTCCTGGTTCTGGGCCAGCACGGAGCGAACTGCTTGGGCTACCCCCGATGGCGTGCGCGTGGTCACCGACCCGTTGAAGCCGTCCAACACGAGCTCCGCGACACCGCCGACATCCGTCGCCACGACCGGGAGGCCACAGGCGAGCGCTTCGAGCACGACCAAAGGGTCGGCCTCGTAGGCGCTTGGCAGGACGAGGATGTCGGCGACCGCGAAGTAGGGGCGGGGGTCCGACTGTGACCCGACTGTGATGAGGCGGTTGCCCGTGCCTGCGCTCTCGGCACGCACACGTGCCAACCGTCGCTCTCCTGGAGTTCCCCCTACGGCGAGCAGGAGATGAGAGGAGGGAAGCTGGGTGAGCGCGTCTAGGGCCACGAAAAGCCCTTTTCGCTGGAACTCGTGGCCGACGAACAGCAGGACCACTGCCTCCGACGGGAGAGCCAAGGACCGGCGGAGGCGCGCTCGTTCATCTCGACCGACAGGGCGAAACAGGTCCGTGTCCACGCCATTGGGAATGACAACGCAACGTGGTCGGAACCTCGGATATGTCCGTCTCAGGGCGCGGACTTCCCTCTTCGCCAGGCTGACGACAAGTCGATGGGTTCGACCGGCAAAGCGGACCGCGTCACGAGCCGTCGTGAACAGGTGGAGGGGGTTCCGGACCATACGCCAGGCGAAGCGTCCACGTGCCTTCATCGATTCTGCGAGCACCCCGTGGTTGACGTAGACGTCGCCGGCAAGCGCGTCGTTGTGGCAGACGCTCACGGCGGTGTCGGGTAGTTGCCGCACCGCCTGCCGCGCCAGGACGGAGCCTACGGTCGAAAACCACAGAACACGTGTCGCGTGCCATAAGCGAGACGACACGCGCCCTCGGCCAGCAGGGATCCATCCGCCCCGGGCATCATGCAAGGTGAACCGGCGGACGTCGTGCCCGAGAGCGAGCCACTCTTGCTCGAGGTGGTAGGCGACCGCACCCACTCCCGACCCAGACCCGATAACCGGGGCAATCTGCAGGATGATCACCGTTGGCTCCCAGCCGGGAAGCGGTGAGGACCCACCGCGGGCGCCGTCCGGTGCTCCGCGTGCCGTAGGGCGCCGAGTGCCACACCCGCAATGAGGAAGGGGACCGTCGTTGTCCCACCGACCCAGAACAAATCGAACTGGCCCTGAATGAGTCGCGCGAAGATCAACGCGAAGGCAATGGTTCCATACTCAGGGTCGAGTTTCCAGAGGATGACCGCCATGCCGGCGAACGACACGACGAAACCCGCTAAACCGATCACACCAGCAGATGCCAGCACCTCGAGGACGGCCTGGGGCGGTTGAAACGAAGTGGGAGCGCCCTCTTGCGTCCAGTAGCGCAACCCGTGGCCGAACAGAGGCGCCTCGATCCACGCGGCGATGCTTTCCTCGAACCAGTCGAGGCGTTGGAACCACGAGTTGAAGCGGTTTCCTTCCGCAACCTGGTCGCGCAGCAGGGTGCCGACGAACAGGACGGCGGGGCCAACGGCCGTCAGCGCAAGCACCGAGCGCGGCTGTTGCCCTCTGCGCCGGAAGGACACAACGACGAGAGCCACCCCCAGAGCAATGAGCGCCTGGCGGGACTGGGACACAGCCACAGCGGCAGCGAACAACCAGAACATCGTCAGGGCAGCGCGACGGGTCCAGCCCATCCAGGTCGGGTGCAGGTAGGCCACGAGGGCCGCGAAGGCCAGGACTGTACCGACGAAGTTCTTGTGCATGGGCCAGGGCCACACCGGATAGACGGCGGAGAGGTCTCCATGCGAGTACTGCATAGCGGCCTGAACGAGGGTCGCGACGGCAAGTCCAGAAGCTGCTAGGAGGAAGAGGCTCAGCCCGAGCTTCGCGTGGCCGGACGCCCCGACGGTCCACCCCACCACCAAGGCGCCACCGATGATCATCCAAGCGTGGAACCACTCGATGACATTGGCGCCAAACGGGTTGGCCAGGACCGTGAACAGGGTCACCGCTTGGTACAGCGCGCCCAGCCACAGCATTGCCCGCAACTGTGGACTGAACGGCCGAGGGCCGAGGAGGACCGCAGGCCAGAACGCGAGGCCGATCGCCCAGTCAGAGATGCTCATTTCAAGACCGGCCACGTCAAGTCGGGCGACCACCAGGACGACTGGCATGGCAAGAATGGGCAGAACTGCTGGCTGGGCCACGGACACCCCTAGCACCAGCACCGCCACCGTCGCAGCGAGGGCGAGCAAGGGTTGGTCAGGGACGACGTAGCCAACGGCGAGCGCCAGGACGAGGGCACCGACGACAGTGAGCCCTGACATGAGCGCAGGCATCCTGGCTTTGACGCGTGGGATCACAGGATCGGGACCCCCTCGAACGCGAGGTAGCGGCGCTCCAGGCGCCGGGGACCGATGAGCAGCACTGGGACCCGCGCTCTGGCATCACCCCGCGAAAGCGATCGGACGACGGCCCCACAAAGTTGAGCAGCTCGCGCCATGTGCCAACCGACGGCGCCGAAGTGTTTGCGGTAGTAGCGTTCCTGACCTGCAGAAAAGTGCACGAGCCGGCGTCGTGAGTCTGTGCTCGTAGCACCGCCCAGGTGCCGCGCCGTGACACTCGTGACCAACAGGTGCCGCCATCCGAGACGCGTCGCTCGGCGCGCCCAGTCTGCCTCTTCGGCATACAGGAAGAAACTCTCGTCGAACTCGCCGACCGCATTGATGGCCTCGTTGCGCAGCAGCATGACCGACCCGGTCACGTAGTCGGCGCGCTGCCCGAAACCGCCGAGGCCGACCGCCTCGAGCCAGGCACGAGCAGGGGTTGGCCATGGCCACGCCACTCTGGTTTCCTCACCCGATCCGTCGACCTGTCGCGGAGCCGCGCTGGCACAGCGCGGGTCGGAACGCAGTGCCCGGTGCAGCACCCGTAGTGACGCCGGGTCGATGACCGCATCTGGGTTCAGCAGTAGCACGTCGCGGTCCGGATACAGCCGGTGACGCAGCCCATGATTCACGCCTTGGGCAAATCCGCCGTTGAAACCTGGATCCAGATAGCGAACGCCCAGCTTTGAGCACAGGTCCCGGATCTCAGGAAGGGAAGAGTTGTCCACGACGGTGATGGGAAGCTCCGCCAAGGGCTCTAGGGTCTGCCGGAGGATCGCGGGTGCGCCATACGCGACGACGAGCACCTCGGGGTCCTTAAGCCCGGCTGACGGGGAGACGCTGGAGTGGGTTGCCAACCGGTACACCTGCTCGTAGCGCCTCGCTACCGCCGGCCAGGCCCACTCGGCGGCTCGGCAAAGTCCTCTCTCGCTCAACCTCGCCGATAGCACTCGATCGTCGCCCACCGCCACGAGGGCTTTGGCCAGATCATGAGGACTTCGCTCGGGGACGAGGATTCCTGCATCACCGACGACGTCGACGAGTGCACCCGTGCGAGTGGCAACGACGGGCACGCCCGCGGCCATGGCCTCAACCACTACCCGGCCGAACTGCTCAATCCAGGTGGGGGTTGTCCGGGAAGGGACAGCCAGAACGTCGAAGGACGCCATGGCCTCCGCCAACAGGCTTGGCGACATAGGACCCAGGATCTTGATACGTCCAGCGAGTCCACTGAGTTTCGCCTTATCCTCAAGCCATGAGCGGAGACTGCCGTCGCCGATGACGACCAGCCGCAGCCGCGGCGCCACCGTCACCGCCTCGACCAAGTCCCGGATCCCCTTGTGTTCCTCCAGCCGACCGACGTAGCCGACCGTCACCGTTGACCCACGTTCGGCGGTCCTGACCCGTGGGCGAAACAGTTGCGTGTCTACACCCAAGGGGATGCATTGGGCCCTCCCAGGGAACCCCTTCCTCTCGACAACCCTGCCAGCCTCTCGGTTGCAGACAATCACAGCGGAAGCTCGCCTCAGAGCTGCTCGTTCCAGCCACCGAAACGGAACAGGATACCGCTTGAAGATGTTCTGAGCCGAGTAGAGGACGTACGGCGCTCGGTTACGTCGCAACATCTTGATGAGCAAGACTTCTGCCGTAGCCAGCGCGAAGGGCTCCTCGTGTAAGTCCACGACATCCCAGGTGCAGCCCAACTCCCTCCACAGGGGCCTCGGGTCGTAGAGGAACAGAGCGGGATGGCGGCCCCATGTGCGAATGGGGAGGACGTCCTCGCCCGGCTCAGGTTCCAGGGACACCCGGGAGCCACCGATGTCCCACGACCGGGCGGCGACCAGGCGGATCTCATGACCAAGCTTGCGAAGTTCGCGTTCACGTGCCCGCCAGGCGCGCACGGGGGCGCTATGGAAGACCCTCAGGACGCGCACACGTCGAGGATACGTGCCCCTCGAGCCGCGACCGGGGAGAGATGGGAGATCAGGCACGACACACCCGGGACGCGGTTCTTCCGAACAGCCCGAGTGTCGGTGATCACTTCACGGACACCCGTTAGGTTAGGCACTCGTGAAGGCTGGCCTCCTGCGACGCCTCGCCCCGCGACCTGAGTCAGCCGCCGCACGGCGAGCGAGGACGCTCCGACGCTCCCTCCGCTACGCCACGCGACAGCCCACAGCTCGCGGGGCCATCTGCGTCGGCTTCTATTGGTGGGACGGCTTCAAGAACTTCGGCGACGCTCTCACTCCCTGGCTACTGGCGCGCTACGGTGTTGCGCCCATCCTGACCCAGAGTGCTCGAGCTCAAGGGGTAGGAGTTGGGAGTATTCTGGAGCACCTTCCCACTGAGTTCGCAGGTATCACATGGGGTACTGGCTCCCTCTACGGCCTGAAGCTCAACCTCCCCTCAATAAGGCCCCTCGCACTGCGTGGCCACCTCACTCGAGAACTCCTGGGAATCACCGACCGAGTTTACGTCGGCGAGCCCGGCATCTTGGTGTCCCGACATCTGCCCCGGCGGCGGCCCCGCTACGCCCTCGGCATCGTCCCCCACCATGCGCACGAGCAAAATGAGAAACTACAAACATTGGTCGCAAACGGCAGAGGTTCGGTGCGACTTATTTCGACGCGCACGAGCCCCAGCCGAGCAATCAGACAGATCGCCGAATGCGAGACAATCATTTCATCATCCCTGCACGGACTCGTGACCGCTGACTCGTTCGGCATCCCTGCCCTGTGGTTCACGGCGGAACCGGGCCTCATGGGTGGAACCTTCAAGTTCCACGACTACGAGTCCGTCTTCACACCGAAGATGACACGCCAGCGCGCCCTTGCTGACATAGCCTCAGTCCGAGATGCCAGGCGCCTCGCGAAGACATTGGACCCTGATCGCGTTGAGGAAGTCTGTCAGGAACTCGAATCCAGCGTGGAAGAACTTAAGCATCAATTCAGACGGCAGTTCCGCCGCAATCTCAGCCTCTGGACGACGCTCCTCAGCCGACGCCCAGATTTGGGACAGGTGGGCTGAGTCTGGCGAAGACCGGGAGCATCTCCACCTGTCACCCCTCAGGCCCTTCACCGTTGCCTGACGACGCCGACCGCTACGGTCACCATCGCGCTCGCTGGCGGTACCGTCTCCGCATGAAGGCCCCTGGCACACGATCTCACCGGAAGAGACCCCATGTCGCCTATGTCGTGCTCTCGCACCGCCTGACGGACCAGGTGACACGCCTTTGTGAGGCCATCCACCGCAGTAGCCCTCTTGCGAGCGTTCTTGTGCATCATGACGCCCGCCGCGTGGCACCTCCCGTCTCCTTGGGTTCATGGATGCACGTCAACGTGCACCGGCAATCCGCCGACTGGGGGAGTTGGGACCTGGCAGCCGAGACACTGAGGGCCTTGGACCTTGCCAAAAGAGTCACGCACGCAGATCTGCTCGTACTGATATCAGGACAGGACTACCCGACCCGCCACCTGCCAACTTGGGAGAGAGAATTCTGGCTTGCCGGCGGCGGCTGGCAAGGGGAGGCAAGGACCCTTACCTATCGCCCCCGTTGGGGCCGGGCTAGCGGAATAGGCGATGACGACCTCACGCGATACGTCTACCTCTGGTGGCCAGCGCCAAGAAGTCACGTTCTTCTTCGCTCCGGTAGCAGTGTGGCTGGGTTTGTCCGAAGGAACCTGTTTCGCATTGGCCATTGGGCAGAACCCATCATCGACGTTCGCGTCGTATCACGCGGCCGAGGACTGCATCTGGGCGTACGGAATCCATTTCCCCCGTTCCGGGGTCAGTTGAAGTGTGTCAAGGGAGCACAGTGGCTAGCGGTTGATTCGACGATGTTCGACTTCGTCAGGCGAACACATTGTAGTTCACCCTGGCTCCGCTGGTGCTATAAGCACAGCATCATACCCGACGAGAGCTACATTCAATCAATTCTCGCCTCACGCCGCGCGCCCTTAGGTCCTCCCCTCACCTATTTCGAGTGGTCTACGACAGACGACCACCCAGTTACCCTGACGACTGAGGCCATTCAAGAAATTCGCAGCAGCGGCTCACCCTTCTGCAGGAAGGTTGCACCAGGGGTCAGCGACGCGCTCATGGATGCCCTCGACAGGCAGATCACCACTAGCACCACCTAGTCCATCCGGCATACCAGGGTCCCTCCCGACGGGGCTTCTGGCATGATCACACCCGTGTCGATCATCGTCCATGGTCCAACTGTTCTGACTCACTCGAGCGGTCGCGCTACGTACCGGGTACGGATAGACGGTATTGCCAACATAAGTCAACTGTGGTTCTCCGTCCCTGCGTCTGCTGAGGCGATGATTCAAGGGCGACTGGACGCGGCGGTGGTCGCCCTTCTCATGCCGGCCATGCGGTTCCGCACGGATCTCCATCTGGACGGTCCCGTCACTGACGAACTTGTGAGAGGCGCAGGCGAGTCCGCGCAAGAGGTTCTGCGACGCCTCAGACCAGAGCTCGCGCGGGTAGAGATCATCTCTCCCGATGCCCGACCTCCTTCCCCCCAGCCACCCCATGTGGCCACTGGCTACTCGGCAGGAATCGACTCGTTCACCACTCTGGCGAAGCGATACTTCGATCCCACCGTTCCAGATCATCTACGCATATCTCACCTCCTCTACAACAACGTGGGCTCGCATGGCCACGGCGAACGGGGGAACGCGCTCTTCCGCCAGCGTCTGGCACGCGCTCGGTCCGGGGCCGCGGAACTAGGCTTGCCGTTGATCGACGTCGAATCAAACGTGGACGAGGTATACCTCGCGGCGGACATCGAGTTCCAGCCTTCGCACACGATGAGAAACATGGCTGTTGCCCACCTGTTGGGAGCAGGTGTGGGCCGTTACTACTACTCCTCAAGTGCCCCATACGACGATGTGAAGGTGGCGCCGACGGCCGACATCGGCATCGCCGATCCCCTGCTCCTACAGGCCCTCTCCACCCGATCGTTGACCTTGACGCCTGTAGGCACCGACCTGTCCAGGTCCGCCAAAGTGGCCTTGGTTTCCCAGTTGGAGCTCAGTTACCGACACCTCGACGTTTGTCTGGACTCGAGCGATGGCAGCAACTGCTCAAAATGCTCCAAGTGCCGGCGTACGATGCTCATGCTGGACCTCTTGGGTGCACTAGACCGCTACCAGAAGGTCTTCCACCCTCCTACCGACCCTCACTGGCGAGAAGACCATATCGTCCAAGCGCTTGTGCAAGAACTTCCAAGCGCACGCAGCGTCGTGCGTCTGTACGATGAGCATGTCGGCATATCTCCCAGCTTGCGCATGCGCGCACACACACTCAAAGCTCGGCGGTTCGCCCATCGCGCACTTATGGCGGGGTATCGCCGGATCCGGCGCCAGCTAACCTGAGCGTATCAAGTTCTTATGGGGCGAGGGAGGCCCAGATTTCGGCGTGAACCGCCGCGGATCGGTCCCACGTGAACCTCCGGGCACGCTTTCGCGCACGGTCCGTCAACTTTCGGATCTCGCTCGTTCCCTCGAGTGCGGCCTCCAAGCCGTCGGCGATGCCGTTGGGGTTTGGGGGGACGAGGAAACCTGCGTCGCCGACCACCTCCGGTAGAGAACTGGTCCTGGCTGCCACGACGGGCACACCTGCGGCCATCGCTTCGAGGGCGGGAAGACCGAATCCTTCCGTGAGCGATGGAACTACTACGGCTCTGGCGCCGGCGACCAGTCCGGGCATGAGGGCGTCGGAGACCCGGCCTAGATGACGGACCCGCGGCAGAGCGGCAAAGATGGACAAGCGTGCCGGACTAATGGGCCCCGCCAGAGCGAGACTAGTCTGTTGATAGCGCCGCGAGATGAGGCTCCACGCGCCCGCCAAGGCGGGTAGATTCTTGCGGCGAGCGGAACCACCCGCGTAAAGGACGTACTCATCCGGCAAGCCGAGCTCGGATCGCTGTTCCGCCGTCAGGGGAGTCGCTGCGAAGAACTCCTCCCCGACGCCATTCGGCACCACCACCGGATCACGAACACCCAGCTGATCAACAGCCCGTTGAGCGGTGTACTCCGAAACGCAAATCACCCGGTCGGCGCGGCGTAGTTCCTCCGCCGCTGCGCGAACTGGCGGGCTCTCGTCAGGGAAGTCCCACGCTACGAGGTCGTGCAGAGTCACCACGTCCGGCCCAGGTGGAGGTGGGAGCTCAAGGTCCATCCTGTGAACCACCGCGTTTGGCGGATAAACGAGCACTCCCACCGACCGCCGTACGAGCACTCCTGCTCGCGCCAGTCTCCCGAAGGGAAGCCTGATGTCTCCTTCCAGATGTGATCGGATGCTTCTCGCCACCGACCGCCTCACGAGCCACCCTGGGGTGATCGAGTCCAGAGCTGACTGGGCCCGTGCAGCAATCGCCTCCTGGTACGCCTGGGCACCCATGGGCACCTCGGTCGCGGTTGAAGCAATCACCAGCTCGGGCACGCGACTCCTCAGGGGGACTGCGACGTGGTCAGGACAGGCCGATCTACTACGCTGGCCACCATATACACCACACCGGGGAGAGGCGGTGGTCTTCGTGCGGCACCGGATCGCCCTCATCGCCAGCTCCTTTGACCCCTACGCTGGGGGCGTTGAGCAGCACACCAGACAGGTGGCGGCCAGACTCGTCCAACGAGGGGCGGCGGTCGAGGTCTGGACAGTAGACAGGGGGGAGCATCTGGGTGTCAGACACGTCGACGGAATCACCGTTCGATACATGCCGACGCCCCTGCCCGCAGCATCTCTACCAAATCTCGCCCACTTCGCCGCCAAAATTCTTCCCAGCCTCCGTTCCTGGCTCAGCGAGTTTCGCAGATTTCATCCGGATCTATTGCACGTACACTGTTTCGGACCTAATGGTGTCTACGCCACCGCGTTGAGCACCGTCACACGCGCGCCACTTGTCCTCAGTTCCCATGGCGAGACATTCATGGACGCGCGAGACGTCTTTGAGAGGTCGCGAATACTGCGCAGCACTCTACGCGCGTCTCTGGAAAGAGCCGCGGTGGTGACCGCCGTATCGCAGTCAGTCGTTGACGATCTTTCGTACCGTTTTGGTGCGAAGAATGTGCGCGTCGTGGCCAACGGCGTCCCCGAGGAGACGATCCTCGAAAGGCTCTCCGCTCCGGTCCAAGGTGTCGCTACCGTCTTCTGCGTAGGGCGCCTCGAACACAACAAGGGGTTCGACTTGGCCCTCAGGGCACTGGCGCAGCTCGCGGCACCGGCACGCATGGTTGTCGCCGGTACAGGAACGGCCCAACATGAGCTCCACCGTCTCGCCCATGAACTCGGCCTCGCCCGACGCGTGGTCTTTCCAGGTCAGCTTTCCGCCGACGCTGTTACAAAGGCGATGCGGCGGGCTTCGGTCGTCGTCATGCCCAGCAGGCGGGAGGCATTCGGCATCGTGGCGCTCGAGGCCTGGGCGGCCGGTGTCCCATTGGTGGCGACGAGCCTTGGGGGCCCCCGTCACTTCGTCACGGACGGAGTTGACGGCATCCTCGTCGACCCGACGGACGTCGCGGCCCTGGCCCGTGCAATTGACTACCTCCTGGCCAACCCAGAGGGGGCACGGCGCATGGCGCAGGCCGGTCTCGAGCGAGTGCGCAACTTCACCTGGGACTCGGTGGTCGACCAGTACGAGACCATCTATGACGAGGTGCTCGCCTGAGCGACGAGCTCAGCCAACCTTGCGCGGAAGCTCTTCTCCGAGAATGCCTCAACATGCGCCATGATCTGATGTGGCCGCCACCGCAGATTCGCGGCAGCGGCGACCGCGGCGCGGATCGCTTCCGAGGTTACCTCCTCAAAGTACAGCCCCGACACCGCCTCCGCGACCGTATCCAGATACCCCCCCGCCCTCAGGGCAAGCACCGGTTTGCCGAATGCATTCGCCTCCAGGGGCGTGAGACCGAAATCCTCGTAACTTGGAGCGATGAGGGCCACAGCATGGGCATAGGTCCAGCGAAGCTGCTCGTCCGGCAGCCCGGACAAGACCCGAACGTTGGGGCCGGCCATCGCGCGCAACCGCTCTTCATCGGGGCCGGTGCCCACCACGACCAGCCTCTCCGCGAGCTCCGCGAATGCCTTGATGACGACGTCGACGTTCTTGTAGGGCAGCAGCCTGGATACGACCAGGTGGAAACCATCGCCGGACCAGTCGAGTAGTTCCGGGACAGGCTGCTGGTTGCCCTGGGCGCTGACGCCTGCGGGGGGGAACATGACCTCGGCGTCGATTCCGTAGAGCCGTCGAACCCGCTCGCGTACCACGCTCGAGTTCGCGAGATACCGGTCTGCTCGAGCCGCAGCACGACGGTCCCACTGAGTCAGCGGCCCCCGTAGTGGCGCGAGGACGGCCCGCGTGACCAGCGCACGCCAGCCGGAGCCCAGATACTCGTTCGTCTGGTAGAGCCATCGCGCAGGGTTGTGACAGTACACAATGAGACGACCCTCCGTTTGGACGCCGTGGGCCCACCCACTACTCGAGGCCAGAACGACGTCTGCGCTGACACGGAGACGGCCGGCTGCCAGAGGAAGGAGCGGCAGGGCAGCCCGATGGTGCCTACGCAGCCAGCGAAGATGGTTCAGAGGGCTGGTGATTATCCTCTTGGCCCTGAACTCGGGATACGTGCCATCTGGTTCATACAAGAGGGTGTAGATCGGCGCCTCGGGGAAGACTCTCGACATCGCGAGGACCACACGTTCGGCACCGCCACGTTGGGTCAGGTAGTCGTGCACGATGGCTACGGGGTGGCGCTCCGATTGATGCGCCATACCCCACCTCCACCGTATAGGTCGGTCACTCGGGACTCACCAGCCACGATAGCCGGGTGGCAGGGGTACGATGCGAGAGCTTGTGACGTTCCGAGGCGGGGAGAGCCCGTGCAAGTCCGCGACCTATTGAGAATCCTGCGCATCCGGTGGCGCATCGTCTTGGGCACCCTGCTGATCGTCTTGACGGTCGCGGCGACCATCACCCTCATGACCACTCCGATGTACACCTCCTCCACGCGGGTGTATCTGAGCGCGGTCGGCGCGGATGGCCAAGCCAACCTCTACAACATGCCGTCGACCGAGATCGACACGGTTGTCCAGGTCGCGAACTCCCCCATCGTGCTCGACCCGGTTCGCGAACAGGTTGGCGCCGAGGGTCACCCGATGAGCGTCTCGATCGGAATCGCCGAGGGCACGACGCTCCTCGACGTGGCGGTGACCACTGACGATCCTCAACTGGCCGCCGACCTCGCCGCCGCGATCCCGACCCAGCTTGCCGGCGTCGCGCGAGAGTTCTCCCCGATGCTCGCGCAGAGCGGCCAGCGAGTCGAGGCCCGGACGGTGGTGCCCGCCACCGTGCCCTCAGTTCCCTCCTCGCCTGACTACTTCACCAATATCGCCGTCGCCGTGCTCGCCGGGCTACTGCTCGGCGTGGGGTTCGCCCTCCTCCGGCACAACCTCGACACCCGGATCCGGCGCAAGGAGGACATCGGTGAGCTGTCCGACCGGCCCGTCCTCGGCGCCATCCCGTTGCTCAAGACCCAGTCAGTCGTCCCGTTCATGGAGGCCGATCCGTTCGGCCCGCACGCGGAGAGCATGCGACGCCTGCGCACCAACCTCATGTTCGTGGACGTCACCACGCACAAGCACTCTTTCGTCGTCACGTCGGCAATGCCGGCCGAGGGCAAGACGACAACTGCGATCAACCTCGCCCTGGCGATGTCCGACGCGGGGACGCGCGTCCTGCTCGTGGACGGCGACCTGCGCAACCCGACGGTGGGCCGGGGGATGGGCCTGGAGGACTCGGTCGGCCTGACCACCGTCCTCCTGGGCAATGCGCATCTCGAGGACGTCGTCCAGCGCTGGGCGGACACCAACCTCTGGGTGCTTGCCGCCGGGGAGATCCCGCCAAACCCCAGCGAACTGCTCGGCTCGGAGGCCATGCGGGAGGCCTTTGAGTCGATGCTCGCCTCGTTCGACTTCGTGCTCGTCGACTCCCCGCCCCTGGTGCCGGTGATCGACGCGGTGCTGCTCGACAGGCTGACAGGGGGAACCCTCCTCGTCGTGGCTGCCGACCAGACACGCAAGCGCCACCTCGGCGAGGCGCTGCGGACGCTCGACACGGCCGGTGGCACGCTCGCCGGTTTCGCTCTCAACAAGGTGTCCGCCGCTGAAGAGGCCTACCACTACAAGGGCTACTACGGGCAGCAGCACGCGAAGGACGAGGAGCGCCGGACCCGCGGCTCGCGGTCCGCCAGTGAGCCTCCGGCGACCCGTGCCGCCCGAAGGGAACGGAGTCGCAGCCGGCGCTAGACGGCATGAGAACTTGCGGTCGGAGGGAGGGCACGTGACGCAGCGGCGACAGATCCACGCCCTGACGCCCGGAGATCACTTCTCCCCACGAACGGGGAGCGCCATCCCGACGGTGGTGCACGGACTAGCGCAACACACGCGTCCCCGTCCGGCTGTCCTGGTGGCGCGAGGGACCTACGAGGAACGGTATGACAGCGCCGGAATCATCGAGTACGACCTCTCCCGCACCCTCCACGGAGTCTCGCTCTTGTCCCGGGCGGCGGACGTTGCCGCTGGCCGTATCGGGCTACCAAGACCGCGTGCCCGAGCCGTCTTCCGACAACTCCTGTTCACTCAACATGAGTGGGATCCGTCATACGTCCTTTGTCACAACGCACCCCAATTGGTGCCCTTGGTAGGGCAGCGTCACCTCCCCGTCCTTTATGCCCACAACAACCTGCTCGAGACCTATACCCACCGCGAGGCGGGTCGTGTTCTCGGTAGCTGTCACCGTATCGTCTGCGTCAGCGAGTACACGGCCGCACGAGCATCTGCCCGGCTACCGCGCCATCTGCACGATGTGATCCGCGTCGTGCCAAACGGCGTCGACGCAGCCAGCAGAGAAGTGCCAAAAAGGGCAGTATCAGACCAGTTGCGGGTGGTATTCCTGGGCCGCGTCATTCCCGATAAGGGGCCGCACGTCGTTATCGAAGCAGTGAGGCGCCTAACTCGCAAGGACATCACCCTCACGATCGTTGGTTCGTCCGGATTCTCGGCAACCGACCCTCTGACTCGATACGAGCGGCGCCTACGCGTGCTTGCAGATCAGCGTGTCACGTTTCTCCCATTCCAAGTCCGGTCCGAAGCCCTACAGATTCTCAGGGAGTGTGACGTCGTAGTCGTCCCCTCACTTTTCCCGGAGCCCTTCGGTCTCGTGACGCTCGAGGCGATGGCGGCTGGTGCTGTCGTCATCGCGTCGGACATCGGCGGCCTACCTGAAGCGGTGGGCGACGCGGGGTTCCTCTTTCCTCCTGGCGATGCCAGCGTGCTGGCAGAGGTCCTCGAGGGCCTAGCGTCCTCTCCGCAACTGATGGAGAAGTATCGGCAGCTGGGTTACGCCCGCGCCCAGAGTATGGACTGGAGCGTCATCAGCCGCCGCCTGGAAGAGGCTCTGGCCTGACCTCTCAGACACAGTGCCGACCCGTTCTCAGCCGCCCTCGAGGAGTCCCCGTTCGTGCAGATCGGAGAGGAACTGCTCGACCTCCTCGCCGTCCACCTCGGTCGGCCCCACCCCCAGGCCAGCCGCGACCAGCTCGACCAGGTCGGTCCCGGTGTCACTGACGGCCGCGCGGTAGATGACCGCGGCCACGCCCTGCAGCACGACGACCGGCCCGTCCGGCATCGGACCGAGGTAGACCACTCCGCCGGGTGCGCCGGCCCCGGTCACCGCATCGGGCTGGTCCACGATGGCCACGGATGACGGGCGTCGCCAGGTCGTCATCCGCGCCTCCGGCCGCGCACACGGGTGCGCCACTCCTCCACGAGCCCTCGCCGGGGGCGGTCGAAGAACTCCTTGGCGATCTCCCACCGGGTCGGCTCGTGCCCCAGGGTGTGCCGGAGGTGGTCGACGTTCACCAACGGTGCACGGACGACGAGCCGCACCTTGGCGCGCAGGGTACGGGCGGCGCGGATCCGCGCGAGCCACTCCTCGGTGCGCGTGCCACGCTGGGTGGTCACCCGCCACAGCCAGTAGTCCGGGTGGTCCCGGTGACGCTCGAGCTGACCGAGTACAGCATCGACCACGATCTGAGCGCCGAGCCGGTCGACCATGGCGCGGACCTTGCTGGCGAGCGGTGACCCTTCGCCGAGCACCCGCTCGAGCCAGGGGTCGTCCGGCACCGCGCCGGTGTTCCGGGCCAGGTTCGCGATCTGGATCAGGGCCTGCCCTGCAAGCGACGGCACGGAGCACGGAATCCCGCCCAACGGTGTCTCCAGCCGGTCCTCCCACAACGCGTCGAACGTGGCTTCCGGGTCGGCGTGCAGTCCCGGGAAAAACCGGTGGATGTCCGCGTAGCCCCAATGATCGTGGCGGAAGGTCGCGGCGTGCCCGAACGGCGACCCCGTCTCGAAGCTGTTCTCCCGCTGCCAGCCGTGCTGCTCCAGGGCCACGATCAGGGCCGCGACATGCGACGGCCTGACGAGGACGTCCGCATCCGTGCCTCCGGCCTCGGACCTGCGGACGGCATCATCCGTCGCGATCCCCTTGATGTGGAGGACGTCGACGCCCTCGCGGTCCGCGAGGTGCTGCACCGCAGCGTGCGCGAAGGCGACACGCACCCGCGCCGGCACCACCGCGCTCGCCTCGGTCACGGTGGCGAGCCTAGCCCCGCGGGATCAGCCCTTCTCCGCGCCGACGTTCGCGCCCTGCCGGAAGTACCGCTGGAAGACGGCGAAGATGATCGCGGTCGGAATCGTCATGAGCAGCGCCGCCGCCATGCTCAACGGGTACTGGTTCCCGGCCCCCCAGCCACCGCTGGTCAGCCCTGCCACCCCGCGGGTCAGCGTGTACAGCCCGGGGTCGTTGGTCGAGACGATGAAGTGCGGCAGCTCGTTCCACGACGCCTGGAAGCTGAGGATCGTGATCGTGATGAGCGCCGGCTTGGCCATCGGCAGCACGATCGACCAGAAGATCCGGAACGTCCCCGCGCCGTCGATCCGGGCCGCCTCCTCGACCGAGATCGGGATCTGCTCGAAGAACTGCTTCATGATGAAGACCCCGGCCGCGTCGACGATCAGCGGCAGGACCAGCCCGGCGTACGTGTTGTAGATGCCCAGCTGGTTGAGCACCAGGAACTTCGGGATGAGCAGCACGATCCCCGGGACCGCCATCACCGCCAGGATCGCGGTGAACACCGCGTCCCGTCCGCGGAACCGCAGCCGCGCCAGCGCGTAGCCGGCGAGCGAGTCGAAGAAGACCCTGGCCACGGTGACCAGCAGGGTGACCAGGACGCTGTTGCGGAACCACAGCGGGTAGTCCGAGCTCAGCAGCCGCTCCCAGGCGGTGAGCGAGAAGGGGTCCGGTATGACGGTGAGCGGGTTGGCCACCGCGTCCCGGTCCGTCTTGAAGCTGGTGACCAGCTGCACGACGAACGGGTAGATGTAGATGACCGCGAACGCGATGAGGAGCGCGTAGGCCCCGATCTTCCGCGCCCGGCTGCTGCGGTGGACCAGCCTGCCCTCGTCGCCCTTCCGCGTCTCGGGGACGGCGGTCGTCGTCGTGACCTCCGGGGTCACCTGCAGGTCGGTCATGCCAGGCTCCCTCCGCTCCCGGCGGTGACCCGCGCCCGCTCGGCGGGCCGGGACCGCTGCTGCCGTCGCCTCCTGCGGGCCAGCCGACGGGCCCGCGCCTCGTCCCGGTCACGCATCACGTAGCGCTGGATCATCGTGAGCACGAAGATCAGCAGGAACAGCAGGAACGCCATCGCCGCGCCCTGGCCCCAGTTGTTGCCGATGAACGAGGTCCGGTAGGACAGGAAGGCCGGCGTCAGCGTGGTCTTCGCGGGTCCGCCCTGCGTCATGACGTACATCTGGTCGAAGACCTGCCAGGTCCCGATCACGCCGAGGGTCACGACGAGGAAGATCGTCGGGCGCAGGTGCGGGATCGTGACGTGCCAGAACCGCTGCCAGCGGTTGGCGCCGTCGACCATGGCGGCCTCCTCGAGCTCGGTGGGGAGGTCCTGCAGCGCGGCGAGGAACATCAGCATGAACATCCCCGACGTGGTCCAGACGACCTGGAGCATGATCGCGCTGAGCGCGATCGAGGGGCCCTTGAACCACTCCCACAGGGACAGCCCGAGCACGCTCGTCCCGGCCAGCCACTCCGGCGGGCTGGACATGTCCCACAGCCCGATCCCGTCGCCGACGAGGTGGATCAGGCCGCGGGAGTCGCTGAACCACGTCGGTCCCTCGATGCCGAACGTGGCGAGGAACTGGTTGACCGCGCCGGTGCCGGTGAACAGGAACAGGAAGATCAGCGAGATGGCGACCGACGAGACCACCGCCGGGAAGTAGAACGCCGTCCGGAAGAACGTCCTCCCCTTGAGCACCTTGTTGTTCAGCACGATCGCCAGCAGCAGCGCCAGGACGGTCTGCAGGGGCACCACGCCGAGGACGTAGTAGAAGGTGTTGCGCAGCGAGGTCATGAAGTCCTGCCGCGCCAGGCCCGGCTCGGTGAGCAGGGCGGCGTAGTTGTCCCCGCCGACGAAGCCGGCGCTTTCGGAGAACGGGTTGCCCCGTCCCGCCCAGTCGGTGAACGAGACCCACAGCGCCATGAGGATCGGCGCCGCGAGGAACAGCCCCAGGATCACCAACATGGGCGCCAGGAACAGCCACCCGGCAACCGGCTGGCGCTGTGGGTCTCGTCGGCTCATCGTCCGAGCACCGCCGCGGCGTTGGTGTCGAAGCTCTCGAGCACCGACGGCAGGTCGAGCGAGCCGAGCGACTCGAGCTGGCTGTTCAGGTCGGCCACGACGTCGGTCATCCCCGGCGCGCTGATCGGGCCGCGCCCGTACTCACCGCCGGCGACAAACGCCGCGTTCTCCGGGAACGCCTCGGCGTACTCCTCGGCCAGGGACTGCCGACTCGGCATGACGCCGAACGCCTCGGCGAAGGCCATCTGCTGCTCGGGGGAGGTGAAGTGGTTGACCAGGTCGACGGCCTGCTCCTTGGCGTCGGAGTCGGCCGCGATGCCCCAGCACTGGGTGAACAGCAGGGTGCCCTTGCCGGCCGGGCCCTCGGGCAGCTCGACGACGGTGTAGTCGATGTCCGGGTAGTCGTTCTGCAGGGCGCCGTGGATCCAGTTGCCCTCGATGGTCATCGCGGCGCGGCCGGTGCCGAACGCCTCACCACCCCAGCCCGCGTCGACCTGGTTGGCCAGGGCGAAGTGCCCGGCGGAGATGTTCTCCTGCAGGTACTCCAGGGCCGCCAGGACCTCGGGGGTGTTCGCGGTCGGCTCGGTGGCGTCCTCGTTGAGCCACCAGCCGCCGTGGCCGACGACGAACGCGCCGGCCCGGTCGATGCCGGTGGAGATCACCAGCCCGACCTGGTCGCCGGTGGTGAGCTGCTCCGCGACCTCGGCCAGCTCCTCGTAGGTCGTCGGGTAGTCGTCCTCGGTGAGCCCGGCCGCCTCCCACGCCTCGTTGTTGATCTGCAGGGCGAGCGTGGAGAAGTCCTTCGGCGCGCAGTACTGCGTGCCCTCCCAGGTGAAGGTGTCGCGCAGCGACTCGTAGAAGTCCTCGTTGTCCTCGGCCTCGTACGGGTACAGGTTCCCGGCCGCGACCAGGTCACCGAACTGCGCCGCGTCCAGGTAGAAGATGTCCGGCGGATTGCCCGAGGCGAAGCCCTGCGCCCGCTCCTGGGGCAGGTCCGTGGCGGCGATGACCTCGACCTCGTTGCCGGTCTCCTCCGCCCAGGCCTCCGCGGCCTCGCGGACCGCGTTCGTCTCGGCGTCGCCGGACGAGCCGATGAGCACGGTGAGGGAGACGGGGCCCTCGGCGGTCCCGCTGGCGGTCTCACCTCCTTCCGCCTGCTCGCTGAAGCCGCTGCCCCCACCACAGGCGGTGAGGACCAGGGAGCCCGACAAGGCAGCGGCCAGCACGTATGACGATGTGCGCCGGTGGATCTTCATCCTGTGCCTTCCTCGTTGGTCCCGGTCGACGGACCGGGGATCAGCGTCGGTGTGAAGAGGGCGCCGGCCCGGGGCGGTGGGGCCCCGGCCAGCAGGTCCTGGACGACGGTGAGGCAGTAGCGGGCGATCTCGGCCAGCGGCTGCGCCAGCGAGGTGAGCCCGTGCATCCGCGCCGTCGCGGTCCCGTCGAAGCCGGTGATCCCGAGGTCGCGCCCCGGGACCCAGCCACGCCGGACCGCGGCCAGGTAGACGCCCAGCGCGAGCACGTCGGAGGCGCACACCACCGCCCCGCGCCGCCCCACCGCGTCGAGCAGGGTCTCGGCCGCCTCCTCCGCCTCCGGCAGGTTCTGGCGGGCCGCGCCCTCCGGGGCGACCTCCACGCCGCGCCGCTCCACGGCCTCCGCCCAGCCGCGGCGCCGCTCGGCACCGACCTCGGAGCCGGCCGGCCACCCGAGGTAGCCGATGCGGGAGTACCCGCGGTCCAGCAGGTGGTCGACGGCCGAGGAGGTGCCGGCCGACCCGTCCACGTCCGCCCAGGTGGTGACCTCCGGGTCGTCGTAGAGCCGCCCGAACGCGGCGAACGGCACCCCGGACCGGAGCAGCCACCCGGGGCGCGGGTCCCCGTGGTGGGTGTCGGCGATGACGAACGCGTCGACCAGTCGCCGCCGGACCATCGACTCGTAGCCGTCGAGATCGGCGAAGCGCTCCCGGGAGGCGAAGGTGACCAGCTGGCAGCCGTGGTCGGGCCCGGCCAGGCTCAACTCGACCAGGAAGGGGTAGGCGATGTCCGCCGGTGACTCCCCGAGCGGGTCGAGCTCGATCCCGACGGCCCCGGCCCGCTGGTGACGCAGCCCCTGCGCCGCGCTCGACGGCTGGTAGCCGAGGCGCTGCACGGCGTCCAGGACCTTGGTGAGGGTGTCGGGGTGAACCCGGCCTGGGTTGTTGAGAGCATTGCTCACGGTCTGCCGGGAGACCTGGGCAGCCCGGGCGACGTCATGGATCGTCGCGCGCTTCCGGCCGTTCATGACACCGTCACCGTTGACCTACAATTTGAACGTTCATATCGTCCCTACCAGGCAGAATCCACATGCGAACCATCCGTGTCAAGTCACCGACGCAACGCCGAGGAGATCCATGGACGCCTTGACGCCGCTGACGGGGACCGAGATGGTCGAGCAGCCCTGGCTGCACGAGTTCGAGATCGCGGTGGACGGGCCGAGCACGGTCCTGAGCCGGGCCGACGGGTCGATCGGCCACGGGGCGACCGGGTGGTACGTCGACGACCGGCGCGTGCTCAGCGTCCTCGAGGTCACCCTCGACGGGAAGGTGCCGGTCGCGGTGGCCTGCTCCACGATGGGCTCCACCTCGGAGTTCTGGGCGGCCGCCCGGCACCTCGGCGCCGACACCACGGACCCCACCGTGGAGGTGCGCTGGCGCCGGACCCTCGACGGGCTGGTGCTGTGCGAGCGGATCACCGTCGTCTCCCGCTCCGAGGATCCGGTCGAGACGGTGCTCGAGGTGCGCGTCGCCGGCGACGGCGCGGACATCGCCTGGATGAAGGGCGGCCTCAGCCCCGCCGTGCCGCTGCCGGTGGTCTCCGACGAGGACGGGCTGCACTGGCACGACGAGCGGCACCACGTCGACGTCACCGCGGACCCGAGGCCGGACATCGTCGACGAGCACGGGATCACCCACGGGACGACGTGGCGCTGGCGGCTGACCATCGAGCCGCGCCAGGCGGAGACGGTGGACCTCACCTTCCGGGTGCGCCGGGTGGAGCCCACCCTGTTCGACGCGGACGCCGGAGCCGGCGCCTGCGACTGGGACCCGCAGGCCCTGGCCGACCGGATCGAGGACCCGGTCCTGGCCGAGCTGGTCCACGTGAGCCTGGAGGACCTGAAGCACCTGACCCTGCGCGACCCGCTCTCGCCGGACGACATCATCGCGGCCGCCGGGTCGCCCTGGTACCTGACGATGTTCGGGCGGGACTCGATCTGGTCCGCCCGGATGATGCTGCCGCTGAGCCGGCGGCTCGCGCTCGGCACGCTGCGCGCCCTGGCCCGGCGGCAGGCCACCGACACCGACCCGGCCGCCGCGTCCGAGCCCGGCAAGATCCTGCACGAGGTGCGGCGCACGACCTACGAGAGCGGGGACATGCGGCTGCCGCCGCTGTACTACGGCACCGTCGACGCCACCCCGCTGTGGATCGTGCTGCTCGCCGAGACCGCGCGCGCGGACGTGCCCGAGGCGGAGATCCGGGACCTGCTGCCGAACCTGCAGCGGGCGCTGCGCTGGCTGCACGACAACGTCGAGCGCTCGCCCGACGGGCTGCTGCGCTACCTCGACGAGTCCGGCACCGGGCTGGCCAACCAGGGCTGGAAGGACTCGCACGACTCCATGCGCCGGTCCGACGGCACCGTCGCACCCGCGCCGATCGCGCTGCTGGAGGCGCAGGCGTATGCCGTGCAGGCGGCCCGGGAGGGTGCCGCCCTGCTCGACCGGTTCGGGCTGCCCGGCGGGGCCGACTGGCGCAGCTGGGCCGACGACCTGGCCGGGCGGGTCCGCGAGCGCTACTGGGTGGGGGACGGCGAGGACCGCTACCTGGCCATGGCGCTGGACGCGGACGGCAAGCCGGTCGACGGCGTGGGCTCCAACATGGGCCACGCCCTGGGCACCGGGATGCTGACGCCCGAGGAGGCCCGGCTCGTGGTGCGCCGGCTGATGCGGCCGGACCTGCTGCGCGACTTCGGCATCGCCACGCTGTCCCGGGACAACCCCGCCTACAACCCGGTCGGCTACCACACCGGCTCGGTGTGGACCCACGACACCGCGATCGCGATGCTCGGCATGGCCAAGGAGGGCTTCCACGACGAGGCCCGGGAGGTCGCCCGGCGCCTGCTGCGGCTGGCCACCGCCACCCGGTACCGCTTCCCGGAGCTCTGCGGGGGCGAGCCGGTCGGCAACGCGCCGGTGCCCTACCCGGCGTCGTGCCGCCCGCAGGGGTGGGCGGCCGCAAGCGCCGCGGCGCTGCTCACCGTGCTGGGCCAGCTCGACGACTGAGAGTCGTCACCCCGCGTCCCTGACACCTGTCACGGCCAGGTCGTGACGGCCGGGGATCGTCCGGGGGCCCCACCCGGGCGACCGTGGGGACATGCTCTCAACCGATCCCCGCACCGGCTCCGCCGTGGAGCTGCTCAACCTGACCAGGACCTTCCGCTCCCCCGGGGGTGAGACGGTCCGTGCCGTGGACGGTGTGGACCTGTCCATCGCCCCCGGGGAGGTGGTCGCCTTCCTCGGCCCCAACGGAGCCGGCAAGACGACCACCCTCGACATGCTGCTCGGCCTGACCACGCCGACCTCGGGTGAGGTCCGCGTGTTCGAGCAGCCGCCCCGGCAGGCGGTCGCCGCCGGCCGGGTGTCGGCCGTCCTCCAGACCGGCGGGCTGCTGCGCGACCTCACCGTGGCCGAGACGGTCCGGATGATCGCCTCGACCTACCGGCACCACGCCCCCGTCGGCGAGGTGCTCGAGCGGGCCGGGCTGACGCCGCTGTCCCGGCGCAGGGTGGCCAAGCTGTCCGGCGGCGAGCAGCAGCGGCTGCGGTTCGCCCTGGCCCTGCTGCCCGACCCGGACCTCGTCGTCCTCGACGAGCCCACCGCCGGGATGGACGTGTCCGCCCGGCGCGAGTTCTGGGACACCATGCGCGCCGACGCCCTGGCCGGCCGCACCGTCGTCTTCGCCACCCACTACCTGGAGGAGGCCGAGGCGTTCGCCCGGCGCACCGTGATGATCGCGGGCGGCCGCATCGTCGCCGACGGCCCGACCGAGGAGGTCCGGGCCCGCGCCAGCGGCCGGACGGTCAGCGCCGACCTGCCCGACGACCCGTCCCTGGCGACCCGCGCGCTCCGGCTGCTGCGCGGCATACCGGACGTCCACGAGGTGACCACCACGGGACGGCGGGTCCGGGTCGTGGCCGGTGACTCCGACCGGGTCGCCCGGCTCCTGCTCACCGACCTCGGCCTCAGCGGGCTGGAGGTCACCGGCGGCTCCCTGGAGGCCGCCTTCCTCGCCATCACCGCACCCGAGACCCAGGAGGTCCCGGCATGAACGCCACCTACACCGGGCTGGAGCTGCGCCGGATCACGCGCGACTACGTCAGCCTGTTCTTCATCGCGGTCCTGCCCGCGTTCTTCTACGTGGTCTTCGGGGCCTCGCAGGAGTGGTCCGCCGAGCGGGCCGGCAACGGCAACGTCGCGATGTACATCATGATCTCGATGGCCGCGTACGGCGCCGTCACCGCGACGACCGGGGTCGGCGGGGCGGCGGCCGTCGAGCGCGCCCAGGGCTGGGGCCGCCAGCTCGGCCTCACCCCGCTGCGCGACCACGCCTACGTCGGGATGAAGGCGGTCGTCGCGCTCCTCGTCGCGGCGATCCCGATCGCGCTGATCTTCGGCCTCGGGGTGCTCACCGGGGCCGAGGGCACTGCCGCGGCGTGGCTGCTCAGCGCCGTGCTGCTGCTCGCCGGGGCCGGCGTCTTCGCGCTGTACGGCCTGGTCATGGGCCTGGCGTTCCGCACCGAGGCGGCGATCGGTGCCGCGGGCGGGGCCCTGGTGATCATGGGCTTCCTCGGCAACATCTTCATCCCGCTCTCCGGCACGATGCTGGCCATCGCCCGGTTCACCCCGCTGTACGGGTACGTCGCGCTGGCCCGCTACCCGGTGACCGGGGGCACGGTGCCGACGACCGACGGGACGCTGCTGCACGAACCGCTCTGGTATGCCGTGGCTAACGTGGGTCTGTGGCTGACCGTCTTCGCCGTCCTGGCGACGTGGCTGGTGCGCCGGGGACGGGACCGGCAGTGACCGCCCCGGCGACGACCCCGAACGCTCCCACGGACAGCACCGACCCGTGGGAGCGGTTCGGCTGGCTGATGGGCGCGATCTGGATCGTCTTCCTCATCTTCCCGATCGGCTCCGCCGCGACCGCCGACACCGCTCCTGTATGGCGGGTGGTCGGCGTCGCGGTCGTCGTCGCCTTCGGGGTCGTCTACCTCTGGGGTCTGGCGCGCAGCAGCCGTTCCGACGACTGGGACGAGGTGGTCCGGATCGGCTGGACCCACCTGGGGACCATGGTGGCGCTGCAGCTGGCGGCCAGCCTCGCCATCGGGATGGACGCGCTGTACATGCTGCCGTTCGTCATCTCGTTCGCGACGTTCACCCTGCCGCTGCGGATTGCCTTGGCCCTCAACGCCACCGGAGTGCTGAGCGCGGTCCTCATCCCGTGGGTGGCCGGGCAGCTGGGCGAGATGGTCCACTTCGTCCCGATCGTCGCGCTGGTCGGCATCTCGACCAGCCTCATCCGGATCATCAACCAGCGGCAGATGGAGCACCGCGCCCTGACCGAGGACCTGGCCCTGGTGGCCGAGCGGGACCGGGTGGCCCGGGACGTCCACGACGTCATCGGGCACAGCCTGACCGTCGTCACCGTCAAGGCGGAGCTGGCCGAGCGTCTCGTCGACGCCGATCCTGACCGGGCGAAGGCCGAGCTGGCCGAGATCCAGTCGCTGACCCGCGAGGCGCTGGCCGAGATCCGGGCGACGGTCGCCGGCCTCCGGGTCGCCCGCCTGGCCGACGAGCTGGCCTCGGCCCGCCGGGCGCTGGCTGGCGCGGGGATCGGGGCGGTCCTGCCCGACGACCCGACCGTCGTCGACCCCCGGCACCGGATCGTCGTCGCTTGGGTGCTGCGCGAGGCGGTCACCAACGTGGTGCGGCACAGTGGCGCCTCGCGCTGCGTCGTCGAGCTGGGCAGCAACCTGCTGCGCGTCACCGACGACGGCACCGGTGTCGCCGGTCGCCGCGAGGGCAACGGCCTGCGCGGCGCCCGCGAACGCGTGGCGGCCGCCGGTGGCACCCTCACCGTGGGCGAGGGCCCGGAGGGCCGGGGCACGGCGGTGGAGGTGCGGCTGTGACGATCCGGCTGCTGCTCGCCGACGACCAGGCCCTGGTGCGCGGCGCCCTCGCCGCGCTGCTCAACCTCGAGCCCGACCTGGAGGTGGTCGCCGAGGTCGGTCGCGGTGACGAGGTCGTCGCCGCGGCGCGCGACAGCGGAGCCGATGTCTGCCTGCTGGACATCGAGATGCCGGGCCTGGACGGCATCGAGGCCGCCGCCGCGCTGGGGCGAGAGGTTCCGGCGACACGGTCGCTCATCGTCACGACCTTCGGCCGTCCCGGCTACCTGCGCCGGGCCCTCGAGGCCGGCGCCAGCGGCTTCGTCGTCAAGGACACCCCGGCCGGCGAGCTCGCGGACGCGGTGCGGCGGGTGCACAGCGGGCTGCGCGTCGTGGACCCCGCCCTCGCGGCCGAGTCCCTCGTGGGCGGGCCGAACCCGCTCACCGAGCGGGAGCAGGCCGTGCTGCGCGAGGCGCTCGAGGGCGCCACCGTCGCGACCATCGCAGCGCGAGTCCACCTGTCCCCGGGCACGGTGCGGAACTACCTGTCCTCCGCCATCGCCAAGACCGGCACCTCGACGCGCTACGAGGCCGCTCGCGTCGCCCAGGAGCACGGCTGGCTCTGACACCGGACCGAAGCCGCTTGTCGAGTCCGGGGTGGCGCTAGGCCCACGCAGGACCCTCGGGGTGGGATGCTGCCTCCGTGACGGTGCCGAGGGAGGGCGCGCGGAGTCGACGCGCACGGGTTGATGTCCTGGCTGTCGGCCTGGTATCCGGCCTCGTCGCCGCCTACCTGGTGGTCAGCTGGGCCCACGGGGCGCTGGGTGCGGGTCGGAACGACGACTGGACCTACTACCGCTCGGCGTGGCAGTTCGCCGCCGACGGGTACTTCAACCCGGACCCCTACACCATGGCGATGATCGTCGGCCAGACCCTGGGGGCACAGCCCCTCGTCGCGCTGGCCGGCGCCGATCTGGTCGCGTACCAGGTCTCGGTTGCGGCCCTGGGTGGTGTCGGCCTGTACGCCAGCTACGCCGTGATCCGTTCCTTCCTTCCTCGAGGGTGGGCGCTGCTGGCTGTGGGCAGCCTGGCGCTCGGTCCGATCTTCGGCAGCATCTCCGTGACCTTCATGAGCGACGTCCCGGCCTTCGCCTTCCAGGCCCTGTCCCTGTGGGCCGGCGTGGCCTCTCTCAGGGCAGCGGGTGCGTCCCGTGCCGGATGGCTGGCGACGTCCCTCGCGATCGGTCTGCTGGCCTTCACCGTCCGCGAGTACGGCATCGTGGCCCCGGTGGCGGTGCTGGCGCTCCACGCCTGGAACGCCAGGTCCCGCCCCCGGACGCTGGCCGCGGTTGTCGGTCTGGGGGTCGTCGTCGTGACGCTGGCCGCGGCCGTGTTCGTCTGGCGCGCGGGCCTGGGTGCCGAGGGCTCCAGGAGCCTCGGGTTCAGGGGGCTCGCGACCCTCGGCAACGGTGTCAGGAGCGCCTTCACGCTGGCACTCCTCGTCCTCCCGGCCGTCGCCGTCGCGGCGGTCCGCCTGCCCCGGACACTGTCGAGACGACCCGTCGGGGCGACGGCTGCCATGGCCGTCGTGGGAGCCCTGGGGGTCGTCGTCTGGAAGCGGGCGGGCCAGGTGCTGCTCCCGAACTACCTGACGCCCTGGGGGTCCTATCCCGAGACGCTCCACGGGCCCGGGGTGGAGGTCGTCCCGACGTGGCTCTGGCCGTCCTTGAATCTCCTGTCCCTGGTCAGCGCGGCCGTGGTCGTCGGCCTGCTCATCGGGTCCGTCCCGCTCCCGCGACGTGGCACGGTGGGCCCGCCCACGCCCTCGGACGGCTTCCTCCTGAGTGCGGTCTTCTCGCTCCTGGCGGTTGCCGCGGTCATCGGTGCCCACGCTCTCGCCGGTGCCCCTCTCTTCGACCGCTATCTCCTCCCGGCTGTGCCGTTCGCGGCCGGCGTGGTGATCGCGGTGGCCCGGGGCGCCGGGGGCGGCAGGCGGCTGGTCGCCCCGGCTGCCGCCGCCTCGGTCGTCTGGGCTGTGCTGGGGTTCCACTACGTCGATGCTGCGGCGACCTTCGACGGACTGAAGTGGCGCGCGGGCCAGAGCCTGGAGGAGCTCGGGTACGACCCGGAGACCATCGAGGCCGGTCTCGAGTGGTTCGGCCTCCACCAGGAGCAGGAGGTCCGGCCCCGTCAGGCGCATCCAGGACAGCTGGTGTTCTGGTGGGGCCTCTTTGACGAGCCCCGCGTCTGTGTCCTCGTCTCGACGGCCACGGCCGGGACGGGCCTGGAGCCCGCTGCCACCCCCTCGGTGCTCGACCTCTCCGCACGAAGTGCCCTGGGGGTGGAGTACCGCGTGTCCGCCTACCTGGTTGCCGACTGGTGCGGGGAGGTGGGGTGACGTCGCCAGCTCCCGATTTCGACCACTTCCTGCTGACGCGGTTCAGCGCCGTCCTGGCCCCGGGCGCACCACCCGCCGGCGCAGACTGGCTGCGCTACCGCCTCGGGTTCTTCTACGACGCGACGCTGCCGTCGGTCGTCTCCCAGACCGGCGCCCTGTCCGAGTGGCTGGTGCTGTTCGACGACCGCTGCCCGGACGACTTCCGGGCCGACGTGGAGGACCTGGCCCGCGAGGGGCGCTTCACGCCGGTCTGGTCGCACGAGCCGTTCCGGCGGGACACCTTCGCCGGGCTCGTCGCGACCCTCAGCCGGGCGCCCTACCTCATCACCACGCGCCTGGACAGCGACGACGCCATCGCCCGCGACCACCTGGCGGCCGTGCAGGCCCGGTTCGCCCGGCAGGACCGGCTCTTCGTCAACTTCGTCCGCGGCCTGCAGGTCGACCGCGGCGGGGCCGTGTACCGCAGTGACCAGGTCTCCAACCCGTTCCTCTCTCTCATCGAGCGCCGCACCGACGGTCCCCCGCTGACGGTCTACGCCCCCAGACACGCCCGCGCCCGGGGCCACGGCCCGGTGCTCAACGTCCACGCTCCCCCGATGTGGTTGCAGGTGGTGCACGACGGCAACCTGCTCAACATGGTCACCGGCCCACAGATCGCGCCGGCGGTGGTGCGGGAGCGGTTCGACATCGACCTCGGCTACCGGGAGCAGGTGGGACGGTTGCGGCTGCTCGGGGAGCGGATCCGGCACCGCACACGGCTGACGCGGATGTGGCTCGCCCACCCGGGCGAGGCGACGCGGTATGCCGAGGCGCGGCTGACGCGGTGGCGTCGGGACCACACGGTTCCCCAGGGCGACCCGGACAGCCTCGGCGACCGGCTGCGCCGGCGCGCCGTCCGGCTCGGCTACCGCCCACGCACCTAGCGCCTGGTGGTCAGCCGTCCAGGAGCGCGTACCTGCGCCCGGTGACCTCGGTGACCTCCATCGCGACGAGCACGAAGCGGTCCTTGGCGACCCAGGTGTTCACCCGCTCCAGGCCGATCTCCCGCGCCTCGTCGCCCTCGAGCACCCGTGCCTTGCCGCGGGCGATGACGCTCCAGGCGTGGTCGGCCTCGACGTCGTCGATCTCGAACGCGACGTCCTGGTGCATGACGATGCCGAGCAGCTTGCTGCCCTCCGTGGTCCGGAAGATCAGCCGGTTGCCGTCGACGGCGTAGTTGATCGGGGCGATGTGCACCTCGTCGAGGAGGTGGTAGGCCAGGCGCCCGAACTCCCTGGACCGCAACAGCTCCCAGCACTCGAGCTCGTGCAGCTCCTCCATCGTGGTCTCGGTGTCCATGACCTCACGCTAGGCCGCCCCATCCCGACCGGCCAGGGCCGAAGGTCCCTGGTCAGCGCGCTGCGGGTGCGCTCCGGGCCGACCGGGCGCAGGCTGGGGGGATGGCACCCAAGGACAGCAGCAAGAAGGACCCAGGTCCCAGCGTGAAGGACAAGGAGCTCTACGAGGAGCTCCGCGACGAGGGCAACTCCAAGGAGAAGGCCGCCCGGATCGCCAACGCCGCCGCCAACACCTCCCGGTCCGAGGTCGGGGAGAAGGGCGGCAGCAGCGGCTCCTACGACGACTGGACCGTCGACGACCTCCGCGACCGGGCCGCCGAGCTCGACATCGAGGGCCGCTCGAGCATGACCAAGGACGAGCTCATCAGCGCTCTACGAAACCACTGAGCGCCTTGACCGTCTGGAGCGTGTCGATCTCCTCGACCGGCTTGTCGTCCCGGTAGCGCAGCACCCGGGCGAACCGCAGCGCCACCCCACCGGGGTAGCGCCGGGACCGCTGCACCCCGTCGAACGCGATCTCGACCACCTGCTCCGGCCGCACCCGCACGACCCAGCCGTCGTCGGACTCCTTGAGCTCGGTGAACCGCCTGGTCTGCCACTCGAGCATCTCGTCGGTCATGCCCTTGAACGTCTTGCCGAGCATCACCAGCTCCCCGGTCTCGGCGTCCCGCGCGCCCAGGTGGATGTTGGACAGCCACCCCTGCCGCCGCCCGCTGCCCCACTCCACGGCGAGGACGACGAGGTCGAGGGTGTGCCGGGGCTTGACCTTCACCCAGCCCGCGCCGCGACGACCCGCGGCATACGGGGCGGAGAGGGACTTGACGACGACCCCCTCGTGTCCGGCGCCCACGCGCTCGGCGAAGAAGTCCCTGGCCTCCCGCACGTCGGCGGTGACGAGCCGCGGCACCAGGTGTGCCGGAGCGAGGTCGGCCAGCGCCTGCCACCGCTCGCCCGACGGCACGTCGACGAGGTCCTGCCCGTCCAGGTGCAGCACGTCGAACAGGTAGGTGGTCAGCGGCGCCTCCTCCCGCAGCCGCCCCGGGTCGGTGCGGCTCATCGTCCGTGACCCGGTGACCTGGAACGGCGCCGGGCGCCCGTGCTCCTCCACGATCACCTCGCCGTCGAGCACCGCGGTCCGCGCCGGGAGCCCCAGCACCGCCTCGACCACCTCGGGCATCCGGTCGGTGACGTCCTCCAGGGTGCGGGTGAACAGCCGCACGTCCCCACCCGGCCCGGCGGACCGGTCCAGGTGTGCTTGCAGCCGTATGCCGTCCAGCTTGCTCTCGAGGGCGACCTCACCGTCCGCGCCGGCCAGGGCAGTGTCCACGTCCGGCGCCGACGCGGCCAGCATCGGCCGCAGCGGCCGGCCCACCTCGAGGCGGATCTCCCGCAGCGCGTCCTCACCGCCGGACAGCGCCGCCGCGGCCACCGGGCCGGCGAACCCGGCCAGCATCACCGCGCGGCGCACCGCCGCCTCCGGGACCTCCGCCGCCTCCGCGATCGCCTTCTGCAGCACCCCGTCGCTGGCACCCTGGCGCAGCTCCCCGGTGATGAGGCCCACCAACCAGGACTGCTCCTTCGCCGTCGCGCGGGAGAACAGCCGCCGCACCGCCTCGGCCCGCTCGGCGGTCGACCCGGCGCCGCCGATCCCGGCCATCGCGGTGAGCTCCTCGTGCACCTCCGCCACGGTGAGCGTCGACGTCTCCGCGGGCTCGGGCAGCGAGCGGAGCCCCCGCCAGGAGACGCCGACCCGCCGCTGCGGCAGCACCCCGGCGAGGTAGTCGGCGACGACCTCCTCCAGCCCGGTGCCGTGGGCCTCGCGCAGCGTCCGGGCCAGGGCGGCGGTCTTGGCGGTGCGGGACCTGGTCGCCGCCACGGCCTCCGACGTCTCGATGACGCGAGCGAGCTGCATACGAGCAGCATGCCCTCCCGGACCGACAGGTGTGACGTGAGCGGCTGTCACAACCGGGCCACTACCGGTGTCCCATGGGCACCGGGGCACCCGCCCCGGGCGAGCGGAAGGAGTGACATGACGACGACCACCGCTGAGCGCCGGGCCGCGATCCGGGTGCCGGTCGAGCAACCGCGCGGGCTTCTCGGCCGGCTCGCGCGCTGGTACTCCCGCCGCGTCTACGGCGACGTGCTCGACAACGGGTTGGTCCTCTGGCACCACAAGCGGGCCCTGCTGGCGACGCTGCTGTTCGAGAAGCAGGTGGAGCGCTTCGACGCCCTCCCGCCGGGCCTGCGCGCCCTGGCCGAGCTGCGCGCCGCGTCCGTCATCGGCTGCTCCTGGTGCGTGGACTTCGGGTCCTGGCTGGCGCACCGCGAGGGGCTGGACCTGGGGCGTCTCCGGGAGGTGGCGACCTGGCAGGAGTCCACCGCGTTCGACCCCACCGAGCGACTCGTCCTCGAGTTCACCGACGCCGTGACGGCCACCCCGCCGACCGTGACCGACGAGCTCGTCGACCGGCTCGTGGACACGCTGGGCGTGAAGGCGACGGTCGAGCTGGCCAAGATGGTGGCCGTGGAGAACGAGCGGTCCCGCTTCAACCACGCGCTGGGCCTGACCAGCCAGGGCTTCTCCGACCGGTGCGGGTTGCCCGGTGACTGACCCGTATGTCGCGCACCGCGACCTGCTCTTCACCGTCGCCTACGAGATGCTCGGGTCGGCGGCGGACGCCGAGGACGTGGTGCAGGAGACCTGGGTCCGCTGGCGGGAGGTCGACCGCGACCGGGTTCGTGACCCGCGGGCCTACCTGGTCCGGATCACCACCCGGCTGGCGCTGAACCAGCTGCGCACCCTGTCCCGCCGGCGGGAGAGCTACGTGGGGCCGTGGCTGCCCGAGCCGCTGGCGACCACCCCGGACGTGGCCGAGGACGTCGAGCTGGCGGACTCCGTGTCGTTCGCGATGCTCGTGGTGCTGGACCGTCTCCAGCCGGTCGAGCGGGCGGTGTTCGTGCTCCGCGAGGTGTTCGGCTTCGGCTACCCCGAGATCGCCGAGGCGGTCGGGCGGAGCCAGGAGGCCGTCCGCCAGGTCGCCAGCCGCGCGCGGAGGCGGTTGCAGGAGGAGCGGCCACCCCCGCCACGGGACGACGGGCGGACCGCGGAGGTGATGCGCCGGTTCCGGGGGGTCGCCCGGGGCGAGGCCGAGCTGCAGGACCTGCTCGACGTCATCTCCCCCGACGTCGTCCTCGTCACCGACGGCGGCGGCGTGGCCAAGGCGGCCCTCCGCCCGATCCACGGCGTCGAGAAGGTCATGCGGTTCCTGGCCGCCACGGCCGCGCAGCTGCCGGACCTCACCGGCGACCTGGCCCTGGTCAACGGCCACCCCGCCGTGGTGCTGCAGCGACCCGGCGGGATCGACGCGGTCGTCACGGCCAGGGTGGAGGATGGCCTGGTGACCGAGATCTACCTGGTCCGCAACCCGGCGAAGCTGGCCCGGCTGTCCGCGCCGGTGCCGCTGCGCCGCTGAGGGCGGCGACATGGGGGACCAGGACGACCCGAGGATGGCGACCGAGGTCGCCCGGGCCTTCGCGCTCGGCGGCGACCCGGTGCTCACCGGACCGGTGGCCGGCGGCCGGCTGGGCGACATCTGGCGCCTCGAGACCGACCGCGAGGTGTGGGCCGTCAAGGAGACCCGGGGTCAGCTGGACGTCGCGGAGGCCGAGGCGCAGGCGTCGTACCAGGAGCAGGTGCTGGCTGGGGGTGTGCCGACGCCGGTCGTGGTGCGCACGCCGGACGGTGCGGTCTCGGCCGAGGTCCTCGGCCGGCGGTTCCGGGTGGGCTCCTGGGTCGACCTGCGGCCGCGTGAGCGGCGGCTCGACCCGCGTGCTGTCGGGGAGCTGGTCGCCCGGCTGCACGGCGTCGTGGTGCCCGGTGCCGGTCCGGTGCACTTCTGGTACGCCGACCCGGTCACGCCCGCACGGTGGCGGGAGCTCGTCGACGAGCTCGAGTGGGCCGGGGCACCGTTCGTGGACCGGCTGGCGGCCCTGCAGGACGACCTCGCCGAGGTGGCCGGGCTCGTCACGCCGCACCGTCCGGTGCAGTGGTGCCACCGGGACCTGTTCTCCGACAACCTCCTGGCCACCACCGACGGCGGTCTGTGCGTCGTGGACAGGGACGAGAGCGGCCCCGCCGACCCCTCCCGTGAGCTGGCACTCCTGCTCCTGGAGTTCGGCTGCGGCGAGCACGACCGCACCGTCGCGCTCGTGGAGGCGTACACCGCTGCCGGGGGTCCGGGCCGGGTGCGGTCACTCGAGGACGTCTCGATGGCGGTGTGCGTCCTGACCAACATCACCGCCGAGGGCTTCCGCCGGTGGCTCGCGGCGAGCACCGAGGAGGACCGGCTCGACAACGCCGCGTGGGTCGCCGAGTACCTCGACGAGCCGCTGACCGTCCGGGGGCTGGAGCAGCTCCTGGCCTGGCTCGGGTGAGAATGACGCCATGCGCGCCGTCAGCTGAGCGCGAGCCGGTAGGCCAGCAGGTTCACCCCGGGCACCGGGGTCCAGTCCCGCTCCGGGATCCGTTCGAACCCGAGCCGCTCGTAGACCCGGTGCGCGGCACGCATCCAGTCACCGCTGGAGAGGACCACGGCGTGGTAGCCCTCCTGCCGGGCCAGGTCGACGCAGGCCCGCACCAGTCGCTCGCCGATCCCGCGCCCCTGGGCCCCCGGCAGGACCCCGAGGGCCCGGAACTCCCCCTCGCCGTCCCGGCCGATCTCCCGGTGGGACGAGCCCACCGGGCACCAGGTGACCGAGCCCAGCACCTCGTCGTCCTCGACGGCGACGAGGACCACCGAGTCCCGGGCGCGCCCGGGCGCGTCCCGCAGGTGGTCGGCATACGGGTCGTCGGGGGTGAGGAAACCGTCGGCGAGGTACGCCTCCAGGACCACCTCCCCCGCGGTGGCCAGCTCCTCCGGTCGTGCTTGTCGGACGGTCACTGTCACAGGTCCACCCTAGGTTCGCGGTGTGACGGCGGAATTCTCGTTCACCACCGAGGTGTGGGTGCACCCCGGCCCGGGGTCGTGGCACTTCGTCACGCTGCCCGCGGACCTGAGCGACGAGATCGCCGACCTCACCGCAGGGCTGGCCGGGGGCTTCGGGTCCGTGCGGGTGCGCGCCCGGGTGGGTGGCACCACGTGGCTCACCTCCTTGTTCCCCAGCTCCCCGCAGCAGGCCTACGTGCTGCCGGTGAAGAAGGCGGTGCGCACCGCCGAGGGGCTCGCGGACGGTGACCTCGTCACCGTCCGGATCCGGCTGGAGGTCGGCGGGTGAGCCGACGCGACAGGGCCCGGACCGGTGGTGCCGGTCCGGGCCCTGCTGCCTACCGCGTCCGCGGTCCCCCGGTGCGCAACCTCACCGGGTGGCCGGGGCGCGGAGCCGGTGGCCGTCGATGGCGTCCGCCAGGCGGTGCAGCTGCTCGGCGATGGTGTGCCGCGGGCCGGTGCCGCGGCGTCGCACCGGACGGCCGGTGTTCTCCGGGCGGCGCAGGGCCGTGGAGGTCCTGACGTCGTACTCGAGGGGGCTGAACTGGTTCATGGCGTGCTCCTGGTGTGCTGAGGTCCTGGTGGGTGGGGTTCATGCGTGGTGGAGGAGGACGCGGCCGCTGACCGTGGTCGCCCGGACCACGACGTGGTCCTGACCCTCCTCGGCGGGCCCGGCGCTCTCGAGCTCGGCGCGGGCGTCGCCGCTGATCGTGCTGATGTCGGTCCAGACCGGGGTGCCCTGGGGGATGCCGATCCGGACGTCGCCGGAGGCGGACTTGGCGCGGACCTCGCCACTGCCGATCCGTCCGACGGTCAGGTCCCCGCTGGCCGCGATGACGGCGATCTCCCCGCGGGCCGAGTCGAGGCGGAGGTTGCCGGACCCGGTCTTGATGTCCGTGGCCGCGCCGGTCTCGCCGATCCAGACGTTGCCGGATCCGGTGATGACGTGGGCGTCGTCGGCCGAGGCGACCTGCACGTTCCCCGAGCCGCTCTTGACCTGCAGCCGGCCGGCGCGACCGGTGATGGTGACGTCGCCGCTGCCGACGAGGACCGAGGCGTCGCCGGAGACCTCCTCGAGGCGGATGTCGCCCGACCCGGACTTCAGGCTGCAGTCGCCGATCCGGCCGGTGACGGTCAGCTCGGCCGACCCGACCTTGACGGCCAGGGTGCTGTCCGTGGGGAGGCTGACCCGCACGTCGTAGCGACGGTCGATGCTGAGGACCCGGGACCTGGGGGCGATGACGGCGATGGTGTCGCCGGACTGCTCGATGGTGACCTGGTCGGCGTCACGGCCGGTGACCTCGACCGTTGTGGTCGTGGTGTCCGTGGCCGCGACCTGGACCCGGCCGGAACCGATCTCGACCTTCAGGGTGACCGGCCGCTCGCTGGGGAACTGGCGCTGGACGTGCTCGCTCACTTCGTGCTCCTGGTGGGTGTGGGGGTTCGGGGTCAGACCCAGCCGGTCATCCGGCGGCCGCGGCCGCCGCGGCCGCCGCGGGGGAAGCCCTCGCCGAGGAAGGGGACGTTGGACAGGTCGATGTCGACGTTGATGCCGGGCTCGTGGGTGGCGCGCCGGATGGCGTTGACGAGCCAGGTGTTGAGGGACTGCCCGCTCTTGGCGGCGAGCTCCTCGGCCCGGGCCTTGACCGACTCCGGGAGCCGCACCGTGATCCGGACCACCGAGACGTCCTCGCCCTCGGGCGCGTCCGGCGCCGGCGGCGGGGGAGGCGGCGGGGGTGCCGGCGCGGGCGACTCGACGACGAAGCTGAGGTCGCGTCCCGCCAGCCGCACGTCGACGCTGCCGGCCGGCAGCTCGGCGCTGATCTCCGCTGCCGCCTGCGAGATGGCCTCCATGAGGGCCAGGCGCACCGACGGGTCGAGCGCGTAGGCGAGTCGCTCCGCGGTGGCCCGGGTCTCCGGACCCGCGGCGTCCGCCGCCGCCAGGAGGTCCCGGCGGAGGCTCTCGATGTACGGGGTGATGTCCATGCGCACCATCATGGTGTCACCATGGTGTCATGTCAAGCACCAGATGACACCATCGTGATCGCAGGTCGACATCACCGCGGCGTCGCTGGGATGGCGGACGCCTCATCGGCTTGCTCGGTGTGGTAGTTGTGGACGTTGTGAGGAGTACGGACGACGACCTCCCCGACCACCTGTTCCAGTGGTTGGAGGCCACCTCTCGGCGCCTGCGCCAGGAGGTCATGGAGCGCGCCCAGCCCGGGCAGGTCCTGGTGCGGGGCAGCCAGGGGCGGCTGCTCCAGCTGATCCCGCCGGACGGCATGCGGGTCACCGACCTGGCCGAGCGCGCCCACATGACCAAGCAGGCCCTGGGGCAGCTCGTCGACGTGCTGGAGCGCAGGGGGCTGGTCACGAGCGAGAAGCACCCCGACGACGCGCGGGTGCGGATCGTCAAGCGCACCCCTGCGGGGGACCGGGCCTGCGCCGAGGTGAGGCGGGTCATCGCCGACGCCGAGGCCGCCCTGCGCCGCCGGCTGGGTCCGGAGCGTTTCGACGAGATGAAGTCGGCGCTGCGCGACCTCGGCCGCGAGGCCGGCTGAGCAGCCCCGGACCCACGGCACGCTGAGAGGTCCCCCGGTGAGCGAGACGCTGTCGCCGCCGACCGTCGCGGTGGTCGGGGCCGGTTCGGTCGGTGCCACCACGGCCTACGCGATGCTCGTCCGCGGCGCGGCCCGCCGGGTGGTGCTCTACGACATCAACGCGCCCAAGGTCACCGCCGAGGCGGCGGACATCGCGCACGGGGTGTCCTTCATGCCCACCGGTGAGATCGTCGGCAGCGACGACATCCAGTCGGTCCGCGGCGCCCGCGTCGTGATCGTCACCGCGGGGGCCAAGCAGCAGCCCGGCCAGAGCCGGCTCGACCTGGCCTCCAGCACGGTCGGGCTGATGCGCGAGCTCATGCCGCGCCTGGTCGAGGTCGCGCCCGACGCGGTCTACGTCATGGTCACCAACCCGGTCGACGTGGTCACCTACGCGGCGCTGCGGTTCTCCGGACTGCCGCCCCACCAGCTGTTCGGCTCGGGGACCGTGCTCGACACGAGTCGGCTGCGCTACGAGGTGGCCCGCCGGATCGGGGTCGCGCCGCGCAACGTCCACGCCTACATCGCGGGGGAGCACGGCGACAGCGAGTTCCCGGTGTGGAGCTCGGCGTTCGTCGGTGCGGTGCCGCTGCTCGACTGGGAGAAGCAGACCGGGCAGCTCACCCAGCGGGAGCGCGACGAGATCGCCGAGCTGGTGGTCAACGCCGCCTACCGCATCATCGAGGGCAAGGGCGCGACCAACTTCGCCGTCGCGCTGGCGGTCACGCGGATCCTCGAGTCGGTGCTGCGCGACGAGCGCTCGGTGCTGCCGGTGACCACGCTCCTCGACGACTACCTCGGCATCAGCGACGTCTGCCTGTCCGTGCCGACCGTCGTCGAGGCCCGCGGCGCCGTCCAGCGGCTGGTCGTGCCGTTGAGCGACGGCGAGCTCGAGCTGCTGCGCGCCAGCGCCGACAGCATCCGGGCCACCGCCCGCCGCCTCGGCCTCTGACCGTCCCCCACCGCCACCGAACGCCTCGTCCCCACGCTCCCCATGGCGACCGAACGCCTCGTCCCCACGCTCCCGCCGCCAACGCACGCGAGCACCCCGTCCCGCGCGAGGCGGAACGGGGTGCTCGGTCGTGAGGTGCTGCTGTGCTAGCCGGTCAGCCGATCACAGGCCGTCGACCCGGTCGGTCGCCGGCGGGCTCAGAGGCGAGTTCTCCGAGATGAAGTCGACCAGGTTCGCCAGGTCCTCCGGTCCACCGACCAGGTTGGTGCCCTCGGTGAACGCCGTGAACGAGTCGCCACCCTCGGCGAGGAAGTTCAGCGTCGCCACCCGGTAGGTCTCCGTCAGGTCGATGGGCGTCCCGTTGAGCATCATGTTGGACACCTTCGAGCCCTCGGGCCGGCTGTCGTCCCAGGTGTAGGTGAAGCCCGCCGAGTTCGCGATGTGCAGGTACTCGCGCCCACCCGGCCGGTTGGGCACGTACTGCTGCTCGAGGGCGTCCTTGATCTGCTGACCGGTCATGTCGATGGTCACCAGGATGTTCCCGAACGGCGCGACCTGGAACGCCTCGGCGTAGGTGATCTCACCGGGCTCCTCGTCGTGGCTGATGTCGTTCATCCGGAAGCTGGCGCGGATCCCGCCGATGTTCATGAACGCGATCTGCGCGCCACCGTCCTCCGGGGCCTGGGTGCCCCACAGGATGGCGTCGGCGATGAGGTTGCCCATCGGGGTCTCCTCGCACCGGCAGGTGCTGGAGTCACCGATGATGTCCTCGGTCACGCTTCCGATGACCCGGCCGCCGAGCTCGTCGGCCAGCGCGCTCCACTTGTCGATGACCTGGGTCAGCGTCGGGTCGGCCGGGCGGCTCTGCAGGACCAGGTGGTTCTGCGCAGCGGTCCGGGTCCGGTCGACGTCACCCGACGCACGGTCGATGACCAGGTTCAGCTCGGTCACCACGCGGCCGTACTGGTTGGCCGAGGTCACCAGCCGCGGCTGGTCGGCCGGGTCGGGGATGGTGCAGATGTACGGCATGTGCGTGTGACCGGAGATGACGGCGTCGATGGCCGGGTCGAGCTGCTCGGCGATCTCGACGATCGGTCCCGAGATGCCCTCGCAGCCGTTGTAGTGACCGGGCTGCTCGCCACCCTCGTGCAGCAGCACGACGATGGTCTCGACGCCGGCAGCCTGCAGCTGTTCCGCCGCCGCGTTGGCGGTCTCCACCTCGTCGAGGAAGTCGACGGTGGCCACGCCGCTGGGGGCGACCAGCGTGGGGGTGCCCTCCAGCGTCATCCCGATGAAGCCCACGTCGACGCCGTCGATGGTGCGCACCTCGGTGCCCGGCAGCAGGGTCTCGCCCGCGTTGGGCTGACCCTCCTTGTAGACCACGTTGGCGGCCAGCCACTGGAAGTCGGCGCCGGCGTACGGCTCGTCCGGGAAGTAGCAGCCGTCGACCGGGTGGCAGCCACCGTTCTGCATGCGCAGCAGCTCGGTGGTGCCCTCGTCGAACTCGTGGTTGCCCACCGAGCTGATGTCGAGGCCGACCGCGTTGAGGCTCTCCACGGACGGTTCGTCGTGGAACAGACCCGACAGGAACGGCGAGCCGCCGATGAGGTCACCGGCCGCCACGGTCAGGGTCTGGTCGGGCAGCGACATCTTGCGCAGGTGCTGCAGCGTCGTGGACAGGTACTCCACCCCACCGACCAGGTTCTGCTCCGGATCCTGCGCCGGGGTCAGCGTGTTCGGACCGGCCTCGAGGTGGCCGTGGTAGTCGTTGAACGCCAGCAGCTGCACGTTCAGGCTGGCCGCCCACGGGGCCGACTCCGCAGCGACCCGCGTCGCGACCGTTTCGGACACGGCCCCGGGGCCACCGAGGATGGTGACGCCCTGCGGCGAGATGTGGTCCAGCGCGGCCAGGGCGGCGCCCGCCAGCGAGCCGGGGCGGGTCAGCAGGAGGGGCCGGTTCAGGGTTCCGGCGAGGGCCGCACCGGTCAGCGCGTCGGGGAAGTCGACGCCGCTGGCCAGGTAGGTCTGCGCGTCCTTCGGGAAGAGCCGGGCGACCTTCGCCGCCGTCGAGTAGCGGTCGGCACCGTAGATCCGGGAGACGTTCGGGACGATCTCCTTGATCTCCGTCTCCACCCGGGCGTTCACCGCGGTGGGGCCGCCGAGGATGACGACCTCGGTGGGGTTCAGGTACCCCAGGGCGCCGGCGACGGCGGACGGCAGGGCGTTCGGACGGGTCAGCAGCACCGGCACGCCGTCACGCGTGGCCACGGCGCCGCCGGCCAGGGCGTCCGGGAAGTCCGCACCCGAGGCGACGTAGACCCGCTCGAGGTTGCGCGGGAACTCACGCGCCAGGCGTGCGGACGTGATGTACCGGTCGGCACCGCCGACGCGCTGCACGGTGGCGTCGGGCAGCAGGGTCTCGATCGCTGCCTGCACGGCGGGGGACACCGCCTCCTCGCCACCGACGATCCGCACCGTGGTGGGCGCCAGGGAGGTCAGGGCGTTCGCGGTGGCGGCGGGCAGCCCTCCGGGCGCGGTCAACAGGATCGGCACGGACGGGACGGGCTCCTGGGCCGGACCCACCGAGGTGGCAGCCGGCCGGGCGCTCAGGGCGTCGGCGAACAGGGCGCCGGACGCGACGAACACGGTCTCCACGGGCGCAGGGAACTCCTGGGCGATGAGCGCCGCCGTCTCGTACCGGTTGTCACCGGCGATCCGGTCGACCTCGATGCTCGCCTGCGTCTGGAGGGGTGCGCTGGGGACCGGGGCTGCCGAGGACGCCGCGGTCCCGGCTCCGGTGGCCACCAGCGCGGCAGCGGCGAGGGCGGCCATTCCGCCCCGTCGCCACCTGGGAAGGGTGGGTGTCACGAGCTAACTCCTTTGTTGCTGCTGCCCCGGGTTGAGGCGACACGGACGCGACCACTGCACGGGCCTCGGGTCGCTGTCGGTGAGGCTACTGCCTCGTGCCGGACCGGGGTAGGTCCGCCCCGCGAAACATGAGGTTTCCGCCGCCGGCCTGACAGACTCACCGGATGACCACCCAGCTGGACCGCGTCACCGCCCTGCTCCGGAGCCACCCGCTCGTCGACGGGCACAACGACCTGCCCTGGGAGGCCCGCAAGCGGGCGTCATACGACTGGGACCAGCTGGACATCGCCGGACCCACACCCACCCACACCGACCTGCCCCGGCTGCGGCGCGGCTGCGTCGGCGGGCAGTTCTGGTCGGTGTTCGTCCCCTCGACCCTCCCCCGGGACGAGGCGGTGATCCAGACCCTGGAGCAGGTGGACGCGGTGCACGCCATGGTCGCCCGGTATGCCGACCAGCTGGCCCTGGCGGGTACCGCGGACGAGGTGGAGGCCGTGTTCGCCTCGGGCCGGATCGCCTCGCTCATGGGCGCCGAGGGCGGCCACTCCATCGGCGGGTCGCTGGGGGTGCTGCGGGTTCTCCACCGGCTCGGCGTGCGCTACCTCACCCTGACCCACAACGACAACACCCCGTGGGCCGACTCCGCGACCGACGAGCCGGTGCACGGCGGCCTCACCGACTTCGGGCGGGAGGTGGTGCGGGAGATGAACCGGATCGGCATGCTCGTCGACCTGTCCCACGTGTCCGAGGAGACGATGGACGACGCGCTGGACACGATGTCGGCGCCGGTGATCTTCTCCCACTCCTCGGCCCGCGCCCTCTGCTCGAGCCCGCGCAACGTCCCGGACCGGGTGCTGGAGCGGCTGCGCGGGAACGGCGGGGTGTGCATGGCGGTGTTCGCCGAGCAGTTCGTGTCCCAGGAGGCCTGGGACTGGCGCCAGGAGGCGGCCGAGGCCGCGGCGCGGGAGGGCATCCCGGCCACCGACCTGGAGCGGTTCGTCCCCTTCTCGCTCCGGTATGCCGAGACGCACCCCCAGCCGCGGGCCACGCTGGAGCAGGTGGTCGCCCACATCGAGCACCTGCGGGAGGTCGCCGGGGTCGACCACGTGGGGATCGGCGGGGACTACGACGGCGTCCGGCAGCTGCCGGTGGGCCTGGAGGACGTCAGCTGCTACCCGCGGCTGTTCGCCGCGCTCGCCGACCGCGGGTGGTCCGACGAGGACCTGGTCAAGCTCGCCGGCGGCAACGTGCTGCGGGTGCTCCGGGACGCCGAGGCGGTCAGCCGGGAGCTCGGCTGACCCCCCGGCGTGAGGGTCAGGCCGCGTCGGCCGCCGGCTCGGCGTCCCAGGAGACGCGGTAGCCGGTGATCCGGTCCTGGGACCGCTCGGTGACCAGGAAGCGGAAGACGAGGCGCAGCGCGGCGTCCCGGAAGAGCCGCCCCACCGGACCGGGGGTCTTGGCGCTGCTGGAGCGGGCGCCCACGGCGACGATCCGCTCGACCCGCTCCCGGCGCCGCCTGACGAAGTCGGCCAGGCCGGCCTCCACCGACGACGCACCGGAGACCGAGCCGGCGAGCACCACGGCGTCCTCCAGTGCCATCGCGGCCCCCTGACCCGAGCTGGGCGACGGCGCGTGCGCCGCGTCCCCGAGGACCACCAGCCGGCCACGGTGCCAGGTCGGCACGTGCGGGAGGTCGAAGGTGTTGTCCGCGGCGAGCTCGAGCTCGCCGGTCCGGACCAGCTCGGCGCCCGGGCCCGCGTCGTCCTCGAGGGCCCCGGCCAGGATCCGGCGCCACTCGTCGTCGCTGGTGGAGGCGCGCTCCGCCGGCGGGATGGGGTGCCGCGGCAGGTTGACGAACCACACGACGTCCCCGGTCGGTGTCCGGTGCGCGCCGAGGAAGGCACGCCGCCCGAACACGAAGTGCCAGGCCTCCTCCGGAAGCCCGGCCGCCAGCGGGGTGGACCGGGTGATCCCGCCGAAGTTGGTCAGCCCGACGAAGCGACGGCCCGGCGCCCCGGGGTCGATGGCGGCACGCACCACCGAGTGGACCCCGTCGGCACCCACGACCAGGTCGGCCTCGAGCTCGGTGCCGTCCTCCAGGCGCACCGCGGCGCCCCGCGGGTTCGTGGTCGCGTGGACCACCCGGGCGCCGGTCCGGACCTCGATGCCGCGGCGACGCGCCTCCTGGACGAGCTCGGCGCCGAGCCGGGACCGTTTGACGGTCATCGCGACGGTGCCGTCGGGCAGGGGCCGGCCGAGGGAGATCGTGCCCAGGGTGCGGCCCGAGGCCCCGACCATGACGTTGCGGCGGGTCGGGAAGCCGCCGGCCCGGAGGACCGCCTCGCGCGCGCCGACGAGATCGAGCGCGTGCAGGCCGTTGGGCGCGATGGTGAAGTAGGAGCCCTGCTCGGGGTCCGGGCGGTCGCGGCGCTCGAGGACGGTGGCCTCGACACCCACGTGCTGCAGGGCCATCGCGGTCGCCGGGCCGGCGATCCCGCCTCCCACGACGAGTGCACGCATCCTGCTAGCCTTTCTGTACGAGAATCAGATTATTCGATAATCGAAGGATATGACGACGATGAGGGACCGTCAAGCGGCCGTCGGCGAGCTCGGTGCCGCCCTGCAGCGCTACCAACGGGCGAACCAGGCCTTCGACGACGCCGTGGGGGAGCTGCTGGGTCTGGGCCCGGCCGACCGCCGTTGCCTGGACTGGCTCACCGGTGGCCCGCTGACGGCGGGCGAGCTGAGCCGCGCCACCGGGCTCCGGCCCGCGGCCACGACCTCGCTCATCGACCGGCTCGAGGCCCGTGGCTACGTGCGCCGGGTCCGCAGCGAGACCGACCGCCGCCGGGTGCTCGTGGAGCTGACGCCGGAGGGGCGGGACCGGATCGGCGAGCTCTACGGCCCGCTGGTGGAGGAGGGCCAGCGGCTCCTGGGCGGGTTCTCCGTCGACGAGCTGGACCGCGTGCGCGACCTGCTGGACGGGATCCGCGAGGTCACCGACCGGCACACCGAGGCACTCCGGTCGCGCCGGTCACCCCGGCGCTGACCGGGGGCGGGGATCAGCCGGCGACGGCCGCGCGGAGGGCCTGCTCGACCGGGGTGTCGCCGGACACGAACTCCAGCATGTGACCCACGGTCTCCGGCATCTCCAGGACCGCGTCGAGGACCAGCGCGACGTCGTCACGGGGGACGTCGGACCGGGGGGCGTCCTCGGACAGGTCGATGCGACCGGTGCCGGGGTCGTCGGTGAGCCGCCCGGGCGCCACGATCGTCCACTCCAGCCCACTGCCCCGCAGGTACTCGTCCGCAGCCGCCTTGGCCTCGGCATACGGGAAGAACGGGTGGTCCTGGGGCACACCGTGACCCGGGCCGGCGCCCCGGTAGGACACCATGACGTAGCGCCGCACCCCCGCGGCGCGGGCGGCGTCCACCGACCGGATGGCCGCGTCGCGGTCGACCGCGTAGGTGCGTGCCGGGTTGCCACCGCCGGCGCCGGCGGACCACACGACGGCGTCGTGCCCGGCGAGGGTGTCGGCGATCCGGCCGGCGTCCGCCTGCTCCAGGTCGAGGACCACCGGGGTCGCACCGCGGGAGACCAGGTCGGCCTCGTGGTCGGGGTTGCGGACCACGGCGGTGACCGACACGCCACGGTCGCGGAGGAGGCCGGCGAGGCGGAGGGCGATCTTGCCGTGGCCGCCCAGGATGACGACTGAGCTCACTGGGTTCTCCTCGGGGTCGGGGACCCAGCCACCCTAGGCGCGACGGCGCCGGACGTCAGGTCGAGGACCTCCGGCGGGGGGAGCCGACACCGCCGGCCGAACCGGTCACTCCGGCCAGACGCCGGAGGACCCTCGCCGGTGGCTGCCGACGAGGTGCGTGTCGACGATGCCCACCGCCTCCATGAGCGCGAACGCGGTCGTCGGCCCGACGAACCGGAACCCGCGCTCGCGCAGCGCGCGGGCGAGGGCCCGCGACTCGGGGGTCTGGGTGGGGATCTCGGCGAGGGTCCGTGGCCGGGGCGTGGTCTCGGGGCGGAACGACCAGATGAGCTCGGGCAGCCCCCCGTCGGCCCGCAGCGCGACGGTCGCGCGGGCGTTGCCGATCGTCGCCTCGATCTTCTGCCGGTTGCGGACGATCCCGGGGTCGGCCAGCAGCCGCTCGACGTCGGCGGGACCGAAGGCGGCCACCGTGTCGGGGTCGAAGTCGGCGAACGCCGCCCGGAACGCCGGGCGCTTGCGCAGGATGAGCGCCCAGGACAGGCCGGACTGAAACGCCTCGAGGCTGAGCCGCTCGAACAGGCCCCGCTCGTCACGCACCGGCATGCCCCACTCGGTGTCGTAGTACTCCCGCAGCAGCGGGTCGTGAGCCGCCCAGCCGGGGCGGGCCAGGCCGTCCTCGCCGATCACCAGGTCCACGGTCCCCAGTCCACCACCCGGCCCCGACAGGTGGGGGCCGGGTGGTCCCGGTCGCCGGTCGGGAGGCCCGGTGGCCGTGGCTCAGCGCACGCCGCGCATCAGCCGCCCCACCGGGCGGGCCAGGAGCAGCAGGGCGGCGGCGATGCCGATGGTCACCGCCCCCAGGGTGCCGAAGTAGGCGACCTCGTTCTCCTCGCTGTAGAAGCCGGCCAGCACCCCGGACAGGGCGGTGCCCAGGGCGACCGAGAGGTAGAACAGCGCGACCATGAGCACCGGGTAGGCACGAGGGGCGAGCTTGGTCGACAGCGACAGGCCGACCGGCGAGAGCAGCAGCTCGCCGCAGGTCGCGACGAGCATGATCATCGCCACCCACAGCACGGGCACCCCGGCGGTCCCCGCCATCGGCAGGAACAGCAGGAACGCCGAGCCCATGAGCGCGATGCCCAGGCCGAACTTCACCGGCGTGATCGGCTGCCGCGGGCCCAGCCGGGTCCACAGCGCGGCGAACACCGGCGCCAGGACGATGATGAAGAACGGGTTGAACGACTGCACCCAGGAGATCGGCATGGTCCAGTCGCCGAACACCTGGCGGTCCAGGCGCTCGTCGGAGTAGATCGTGATGACGGTGAACTGCTGCTGGAACAGCGCCCAGAACGCCGCCGACCCGATGAACATCGGGATGAACGCGAACACCCGCGAGCGCTCGTCGGCGCTGACCCGCGAGCTGGTCAGCAGGACGACAAACAGGGCCACCGCGGCCGCCACGATCGCCCAGACGACCACGTCGGCGAGGTTCGCGGCGTGCAGCACCCCGGTGACGACCAGCACCGCGAGGAGGACGACCGCCCCGACCGCGATGAGCCCGTAGCGCAGGTACTGGCTGCGTGGCAGCGGGTTCGGGACGTGGTGCACGTGCTGGGGCAGCCGGCGGCGACCGATCGTGTACTGGGTCAGGCCGATGGCCATGCCGACCGCGGCCAGGCCGAACCCGATGTGGAACCCCAGCTCCTGCTGCGCCAGGCCGGTGAGCAGCGGGCCGATGAGCCCGCCGATGTTGACGCCCATGTAGAAGATCGAGAAGCCGGCGTCGCGACGGGGGTCCTTCTCCGAGTAGAGCGCCCCGACGAGGTTCGTGATCGAGGCCTTCAGCCCGCCGGACCCGATCGCCACGAGGACGAGACCGATGCCCAGGCCGAGCACACCGTGGAGCACGGCCAGCGCGATGTGCCCGGCCATGATGAGCACCGCGCTGCCGAACATGGTCCGCTCGGACCCGAGGAGCCGGTCGGCCACCCACCCGCCGAGGATGGAGAACAGGTAGACGGTGCCGCCGTAGGCCCCGACGATGCCCGCGGCCACCGACTGCTCGATGCCCAGCCCACCCTCGGTCGTCTGGAAGTACATGTAGAGCAGGACGATCGCCTGCATGCCGTAGAAGGAGAAGCGCTCCCACAGCTCGACCCCGAAGAGGTTGGCCAGCATCCGGGGCTGGCCGAAGAACCCCCGGTCCTCGCTCCGGGCCTCCGGGGAGCCCGGCTCGGTCACTGCATACGTCCCTGGCTCGTCCGCAGTCATCCCTCCATGGTCGACCCGCCCGGCGCGTGGCTCAAACCGGGACCGGGGACGGGTGCGTGATACACCCGTCCCCGGTCCACCGGGAGACCCTCAGGCGACCACGGCGAAGCCGCCGGACCAGGACACCTGCTCCCGGGCGGCCAGCGTGATCTGCAGGAAACCGAGCGCCTCCAGCTCGCGGGCCCGCTTCAGCGAGCCGGCGTCCACCGCCTTGAGCCCGGCGGCACGGACCAGCTCCGCGAGGGTGTTCTTGGCCTCCTCGTCGTCACCGGCGATGAGGACGGTGGTGGGGACGGGGCCCACGGTCCCGCTCGCCAGTGTGGCGGCGAAGTTGGTGTTGAAGGCCTTGACGACCCTGCTGTCCGGCAGCTGCGCGGCGAGCTCGGCCGCGGCGGAGCCGTCGGCGGGGACGGTGAGGCCGTCGAAGGTCCCGAAGTCCACCGGGTTGGTGATGTCGACGACGATCCGCCCGGCCAGCTGATCGGCCCGCTCGGCGAGCACCTGCGTCAGCGCCGGGTAGGGCACGGCCAGCACCACGACGTCACCGTTCACCGGGACGTCGGTCGCGCCCGAGTCCAGCACCTGCGCCTCCCGGCCGGCGGCCTTGACGAGGCCCTGGATGGCCTGACCCATGGTGCCCTTGCCGATGATCGTGACGGTGGTGGCGGTCATGTCGTTCGTCCTCCTGATTGGTTGTCGGGTCAACCAAAAGTACCGCCAATTGGTTGTAGGTTCAACTTTCAGGCTAGACTGGGGCCGTGGACGGTCCCTGGTTGAGTAACGAGCAGCTCCAGGCGTGGGTGCGCCTCGCCGCCGTGGTGGAGCTGCTCCCCGGCGTCCTCGACACCCAGCTGCGCCGGGAGGCGGGGCTGTCCCACTTCGAGTACTACGTGATGGCCATGCTGTCCGAGGCCCCCGACCGCACCCTGCCGATGTCCCAGCTGGCCGCGCGCACCAACGCGACGCTGCCGCGTCTGTCCCACGTGGTGCGGCGGCTGGAGGGCCGCGGCCTGGTCGAGCGGCACGCCGACCCGAGCGACCGGCGCGTCTCCCGCGCCCGGCTCACCGCCGCAGGGTGGGACAAGGTGGTCGACTCCGCCCCCGGCCACGTCGCGAACGTCCGCCGCCACGTCATCGACGCGCTCTCGCCCGAGCAGGTCGGTCAGCTCATCCGGATCAGCGACCGGATCCTGGAGCGGATCGACCCCGACGGGGTGATGACCGCCCCCTACCGGCAGCCGGACCCGGCCCGGCCCTGACCCGGGCGCGCGGACCCGTCAGCCCGCCCAGGAGGGGGACCGCCCCAGGCCGGCCACCAGCCGGTCCAGCCGCGAGCCGCCGTCATACGCGACCTCGGGGCCGAACGGGGCGCCCGGGGCCAGCCGGGCAGGACCGGTCGGCACGTCGGCCGCCACCGTCTCCGCGGCGGCGAGGACCTCGTCGTCGAACCCCACCTCGAGACCCAGCGTCCGGGCGACGTCCCAAGAGTGCACCACGTAGTCGATGAGGTGGAAGCTGATCGCCTGCTCCGCCGGGAAGGGCTCGGCCCGGAGCTCGGGCAGCGGGAACGGGCGCTGCAGGACGCCGCCGGCGGCGAACGCCGCGACGACCTCCTCGGCGGACTCCAGGTAGGCGCCGACCGGGTCGTCACCCAGGGACCGCAGCCACCCGGTGCTGCGGGCCCTCATCGCGATGGAGCTGCCGGTGCTCGAGGCCCACGGGGTGACGATGTGGGGCTACACCGTGCTCACCGCGCTGGACCGCGCCGGGACGACCGTCCGGACCCAGGCCGCGCTGGCCGAGGCCATCGGTGCCGACAAGACCCGGATCATCGACACGCTCGACGACCTCCAGGCGGCGGGACTGATCTCGCGCACCCCGGATCCTGCCGACCGTCGCGCCCGGCTCCTGGCGGTCACCGAGGAGGGCCGGCGGGTGCGCCGCGCGGTGACGGCCGCCATCCAGGAGCGGGAGGAACGCCTGCTCGCCGAGCTGCCCGCCACCGACCGGCGCGGCCTCGTCCGGGCGCTGCGGGCGCTGTCGGCGCGACCTGCCGAGGAGCTGGCGAGGGTCCTGGCCGGAGACGTCCCGGGTGGCGGGTGACCGGGAGGTCGCTGGACGAGGGTGCGGGTGGTGGCACCGCACAGCCGGGCTCAGCGCAGGCGCAGGTAGGTGAGCACCGCCAGGACCCGGCGGTGGTCCTCGTCGCCGGGCGTGATCTGCAGTTCGTGAGGATGTTGTTGACGTGCTTCTCGACGGTCCGCTCGGCGATGTGCAGCCGGGCGGCGATGCCCTGGTTGGTGCGGCCCTCGGCCATGAGCGACAGGACCTCCAGCTCGCGGGGGCTGAGCTCGTCCAGGGCGCTGGCACCGGCGCGGGGCCGTCCGACCAGCTGGCCGACGATGACCGGGTCCAGCACCGACCCGCCCTCCCCGACCCGCCGGACGGCGTCGGCCAGCTCGGCCACGGGCGGCGCGGAGCCCGCCGTCGGTCCCCGGCGGCATCCGGATGTCGACCACGGCCACGTCCGGTCGGTGCTCCTCGACGCCGGCCAGCAGGGCGTCGGCGTCACCGACCTGCGCCAGCACCGCGAAACCGGCGTCCTCGAGCACCCGGGCCAGGCCCTCGCGGAGCAGCACCGAGTCGTCGCCGAGAACTAGCCGCACGGCAGCACCGCCCGCACCGTCGTCCCCGCGCCGGGGGGCTGTCCCCCTCCAGGGTGCCGCCGAGCGCCTCCACCCGGTCGGCGAGGCCGCGCAGCCCGGTGCCGCGACCCGGGTCGGCTCCGCCGCAGCCGTCGTCGCCCGGATGGCGCTCGACCAGCAGGCTCGGCCGACCCTGCCGGGCCAGGAAGGCGGCGAGGGACAGGCCCGTGACGCCGCCACCGACGATGAGCACGCTGTGGTTCTCCATGGCCCCGAGCCTCGCCGCGGCGGGCCGAGGGTGGTAGCCGGGCAGCCCGACCAGCGGGGTGGGGGGATCCGGGGGACCGGCAGGTAGGGCCAGCACGTATGAGGCACCGCACCGACGAGAGGGGGTCCGGAAGGTGGGGCGGGGGACGGGTGCCGGAGACGACGGAGGCCGGACGACCACCTGGTCGTCCGGCCTCCGTCCCCGGGATCCGTCCCGGGCTCGCGTGCGCGAGGGGGGAGTTGAACCCCCACGCCCTTTCGGGCACACGGACCTGAACCGTGCGCGTCTGCCAATTCCGCCACCCGCGCGAGTGCTGCACGAGGTTAACACGCGGTGTGCGCCGGGTGGAAAACGCGGTCACCCCGAGGAGGTGACCTTGTCCACCTGGGCCTGCAGGACCCGCACGGCCTCCTCCTCGGTCAGGTCGAGCGCGGTGACCGCCGCGTGGTTGAGACCCTCCGACCTCCCGGCCAGGATCAGGTCGACGCGCATGCCGCCCAGGTCGGTCCCGAGGGTGTAGCCGCGCACCCCCTCGGTCTCCAGCGGGGCGAGCTCGAGGACCCGGTCGTTCTCCTCCACGGTGCCGCAGGCCTCGGCCTGGTCGGCGTAGGCGCCGAAGTAGTCCACCTCGACCACCGTGCTGAACACGAGGACCGTGACCTGGTGGGCCTGGCCGTCCTCCCCCTCCGCGGTGAAGGTGACCTGGCTGCCGGCCTGCGGGGGGAGGGCGGCCCGGGCCAGCTCGGCCGCCTCCCGGCACCCCGGTTCCAGCGCCTCGCTGTCCATGAGCGCCGAGGCGGCGAGCACGGCGACGTCGGTCGACACCGGGACCGGCTCGCCCCGGGAGTAGCCCTCGAGCGGGAACTCGTCCTCGGTCAGGAGCAGCTCGACCGTCTCGTCCTGGGTGAGCGCGGGCCGCGCCGCGCTGCCCCCGGGCTCCGGGTCACCGGAGGAGCCGTCGTCGCTGCACCCGGTCAGCGCGAGCAGCCCTGCCACCGCCAGCCCGGCCACGTACCCGTGCCGCATGTCCTGCCTCCCGTCACCGACGTCGCGCGATGCCGTGACCCTATGACGTGGGGGCCACCGTCGGCTGCCGCCCTGGCGCAGGTCCGACAAGTACGATCGAACAGGGCCGCGACCACCGGACACGGCGCACGACACACCGGAAGGATGCGTCATGGGAATCTTCGACCGCGTCGAGCGGACGCTCGAGCGCGCCGTCAAGGCCCCGTTCGCCCGGGTGTTCAAGGCCGAGGTCCAACCGGTCGAGATCGCCGCGGCGATGCGCGGGGCGATGGACGAGCGGGCGGCCGTGCTGGGACCGGGCCGCACCATGGTGCCCAACGTCTACACCGTCGAGCTGGCCCGGTCCGACTACGACCGGCTGGCCTCCTTCGACTCGGCGCTGACCGACGAGCTGGTGGCCGCCGTCGAGGACCACGCCGACGCGCAGCGCTACACGCCGGCCGGCACCATCGAGGTGCGCCTGGTGCCCGACGACGAGCTGGAGACCGGGATCTTCCGGGTTCGCCCCACCTCGCGCAACACCCGTCGCCAGCCCCCGGAGGAGCGGCGTCCCGAGGCCCGGCGGACGGCTCCGGCCCCGCCGCGTCCCGACCAGGGCCGACCGGTGCGGCCGGCCACCCCACCACCCGCAGCCGCCCCCGGTGCCGGTGCCGGCGTGGCCGCGGCCGGCGCCGCGGCCAAGCGCCCCGCCGCACCGCCCCCTGCCGCAACGCGCCCGGCCGACCCGGGTGCCGCCGAGGGGCAGACCCGCGCCTTCCCGGCGGCGCCGCCCCGGCCCCGCGCGACGGCCGCCCGCGGCCCGCGGGCCTGGCTGGAGCTGGACGGGCGGCGGTTCCCCCTGACGGCCGCCGTGACGACGCTGGGGCGGGACCCGTCGGCGGACATCGTCCTCGACGACCCGGGCGTCTCCCGGCGGCACGCCGAGGTGCGGATCAGCAACGACGGCCCGCACCTGCAGGTGGTGGTCCGCGACCTGGGCTCCACGAACGGCACGTACCTCAACGGCGACCAGGTGGGCAGCGAGGAGCTGCGCGACGGTGACCGCCTGACGATGGGCCGGTCGACGCTGACCTTCCACCTGGACGGAGGCCGATGAGCGAGCTCACCCTCAACGTCATCCGTCTCGGCCTCCTGGCCCTGCTCTGGGCCTTCGTGTTCAGCGTCGTCGGCGCGCTCCGCGCCGACCTGTGGGGAACCCGGGTGATGACCCGGCCCGGCGGCCGGCGGGACACCCGCCCGGTCCGCCCGGCACGCGCCCGGCGTCGCGGGCCCTCCCACCTGACCGTGGTCGCGGGATCGCTGCGCGGCACCACGGTGCCGCTGCAGGAGAGCGGTCTGCTGATCGGGCGCAACCCGGAGTGCTCGCTCGTGCTCACCGACGACTTCGCCTCCGGCCGGCACCTGCGCATCGTCCCCGGCCCGGACGGCGAGTGGTATGCCGAGGACCTGGGTTCCACGAACGGCACCTTCGTCGACAACCGGCGGATCACCGAGCCCACCCGGCTCGGTGAGGGCACCCAGATCAGGGTGGGCCAGACCGTCCTCGAGCTGCAGCGGTAGGGCATGCCGGTCGCACTGCGCTACGCCGCCCGATCCCACCTCGGCCTGGGCACGAAGTCCCGGAACGAGGACTCCGCGTATGCCGGCCCCGAGCTCCTCGTCCTCTGCGACGGCATGGGCGGGCACGCCGCCGGTGACGTCGCCAGCTCCCTCGTCGTCGGGGAGCTGGTCCACCTCGACGGCGAGAGCCACGGCGCCGACGACGTGCTGTCGATCCTCGAGCAGGCGATCCTGGAGGCGAACGCCCGGCTCGCCGACGTGGCCGAGGACACCGACGCCCTGGACGGGATGGGCACCACCTGCATCGCGATGCTCCGCTCGGGCAGCAAGCTGGCGGTCGCCAACATCGGAGACTCCCGCGCCTACCTTCGCCGTGGCACCCGGGTCACCCAGATCACCAAGGACCACTCGTTCGTCCAGAAGCTCCTCGACGAGGGGCGCATCCGGCAGGACGAGGCCCAGCACCACCCGCAGCGCTCGCTGGTCACCCGGGTCCTCACCGGCCGCCCGGAGGACCACCCCGACCTGTCGATGCGCGAGCTCAAGACGGGGGACCGGCTGCTGCTGTGCTCCGACGGGCTGACCGACTACGTGGCCGAGGACACCGTCGCCGAGCTGCTCCTCGACCCCTCGCTGAGCCCGGACCAGGTCGCCGACCGGCTCATCGAGATCGCGCTGCGGGCCTCGGTCCGCGACAACGTCACGGTCATCGTGGCGGACGTCGTGCCCTCGGGTGAGGGCTCCACCAAGCCGCAGGTCGTGGGCGCCGCGTCCCGCCGGCGGGGCATGGCCGTCCTCACCCCGCAGACCCCGGCCGAGAAGGCCGCCGCGCTGGCCCGGGAGGTCAACGGGCCGGACGACGAGGGGCCGGAGCTCGCCGAGGAGGAGCACGGCCGGGTCGGCACCTGGCTGCGCCGCGCGCTGGTCACCCTGGCCGTCCTCGTCGTGCTGGGCCTGGGCGCGTGGGCGACCTACGACTGGACCCAGCGGCAATACTACGTCGGCGAGCTCGACGGCACCGTGGCGATCTTCCGCGGGGTGTCCCAGGACCTCGGCCCGATCCGGCTGTCCGAGCCGGACACCACCACCGACATCGAGGTCGCCGACCTGCCGGCCTACTACCAGCAGCAGGTGCGCAACACCCTGTCCGCCGACGACCGGGCCGGCGCCGAGAACATCGTCGCCGAGCTGCGCCTGCTGGCCCTGCCGCCGTGCGACGACGTACGTCTGCCGACCCCGGCGGGTGACGACCTGGCCAGCGCCACGACGGCCCCGGGGGCCGACGACGCCGCGAGCACCGGCGCCCCGCCCGCCGACGACACCGCGCCGACCGCCCCGCCGTCCCCGCTCGTCCCCGGGGAGGACTGCCGACCGTGACCACCGTGACCTCCGTGCGTCCCCGCACCGGCCGCATGACCGAGCTGGTCCTGCTGCTGTTCGCGGTCGGGATCGTGGTGCTCGCCTACGTCAACGTGGGGGTGGCCACCAGCGGACAGCTGCCGACCGACCTGCTCACCCACACCCTCGGCCTGCTGGTCACCGCCCTCGCCTTCCACGTGGTGCTCCGGTGGCGCGCCTCGTATGCGGACCCGCTGCTGCTGCCCATCGCCACCCTGCTCAACGGGCTGGGCCTGGTGATGATCCACCGGATCGACCTGGCCCAGGGCACCGCGGTCGCCAGCCGGCAGCTGGTCTGGAGCGCCCTGGCGGTGCTGGCCGCGGCCGTCGTGGTGGCCGTGGTCCGCGACCACCGGATCCTGCGCCGGTACACCTTCCTGGCCATGGCCGCCGGCATCGTGCTCATGCTGCTGCCGATGCTCCCGGTCATCGGCGAGGAACAGTACGGCTCGCGGCTGTGGATCAGCATCGGTGCGTTCTCCTTCCAGCCCGGCGAGCTCGCCAAGATCCTGCTCGCGGTCTTCTTCGCCGGCTACCTGGTCCAGACCCGCGACGCGCTCTCCCTGGTGGGCAAGCGGTTCCTCGGCCTGCAGCTGCCCCGGGGCCGGGACCTCGGCCCGATCCTGGCCGCCTGGCTGCTTTCCCTGCTCATCCTCGTCGGGCAGCGCGACCTCGGGTCCTCGCTGCTGTTCTTCGGGCTGTTCGTGGCCATGCTCTACGTCGCCACCGAGCGGGTGAGCTGGATCGTCATCGGCCTGGGTCTGTTCCTCGGTGGGGCCTACCTGGCCTGGCGGATGTTCTCCCACGTCCAGACCCGGGTCACGCTGTGGCTGGACCCGTTCAGCTCCGACGTCTCCGACCAGGTGGCGCGGGGCCTCATGGGGATGGCCCACGGTGGGCTCCTGGGCACCGGTCTGGGGCGCGGCTACCCGCAGGAGACCTACCTGGCCAACAGCGACTACATCTTCGCCAGCTTCGCCGAGGAGCTCGGCCTGGTCGGGGTGTTCGCGCTGCTCCTGCTCTACGCCCTGCTCGTCGAGCGTGGCCTGCGGACCGGCATCGGGGCCCGGGAGGGTTTCGGCAAGCTGCTCGCCGCCGGCCTCGCCTTCTCCATCGGCCTGCAGTGCTTCGTCGTCCTCGGCGGCATCACCCGGGTCATCCCGCTGACCGGCCTGACCACGCCGTTCATGTCCGCCGGCGGGTCCTCGCTGCTCGCGAACTGGATCATCCTGGCGCTGCTGCTCCGGATCAGCGACCACGCCCGCCGGCCGGTCCCGGAGCGCGCCACGGAGGAGGTGGCCGCCGCGTGAACTCACCGATCCGCCGGCTCGCCGTGGTCGTGTTCCTCATGTTCGCCTCGCTGCTGGTGTCCACGACGTGGATCCAGTTCGTCCAGGTCGACGACCTGCGCGAGAAGCCGGCCAACCGCCGGACGCTGCTGTCCACGTACTCCCGCGACCGGGGGCCGATCCTGGTCGAGGGGACGCCGGTGGCCCAGTCCGAGCCGACCGACAACCAGTTCCGCCGGCTCCGGACCTACCCCCAGCCCGAGCTCTACGCCCACGTCACCGGCTACTTCTCGTTCATCTACGGGGCCGGCGGCGGGCTGGAGCGCACGATGAACGCCGAGCTGTCCGGCACCTCCGACATCCTCTTCTACCGCCGCCTGGTCGACCTGCTCACCGGGACCGAGCCCCGCGGCGCCGCGGTGGAGACGACGATCGACCCGCAGATCCAGGAGGCGGCCGACCGCGCGCTGGGGGACCGCCGCGGCGCGGTCGTCGCCCTGGACCCGCGGACCGGTGCGATCCTGGCCATGGTCAGCCACCCGTCATACGACCCCAACCGGCTGTCGTCCCACCAGCTGGGGTCGGTGCAGGACGCCTGGGTCGAGCTCAACGAGGACCCCGGTCGGCCGCTGGTCAACCGGGCCATCGCCGGTGACCTCTACCCGCCCGGCTCGGTGTTCAAGCTCGTCGTGGCCGCGGCCGCCCTGGAGAGCGGCCGGTACAGCCCCGACACCGTCCTCGAGGCGCCGCTGCGCTACACCCTCCCCGGCACCAGCACCCAGCTGCCCAACTTCGGCGGTGCCAGCTGCGGGCCGGGCGACCAGGCGACGCTGTTCGACTCCGTGCGGGTCTCGTGCAACACCTCGTTCGCCTGGCTGGCCAACCAGCTGGGCGCCGACGCGCTCGACGCGCAGGCGCAGGCGTTCGGCTTCGGCGAGGAGCTGAGCATCCCGATGGACGTCACGCCGAGCCGCTACCCGGACGACCCGGACGAGCCGCAGACCGCCCTGACCGGCATCGGGCAGCACGACGTGCGTGTCACCCCGCTGCAGGTGGCGATGATCTCGGCCGCCATCGCCAACGGCGGGGAGATCATGCGGCCCTTCCTCGTCCAGACGGTCCGCGACCAGGACCTCGACCCGATCAGCCGCACCGAGCCGGAGGTGCTGGGCCGGGCGGTGAGCCCCGCGACCGCCGAGCAGCTCTCGGAGATGATGGTGGCCGTCGTCGAGCGGGGCTCCGGCCAGGCGGCCGCGCTGCCCGGGGTCACCGTGGCCGGCAAGACCGGGACGGCCGAGTTCGGCAGCTCGGGGGCCGCGCACGCGTGGTTCACCGGGTTCGCCCCGGCGGAGGACCCCCGGATCGCGGTGGCGGTGCTCGTCGAGAGCGCCTCGGACGACTGGACCGGTGAGACCGGCGGCGTGGTGGCCGCCCCGATAGCCCGTGCTGTGCTGGAGGCAGGAGCAGACCGATGACGGACGAGCCCAAGGTGCTGGGTGGCCGCTACGAGGTCGGCGAGCTGATCGGCCGTGGCGGTATGGCCGAGGTGCACGTCGGCCACGACCTGCGGCTGGGGCGCTCGGTCGCGATCAAGATCCTGCGCACCGACCTCGCCCGGGACACCTCCTTCCTGGCCCGGTTCCGCCGCGAGGCCCAGGCCGCCGCGGGACTCAACCACCCCTCGATCGTCGCCGTCTACGACTCCGGTGAGCAGGAGATGGCCGAGGCCGGCGGCGCCCCGGTCCACGTGCCCTACATCGTCATGGAGCACGTCGAGGGCCGGACCCTCCGGCAGGTCCTCAACGAGGAGAAGGTCCTCGACCCCGACGAGGCGGCCCGGATCACCGCCGCCGTCCTGTCCGCCCTCGAGTACTCCCACGACCGCGGCATCGTGCACCGCGACATCAAGCCCGCGAACGTCATGCTGACCCGGGGCGGGGCCGTCAAGGTGATGGACTTCGGCATCGCCCGGGCGATGGCCGACACCGCCGCGACGATGACCCAGACCCAGGCGGTGCTCGGGACCGCCCGCTACCTGTCCCCGGAGCAGGCCCAGGGTCACGACGTCGACACCCGCTCCGACCTGTACTCAGCCGGGTGCCTGTTCTACGAGCTGCTCACCGGGCGCACGCCGTTCGTCGGCGACCCGGTCTCCCTCGTCTACCAGCACCTCGGCGAGCAGCCCAAGGCGCCGTCCCGCTACCGCCCCGGCATCCCGGTGGCCATGGACGCCGTCGCCCTGCACGCGCTGGAGAAGTCGCCGGAGACCCGGTACCAGTCGGCCGCGGCGTTCCGCGAGGACCTTGCCGCCGCCCGCGCGGGCCGTCCGGTGAGTGCGGCCGCGATGGCGAGCTACGACCGGGCGGTCGCCGCCGGTGCCGCCGGCGACGGGACGCCAGCCGCCGCAGGGGCACCCACCGAGGCGATCCCCCGGGCGGGGGCTGCCGCGGCAGCGGGTGTGGCCGCCTCCGGGGCCCGGCCCCCGGACCGTGACGAGGACGAGCGCACCGACGAGATCCCGGTCCGCGAGGAGCGCCACCGCGGCGGGTGGCTGGTCGTCACCGTGCTGGCGCTGCTGGCCCTGGCCGCGGTCGCCTACGTGGTGTGGGACAACCTCGGCCCCGGGCAGCAGCCGGAGGTCCGCACGGTGAGCGTCCCCGACCTGCGCAACCGGACCGAGGAGCAGGCGGTCGACGCGCTCACCCGGGCCGGCCTGGTCCCCGACGCGCGGACCGAGCGGAGCACCGAGGAGGTGGGCCGCGTCTTCCGCCAGGACCCACCGCCCGGGCGCGAGGTGGAGGAGGGCACCACCGTCACCTTCTGGGTGTCGGCCGGTCCGGAGACCGTGGAGATCCCCGACCTGCAGGGGTGGGAGGAGGACGCCGCCAGGGCCCGGCTCGAGTCCCTCGGCCTCGTGGTCGTCGACGAGGTCGAGGAGGTCAACGACTGCTCCGTCGACCGGGCCGGTCTGGTGGTGCGCACCGACCCCGAGGCGGAGACCACCGTGCCGGCCGAGAGCGAGGTCACGCTCGTGGTCGCCAGCGGACGGGTCGACATGGAGGACCTCACCGGGCTCGACGCCCCCGAGGCGATCAGCCGGCTGCGGGAGTGCCGCCTGTCGTGGGCCCTGGAGTACCAGGCCACCACCGAGGTCGACCCCAACATCGTCATCGGCCAGTCGGTCGAGGCCGGCGAGGAGATCGAGTTCGGCGGCCGGGTCGTCCTCACCGTGTCCCGGGAGCCGATCCCGACGGTGACCGCCACGGTCACCCCACCACCGCCGCCCCCCACCACCGAGCCGACCGAGCCGCCCACGGACACCGGTCCGACGACGGAGGGTCCCGGCGACGGGGACCGGGGTGGCGCGGCCCCGCCGACCGACACCGGCCCCACCGGCACGCCCTGACCCCGGCCGGTCCCGCGCGGGGCGGCCGGATCAGCCGACGGTGCCGTCGTTGACCGGCACCAGCGGGGCGACCGCGGGGAACACCCAGGTGAAGAGCACGAGCACGACGAGGGCGAACAGGACCAGCACCTGCAGCACCTTCGCCCAGCGGGGGCCGGGCAGGTGACGCCACAACGCGGCATACATCAGCGGTCCTCCTGCAGCTCGGGGGGCGGGCCCTCGGCGCGGGGCACGGTGCGGTCCAGCAGCGCGTAGCCGATGAGCCGCTGCTGGGCGCTGAACTTGGGGTGGCAGGCGGTGAGCACCATCCACGCCTCGGTCGGCTCCGCCCCCGGGCGGTCCGGCACCGGGGCGAGCACCTCGGTCTCCCAGGGGTAGACCACCCGGTGCCGCTCGAGGCGGTAGACCGACCAGCCGGCCGCGGTCTCGACGACCACCGGGTCCCCGGGCCGCATCTCACCCAGGTCCCACAGCGGGCGCCCGTAGGTGGTCCGGTGCCCGGCGACGGCGAAGTTGCCGACCTCGCCGGGCAGGGCGGTGCCCGGGTAGTGGCCGAGGACGCCGAGGTTGAGCACGTCGAGGTCCACCCCCTCGTGGACGGCGACGGTCTGGTCGATGGTCGGCAGGTGGACGATCGCCAGGCCCTCACCCGGCTCGTACGCCGGTTCCTCGCCAGCTGCGTCGGGTGCGGTCGGCTCGGGCTCGTCGGGGGTGCCCGGGGAGGTGGGGGCCGGAGCCTCCGCCGTCCCGGCGAACGTCTCCTGCAGCTGCTCGAGCGCCCGGTCGGCGGTCGCGGCCGCCTGGACGTCGGTCCACCACAGCTGCCACACGACGAAGAGCAGGACCAGGCCACCGGCGGTCATGAGCAGCTCGCCGAGGGTGCGGACCAGCAGGCGGGTGCGGGTCATCCGCGGGGCAGGTCGGGGTCGGGCGGCGGCGTCTCCGTCCCGGTGACCACCCGGGCGTACTGCGGGCGCACCGTCCCGCCGAAGGCCGGCAGCTCGACCTCGTCGAGCTCCCGCACCTCGTAGCCGAGGCCGAGGATCTCCGCCCAGGCGCGGTAGTTCGTGACGACCGGATCACCGAGCAGGGCCTGCTGCATGCTCGCGACGTCGCCGACGGCGGTGATCGTGTAGGGCGGGGAGTAGACCCGCCCCTGGAGGTACAGGGTGTTGCCGACGCACTGGACCGCACTGGTGCTGACGATGCGCTGGTCCTGGATCATCATCGCCTCCGCGCCACCGGCCCACAGGGCGTTGACCACTGCCTGCACGTCCTGCTCGTGGACCACGACGTCGTCGACGGTGTAGCCCTCCGGCAACGTCTCGAGGGTGAGCCCGGCGTCGTCGAGCACGACCTGCAGCCCCGGGCCGGCCACCGGGGTGGTTCCCGCGGTCGCCGCCAGGGCGTCGGCCTCGCGCCCCGGCCCGTGGTCACCCACCTCGCGGCCGAGCGCCTGGACCTCCTCGCTGGCCCGGGCCACGAGGGCGGTGAGCCGCTCCACCTCATCCGAGCGCTGCTCCACCAGGCTCACCAGGTCGGTCGGGCGTTCCACGGACCCACCGTGCTGGGCGACCGCCGCCGACGTGCCGAACAGCAGCCCCGCGGCCAGGGTGGCCACCGGGACCGCACCCCGCCAGGGGCTGCGACGGCTCTGCTGCTGGGTGCTCATCGGTCCTCTGCGCGCGACGGTGGTGGAGTCACCAGGGTAGTCGCGGGCGTGCGTATCCTGTGGGCACCATCCGCAGACAAGGAGCCGAAACCGTGCCGGAGTCCAAGGGACGTCCCCGCCCCAAGTCCCGTCGTCCCGACGACCGGGAGTTCAAGCCCGCCCCCAAGCCCGGTGCCAACCCGACCTGGTTCGTCCCGGTCATGGTGGGGCTGATGATCCTGGGCGTGCTCTGGGTGGCCGTCTTCTACATCAGCGGCGGCGACTGGCCCGCCCCCATCGGCTACTGGAACCTCGTCATCGGGCTGGGCGCCATCATGGCCGGCTTCGTCATGGCCACCCGCTGGCGCTGACCCCACCCCTTCGAGTTACACCGCTGTAGTTATCCCCAGTCCTGTGGACAACGTGTGCACAACGCCCGGCTCGACGGGGGCCGCCAGGCCGACCGAGGCGAGCCGCAGGTAGGCCAGCACGACCAGGGCGACGAGCACCAGCCCGACGGCCGGCCACTGCCAGCGGCGGCGCAACGCCGCCGCCCGGGTGCGGCCACGGACGCTCGTGGCCACCAGGGCGAGGGCGACCAGGGCACCCGTGGCGGCGCCGCCGAGGTGGGCCTGCCAGGCGATGCCCTGGACGACGAAGCCCAGGACCATGTTGATGACCAGGACGGCCAGGATCCCCCCGGTCTGCCGGCCCAGGTGCCGGTTGAGCACGAACAGCGCGGCGAACAGGCCGAAGACCGCGCCCGACGCCCCCACGACGGGCGTCACCCAGGCCTGCCCGGCCGCCAGCAGCAGCACCCCGACGCTGCCACCGACGGCGCTGACGAGGTAGAGGGCCAGGAACCGCGCGCGGCCCAGCAGCGGCTCCAGGTAGCTGCCGGTGATCCACAGCGCGTACATGTTGAACAGGATGTGGAGCAGGAACCCCGGCGAGTGGGCGAAGGCCGCGGTGAGGAAGCGCCACGGCTCCTCCCAGGCCAGCACCGGGTAGAAGGCCAGCTCCACGGTGACCCGGTCGGAGACCAGCTGCCCGGCATACACCGCCACGCACAGCGCGATGATGCCCAGGGTGACCACGGGGCGCGCCCCGGGCCGACCGGCTCCGCCGTAGCGGGTGCCGGTCCGGGGTGCGGTCCGGCGGGCCTCCGCCACGCAGTCGACGCACTGGATCCCGACCGCCGCGGGACGCTGGCACTCCGGGCAGGTGGGACGTCCGCACCGCTGGCACGAGACGTAGGAGATGCGGTCGGGGTGGCGGGGGCACACCGGCGGTGCACCGGCGCCGACGGGGTAGGGGTAGGTCACGGACCCGTCAGGCGCGGACGGTGACCCGCTCGATGACCACCGGCTCCTGCGGCCGGTCGAGCCGGCCGGTCGGCACGGCCGCGATGGCGTCGACGACCTCGCGGCTGGCCTGGTCGGCCACCTCCCCGAAGATCGTGTGCTTGCCCTGCAGCCAGGTGGTCGGGCCCACGGTGATGAAGAACTGGGAGCCGTTGGTGCCCTTGCCCATGATCTTGCCGGCGTTGGCCATCGCCAGCACGTAGGGCCGGGTGAAGTCCTTGTCGGGGCTGATCTCGTCGTCGAAGGTGAAACCCGGTCCGCCGGTGCCCTCGCCGAGGGGGCACCCGCCCTGGATCATGAACCCCGGGATCACCCGGTGGAAGGTCAGGCCGTCGTAGAACGGCGTGGGGTTGCTGCGACCGGCGTCGTCGGAGTACTCCAGCTCACCGGTCGCCAGTCCGACGAAGTTGCGCACCGTCCGCGGGGCGTGGTCGGGGAAGAGCGTGAGGTTGATGTCGCCCAGGCTCGTGTGCAGCGTCGCGTCCATGCCGTCATCCTCGCACGGTGCGCCTCGGGTGGTGGCCCCACGGCCGGGCAGGGCAGGATGGGGGAAACGGCCGACGATCACCAGGAGGATCCGTGTTGCAACGCAAGAGCAAGGCCGACAAGGCCGCCGAGGCCGCGACGACCCAGGCCCACCGGGCGCGGGAGGCCGCCACCAAGGCGGGCGAGCGCGTCGCGAGCACCGTCCAGCAGCAGGCCTCCACCCTGGCCCAGACCGTCAAGGAGAAGGCCGGGCCGAAGGCCGAGGGCCTCGCCGCCAGTGCGGCCGAGCTCGCCGCCCAGGCACGCGACCGGGCGGTGACCTCCCTCGACCAAGGCATCGACGTCGCCGTGCCCAAGGTCGACGCCGCGGTCGAGAAGGTGGCCCCGAAGGTCGACCACGCCCGGGACGTCATCGTCGAGGACCTGCTGCCCAAGATCCACGAGATGCTGCTCAGCGTCCAGGCGAGCAAGGACGAGCTGCTGTCGCGGCAGGACGGCGCCGTCGCCGCGGTGACCGGGGCGCCGAAGAAGCGCAAGCGCAAGGGCCGGGTGCTCATCGCCCTGGGCCTGCTCAGCGCTGCGAGCGCGGGCGTCGCCTGGTACCTCGACAAGCAGCGGTCCGCCCCGAAGTCCGACCCGTGGGCGACGCCGTCCCGGCCGATCGGCGGGTCGCCCGGCGCCGACACCCAGGTCCGGGCCACGACCGGGACCGGCGCCGACACGTCCACCTCGCTCGGCGCGGCCGGTGCGGGCGCCGGCGCCACGTCCGCCGACACCACGGCGGGCGAGGCAGCCGGGACCACCGACGACGGCGACTCCGACACCCGCATCCTGGGCACCGACGAGATCGACCAGCTGGCCAGCGACAGCCAGGAGGACGAGCAGGAGGTGCCCGGCGCCAACACCGAGGACACCACCGGCCTGGGGACCGCCCCGGACACCCCGGAGGGCGAGCGCAACGCCGACCTGGGTGACCTGGGCGGCTCGCCCCGGCCGTAGCCCGCTGACGCCGCAGGGGCGGTCCGCCGACACGGCGGGCCGCCCCTGTCGCATCCCACCAGCCCGGCGGACACGATCCTGGCGCGCCCCCTGACCTCGTCGGTGTTTCCGGTGTGGTTCCTGTGACACGCCTCCCACCTCCCCGATCCGCGCGCCCTCCCGGCCTACCCTGACCACACCGGTTCCTCCGGCCGGGACGCGAGGGAGGAGGGGCGCGGATGACGGCACCGGCGACCGCGCGACAGCCAGTCCGTGCCTTCCGGGCACCAGAGACGGTGGTGACCCGTCCGCGCCCGCAGCCGCGACCCACCGAACCCACCCAGCGGCCACCACGGCGACGCGGGCCGCGTGAGGTGCATCCGCGCCCCGGGCACATCCCCGGGCTCGACGGCATCCGGGCCCTGGCCATCCTCGGGGTCCTGGTCTTCCACTTCACGCCGACGGTGCTTCCCGGCGGCTTCCTCGGGGTCGACGTCTTCTTCGTCGTCTCCGGCTTCCTCATCACCACGCTGCTGCTGCGCGAGCTCCACGCGCGCGGACGGGTCGACCTGCCGCGGTTCTGGCTGCGCCGTGCCCGCCGCCTGCTGCCCGCGCTCGTCACCGTCGTGGTGGTCAGCGTCGGCACGGCCCGGCTGGTCGGGGGGGACCTCCTCGTCGACATCGGCCGGCAGGCGTTCGGGGCGCTGACGTTCTCCACCAACTGGGTGGAGATCGCGGCCGGCGCGAGCTACTTCCACAGCACCTCGCCGCTGCTGTTCGTCAACTTCTGGTCGCTGGCGGTGGAGGAGCAGTTCTACCTGTTCTGGCCGTTCCTGCTGGTGCTGCTCCTGGCGCTGACCCGGACCACCCGGCAGCGTCTGCTGCTGGTCGGCGGTGCCGTGGTCGCCTCGGCCGGCCTGATGGCCCTCCTGTTCACCCCCGGCGAGGACGCCACCCGGGTCTACTACGGCACCGACACCCACCTGTTCGGCCTGATGCTCGGCATCGGGCTCGCCCTGGCGTGGGCCTCGCCGCAACGCGCCTGGCTCCGCACCGCAGCGTGGCAACGGTGGCGCACCGCGGCCGTCGTCGCCGCCCTCGGGGTGCTGGTCCTCCTCATGGCCACCCTGACCGACGGCTCCGCCTGGACCTTCCGCGGGGGGATCCTGCTGGCCTGCGTCGCCACCACCGTCCTGGTGGCCGGCCTCCTCGAGCACCCCAGCGGCTGGCGGCGCACCATGGAGCTCCGCCCCCTGGCCTGGCTCGGCCAGCGGTCCTACGGGATCTACCTGTGGCACTGGCCGGTGCTGATGATCGCCGCCACGCTGTTCCCGTTCGCCCCGGGCACGACCCGGGGGTGGGTCGTCCTCGCCTCCGCGCTGGTGGTGACCCTCGGGGTCAGCGAGGCGTCCCACCGGTGGATCGAGACCCCGGTGCGCCGCCACGGCTTCCGGGCCACCGTCCGCGGGCTCACCACGTGGGTCGCCACGCCGTGGGAGACCAGCCGGGCACCGCGGATCACGGCCGGGGTCCTCGCGACCACCGTCCTGCTCGCGGCGGTCGGCGCCGCGACCGCCCCGACCAAGTCGGAGACCCAGCAGCGCATCGAGGCCGCCGAGGCCGAGCTGAACGGTACACCGGTCGAGCCCGCGGCGGCACCTCCCGCCGACCCCGTCGGTGGTGGCGGCGGCCTGTTCGGCGAGCTGGCCGGCGGGCTGCTGGAGCGGGCCAGGGGCCACCAGGACACGACGGGTGAGGACACCCGGCAGGAGCCGGACGCTCCGGCGGCGGACAAGCCGGCCGGGTCCGGCGACCCCGCGCCGGCCGGCGGGGAGGAGAAGGAGCCGACGGACGCGAAGGCCGACCAGGAGGGGGGCTCCGACCACCCGTGGGGCTACCACCGGGACGACGAGGGCCTGCTCGTCCCGGACGGCGAGGACATCACCGCCATCGGCGACTCGCTCGTCGTCACCAGCGCCGACGGCCTCAAGTACCGCTTCGAGGGCATCTCCTTCGCCGCCAAGTCCAACCGGCAGTGGAAGGACGCCATGCCGGTCGTGGAGGCGGCGCTCGCCGAGGGCACCGTCCGCGACAACGTGGTCCTGCACTTCGGGACCAACGCCGGCGTCGACGAGGAGAAGCTGCGGGCGGTGCTCGACAGGCTCGGGCCGGACCGCCGGGTGGTCGTCATGAACCTGTACTCCTCGAGCACCTTCGTGCCGGGGTCCAACGAGATCATCGCCCGGGTGGCCGGCGAGTACCCCAACGTCACCGTGGGCGACTGGCACGCCGCCGCCAGCGCGCAGCCGGAGACGCTGCAGTCGGACCGGATCCACCCCGACATCGCCGGGATGCACGTGTACGCCCGGGTAGTGGCCGAGTCCTTCGACCGGCTCGCCCGGGCGCACGCCGGGTGACCTGAGCCCCGCGGCCTCGACCGCCCGGACCTCGCCGGCGCCGCGGGGCGGGTCTAGGATCGGGCCGCCCGGACCCGCCCGACCCCCAGGTGACCACCCATGAGCCCCACCCCCCTCCCGCACCGGCTGGTGCCCCGGGCGCGCCGGGTGCTGGCCACCGCGCGTCGACGGCTGGCCGGCCAGCCGACCACCCCGGCCCCCGACCCGAGGGTGGCACGCCTGCAGTCCCGGGTCACCGAGCTCGAGGAGCAGGTCCGCCGGCAGACGCGGCTGCGCTACGAGATGGCGCCGACCCCCACCGCCGGCCTGGGCCGGCCGTCCTGGCAGGCCTACGTGCGCCGCACCCGTCGGCAGTTCGCCCACGTGGCGAACCTCCCCGACCGTGACGAGGTGCCCCAGTGGCGCCTGCCCCGGAAGCTGGAGAACTACCGGCTCGCCCTGAGCCACGGCATCCGGGTTCCTGCCGTGTATGCCGTGTGGGACACACTCGCGGACATCCGGCTCGACGACCTCCCGGACCGGTTCGTGCTCAAGAGCGACCGCGGGTCCACCTCCCGCGGTGTCTTTCCGGTGCAGCGGGAGGGCGCCGGCTTCGTCCAGGTCGACGGCCGCCGCCGGTTCGGACCCACCGGCATGGTCGAGGAGCTCGCCGCGCTGGAGGAGAAGGGGAGGGCCCGCGGCCCCTACTTCGCCGAGGAGCTCCTCCGTGACCACGCCGGGGCGGCACTGCCCCACGACGTCAAGCTCTACTGCTTCTACGGTGAGGTCGGCCAGGTGCTGGTCCGAGACGTGCCCGAGCACGGGGTGGACCGCACCCTGCGCAAGCGCTACGTGCGCCCCGACGGGACGGACCTGACCGCGGAGATCCCCGACCCGCAGGACCCCAGCCTGCCCCTGCCGCCGCACTTCGAGGAGGTGCTGCGCGTCGGTCGGCTGCTGTCCCTGGCGGTGCCCTTCCCGTTCGTCCGCGTCGACCTGTACGACACCCCGACCGGGGTGGTCTTCGGCGAGCTCACCCTGGCGCCGGGTGGGCCGAACGCCTGGTCCCTCGACCACGACACCGTGCTGGGCCGGATGGCCGAGCAGGCGGAGGCCCGGCTCTGGCGCGACCTGGCCCTCGGCCGGCCCTACCGGATCCTCCCCGGCGATCACCCCTAGGAGCTGGTCACCGGCGGGCGGGCGCCGGGCGACCGAGCCTGAGCCGGTCCCGCGCTTTCTGTGGCAGGCTCGTCCTCGTGAACATCGTGTTCGTCGAGCCGCACTTCCCGCGCAACCAGCGCGAGTTCGTCCGTGCCCTGGCCGAGGCGGGCGCGACCGTGCTGGGGGTCGGGGAGACCCCGAAGGAGTACCTCGACGACGAACTCAGGTCGTGGATGCACCACTACGAGCAGATCGGCTCCGTCACCGACGTCGAGCAGCTCACCGCGGTGGTCCGCAAGCTGCAGGGGATGGTCTGGGTGGACCGGCTCGAGTCCACCATCGAGGCGCACATGCTGCCGACCGCCATCGTGCGGGAGAAGACCGGCATCCCCGGGACCTCGGTGCACACCACCTGGTTGTGCCGCGACAAGCCGTCGATGAAGGAGGCGCTGCGCAAGGCCGGCGTCCCGACCGCGGCGTCCACCGCGGCGAGCACCCTGGCCGAGGTGCGCGAGTTCGCCGCCCGGGTCGGGTACCCCATCATCCTCAAGCCGCGCGACGCCGCCGGCGCCGCCGCGACGTCCCGGGTCGACAGCGAGCACGAGCTGGAGGCGGCGCTGTCGCTGTTCGGGCCGGGGGTCCAGTCGGTGGCGGTGGAGGAGTTCGTCGAGGGGCACGAGGGCTTCTACGACACGATCACCATCGGCGGTACCGTCGCGGTCGACTTCGCCAGCCACTACTACCCCAACGTGCTGGAGGCGATGCGCAACCGCTGGATCTCGCCGCAGTACATCTCCACGAACCGCATCGACGGCGGCGGGCTCTACGACGAGCTCCGGGAGATGGGCCAGCGGGTCATCCACGCCCTGGGCATCGACACCTCCGCCACCCACATGGAGTGGTTCTTCGGGCCCAAGGGGCTGAAGTTCAGCGAGATCGGCGCCCGGCCCCCCGGCGTCGGGTGCTGGGACCTCTACAGCGTGGGCAACGACATGGACGTCTACCGCGCCTGGGCCGACGCGATCGTCCACGGGCGCATCGACGCCCGCCCCAGCCGCAGCCACGCCGCCGGGATCATCGCGCTCCGGCCCGACCGCGACGGCCACATCCTCGGCTACAGCGGCCTGGAGGACGTCGAGAACCGCTACGGCCGCTGGGTCATCGACGCGCACCTGCCCGGTGCGGGCACCCCCACCCAGCCGATCGAGGCCGGCTTCATGGCCAACGCCTGGATCCGGATGAAGCACCCCGACTACGACGTGCTGCGCACCATGCTCGACGACGTCGGCCGCACCGTGCGGGTCCATGCCGGCTGACCCCCACCACCCGCCCGTCACGCTGCTCGGTCCCCAGCGGGACCCTGTGCTCGACCAGGTCCTCGGCTCGCTCGGGCTGCACGGCAGGATCGCGCTCATCAACGCCGGCTGGCGCGAGCGCGAGCCGGACGACGAGCTGCTGGCGACGCTGGCCGGCGGGGACACCGTCAACCTGCGGCTGTGGCACCGCATGCAGGAGGTCTGGGAGGCCGACCCCGAGTTCGCGGAGGCCGACCAGCGGCGGCGGGCGGTGCTGGAGGAGATGCAGGAGCTGTACCTCCTGGGCCTGGACCACGTGGTCCGTGCCATCGCGGCGCTGCACCAGCACACCCCCCGCACCCACGCGGTCCGGGAGCAGGCGATCGCCGACGCCGAGGAGATCATGCGCGACATGGACCAGCGGCACCTGGACCGGGTCGCCGAGGTCCACCAGCGGTTCTGGGCACGGTGGCGACCCCACGAGCGCCCGGCGGTCGCGGCGGCGCGGGCCGCGGTGAGCCGGGAGCTCGCGGACGCGCAGGCGGTGGTCATCACCGGCGGCCACGTCGGGGTCCTCGTCGGGGCGCTGCACCTGTTCAACGTGGCCCCCCAGATCCGGGTCCCCGTCATCGCCTGGGGAGCCGGTGCCATGGCCCTCACCGAGCGGGTGGTGCTGTTCCACGACCGTGCCGCCCACGGCCCGACGGCCGCGGAGGTGTTCTCCGCCGGGGTGGGCCTGGTCCGCGGGGTCGTGGCCCTGCCCGACGCCCGCAGCCGGCTCGACCTGGACAACCGCACCCGGATGGCCACCCTGGCCAGGCGGTTCGCCCCCGCAGCGTGCCTGGTGCTCGACGCCGGCACCCGGGTGGACCTCGGCCCCGACGGCGCCCTGCCCGAGGACGCCCCGGTGCTGCGACCCGACGGCACCGTCCGCCCGGGAGGACCCGTATGACGCCCGCCACCGAGACCTCCCGGCGCCGCACCGCGCGGGGAAAGCTCGCGATCAACCGCCTCCGGGAGCGGCCCGGCCTGACCGAGCAGGACGTCGACACGTTCCTGCACGAGCGCGCGGTCCCCATCGTCGAGGGCCCCAAGTGCACCTTCCTCTACCGCGGCGAGGCCGACGAGGTGCACGTCCTGCACCGCATCGTCAACCAGCCGCAGCGGGTCCCGATGCGCCGGGTGCAGGGCACCTCGCTGTGGTACGTCACGATCGAGCTGCCCGAGGGCTCCCGGGTGGAGTACCAGCTCGAGGTGCGCCGCGGCGACCACGTCGAGCAGGGCAACGACCCCCTGAACCCGCACGTGGCGCACAGCCCGGTCGGCTCGTCCTCGGTGTGCCAGGCGGTCGGCTACGAGACCCCGGAGTGGACCCGCCACGACCCGTCGGCGCGGCCCGGGGAGCTGCACGACCTGGTCCTGCCGTCCCGCGCCCTGCGGCGGGACACCGTCAGCCGGGTCTACCTGCCGGCGCGGTTCCGGCGCAGCAGCCGCTACCCGCTGCTCGTGGTGCACGACGGCGACGACTACCTCAACTACGCGGCCATGAAGACCGTGCTGGACAACCTCATCCACCGCCTGGACATGGCCGAGACCATCGTGGTGTTCAGCAACCCGGGGGACCGGATCAAGGAGTACCCCAACAACGCCGCCCACGCCCGGCACCTCACCACCGAGCTCATCCCGCACCTGGAGGAGCACTTCCCGCTCATCGGCCGGCCGGAGGCCCGGTGCCTCATGGGGGCCAGCTTCGGTGCGGTCGCGTCGCTGTCGGTCGCGGCCCGGAACCCGGGGATGTTCGGCTCCCTGTTCCTCCAGTCCGGCTCGTTCGTCTTCACCGACATCGGCGACGACCACGGCGGCGGCCCCGCGTTCGACCCGGTCGTGCGGTTCATGAACCGCTACCGGGCCCGGCCGCGCAAGGTGGTCGACCGCATCTCCATGTCGTGCGGGGTCTACGAGCCGCTCATCGTGTACAACCGCTCGATGGTGCCGGTCTTCGAGTCCACCGGCATGGTGGTGCACTACACCGAGGCCCGGGACGGGCACTCGTGGGAGAACTGGCGGGACCGGCTCCGGGACGGGCTGTCCTGGATCTACCCGGGGCCCCAGAAGTTCGTGTACGAATGACGCAGCGAGTGCAGGAAGGCGGAGCAGGATGAGCACCAACGGGACACCGGGACCCGACGACGGCGCGGGGGCCCCGGGGACCGGGCGCACGACATACCTGCTGGTCGACGGGGAGAACATCGACGCCACCCTGGGCACCTCCATCCTGGGCCGCCGGCCCCACCCGGAGGAGCGTCCCCGCTGGGACCGGCTGCTCGCGTTCACCGCGGACGCGTGGGGCCAGCCGGTGCGCGGGCTGTTCTTCCTCAACGCCAGCTCCGGCCTGCCGATGTCGTTCGTCCAGGCGCTCAAGGCGATCGGCTACGTGCCCGTGCCGCTGTCCGGCTCCGCCGAGGAGAAGGTCGTCGACATCGCCATCCAGCGCACCCTCCGGGCGCTGCTCGAGCGCGCCGACGACGTGATGCTCGTCAGCCACGACGGGGACTTCCTCGACGACGTCGCCCCGCTGCTCGACCGCGGGCGCCGGGTCGGGGTGATGGCCTTCGCCGAGTTCCGCAACAGCGGGTTCACCCCGCTGGAGGCCCGTGGCCTGCAGAGCTTCGACCTGGAGTACGACGTCCGCGCGTTCACCGCGCCGCTGCCGCGGATCCGGATCATCCCGATCGAGGAGTTCGACCCGGCACAGTTCCTCCTCTGAGGGCAGGATGGGGGTGGCGGGCCCCGTCGGCGTCCCGCCACGTCGTCCCGACGAGACGATGAGGACTGAAGATGGGCGAGAACCGTCGCGTGGTGGCGGCACCTCCGGAGCGGGCGTGGGACGTCCTCGCGGACGGCTGGCTGTACCCGACCTGGGTGGTGGGCGCCTCCCGGATGAGGGACGTGGACGACACCTGGCCGCAGGTCGGGTCGCGGCTGTACCACTCCGTGGGGGTGTGGCCGGCCCTGCTCGACGACCACACCGAGGTGCTCGAGTGCGAGCCGGGGCGCCGTCTGGTGCTGCGGGCCCGGGCCTGGCCCGCCGGTGAGGCGAGGGTCGAGATGGAGCTGCACCCGGCCGACGGCGGCACCGAGGTGGTGATGCGGGAGGACGCGACCTCCGGCCCGGGGACCCTCGTGCCCAAACCGCTCCGGGACGCCCAGCTGACCTGGCGCAACACCGAGTCGCTGCGGCGACTCGCCTTCATCGCGGAGCACCGCCGGTGACGGTGGGAAGGACCGTATGACACGCGCCGTCGACGCGGTCGTCGTCGGCTCCGGTCCGAACGGCCTGGTGGCCGCGAACCGGCTCGCCGACGCCGGCTGGTCGGTCCTGGTCCTCGAGGCCCAGCCGGACGTCGGCGGGGCGGTGCGCAGCGACCGCGAGGTGCACCCGGACTTCGTGCACGACACGTTCAGCGCCTTCTACCCGCTCGCCGCGGCGTCCCCGGCGATCACCGACCTGCGGCTGGAGGAGCACGGGCTGGTGTGGCGACACGCCCCGGCGGTGCTCGGCCACCCGCTGCCCGACGGCAGCTGGGCGCTGCTGCACCGGGACCGGCAGGTCACCGCCCGGCTGCTCGACGAGGCGAGCCCCGGCGACGGGGAGGCCTGGCTCGCGCTGTGCGACCTGTGGGACCGGATCGGTGAGCAGGTCCTGCACGCCGTGCTCACCCCGTTCCCCCCGGTGCGCGCGGGGCTCGGCGCGCTCGTCCGGCTGCCGCGGGTGGGCGGCCTGTCCTTCGTGAAGACCATGCTCACCCCGGCCGCCGACCTGGCCCGGCAGCGGTTCGGCGGCGTCGCACCCCGGATGCTGCTGGCCGGCAACGCCGGTCACGCCGACATCCCGCTCGACGCCCCGGGCTCGGGGCTGATGGCGGTGCTCCTGGCCATGCTCGGTCAGACCGTCGGGTTCCCCGCGCCCGAGGGCGGTGCCGGCCGGCTGGCCGGGGCCCTGGCCCGGCGCGCCCGGTCCCGCGGAGTGGAGATCCGCACCTCGGCCGAGGTCACCCGCATCGAGGTCTCCGGCGGGCGCGCCGCCGCGGTCGTCACCGCGGACGGCGAGCGCGTCCCGGTCGCCCGGGCCGTCGTCGCCGACGTGGTCGCCACCCGGCTCTACGGCGGCCTGGTGCGCGAGGAGGACCTGCCCGCCCGGCTCCGCAAGGAGATGTCGGCGTTCCAGCTGGACCCGGCCACGGTCAAGGTGGACTGGGCGCTCAGCGGGCCGGTCCCGTGGCGCGAGCAGCCGTCATACGCACCCGGCACCTTCCACGTCGCCGACTCGGTGGAGGAGATGACCGAGGCGAACGCGCAGATCTCCGCCGGGGCGGTGCCCGCACGGCCCTTCCTGCTCGCCGGGCAGATGACCACCACCGACCCCACGCGGTCTCCGGCCGGCACCGAGTCGGTGTGGGCCTACACGCACGTGCCCCACGAGGTGCGCCGCGACGCGGGGGAGGGCGGGGTCCGCGGGGTCTGGGACCACGACGACCTCGAGCGGTTCGCCGACCGGATGCAGGACCGTCTCGAGCGGTTGGCGCCGGGGTTCGGGGCCCGGGTGCTGGCCCGGCGGGTCCTCGGCCCCCGGGAGCTGGAGGCGCGCGACGCCAACCTCGTCGGCGGCGCGATCGGTGGCGGCACCTCCCAGCTCCACCAGCAGCTCGTCTTCCGACCGGTCCCCGGCCTGGGCCGGGCCGAGACCCCGGTGCGCGGCCTCTACCTCGGCTCGTCCTCCGCCCACCCCGGTGGCGGCGTCCACGGCGCCTGCGGCAACAACGCCGCACGCGCCGCCCTCGCGCACGACCGGGTGCGCCGCATCCGCAGGAGAACCCCATGACGACCCTGCCCGCCGTCCGCACCGTCGGCTTCGGCCCGCTGTCCATCGACTACGACGACCGGGTGCTCCGGCCGCGGGAGTGGACCACCCGGCAGGCGGTGTGGGCGGCCAACCTGCTCGCGGACGCCCCTGACGGCCCGGTCCTGGAGCTGTGCTCCGGCGCCGGTCAGATCGGCCTGCTCACCGCGAGGCTGAGCCACCGACCCCTCGTCTGCGTCGACGTCGACCCCCTCGCCTGCGACTACGCCCGGGCCAACGCGGTCGCGGCCGGCCTCGGCGACCGGGTCGAGGTCCGCGCGGCCGAGCTGGAGGCGGGCCCGGCGCCGGACGAGCGGTTCCCGCTGGTCCTGGCGGACCCGCCGTGGGTGCCACGCGCAGAGACCGGGCGCTACCCGGAGGACCCGCTGCGGGCGATCGACGGGGGTCCGGACGGGATGGACCTGGCCTGGCGCTGCCTGGCCGTCGCGGCCCGGCACGTGCACCCGGACGGGCACGTGCTGCTGCAGCTCGGCACGGCTGCCCAGACGGAGCGCCTGGGCGACGCACCTGTCGGCGGCGCACTGCGCGTCGCCGGGTCGCAGGTCTACGAGGGCCAGGGCGTCCTGGTGCACCTCGTGCCCGGCGGCGGGGCGGGCGCGGCCGGCTGACGTCATACGGCGTCCGCCCGGGCCGGGTCGCCGGTCAGGCCGGGCGGTCGGCCGCGGGCAGCACCTTGTGGGTGCCGTCACACCACGGCTGCCGCGCGGACCTGCCGCACCGGCACACCGCGATCACCGGTCGGGTGGTCTGGTGCGGCACCCCGTCGGCGTCCACGACGACGTGGTCACCACGCAGCAGCATCGGCCCACCCGGGCAGAGCACCCGGTCGGCATGGGGCAGGTCGGCGCTCACCGGCCGAACTCCGTGAGCATCCGCTCCGCGAACCGGTCCTCGAGGTCCATGCAGGTGAAGGCGCCGAGGAAGACGTCCTCGAGCAGGTGGGGGCTCTCCTCCACCAGCGGCACCACGATGGAGCGCACGGCGAGCTGCTCGTGGACGGCGTCGGCCTCCACGTGCTCGTCGTAGTAGGCGATCATCTCGGCGGGGAAGCCGAGACGCTGCAGGCCCTGGGAGACCTTGCGCGAGGGCAGCGAGCTGGATGCCTCGAACGCCGCGAAGTGGCCGATCGCGGCGCCCCGCAGCCGACGGTGCAGTCCGAACAGCGACATCGCGTTGTTCTGCTCGAGGACCTCGACCGGGGCCTCGTCGACGTAGGCGTTCTCCGTGGGGTCCAGGCCGCAGGCGGCCATGCCGCGGGCGAACAGGTGGGCGTGCAGCCGGTTGGGGTCGCCCGTGCCGTACTCGTCGAACTGCACCTCCATGAGTGCGGCCTTGGGCACGGTCGGCAGCCGCGGGATGAGCCACGACACGTGGTCGGACTCCTTGAGGTGGTAGATGGAGCGCACCCTCAGTCGACCTGCTCCGGTGGTGTGAACCGGGAGCGCAGTATGGCCTCGAACTCCTCCTCCAGGCTGCGCCGCAGCGCCAGCAGCGCGGGGTCCCACTCCAGCTCCTCGGCGACGCCGGGGAAGCCGCGGTAGCAGAGCTCGTAGAGGAGCCACAGCGCGAGCTGCGCGTCCTCGCGGTGGTCGGGGGTGGGGAACGCGACGGTGTGGGTCTGGCGCCCGTCGAGGACGGCGAGCACGGACTCGCTCAGGCTCCCCGGGCCGCGGGCAGGGTCACCCGCGTGTCGAGCTGGGTCATCCTCGGAATCTAACCCGGGAGGTGCAGCACCGCTCGGCGAGCGAGCCGGGGTGACCGCACCGTGACGCCTCACCGGGGACTCGACGCCGGGTCCCCGCCGGGCCGGTCGAGGGTGAGGAGTCCGGTCCGCACGGCCGCGGTGACCGCCTCGGTCCGGCTGCGGACGCCGAGGCGCCGGTAGATCGAGACCGTGTGGCAGCGTCGCGTAGGGGATGCCGCGGAACGCCAGCACCCCGCGCTCGTCCACCCCACGGAGGACACCGCTGGCCGTGCGCACGTCGAGCGGCATCCCCTCATCGTCCGCCCGGACGGCGGGCTCGGCCAGCGGTTTTCCTCGACCGGGCTCGGGGAGTGGGAAGCACAAGGGCCCGACCCGCGGAGCGGGAAGGGCCTCGGGAACCGGGTGGAGGCGATCGGACTCGAACCGACAACCCCCTGCTTGCAAAGCAGGTGCGCTACCAATTGCGCCACGCCCCCGGGGCGGGGTGCCGGCCGGGTCAGCCCTGGTCGGTCACCACGTCGTCGGTGGCCTCGGCCCACAGGTCGCGCTCGGCCTGCTGCTCCTGGAGCTTCTTGGCCAGCGCGACGGCACCGAGGGCGACCACGGCCAGTCCGAGCAAGCGGTTCACGATGACTCCTGGTGGGTCGGGGGTGGGCCTAACAGGACTTGAACCTGTGACCTCTTCCTTATCAGGGAAGCGCTCTAACCGTCTGAGCTATAGGCCCCTGCGCCGGGCCGCCGGGTGGCTGCTGGCGCCGGATGAGGTTACCGCACGGTCCCGAGCGCCACCAAAACGGCCCGGGGTGGGCCGGCCGGTGCCGCCACGGGGGACCCGTGGTGCCGGATCACTCGTCGGAGAGGGTCAGCTGCGCACCACCGACCAGGGCGGTGCAGACGTTGTAGAGGAACGCCGTCAGCGTCGCCAGGGCGGTCAGCAGGATCACGTTGATGACGCCGATGACCACCGACAGGGAGACCACCCGGCCGAAGCCGAGGTAGTCCATGAGGTCGAAGCTGCTCGCGCCGTCCTCGCCCGTGTTCAGCATGACGATGAGCTCGTTGACCGTGGAGAAGACCTGCATCCCGGACAGGACGCTCCACAGCACGGCGACCATGATGACGCCGGCGATGCCGAGGGCCACCGACACCAGGAACGAGATCTTCATGACCGACCACGGGTCGACCCGCTGCAGCGTCAGCCGGACCCGCCGCGGACCCGTGCGCCGCGCCGGGCGGGTGCCCGTGGGACGCGGTGTCGCCGCGGCACCCGCGCGGGACCTCGTCCCTGCGGTCGCGGTCGCGGCCGCGGCACCGGCCGCCGCAGCGGACCTGGGGCGCGCGGCACCCGCGACCCGGGCACGGCGTTCCAGGTCGCGCCTCGGGGCGGTCCGGGCCATGGCGCCGTCGCGCATCGCGGTGCCCTGACCCGTCTGCGTGCCGGGTCGGGCGACCCGCTGGGTGGCGTCGGGGTCGACGGCCGCGTCACGGTCGGTCGTGCTCACCGGTCGTCTCCCTGTGGGCTCAGTCATCACTCTCCAGCCGGTTCACCGGAATCTGACCCCTCCGACGGTACGCCATCGGTGGGGGTGGGTGCCGCCTGCGACTCCGGGTCGAGGACGATCTGCTCGATCTCTTCGTCGAGCGAGGAGCTCGTTGCCCGGGTGATCGCGACGATGGCGTCACCCGGCCCGGGGCTGGCGAACTTCACGCCGGCGGTGTCCCGTCCGGTCACCCGGACCTGGTCGATCGGGGAGCGGACGACGTTGCCGCGCTCCATGACGACGAGGACCTGGTCGCCCGGGTCGACGGTCACCGCGCCGACGAGGTCGCCGCCCTTCTCGGTCTGCCGGGCCACCTTGATGCCCAGTCCGCCACGGCCCTGGACCCGGTATGCCGAGGCGGGGGTCCGCTTGGCCAGACCCGACTCGAAGACCACGAAGACGTAGGGGTCGCTGCCCTCCTCGATGATCGACATCGACAGCAGGTGGTCGCCCTCCCGGAAGCGCATGCCGGTGACACCCGAGGTGGCCCGGCCCATCGGTCGCAGCGCCTCGTCGGTGGCGGTGAACCGCACCGACTGGCCCTTGACCGAGACGAGGAGCACGTCGTCGCGCGGCCCGGCGAGGGCGGCCCCGACGAGCTGGTCTCCCTCGCGCAGGTTGATGGCGATGAGGCCGCCGGTGCGGGGGGAGTCGTACTCGCGCAGCCGGGTCTTCTTCACCAGTCCGTTGCGGGTGGCCAGGAGCAGGTAGTCGGCCTGGTCGTAGTCCTTGATCGCGAGAACCTGGGCGATCTCCTCACCGGGCTGGAACGCCAGCAGGTTGGCCACGTGCTGACCCTTGCTGGCCGGCCCGCCCTCGGGGATCTCGTAGGCCTTCGCCCGGTAGACCCGGCCCAGGTTGGTGAAGAACAGCAGCCAGTGGTGGGTGCTCGTGGTGAAGAAGTGCTCGACCACGTCGTCGGCCCGCAGCGCCGCGCCGCGCCGGCCCTTGCCGCCACGGTTCTGCGCGCGGTACTCGGCCGCCTTGGTCCGCTTGGCGTACCCGCCCCGGGTGATCGTGACGACCACGTCCTCCTCGGGGATGAGGTCCTCCATCGACATGTCCCCGTCGAACGGGACGATGCGGGTGCGCCGGTCGTCGCCGAACCGGTCGACGATCGTCGCCAGCTCCTCGGAGATGATCTGCCGCTGGCGGCGGGGGTCGGCCAGGATCTCCTGGAACTCGATGATCTGCGCCTCGAGGCTGTCGTGCTCCTCGATGAGCTTCTGCCGCTCCAGGGCGGCCAGGCGGCGCAGCTGCATGTCGAGGATCGCCCGGGCCTGGATCTCGTCGATGTCGAGCAGCTCCATGAGGCCGTCCCGGGCGACCTCCACGGTCGCCGACCCTCGGATCAGGGCGATGACCTCGTCCAGGGCGTCGAGCGCCTTGAGGAGCCCGCGCAGCGTGTGGATGGCCTCCTCGGCACGCCGCAGGCGGTAGCGGGTGCGGCGGACGATCACCTCGACCTGGTGGTCGACCCAGTGCCGCACGAACGCCGACAGCGGCAGCGTGCGCGGCACGCCGTCGACCAGCGCGAGCATGTTGGCGCCGAAGGTCTGCTGCAACTGGGTGTGCTTGTACAGGTTGTTGAGGACGACCTTGGCCACCGCGTCCCGCTTGAGGACGATGACCAGGCGCTGTCCGGTCCGGCCGGAGGTCTCGTCGCGCAGGTCGGCGATGCCCGCCAGGCGACCCTCGTTGACCAGCTCGGCGATCTTCTTGGCCAGGCTGTCCGGGTTCACCTGGTAGGGCAGCTCGGTGACGACGAGGCACTGCCGCCCCTGGATCTCCTCGACCTCGACGACCGCGCGCATGATGATCGAGCCGCGCCCGGTCCGGTAGGCCTCCTCGATGCCCGACCGGCCCATGATGAGGCCCCCGGTGGGGAAGTCCGGTCCGGGGATGCGCTCGAGGAGCGCCTCGAGCAGCTCCTCGCGGGTGGCCTCGGGGTGCTCCAGCAGCCACTGCACGCCGGCGGCGACCTCGCGCAGGTTGTGCGGCGGGATCTGCGTCGCCATCCCGACCGCGATCCCGGCCGAGCCGTTGACCAGGAGGTTCGGGAAGCGAGCCGGCAGGACGGTGGGCTCCTGGGTCTTGCCGTCGTAGTTGTCGGTGAAGTCGACGGTGTCCTCGTGGATGTCCCGGACCATCTCCATGGCCAGCGGCGCCATCCGGCACTCGGTGTAGCGCGGCGCCGCGGCGGGGTCGTCGCCCGGGGTGCCGAAGTTGCCCTGTCCGTCGACGAGCGGGTAGCGCATCGACCAGTCCTGCACCAGCCGGACCAGGGCGTCGTAGATCGCGCCGTCGCCGTGCGGGTGGTAGTGGCCCATGACGTCGCCGACGACGCGGGCGCACTTGTTGAACCCGCGGTCGGGGCGGTACCCGCCGTCGTACATGGCGTAGAGCACGCGGCGGTGCACCGGCTTCAGGCCGTCGCGGACATCGGGCAGCGCGCGCGACACGATGACGCTCATCGCGTACTCGATGTAGCTGCGCTGCATCTCGGTGTTGAGGTCGACGGCCTCGATCCGGTCGTGCATGGGGGTGTCGGTCACGACATTCCTTCGGGTATGACGTCAGGCGGGTGGTGCAGGAGGCCGGGCCGGGGCCCGGCCCGGTGTCAGATGTCCAGGAACCGCACGTCCCTGGCGTTGCGCTGGATGAAGCTGCGGCGGGCCTCGACGTCCTCGCCCATGAGCACCGAGAAGATCTCGTCCGCGGCGGCCGCGTCGTCCAGGGTCACCTGGAGCAGCACCCGCGTCTCGGGGTTCATCGTCGTCTCCCACAGCTCCTTGTAGTCCATCTCGCCCAGGCCCTTGTAGCGCTGGATCCCGGTGTCCTTGGGCAGCCGGCGACCGGCGGCCAGGCCCGCCTGGACGAGCGCGTCGCGCTCGCGGTCGGAGTAGGCGAACTCGTGCTCGGCGTTGGACCACTTGATGCGGTACAGCGGCGGCTGCGCCAGGTAGACGTAACCCGCCTCGATGAGCGGGCGCATGAACCGGAACAGCAGGGTCAGCAGCAGCGTCCGGATGTGCATGCCGTCGACGTCGGCGTCGGCCATGAGCACGATCTTGTGGTAGCGCGCCCTGGACAGGTCGAAGTCCTCGCCGATCCCGGTGCCGAACGCCGAGATCAGGGCCTTGACCTCCTGGTTGTTGAGGATCTTGTCCAGACGGGCCTTCTCGACGTTGAGGATCTTCCCCCGGATCGGCAGGATCGCCTGGTTGTAGGGGTTGCGCCCGCGCACCGCGGACCCACCGGCCGAGTCCCCCTCGACGATGAACACCTCGGAGACGGTCGGGTCGTTGGACTGGCAGTCGCGCAGCTTGCCCGGCAGCCCCCCGGACTCCAGCAGGCCCTTGCGCCGGGTCGCCTCCCGTGCCTTGCGCGCCGCGACCCGGGCCGCGGCGGCCTGGACGGCCTTGTTGACGATGTCCCGGCCCTCCCGCGGGTGGGACTCCAGCCAGTGGCCGAACTGCTCGGTCATGGCGGACTGGACGAAGCCCTTGACCTCCGAGTTGCCCAGCTTGGTCTTGGTCTGGCCCTCGAACTGTGGTTCGCCGAGCTTCACCGACACCACCGCGGTCAGGCCCTCCCGGATGTCCTCGCCGGTGAGCGCCGGGTCCTTGTCCTTGAGCAGCTTGTTGGTCCGGGCGAAGTCGTTGACCAGGCGGGTCAGCGCGGCCCGGAAACCCTCCTCGTGGGTGCCGCCCTCGTGCGTGTTGATGGTGTTGGCGTAGGTGTGCACGGACTCGGTGTAGGAGGTGGTCCACTGCATGGCCACCTCCAGCGCCATCATCCGCTCCTTGTCCTCGACCTCGAAGGCGATGACCTCCGGGTGGACCGGATCGGCCTTCTTCGACCGGACCAGGTGGTTGACGTAGTCGAGCAACCCCTGGTCGTAGCGGTAGGTCACCTCCCGGACGCTGCCGCCGCTCCCGGCGGACTCGTCGACCTCGGTGTCCTCGTCGATCGCGTCGACGTCCTCGGCGGTGGGGGCCGGCCGCTCGTCGACGAGCCTGATGGTCAGGCCCTTGTTGAGGAACGCCATCTGCTGGAACCGGGCGCGCAGCGTCTCGAAGTCGAAGACCGTCGTCTCGAAGATGTCCGGGCTGGGCCAGAAGGTGACGGTGGTCCCGGTCTCGTCCTCGGGGATCTCCTCGTCCATGGACAGGGGGGCCTGGGGGACCCCCAGCCGGTAGCTCTGCCGCCACACGTGACCGCGCTGGCGCACCTCCACGTCGAGGCGCTCGGACAGGGCGTTGACCACCGAGGAGCCGACACCGTGCAGGCCGCCGGAGACGGCATAGCCACCCCCGCCGAACTTGCCGCCGGCGTGGAGCTGGGTGAGGACCAGCTCGACGGCGGGCTTGCCCTCGACCGGGTGGATGTCGGTCGGGATCCCGCGGCCGTTGTCCACGACCCGCACGCCCCCGTCGGCCAGCAGGGTGACCTCGATGCGGTCGGCGTAGCCGGCGAGCGCCTCGTCGACGGAGTTGTCGACGATCTCGTAGACCAGGTGGTGCAGCCCCCGCTCCCCGGTGGACCCGATGTACATGCCGGGACGCTTGCGCACCGCCTCCAGCCCCTCCAGCACCGTGATGGCGGTGGCGTCGTAGGCCGGCGCGGTGGCGAGGGAGTCGAAGTCCCCTTCCTGGGGGGTGGCCTCCGGCAGTTCCGGCATCTGGGGCTCGGGCGTGCCACGGTCAGGTCCGGCGGTGTGGTCGGCCACAGGTCTCCTCAGGTGGGGAACGGGGATTGACATCTCATTCTACCCGGAAACGGCTCCGGAACCCGCCGTCCACGGCCGTTGACGGCCCATTTCGCCGCAGAACTCCCCGTGGTCCTAACCCCACCACGGAACCCGGGCCCTCAACGGCCCAGGAGGGGCGCGGCGCGGACCGCGCCGGTGGCCGCCCGGCCCGGCCGGGGAGACCGCCCCAACGACCCGGGGGCTCAGCCGTAGGTGTCCCGCGGCCCCGGCCCGGGCGCCCGCAGCGGCCCCTTGCGCCAGGTCGGGCCACCCGGCCCCCGGACCACGATCTCGGTGACCACCCCGGGGCCGACCTCGCTCTCGATCCGGGCCAGGACGGTGCTGGACAGCAGCCGCATCTGCGTCGCCCAGGCGGTCGAGTCGGCCTGGACGGTGAGGCTGCTGCCCTCGAAGGCCACCGGGGCGACGTGGGCGGCGACGGTGTCCCCGACGATCGCCGGCCACCGTCCGACCACCGCGCCCACCTGGACCTCGGCCTCCCAGCCACGCCCGGCGAGCAGGCGGTCCAGCTCCTCGCCGACCGGGTGCGGGTCCCGGGCCGACGGGGTCGCCGCCTCCCGTCCGGTGTGCCGTGACGCCCGGCCGGTGCGGGTGCCCGGGGCCCCGGGGCGCAGCCCGCGCTCGCGGGCCAGCCGACGTGCCCGGGCCAGGGCCTCCCGTGCCGCGGCCAGGGGGTCGGGCTCGTCGCTCACCGGGCCTTCTCCCGGGGGAGCACCTGGCCGTCGCGGACGTCGAACACCGCGCCGCCGGCCGCGAGCGGGGCCGGCACGTCGTCGGGGACGGCGGCGGTGATGAGCACCTGCTCGCAGTCGGCGATGAGCTCGGCGAGCCGCTCCCGCCGTCCGGTGTCCAGCTCGGCGAAGACGTCGTCGAGGACGAGGACCGGATCCGTCCCGACGTCCTGCCTGAGCAGCCAGAACGAGGCGAGTCGGAGGCCCAGGGCGATCGACCAGCTCTCGCCGTGGGAGGCGTACCCCTTGGCGGGTAGGTCACCGAGGCCCAGGAGCACGTCGTCGCGGTGTGGCCCGACGAGGGTCACGCCGCGCTCCTGCTCGACCTCGCGCACCTCGGCCAGGCTGGCGCGCACCTCGGCGACCAGCTCGTCCTGCTCCGGGACCTCGCCAGTGGCGAGCCGCTCCGCGGTCGCCGCGCGCAGGCTGCTGCGGTAGGTCGCGGTGGCCCGGGTGTCCGCCGCGCTGATCGTGGCGTAGGCCGCCTCGAGCAGCGGCCGCAGGTCGCGCAGCAGGCGCAGCCGGGCGTAAGTGAGGGCACCGCCCACCTGGGCGAGGTGCTCGTCCCACACCGCCAGCGTGGCCAGGGCCGACTCCCGCGCCGCCGCGACGCTCTCGCCCGGGGCGAGCCGGGGGGCCCGCCGGCCGCGGCCGTCCCGCCACAGCGGGGCCGCCGACCGGAGCAGGGCGTTGCGCTGGCGCAGCGCGCGGTCGTAGTCGGAGCGTACCGAGGCCCAGCGTGGCTGCCGGAGCACGAGCAGGTCGTCGAGGAACCGGCGACGCTCCGCCGGCTCACCCTTGACCAGGGCGAGGTCCTCCGGGGCGAAGAGCACGGTGCGCAGCGTGCCCAGCAGGTCGCGGGGCCGGGTGAGGGGCGACCGGTTGAGCCGGGCGCGGTTCGCGCCGCCGGGCACGATCTCCAGCTCGACGAGGCTCTCCCGCCCGTCCCGGACGACCGCGGCCCGGACGACCGCCCGCTCGGCACCGTGACGGACCAGGGGGGCGTCGGTGGCGACCCGGTGGCTGCCCAGGGTCGCGACGTAGCCCGCCGCCTCGACGAGGTTGGTCTTGCCCTGGCCGTTGCGGCCCAGGAGGGTGGTGACCCCCGGGGCGAGGGACAGCTCGGCGGTGCGGTAGCTGCGGAAGTCCGTGACGCCGAGGTGACGCAGGTGCACGCCTGGGACGCCGGCTCAGCCCGCGGAGCCGGGGTCGGGATCGCTCACCGAGCCGGAGCCGCTGGTCGGCCCGGCTCCCTCACCGGTGGCACCGGCGCCGGAGGAGGGACCCGCCTCGTCGGCGGTACCCTCGCGCCGCTCGGCCGGATGGTCGCCGCCACCGTCGGCGCCGGGACGGCGCTCGGCGTCGTCGTGCTTGGGCTCGGCCCCCTCGTGGACCTCCTTCTGCCCCGCGGCCAGCCGCTCCTCGATGGTCATCACGCGGTGGCCGCCGAACTGGCCGCGCAGCGCCGCGACGGCCTGCATGGCGGGGGAGTTCTCCTGGCGTGAGGCGAACCGGGCGAACAGGGCGGCGCTGATGACCGGCACCGGCACGGCGTTGTCGATGGCCTCCTGGACCGTCCACCGCCCCTCCCCGGAGTCGGTGGTGTACTCGCTGACGCCCTCCAGGCCGGGGGTCTCCTCCAGTGCCTTGACCAGCAGGTCGAGCAGCCAGGACCGCACCACGGTGCCCCGGGTCCAGGCCTGGAAGCAGCCCTTGACGTCCTTGACGATGTCCTTGGCCGTGAGCAGCTCGTAGCCCTCGGCGTAGGCGTGCATGAGGCCGTACTCGATGCCGTTGTGGACCATCTTGGCGTAGTGCCCCGCACCCACGTCACCGGCGTGGACGAAGCCCTCCTCCCGGGGGCCCTCGGGGCGCAGCGCGTCGAAGATCGGCATCGCCATCTCGACGTGCTCCTTGCGCCCGCCGCACATCAGGCCGTAGCCGTTCTCCAGGCCCCAGATGCCGCCGGAGACACCGCAGTCGACGTAGCCGATGCCCTTGGCGGACAGCTCCTCGTCGTGGCGGAAGTCGTCGGTGTACCGGCTGTTGCCGCCCTCGATGACCAGGTCGCCGGGAGAGAGCAGCTCGCCCAGGGCGGTGACGGTCTCGTCGGTGGGCTTCCCGTGGGGGACCATCACCCACACGATCCGGGGCGGCTCCAGCGCGGCGACGAGGTCCTCGAGGGAGTCGACGTCCCGGACGTCCGGTGAGAGGTCGTACCCGATGACCTCGTGCCCGGCCCGCCGCAGCCGTTCGCGCATGTTCGCGCCCATCTTGCCCAGGCCGACCAGTCCGAGCCTCATGTCGTCACCCTCTCGGTGCTAGCCGGCGAAGCGCACCGGCATGAGCACGTAGCGGTAGCTCTCGTCCGAGTCACCCTCCGCCTCGGCCTGCCCCGAGATGACGGCCGGCCGGGACGGCTGGGTGAACGCCAGTCGAGCGTACGGCGTCCCCAGGGCTCCCAGCCCGTCGAGGAGGAACTGCGGGTTGAACGCGATCTCGATCTCGGGCCCGGTCAGGGTCGCCTCGACGGCCTCGCTGCCCTGGGCGTCGTCACCGGTGCCGGCCTCGATCGCCACCTGGCCCTCGGTGAACCGCAGCCGCACCGGGGTGTTGCGCTCGGCCACCAGGGCGACGCGGCGCACCGCCTCGACCAGCACCGGTGTCTCGACGACGGCCACCGTGTCGACGCTGGTCGGGAAGATCGAGGTGACCTTGGGGTACTCCCCGTCGAGCAGTCGGGTGGTCGCCCGCCGCGAGCCGGCCTCGAAGCCCACCAGCCCGTCGCCGGTGACCGCGTCGCCGAGCGCGATCTCGACCGACCCGGCGGCGCCCAGGGCACGGGCGGTCTCGGACAGCGTCCGGGCCGGGATGAGCGCGACGTGGGAGACGGCAGGGTCCTTCGGCTGCCAGGTCAGCTCGCGCATCGCCAGGCGGTAGCGGTCGGTGGCGAGCATCGTCACCTTCTCGCCCTCGATCTCCACCCGGACCCCGGTGAGGATCGGCAGGGTGTCGCCGCGGTCGGCCGCCACGCTCACCTGGGCGACCGCCTGGGTGAACACGTCACCGGCCACGCTGCCGCTCGGCTCGGCCGGGGCGGGGATGGCCGGGTAGTCCGCCACCGGCATCTGGATCAGCGAGAACCTGCTGGAGCCGCAGGTCAGCTGCACCTTGCTGCCCTCGGTCGCCACGTCGACCGGTCGGGAGGGCAGGTTGCGGGCGATGTCGGCCAGCAGGCGGCCGAGGACCAGCACGGTGCCGCCCTCGGCGACGTCCGCCTCGACGGTGACGGTGGCCGAGATCTCGTAGTCGAACGCCGACAGTGTCAGCGTCCCCTCCTCCTCCGCGCGCACCAGGACCCCGGCCAGCACCGGGACGGGCGGCCGGTTGCTCAGGCCGCGGACGACCCAGGCGACGGCCTCGGACAAAACATCGCGGTCAACGCGGAACTTCACGACGGTCAGCCCTTCAGCGAGCGGGGTGGAACAGGGTGCGGTGTGCAGGATGACACTAACCGGGCGGTACCGGCAGGCCAACCGTGGCCCGCCGGGCGCCGGCCCGGGGTCCTGGGGACGGGGGACGGATCGAGGAGCAGAAGGTATCTCGTCGTCGTCATCGGGGCTGTGGATCCTGTGGACAGGACGGGTCCGGGCTGGTCGACGCGCCGACGGGGTTGTGTATGACGGGTGCGTGACGCTGTGGTTCGCCGCGGCCGGGTGGGGACGGGGTGCGGGCGTCCACAGCGCGGGTCGTCACCGGGAGCCGGTTCTCCCCAGGACGGGTCGGTTCGTCCCCCGTCCGTCCGCAACCCTGTCCACAGGCCCGGGGCGAGCTGCTCGCACGCCGGGGTCACGACATACCCACAGGGTTGTCCACAGGTTGGGGAAAGCGAGGGACCGCCCGGCCCCGCCCGGGGGAGGGCACGGTCGGCGCCACGGGGGTCAGCCGGACGCGGCGGCGCGCCGGATGATCCCGGTGAGCTCGTTGATCTGGTCGTACAGGGCGCGACGCTCGCCCATGAGCTGACGGATCTTGCGCTCGGCGTGCATGACCGTGGTGTGGTCACGGCCGCCGAACTCCTGGCCGATCTTGGGCAGCGACAGGTCGGTCAGCTCGCGGCACAGGTACATCGCGATCTGCCGGGCGTTGACCAGGGTGCGGGACCGGGAGGCGCCGCACAGGTCGTCCACACCGACCCGGAAGTAGTCGGCCACCTCGGTCATGATCGTGCCGACCGTGATCTGCCCGGAGTCGCTCGACGGGATGATGTCCTTGAGGACGTGGGCGGCCATGTCCACCGACACGGGCTGACCCGACAGCGAGGCGAAGGCCGTCACGCGGATCAGCGCGCCCTCCAGCTCCCGGATGTTGGTGGTGATCTTGCTCGCGATGAACGAGGCCACGTCCGGCGGGACGCTGATGTCGTCCTGCGCGGCCTTCTTCATGAGGATCGCGATCCGCGTCTCCAGGTCCGGCGGCTGGACGTCGGTGAGCAGGCCCCACTCGAACCGGCTGCGCAGCCGCTCGGCGAAGCCCGACAGCTTCTTCGGCGGCTGGTCGGAGGTGATCACCACCTGCTTCTCGCTGTTGTGCAGCGTGTTGAAGGTGTGGAAGAACTCCTCGACCGTCTGCTCCTTGCCCTGGAGGAACTGGATGTCGTCCACGAGCAGGAAGTCGACGTTGCGGTAGCGGCGCTGGAAGGCCCCGGCCTTGTCGTCACGGATGCTGTTGATGAAGTCGTTGGTGAACTCCTCGGAGTTCACGTACCGCACCCGCACCGAGGGGTAGAGGCTGCGGGCGTAGTGGCCGATCGCGTGCAGCAGGTGGGTCTTGCCCAGGCCCGACTCGCCGTAGATGAACAGCGGGTTGTAGGCACGGGCCGGCGACTCGGCCACGGCGAGCGAGGCCGCGTGGGCGAAGCGGTTGCTGGAACCGGACACGAACGTGTCGAAGGTGTACTTGGGGTTGAGCCCCGGGTCCTCCCCCTCGGAGACAACCGTGACCGGGGGGCGGCTGCGGGGCGGGTCCGCCGGTGGGGTGTCCGGTGTGGTGACCGGCCCCGTCTCGTCCTGGTGCAGCGAGCTGCCCTCGTCCTCGACGCTGCGGCGCAGGTCCTCGTCCACGGTGATGGCCAGCCGGACGTCGCGGTCGAGGCGGCGGGAGAGCGCGGAGACCACCTGCTCGCGCAGGCCGGTCTCGAGGGACTCCTTGGTGTGCTGGTACGGGACCGCCAGCAGGGCGGTGGAGTCGAGCAGGCCGACCAGGCGGGCGATGCGGAGGTAGGCCCGCTCCCGTGGGGCGATTCCCGCCTCGTTCAGCTCACCGACCGTCTCCCGCCAGACCTCGTCGTAGTCGATCTGCGGTTGCGTCATCGGTGGCCCGGATCCCTTTTCCTTGTTCGTACCCTGAGCCGCCCCCCATCCACAGGGTTGTCCACACCCTGTGCATAGACCGGTGGATAGCAGGCTCCGAAGCCGCGACGCTAACAAGTCCCACGGCGCCCGGGCAAGTGCCCCGCGCGACGATTTCCCCGACACGGCGTGTCGCACCCCGTCGGATCGTGGTGCGCCCGGCACACTGGTCGGTTCGCCGTGCCGGCCGCCGGCGGCCGTGCTGGTTTGACCGGCCTCGTCCCGCTCACGTACCGTGGACGCGGCCCGGTGACGGCCGTTTTCGCATGCCCGCGACGCGCGGCCGGCCGTGCCGCCGCAGCCGCGCAGCGTGGGCTTTCGATGGCGGCCGTGCTCCCGGGCCGGCCAGGACCTGACCCTTGACGAGCGGTCGGGCCGCCCTGCGCGGTCGACCGAGGTAACGGAGTAAGCAGTGAGCAAGCGCACCTTCCAGCCCAACAACCGTCGGCGCGCCCGCGTGCACGGATTCCGCCTGCGGATGCGCACCCGCGCCGGCCGCGCGATCCTGGCCGCGCGCCGCCGCAAGGGCCGCAGCAAGCTGTCCGCCTGAGCGGTCCGTCGCTGACCCGGCGGCGTCCCATGCTCCCCCGACAGCACCGGCTCACCCGGTCCCGCGACTTCACCGCGGTGTTGCGGGGTGGCCGCGGTGCGGGGGACCGCCGCAGGGCCGGGACCCGGCTGGTCGTCGTCCACCTCCGCCACGACCCCGACCGGTCCGACCGCCCCCCGCGCGTGGGCTTCGTGGTGCCCCGGACCGTGGGCAACTCCGTGGTGCGGCACCGGGTGATCCGACGCCTGCGTCACCTCGTCGCCCCCCGGCTGTCCACGCTGCCGGGTGGAACCGACGTGGTCATCCGCGCCAACCAGGAGGCGGCCAGCGCCTCCTCGGCCGAGCTCGCGGTGGCGCTGGATGCCGCCCTGGACCGGGTGAGCCGATGACTGCCACTGACATCAATCGGTTCCTGGCGCGTCCCCTGATCTGGCTGGTGCGCGGCTACCAGCTGCTGGTCTCCCCCTTGCTCCCGCCGTCCTGCCGGTACTACCCCTCCTGCTCGGCCTACGCTGTGGAGGCCCTCCGGGTCCACGGCCTGTTCCGGGGGAGCTGGCTCGCGGCGCGTCGCCTGGCCCGGTGTCACCCGTGGACCGCGGGCGGAGTGGACCACGTCCCGGCGGCCGCCGGGACGCGTGCTGTACCTGACCACCAGGTGAGCTCCGGCTCGCCCCGTACCTGAGGACCTCATGGGCTTCCTAGACACCCTGCTGTACCCGTTCTGGTGGTTCAACTCGACGATCATGGTCGGGTTCGAGTCGCTGCTGACGACCCTCGGCATGGCCGACTCGAGCGGCTGGACCTGGGCACTGTCGATCGTGGGGCTCGTCGTGGTCCTGCGGGTCCTCCTCATGCCGTTGTTCGTGCGGCAGATCAGGGCCCAGCGGCGGATGCAGATGCTGCAGCCGGAGCTGATGAAGATCCAGGCGAAGTACAAGGGGAAGAAGGACGAGGCGTCGCGGCGGGCGATGACCGAGGAGACCTTCGCGCTCTACAAGAAGCACGGCACCAACCCGTTCTCCTCGTGTCTGCCGATCCTCATGCAGATGCCGTTCTTCTTCGCGCTGTTCCGGATGCTCAACACGGTGCCCCAGGTGGCCGCCGGTGAGGTCGAGCCGGTCGGGTTCTTCTCCCGCGAGCTGGCCGTCAAGATGAACGAGGCGTCCATCTTCGGCGCCCCGCTGAACGCCACGTTCCTGCACGACAACGACGTGGCCGCCAAGATCCTCACCGTCGTGCTGATCGTGGCGATGTCGGTGACGACGTTCATCACCCAGCACCAGCTGATGCGCAAGAACATGCCGGCGGCGGCGCTGGACAACCCGATGGCCCGGCAGCAGAAGATGCTGCTCTACGTCCTCCCCATCATCTTCGCGGTGACGGGCGTCAACTTCCCCATCGGCGTCCTCATCTACTGGACCACGACCAACCTGTGGACCATGGGCCAGCAGTTCGTCGTCATCCGGGCCATGCCGGCCCCCGGCTCACCGGCCGAGAAGGCGCGGCAGGAGCGCCTCCGCGCCAAGGGCAAGCCGGTCGAGGCGGTGCGGGTCGCCGAGGTCGAGGGCGAGGCCGCCCCGACGGCCCACGGCACGGCGGCGCAGCGCGGCGGCCAGCGGGTGCAGCCCCGGTCCAAGAAGCGCGCCAAGGCGGGTAACCGGCCCAAGGGCCGCCGGTGACCCCCACAGACCTCTCCCCCCACCGAGGAGCACACCCGATGAGCACCCACACCGAGTCCGACACCAGCTCGACCGAGCACACCACCGCCGAGGCCGTGGACGGCGTCGACACCGTGGTGACGGAGGCTGCTGCCGCCGAGCCGGTGGCCCGGGAGGAGGCCGCCGAGGGCGACCGGGGCACCCGCAGCCGTCGCATCGCCGAGCTCGAGCGCGAGGCCGAGATCGCTGCCGACTTCCTCGAGACCCTGCTCGACATCGCCGACCTCGACGGTGATCTGGAGGTCGCCGTCGAGGGTGACCGTGCGCTGGTGGCCATCGTCGACTCCGAGGACGGCCCCGCACCGCGTCGCCTGGTCGGCCCGAACGCCCAGGTGCTCGAGGCCCTGCAGGAGCTGACCAGACTCGCTGTCCAGGCCGAGACCGGGGACCGGAGCCGGCTGATGCTCGACGTCGCCAACTACCGGGCGGATCGCCGCGCCGCGCTGGTGGCCCAGGCCCGCCGGATCGTCGCCGAGGTGAAGGAGTCCGGGGAGGCGCGGGAGCTGGAGCCGATGACCGCCTTCGAGCGCAAGGTCATCCACGACGAGGTGCTGGCGGCGGGGTTGTTCTCGGAGTCCGAGGGCGAGGAGCCGAACCGCTACGTCGTCGTCCGTCCCGCCTGACCCCGGTTTCACGTGAAACACGACGAGAAGGCCACCCGTCCCGACACCCCGACCGTGCGCGTTCCCCGTCCCGCGAACGAGGTCTTCGGCGAGCGCCTGCCGCTGGCCAAGCGCTACGCCGAGATCCTGGCCGACTCCGGGGTGGCCCACGGCCTCATCGGGCCCCGTGAGACACCTCGTCTCTGGGACCGCCACCTGCTCAACTGCGCGGTGGTGGAGGAGCTCCTGCCGCACCGCACCCGGCTCATCGACGTCGGGTCGGGGGCCGGCCTCCCCGGCCTGGTCCTGGCCCTGATGCGTCCCGACCTTGAGGTGCGTCTCATCGAGCCGATGCTGCGTCGCACCACCTGGTTGGAAGAGACGATCGCGCAGCTGGGCCTGAAGAACGTCACCGTGCACCGGGGTCGCGCGGAGGAGCTGCGCGGACGGGTCCAGGCCGAGGTCGTCACGGCGCGTGCGGTGGCGCGGCTGGGGCAGCTCGCCACCTGGTGCCTGCCGCTCCTCACCCCCGGTGGTCGCCTCCTCGCCCTCAAGGGGGAGTCGGCCGAGCAGGAGCTCGAGGAGGACCGCGCGGTGCTGGCCCGTATGGGTGTCACCGACGTCGAGATCGTGCTCGCCGGGCAGGACGTGCTCGCCACCCCGACCCGTGTGGTCGTCATCACCCGCCCGGAGCGGGTGCGCGGCGGTTCTGCCACGACCGGGCCCGTTCGTCGGCGATGATGGCGGGGATGAGTGACATCCCCGTGACCGCACCCCGGGTGAGCCCCGGCCTGGGATGGCCCGGGATCGCCGACGACGTGTCCTCGACACCCCTGGGCTGGCCCGGTGGGGACCTGACCCGAAAGGGAACCAACGGCGTGGTTTCACGTGAAACGGAGGGTGCCCGCCGGCCGGAGGCTGGACCGACGCGTCGCCAGGGTGATGGCGAGCCCAGCCCAGCGGGGGACCACGGGGCCGCAGCGGCCGCGACGGTGTCGGCCGGTGCGCCCCCCGCGTCCGACGTTTCACGTGAAACGGACCCGCCGGCCGCCCCCATCGCCGAGCAGCTGCGGGACGAGGCACGGCGCCGCAAGGAGGTGAGCGCCGGCATCCCCCGCCCCCGCCGCACGCGGATCCTAACCGTGGCCAACCAGAAGGGCGGCGTCGGCAAGACGACCTCGGCGGTCAACCTCGCTGCGGCGCTCGCCCAGGCGGGGTCCCGGGTCCTGGTCGTCGACATGGACCCCCAGGGCAATGCGAGCACCGCCCTCGGTGTGCCGCACCAGTCGGGAACGAAGGGCGTCTACGACGTCCTGATCGACGGCCTGGCCCTCGAGGACGTCGTCCAGACGTCCCCCTCGGTCCCCGGCCTGCTCTGCGCACCGGCCACCATCGACCTGGCGGGCGCGGAGATCGAGCTGGTCCCGCTGGTGGCCCGCGAGTCGCGGCTGCGCAAGGCGATCGACCGGTACCTGGAGTCGCGGCCCGACGACGAGCGCATCGACTACGTCTTCATCGACTGCCCGCCCAGCCTCGGCCTGCTCACCGTCAACGCGTTCGTGGCCGCCCGCGAGGTGCTCATCCCGATCCAGTGCGAGTACTACGCGCTCGAGGGGCTCAGCCAGCTGTTGACCAACATCGAGCTGATCCGGGAGCACCTCAATCCCGAGCTACGGGTCTCGAGCATCGTGCTCACCATGTACGACGCCCGGACCCGCCTGTCCGCCCAGGTCGCCGACGAGGTACGGGCGCACTTCCCCGACCGGGTCATGCGCACCACGGTTCCCCGGTCGGTGCGCATCAGCGAGGCCCCCAGCCACGGCGAGACGGTCATCACCTACGATCCGACCAGTACGGGGGCACTGTGCTACCTGGAGGTGGCGGCCGAGCTGGCCGCCCAGGACTGGAGCGAGCCCCACGAGGGCGAAGCGGAAGGGATGCGCGCATGAGCGAACGTCGTCGTGGGCTGGGTCGTGGGCTGGGTGCCCTGATCCCTCCGGCACCCAGCGGGGTGGAGCGTCCCACCGACGTCTTCTTCCCCCGCGCGCCCGAGCCGGGCCGGGCCGACCTCGACGGCGCGGCCACCCACGTGGTCGTCGAGGACGCTGCCGCCCCCACGGACGACGCGCTGCGGCCGGTGCCGGGCGCCACCTTCGCGGAGATCCCGGTCGACGCGATCCGCCCCAACCCGCGGCAACCGCGCCAGGTGTTCGACGAGGACGAGCTCGAGGAGCTCCAGCAGAGCATCCGGCAGATCGGGGTGCTCCAGCCGGTCGTGGTGCGCCCCCTCGGCGGGGAGCCGGCGGCCTACGAGCTGGTCATGGGAGAGCGGCGGTGGCGGGCCACCCGGATGGCCGGTCTGGAGACGATCCCGGCCATCGTCCGCGAGACCGACGAGTCCGACCTGCTCCGTGACGCCCTCCTGGAGAACCTGCACCGCAGCCAGCTCAACCCGCTGGAGGAGGCCGCCGCCTACCAGCAGCTGCTGGAGGACTTCGGGTGCACCCACGAGGAGCTCGCCGAACGCATCGGCCGGTCCCGCCCGCAGATCAGCAACACCCTCCGCCTGCTCAAGCTCCCCCCGCTGGTCCAGCGCCGGGTCGCGTCCGGCGTGCTCAGCGCCGGGCACGCCCGGGCCCTCCTCGGCCTGCCCGACGCGGCCGCGATGGAGCGACTGGCCCAACGCATCGTCGCCGAGGGCCTGTCGGTCCGGGCCGTCGAGGAGATCGTGCTCCTCGGCGAGGAGGACGCTCCCACAACCCGTCGGCCGCGGACGGCACCTGCGCCGGAGCCCGACCTCGAGCAGGCGGCCGCCCGACTGGCCGACCGGCTCGACACGCGGGTGAAGATCACCATGGGCAAGCGCAAGGGCCGGATGACCGTCGAGTTCGCCACCCGGGAGGACCTGGAGCGCATCCTCGACCTGCTCGGCGCGGCATCCGACGCCACCTCCTGAGCGACACTCATCGAGCTTTCCACAGTTGTCCACAGTCCTGTGGACAAGGTGTTGAGAACCCGGGATCCCTCGTGGACGTCCACGTCCCGTGCCGCCCGCGCGCCCCGGTGCCGGTGCGGTGCGGGTGCGTCAACGACGACGACGCCGGGCGCACGGGTGTGCGCCCGGCGCCGTCGCGCCGGAGGTCGCCGGCCGGCGGAGCCGGCGGTCGGGGTCAGTTGAGGTAGGGCTCCAGCTCGCGGAGGAGCTTCTGCTTGGGCAGCGCGCCGACCAGCGTCTTGACGACCTCGCCGTTGATGTAGAGGTTCATCGTGGGGATCCCGGTCACGCCGTAGCGCTGGGTGGTGGCGGGGTTGTCGTCGGTGTTGAGCTTCACCACGGCCAGCTTGTCGCCGTACTCCTCGGAGATCTCCTCCAGCACCGGGGCGACCATCTTGCACGGGCCGCACCACGGGGCCCAGAAGTCCACGAGGACCGGCTTGTCGCTCTGCAGGACGTCGGTCTGGAAGTCGGCGTCGGTGGTGTGCTTGGTCGCCATGGAGGATGTCCTTCCGAAGTGAATTCAGGTGTGTCAGTAGGGGTTTCGGTTACACCGAGGCCGTCTCGGCGGCGGCCAGGGCACTGGACGCGCCAGCCCCGGCGTCGAGGGAGGCCAGGTACCGTTCGGCGTCCAGGGCGGCGGCACAGCCGGTGCCCGCGGCCGTGATCGCCTGCCGGTAGATGTGGTCGACGAGGTCGCCGGCGGCGAAGACACCGGGCAGGTTCGTCGCCGTCGTCGGGTGCTGCACCAGCACGTAGCCCTCGGCGTCGAGGTGCACCTGCCCCCGGACGAGCTCGTTGCGCGGGTCGTGCCCGATGGCGATGAACAGGCCGCTGACGGCCAGTCGGCTCTCCTCGCCGGTGCGGGTGTCACGGACCGTCACCGCCTCGAGCTTCGGGTCGCCGTGGAGCCCCACCACCTCGCTGTTCCAGAGGAACCGGATCTTGGGGTCGGCGAACGCCCGCTCGGCCATGATCTTGCTGGCCCGCAGCTCGTCACGACGGTGGATCACGGTGACGGAGCGGGCGAACCTGGTGAGGAAGGTCGCCTCCTCCATCGCCGAGTCACCACCGCCCACGACGGCGACGTCCTTGTCGCGGAAGAACGCCCCGTCGCACGTGGCGCACCACGAGACACCGTGGCCGGACAGGCGGTCCTCGTCGGCCAGCCCCAGTCTGCGGTAGGCCGAGCCCATCGCCAGGATGACCGCCCGGGCCCGGTGCACGCCTCCCGCGGCGTCGGTGACGACCTTGACCGGGCCGGTGAGGTCCACGGCAACGACGTCCTCGCGCTCGAGCTGGGCGCCGAAGCGCTCGGCCTGGGCCCGCATCGCGATCATCAGCTCGGGGCCCATGATGCCGTTCTCGAAGCCGGGGAAGTTCTCCACCTCGGTGGTGTTCATCAGCGCGCCACCGGCGGTGACCGCTCCCTCGAACACCAGCGGCTCGAGGTTGGCCCGCGCAGCGTAGATGGCCGCGGTGTACCCGGCGGGGCCAGAGCCGATGATGATGACGTCGCGCACGCCCTCGGGGGCGCTCCGGTCCGGCGTGGTGGTCACGTGGTCTACTCCCAGTCGTCGCCCGGGCGCGCTCGGATGGAGGCGCCCGCTCTGCAGTGTCCAACCGATCCTACGGTCCGCTTGTTCCGCGGACCGCCGGGCGGGCCGGCGGGGCGTCAGTCCAGGACGACGGGGCCGTGGAGCAGCTCGGCCGGTCCCCGCGCGCAGGAGGCCGGGAGCACCCAGGCGGTCACCGGGCCGGGCCGGGTCTGCACGAGCACCACGGAGGCCACCCCGTCCAGGGTGGCGGCGGTGACGACGACCTTCGCGCGGGCGGGGAGCACCTCCGGTGCGCTGCGGGCGCAGGAGGCCGCCTCCTCGGCGTCCAGCACGTCCTCGGTGGCGGCGGCCCCGTCGTCGGTGGCGGAGTCGTCCTCGCCGGCTGCGCCCGACCCCTGCTCCCAGGCCGGGAGCTCGCGGCGGACCGCCTCGGCGAACCCGTCCCGGGTGGCCGCGAAGGTTCCCGGGACGACCACGACCTCCGGCGCGGCGCCGACGAGCCCCGGCGCCTCGTCCGGATCACCGCCGCCGTCCTGGGCCGCACCGGCGCCGTCCTGGTTCTCGCGCGGTACCTCGTTGCGCCCCTGGACCTCCCCGCCGGCTCCGGAGTCCGCGCCGTACTGTGCGGAGACCCCGATGTCGCCCGCCGAGCCCCCGAACACCTGGCTGGTGACCACGGTCGCGGCCACGGCCAGCGCGGCGGCCGCGCCGAGGACGGACAGCGCCCGGGTGGGCCGGCGCCGCTGGCGCTCCCGGTCCAGGGACACGACGGCGGCGGCCTGCTGTGACGCGTCGCCCCGCTGTGGGCCGTCCGCGGCGGGCGGCGGTCCCGCGACCAGCTCCTCGTACCGGCTCTCCCGGCGCCGCTGCTCCTCGCGCAGCGATGCGGAGATCCGCTGCACGAGCTCCTCGGGCATCGGGCCCGGGTCGGGCAGCGAGGAGAGCAGGGCGCGGATGCCGGTGGGGTCGTCGTCGGAGTCGTGGTGAGGGGTTCCGGGCGTGGTCACCACGTCCTCCTTCGTCTGGTCGGGAAGCCTGTCCGCCGGGGCCGGTCCGGCCCCACTGAGGTAGGACGACCGGTCGGGACGCGAGGTTCCCGGGCCGGCCCGGGGGTGAGGGTGACCGTGCTCAAGTCAGCTCCAGCATCTCGGCCATGGCGGCGCGCCCGCGCGCACACCGGGACTTGATGGTGCCCTCGGCCACCTCCAGGACGGCGGCGGCCTCGGCCACGCTCAGACCGTGCATGTCGACGAGGACCAGGGCCAGGCGCTGCCCCTCGGGCAGCCGGTCCAGCGCGTCCCGCACGTCCATCCGCACCTCCACGCTCCGGTGGTGGTCCCGGGGATCGACGGGGTCGAGGTCGTCGAGGTCGGAGGTGGGCCGCCGCCGGCGCAGCCGGTCGAGGCAGGCGTTGACCACGATCCGGTGCAACCAGGTGGTCACGGCGGCGTCGCCCCGGAAGGAGTCAGCGCGCCGGAACGCGTTGAGGAAGCCGTCCTGGACCGCGTCGGCGGCCATCTCCGGGTCCCGTGTGGTCCGCAGCGCCACCGCCCACATCCGGTCCCGGTGACGACGGAAGATCTCCCCGAACGCCTCCGGGTGTCCCTCCTGGTGGGCGGCCAGCAGCTGGGCGTCGGTCCACTCGGTCAGCGGGCCGTCCATCTACCGGGCGACCGGGCGGACGGTGATCTCCGAGACGTACACGATCTCGCCCCCCGGGCCGGTCCAGGCCCGGTCGAACCAGATGATGACGTAGCGACCCGTGACCGGCTCCTCGGCGGTGACCGTCCAGGTGCCGCTCGCCGCGTCGTCCTGGCCGATGCGGGTCGCCCCCTCCGGCGTGGGGTCTTCGCCGACGAGCACCTCCGCGCCGTAGTCGCCCTGGGGGAAGAGGATCTCCACCTCGCCGACCTCGGTGCTGTCCCCCAGGTCGACGACGAGTCCGACGCCGTCCTTGAGGTTGCCCCAGTTCGGGGTGAGGTAGGTGTGCGAGTTCCACGCGGTGTCGGGGTCGCCGTCGATCGCCTGGTCGACGATGTCGTTCCGCTCGTCGTTGTCGCCCTGCGGGTCGTATGACGTGATGCCGGCGAGGTTGACCGGGTCGCCCAGCTGCACCTCGCCCCCCGTCTCCTGCGGCGCCTCGGTGGTCTCCTGGTCGTCGCTCGGCGAGCCGGTGGCGGTGGAGGCGTCGGTGGGCAGCTGCGGTGCCGGCTCCTCCTCGTCGCCGCCCAGGCCGCGGAACGCCAGGAAGGCCACGAAGATGCCGGCCGCGATGACGGCGAGCACGAGGAACAGCACGATCCCGGTCTGCGCCCGGGGCGGTCCGGCGTCGCGGGTACCCGGCGGCATGCCGAGGTCGCGGCGCGGCGCCCCCGTCGCCACGACCTCCTCCTCGGGCAGCACCTCGTCCTCCTCAGCCTCCGGGATGACCTCGTCCTCGTAGGCCGTGGGCTCGGTGCGGAAGTAGGAGGTGTCCGAGACCGGGGCGATCCCGGCCGGGGTCGCGTCGGTGACGTCCTCCGCCGGCGGTCGGGTGGCCGACACCGCGGCGCCGGCCCCGGCGGCACCGGTCATCGCGGCGGCGGAGCCGCCGTGCTCCACCGGCGCGTCCGGGCTGGCCGGGCCGGTGTCCGGAACCAGCTCGGGCGACCACGGGGCGAGCTGGCGGGCCAGCTCCCCGGGGGTCTGCGGGCCCTCCCGCGGGTCGTAGTCGGGCGCGAGCACCAGCCGGCACAGCGCGTCCAGGTCGCCCGGGACGCCGGCGACGACCTCGGACGGGGCCGGCAGGGCGCCGTCCGCCAGTCGGCGGGCCGGGCGCAGGCCCTCCATCTCCTCGCCGGGCCAGCGGCCGGTGAGGGCCGTGTAGAGCAGGGCGACGAGGTCGTTGGTGTCGATGATCGAGGCCTCGAAGGACCCGATGTCCTCGATCTGCTCGATCGCGGCCGCGACGGCCACGCCGGACACCTTGATGGCGCCCTCGGCGGTCCGCAGCAGGGCGTGCGGGCTGAGGAACAGGTGGTGCAGGCCGCGTCGCCGGGCCGCCTCCAGGCCCAGGGCGGCCTCGCCGATGATCCGGCGGGCCTCCTCCGCGGGCAGCGGCCGGCGGGCGACGAGGGCGGCGAGGGACTCGGCCTCGGCCAGTCCCTCCTCGACGATCCAGCACAGGCCGTTCTCGAGGCCCACGTCGAGGACCCGGACCAGGCGCGGGTCGTCCACGCCGGCGGTCCGCCGGGCGCCGTCGAGGACGTTGTGGGCCACCTGCTCGTACTCGCCGGTCGCGGGCAGGACCGTGACGGCGACGAGACGGTCGAGGGTGCTGTCGTGCGCGGACCAGTAGTCGAGGTCGTCACCGCGGCGCGCCAGCAGCTCCTCCAGCACGTAGCGCCCGCCCAGCGCGGTTCCAGGCTCGATGCCCTGCACGCCGTACTCCCTTCTGACCTCGGTCTCCCGGTCACCGGCACCGGCACCCGCGTCGACCGGGGTTGGCGGCTCCGACGGGGACGGTGGCGCGGACCAGGCTACCTGCGACCCGGTGTCCGCCTCTCCGCCAGCGCGACCGGACCGGCCCCGCCGGAGCCGGCGGAGGACCGGCTCGGCGGCCTCCGCGAGCTCGGTGACGCCCAGGCGGTGGGCGGTGACGGCATACAGGGCGAAGAAGGCGGGGACGCCCAGGGCGAGGCTCACGACCGCCGCGGGCCGCCCGTCCAGCAGCCAGTAGGCGCCCACGACGACGGCCACGGTGGGCGCCGCCGCGACGAGCGCGGCCAGGGTCACCTTCCACCCGGTCCCGGCCACCCCGCCGAGGGGCAGGCCGTGCAGCCGGCGGCGAACCCAGAGCACACCGAAGACCGCGGCGGCCGACTGCCCCAGCGCCTGCGACAGGCCCACGCCGACGGCGGTGTAGGTGGGCGGCAGCATCGCGGAGACGAGGAGACCGACGACGGACACCCCGGTGATGACCAGCTGCAGGCGGAACGGCGTCCGGCCGTCCTGGAACGCGTGGAACACCCGGGCGGAGAGGATGTAGGCGGCGTACGGCACCAGCCCGACGAGGAGGCCCATGGTCACGTAGGCCGTGGCGCGGGTCTCCTCGAGGCTGTTGTTGAACAGCAGCACGGCGGTGACCGAGGGAGCGAGGAGGAACAGTGCCAGGCTGACCGGCACGATCGCCACGAGCAGCAGCCGCAGGCCGTGGGTGAACTGGTCCCTCAGGCCGGCCAGGTCCTCGGCGTGGGCGGACCGCGACATCTGGGTGAACATCGCGGTGATGAGCGAGGCCGTGATGAGGCTGTGCGGGAGGATGAAGAACAGGAACGCGTTCTCGTAGACGATGCGCCCCGCGGCCGACGGATCCAGCTCGCTGGCCCGGTTGAGCACGTTGGTCGCCAGCCACATGCCCCCCTGGGACACCCCGATGACGGCGAGCATCCACAGCGCCATCCGCGAGGCGTCCCCGAGCCCCACACCCCGGAACCCCCATCGGGGGCGCCAGCGGAAGCCGGAGCGGAGCACGGGGGGCAGCAGCACCGCGGCCTGCACCATGACGCCGAGGGTCGCGGTGGCGCCGAGCAGCACCACCATCGGGGTGGTCCACTCCTCGGGGCCGATGCTGCGCGCCTCGGGGAACAGCGCCCCGAACGCCACGATGCCGGTGATGGCGACGACGTTGTTGGCGACGGGGGCCCACATGTACCAGCCGAACCGCTCCTGGGCGTTGAGGATCTGCCCCAGCAGCGTGTAGACGCCGTAGAAGAAGATCTGCGGCAGGCACAGGTAGGCGAACGCCACCGCAAGCCCCAGCTGGGCACCGCTCCAGGAGAGGGCGAAGAGCTTGGTCAGCAGCGGAGCCGCGACCGTGAAGACGACCGTGATGAGCACCAGCCCGGTGAGGGCCAGGGTGAGCAGCCGGTCGGTGAAGTCCCGCCCGCCGTCCTCCCGGGCCATCGCACGGGTGAGCGAGGGGACGAGGATGACGTTGAGGATGCCCCCGGCCAGCAGGATGTAGATCGTGTTGGGCAGGGTGTTCGCGGTCGTCCAGGCGTTGCCGGCGGGGGACTCGAGCAGGCCGAGCACACCCGCGAGGGCGATGACCCGGACCAGGCCGAGGATCCGGGACACGAGGGTCCCGGACGCCATGAGCGCGCTGGACCGGACCAGGGTGGCCGAGCTGTGCCCGGCGGGCCGGTCCGGCTCGGGGCTGTCGGTCACTCTCGCTCCTCCGGCGTCGTCGTCTGGGTGGCGCCCCCGTCCTTCCTGGGCCGGAGCGCACGCCACAGGCCCAGCACGAGGATGATGCCAGCCACGCTTCCGAGCACCCAGTAGATCCACGCCCCGGTGGGCTGCACCCGCACCTGCATCACCTCGGGCCGGCCCACGGGGGTGCCGTCCGGGGTCGTCATCGTGGTGCGCACCTCGACCTCACCGGCAGCGAGGGCGCGGGCCCGGAACTGGACCGTCGCCCGGCTGCCCGGGCCGACGGTGACGGGCTCGGGCTGCTCGACGACCCGCAGCCGGGGGTTCCCCGGGGTGAGCGTGATCCGCAGGTTGCTCACCTCGACGGGCAGGTCGTTGCTGACGGTGAGCTGGATCAGCCCCTCGTCGGCGAGGAAGTTGATCGTCGTGGGATTGATCCGTACCCCCTGCAGGACCTCGCGGGCCGCGTCCCGGGCCTCCTGCACGGGGGCGGCCCAGGCCCGGGCGTCCTCGCGCCACCGGGTCGACAGGGCCTGGTCGAGGACACGGTCCCAGGCGCCCGCCAGGACGGCGCCCCGGGGCACCAGCTCCCCGGCACCGGACAGGGCCGCCCGGGTGCGGCTCAGGGACTGCAGCCGGGCCGCGGTCAGCGCGGGGGCGCCCGGCTCGGGGTAGGCCGTGAGCCCGGGACCCACGTCGGGGTCGGGCTCCTCCTCCGCCGGTGGGGTCAGCCCGACCGGCTCGGCCCGGGTGGTGCGGGTCAGCAGCTCGTCGACCCCGGTGGCACGCAGCCAGGGCGCCTCCTCCAGGGTGCGCAGCAGGTCGGTGAGCACCGCCGGGTCCGTGTCGTGCCCGCGGGGCAGGGCCAGGAGCAGCTCCCGGTCCGTCGCCGGCTGCTCCTGGTAGACGGCGAGGGTCTCGGCGAGCAGGCGCTGGAGTGCGGCGCCGTGCTGGTCGGCGGGGCCGGCCGCGGTGACCAGGCCGCTGAGCCGCTCGTCGTAGCCCAGCAGCGGGACCCCGCTCGTATGACGTGCCGCGGCCGTGGGGGTGAGCAGGCTCTGACCGGCCACCGTGGAGGACGGCACGACGACCGCGGTCAGCCCCGAGCCCGCGGCGGACCAGGCCTCCACGAGGCCGGTGAGCCGGGTGTCGTCGGGCGCGTCCCACAGCGGCCACACGATGCCGCTGCCGCCGCGGGCGAGGACAGCCTCGGTGCCGTCGCCGTCGGTGGGGACCGTGGGGGTGGTGGATCCCTCGCCGGTGGTGACCTCCACCGGGTCCCGGAGCAGCGGTGCCAGCCGGTCGGTGGCCCCGAGGTCCTGCAGCGCGTCGAGGTCCGGGTCGCCGTACGGCAGCCACCACAACCGGCGGGCGTCCAGGCCGAGCAGGGCGGACCGCAGGGTCTCGACCTGGTCGGCCGGGGCAGGTCGGTCGTCGGATCCCGCACCCGGACCGTCGGGCGGGGCCCCGGTCGCACTCGCGCCGTCGGTCGCGGTCGTCCCGTCCCCGGGCGCCGTGGCGGACACCCCGTCCCCGTCGGGGGTCGCGGTCACCGAGGGCTGCTCGGTCGCGTGCGACGGCTCCGGGACGCCCGGTTCGGTCGGCTCCCCGGGCTCCGGTGGGGTCGGGGCCAGGGTGGCCGGCGGGGACGGGGTGGCCACCAGGGCCGGGTCGACGAGGAAGGTGACCGGCTCGTCGGCGAGCCCGGCGACCAGCTGGACCAGGTCGGACCCGGGGCCGGCCAGCCGCTCCCACGCCGCGGTAAGGGTCGCGTCGTCGGAGGTCAGCAGGGCGGGGTCGGCCGGCAGGGTCAGCGGGACGAGCACGGCCGTGGCCAGCGGGTGGTGGTCGTAGTCGGTCTGTCCGTCCCACGGCAGGTAGGTCCGCAGCTCGGTCAGGTCCACCCCGCCGGCACCGGCGACGGAGAGCCGCAGCGGCAGCGTGGCGAAGTCGAACGGTGGGGCCACCGTGCCCGCCTCGACGGAGATCCGGAACCCCAGCGCCGCCCCCGGGGCGAGCTCGGCGTCGACCTCGTCCTCGCCGAGGTCCCGGGTCAGGACCACCCCGCTGGTCCCGGCGGCCCAGGAGCTCACCAGCTGGCGGGTGTCCAGGCCCCGGTAGGCCGTGCTCGCCCGGACCGCCCGCACGGCGACCGCCTCGGTGCCGTCGTTGTGGACCGTGCCCGTGATGACGACCTCGGTGTCCGGGGTGACCGTGCTCGGCGCCACCCGGTCCAGCACCACCCGGAGCGGGGATCCGGCCGGGGGTACCTGCTGTGGCTGCGCCGCCGTCGGGACCGGCGCGGCGCCCAGGACGGTGACGAGGATTGCCGCCAGCAGCAGGAGCACCGGGTGGGTGGCGACCACCCGCCGGCGTCGCACGGTGGTGCGTGCCGGCGTGGGGGCCGGGGTCCAGGGCGGTCGGGGCACGTGCTCGGCGGGTCAGGGGGAGCCGGCGAGCCGCTGCCAGGCGACCCTGGCGATCCGGCGCTCGTTCGGGAACGTCAGCTTCTCGTGGACCCGCTCCAGGGGGTACCAGACCGCGTCGATGGCCTCCTGGTCGGGGTCGCCCGCGACCGACAGCGTGCCCCCGGTGGCCTCGAGCAGGTAGTGGTGGACCATCTTGTGGATCCGGTGGTGCGGGGTGGAGAACCAGTAGTCCACGGTGCCGAGCGTGACGAGCACGCGGCCGCGGATCCCGGTCTCCTCGGCAACCTCGCGCTCCGCGGTCTGCTCGAGGGTCTCCCCGGGCTCGACGTGCCCCTTGGGCAGGCACCACTCGATGCGCCCGGCACGGTTGCGGCGGGCGATGATCGCGGTGCGGGCCATCCCCTCGTGCACGTCGATGACCACGCCGCCCGCGGAGGTCTCCCGGACCGCGGGCAGGCGCTCCGGCCAGCGGCCGGGGCGGATCGAGGTGGTCATCCAGCCACTGTAGCCAGAGTTGCGGGAGGGTCGTAGGAACGACCGCGGGGCCGCACCCCGCGGTCGCCGGGGTCCGGCACGTACCCTTGTCTGTCGTGTCCACCGCCCCCACCGCCGAGCTGCTCGCGCGCGCCGTCCGTCACCTCGCGCCCGTGCTGCCGGTCCTCACCGAGCTGGGCGAGCGCTTCGCTGCGGCCGGCCACGAGCTGGCCCTGGTCGGCGGACCGGTCCGCGACGCGTTCCTGGAGCGGACCTCCCCGGACCTCGACTTCACCACGTCCGCACGCCCCGAGGAGATCGAGCGCGTCCTCGACGGGTGGGTCGACCAGACCTGGGACATGGGCCGGGACTTCGGCACCATCGGGGGGCGGCGCGGCGACCTGACCGTGGAGATCACCACGTACCGGGCGGACGCCTACGACCCCGGCTCCCGCAAGCCTGTCGTGGCGTTCGGTGACAACCTCCAGGACGACCTGGCCCGCCGCGACTTCACCGTCAACGCCATGGCGCTGCGGCTCCCGTCGCTGGAGTTCACCGACCCGTTCCACGGCCTGGACGACCTCGCCGCAGGCGTGCTGCGCACCCCGCAGACACCGCAGGTGTCGTTCTCCGACGACCCGCTGCGGATGATGCGGGCGGCGCGGTTCACCGCCCAGCTCGGGTTGACCGCTGACGACGCCGTGCGCACCGCGATGACGGAGATGGCGGAGCGGATCACCATCGTCTCCGCCGAGCGGGTCCGTGAGGAGCTGGTCCGCCTCATCCTGGCACCGCGGCCCCGACCGGGGCTGGAGCTCATGGTCGACACCGGCCTGGCCGACCACGTCCTCCCCGAGCTGCCGGCGCTCCGCCTCGAGGTCGATGAGCACCACCGGCACAAGGACGTCTACGAGCACACTCTCACGGTGCTGGAGCAGGCCATCGCCCTGGAGGACCCGCCGGGCACCGAGGGTCCCGACGCGGTGCCCGGGCCCGACCTGGTGCTACGCCTGGCCGCCCTCCTGCACGACATCGGCAAGCCGGCGACCCGGAGGTTCGAGCCGGACGGCCGGGTGAGCTTCCACCACCACGAGATCGTCGGTGCCAAGATGGCCCGGGCGCGGCTGCGTGCGCTGCGCTTCGACAAGCAGACCGTGCAGGCGGTCTCCCGCCTGGTCGAGCTGCACCTGCGCTTCCACGGCTACGGCACCGGGGTGTGGACCGACTCGGCGGTGCGCCGCTACGTCAACGACGCCGGCCCGCTGCTCGGCCGGCTGCACAAGCTCACCCGGTCGGACAGCACCACCCGCAACGTGCGCAAGGCCCAGCGCCTGGCGCGCAGCTACGACGACCTCGAGGCCCGCATCGCACGCCTGCGCGAGGAGGAGGAGCTGGCGCGGGTGCGACCCGAGCTGAACGGGCACGAGATCGCCGAGATCCTCGGCATCGAGCCGGGCCCGCTCCTGGGGCGGGCGTACCAGCACCTCCTGGCGGTCCGCCTGGACCGGGGCCCCATCGGCAAGGAGGCGGCGGCCGAGGAGCTGCGTCGCTGGTGGGCCGAGCAGCCCGAGTCCCGCGGAGAAGGTTCCTCCTGACGGGCCGGCCGCGCCGGCGGCCACCGGGCTGACTAGCCTGGTCGCGGAGGTGAGGCGAGTGCGCGCAGTCGTCGTCGAGCAGCACGGTGGCCCCGAGGTCCTGACGGTCGTGGACCGACCCGTCCCCGAGCCCGGACCGGGTGAGGCCCTGGTCCGGGTGGGCGCGGCCGGGGTGAACTTCATCGACATCTACCAGCGGAGCGGCACCTACCGGATGGACCTGCCGTTCGTCGCCGGGTCCGAGGGCGCCGGCACGGTCGAGGCCGTCGGTGCGGGCGTGGACCCGGGGCTCGTCGGTCAGCGGGTGGGGTGGGCCATGGTGGACGGCACCGGCTACACCGAGCTGGCCGTCGTGCCCGCCGACCGGCTGGTGCCGGTGCCGGACGAGGTCGACGACGAGCACGCCGCCGCGGTGCTCCTGCAGGGCATGACCGCGCAGTACCTCGTCGAGACGACCTATCCGGCGCGGTCCGGCGATGTCGCCCTGGTCCACGCCGCTGCCGGGGGCGTCGGACAGCTGCTCTGTCAGATGCTCGCGGCGAAGGGCGTGCGGGTGATCGCCACGACCTCGACCGAGGCGAAGGCCGAGCTGGCCCGGGAGGCCGGCGCCGCCGACGTGATCCTCTACCGCGATGCCGACCTGGTGGCCGAGGTGCGTCGGCTGGTCGGCGGCCGCGGCGTCGACGTCGTCTACGACGGGGTGGGGCGGGACACCTTCGACGCCGGCCTGGAGGTGCTCCGGCCGCGGGGGATGATGGTCCTCTTCGGAGCCTCCTCGGGTCCGGTGCCACCGTTCGACCCGCAGCGGCTCAACGCCGCGGGGTCGCTGTTCCTCACCCGCCCCTCGCTGAAGCACTACATCGCCGACCGGGCGGAGCTGGAGGAGCGTGCGGGCGTCGTGCTCGGCGCCGTCGCCGCGGGACGGCTGCGGGTGCGGATCGGCGGGCGCTACCCGCTCGAGGAGGCGGCCCGGGCTCAGGCCGACCTGGGATCCGGTTCGACCACCGGCAAGCTGCTCGTGGTGCCGTAGCCGGGCCCGTCCGCTGGGGCGGGGTCCCGGGCCGGGACGAGCGTGGACACCTGCCAGACCACCCAGGCCCAGCCGGCCATCCGGAGCAGGACGAACAGCGCGTAGGTGTCCCCCGGCAGCCCCTTGCCCGGGTCGCTGCCGAAGCCGATGTGCAGCCAGACGGTGACGAAGTGGGCCAGCTCGGCGGCCGCCCAGAGCAGGTGGTCGCGCCACGGGACCGCGGACAGGGCCAGGACCGGGAGCAGCCACAGGCCGGTCTGGACCGGCACCGACTTCGCGGTGAGCACGACGACGAGGAGCATCGGCGCGGCCACCCGGATGACCCCGGGGGTCCGGTGCGACCGGTAGGTCAGGGCCGCCCCCAGCGCCAGCGCCGCGGCCCAGCCCGCCAGCGCGATCCCGGTGGCCGTCCGCGCGGACAGGGGCTGCCCCAGCAGGTGCGGCACCAGTGACAGCCCGCCGTATCCCGGTGCGGTCGCCCACCATGCGCGGAACGGCTGGAGAACCCCCTCCTCGACGACGAGCATCGGCACGAAGACGACGCCCACGGCGACAGCGGCTGAGCCCAGCAGTCTCTCCAGGGGCCGGCCCCGGCGCAGCGACACCAGGACGACCGCGGCGAGGAACACCAGCGGGTAGGGACGGACCAGCGCGGCCAGGCCGAACAGCGCCCCTGCCGTGGCCAACCGCCCGGTGCGCCAGGCCCACAGCGCCCACAGGGTCATCGCCACCCCGAGGAGGTCGGTCGACACCAGGGCGAGCGCCACGAGTACCGGGCTGGCCGCGAGGTGGGCCGCCTGCCAGGGGTGCCGGTGCCGCAGTGCCACGGCTGCCACGACCGCGGCGGCGAGCAGCAGGGTCGCCGCCACCGCCCACAGGCCGAACACCCACCGCTGGGCCGCCAGGTGGGTCCCGGCCTCCGGCGAGATCAGCGAGATCACCCACAGCGCCACCCCGGACAGCGGCGGCTGGTCCGAGGGGCTGGCGTCGAAGTAGGGCAGGGCGCGCTCGGACAGCCCGCTCGTCACGTGGAGGACGGGAACGTCCGAGTAGCACATGCGCCAGAACTGGTCGGGATTGGACCAGCCCTGGGCCAGGCAGTAGCCCTTCTGCCAGACCCCCAGGGCCAGGAAGGCCGACCCGACCACCGCGAGGGCGGCCGCGACGCCGGCCAGGCCGCGGGCCCCGACGACGGCGTGCCGGCCGGTGGGGCCGCCGAGGAACGCCGTGAGGGTCCGGACGACCGCGTCGCGGCGCGACGGCACCTCATACGGGTCCTGCACGCGGGACAGGCTAGCCGTCACCGCCTCCGCCTTCGTCGCCGTCACCGGGTGGCGGCGGCCCCGGTTCCTCCGGTGGCCCGGTGGGCTCCGGCGGGCCGGTCTCCGTCGGTGGCGGGGGCGTGGTCGGTTCCGCCGGCGTCGTGGGCTCCGGCGGTTCCGTCGGCTCCGGCGGCTCCGGCGGCTCGGTGGTCGTGGTGGTGGTCGTCGTCGTGGTGGTCGTGGTGGTGGTCGTCGTCGTGGTGGTGGTCGTGGTGGTGGTCGTCGTCGTGGTGGGCGTCTCGGTCCGCAGCGCGTTGTCGCCGATGCCGACACGCTCCGGGAACTCCTCCACCGGCTCGCCCTCCATCGCCCGGCGCATGAACTCACCCCAGATCTCGACCGGGAACGTTCCCCCCGTGACCTGGTCGACGCCCGCGACGTCGCGCATCTCCACGGTCCCGTCGCCCTGGTACATGCCGACCGTGGCGGTGAGCTGGGGGACGAAACCGCTGAACCACGCGGACCGGTTGTTCTCGCTGGTGCCCGACTTGCCGGCGGCCGGCCGGCCGAGGTCGCCGGCGCCGCGCCCGGTGCCCTGCTCGATCACCTGGGTCATCGCGTCGACGACGTCGGCGGTCACGTCCGGGTTGATCACCTGCTCGGTGTCGGGCTCGACGTCGAACTCGTAGGCCCCGTTGACGCTGGTCAGGGACCGGACCAGGTAGGGCGTGGCGCGCTCGCCCTGCGCCGCCACGGTGGCGTAGCTGTTCGCCATCTCCTTCACCGTGGGCGCCGCCGGCCCGAGGACGTTGGACAGGTCGTCGGTGAGCCCGGGCGTGTTCTCGGGCAGCCCGGCGGTGACCGCCATCTGCCGGGTGCGCTCCGGCCCGACCAGCTCGTTGAGCTGGACGTACACCGTGTTGACCGAGAAGGCCGTGGCGGTGCGCAGGTCGATCTCGCCGAACTGCTCGTTCCGGAAGTTGTTCACCTCGTAGGGCTCCGACTCGCCCTCGACGGTGAAGTACATCGGGCTCGGCCCCGGGAACCGGGTCAGCGTGCTGATCCCGTCGTCCACCGCCGCGAGCAGCGCGTAGACCTTGAACAGCGACCCCGCCTGCAACCGCGCGTCCGTGGCGTTGTTGAGCTGGCGCTGGCTGTAGTCCTCGCCCCCGTACATCGCGGTGATCGCGCCGTCGCCGGGGCGGACCGCCACCAGACCCACCTGCAGGTCCTCGGTGTTCTCGCCGGTCGGCACACCCTCCGCGACGGCGGCCACGGCGGCGTCCTGGTGCTTCTTCTCGATCGTCGTGGTGATCCGCAGGCCGCCGAGGTCGATGGCCTGCTCGGGGACGTCGTGCCGCTGCACCAGCTCCCGGCGGACCTCGTTGGCGATGTAGCCCTCGACGCCCTGGGAGGCCGACGTCGGCTGCGGCTCCAGGATCTCCGGGAACGTGGTCCGCTCGGCCTCCGCCGGGTCGAGCCACCCCTCGCTGACCATCCCGTCGATGACGTAGGCGAACCGCTCCTCCGCGCGGGCCTGGTTGCCCTCGGCGTAGAACGGGTCGAACAGGGACGGGGCGTTGATGACCGAGGCCAGGAACGCGCCTTCGGCCACGGTCAGCTCGGAGGCGTCCTTGCCGAAGTAGGCCTGCGCGGCGGTCTGGATGCCGTAGGCGCCCCGCCCGTAGTAGATGGTGTTGAGGTAGCTCTCCAGGATCTCGTCCTTGGTGAGCTGTGAGTCGATCTTCACCGCGATGAGGGCCTCGCGGAACTTCATCGACAACGTCGGCTCGGCGCTGAGGAAGTAGTTCTCGACGTACTGCTGGGTGATCGTCGACCCACCCTGCGTGGTGTCGCTGGTGATGTTGTGCCACAGCGCCCGCAGCGTGCCGGTCACCGAGATGCCCTGGTTCTCGTAGAACTCGCGGTCCTCCGCGGCGAGCACCGCGCGCTGGACGTGGAGCGGGACCTCCGACAGCGGCACCGACTCCCGGTTGAAGCCGCCGGTGAAGCGCGCCAGCTCGGTCTCGCCGTCGGCGTAGTAGATGATCGAGGCCTGCGCCTCGGCGAACTCGTTGGGGTCGGGGATCTCGGTCCGCGCGTAGGCCCACGCGACCAGCCCGACGACCGCCAGCAGGCCGGCCAGGAAGATCCCGGCCAGGACCAGCAGCACCTTCTTCCACCGGGGCCGCTTCGGTGCGGCACGGCGGCGGCCCTTGCCCTGGCGGCCCGCGGGTCGGCTCTGGGCGGGTCGGGATCGCGTCATACGCCCCATCATGCCGCCTGGGTTCCCCGAGGACCGGCCCGGGAACCCGGCCGACGACACGCGGCGGTGGTGTTGCATGTATCAGGACGGCGGCGTTACTCTCTTCCCGCTATATCGCCGCGATATATTGCGCCGATCTATCAACCGGAGAGAGGGACTCGTGAGCCGCAGGACCGACATGCTGGAGCTGGCCATCCTGGGCCTGCTCCACGATCGGCCCATGCACGGCTACGAGCTGCGCAAGCAGCTGCACGTCGTCATGGGGACGATGCGCACCCTCTCCTACGGCACGCTCTACCCCCGTCTGCGCGAGATGGTGAAGCGGGGGTGGATCGCCGAGGCCGAGGACACGATCCTGATGCGGCGGCCTGCCTCCGGGCTGGGGGCCGGGCGCCGGGCCAGGATCACCTACGAGCTCACCGCGGCCGGCAAGGAGCGGTTCGCCCAGCTCCTGGAGCAGGCCGGGCCCGCGGCGTGGGAGGACGGCACGTTCGACGTCCACTTCGCGTTCTTCGGCCGCACGAACTCCGAGGTCCGGCTGCGCATCCTGGAGGGGCGGCGCAGCAGGCTCGAGGAGCGCCTGGCGACCATCCGGGCCTCACAGGAGGACCGGCGGGACGCCTATACGGCCGAGCTGCACCGGCACGGCATCGAGTCGGCGGAGCGCGAGGTCGCCTGGCTCTCGGACCTGATCGAGTCCGAACGGACCAAGGTCCGCACCGTCCCTCCTGCAAGCCCCACCGAGAACAAGGAGTAACCATGGGATCCGTACGCGTCGCCGTCGTCGGCGTCGGCAACTGCGCCAGCTCGCTGGTGCAGGGTGTGGAGTACTACCGGGACGCGGACGCCTCCAGCACCGTGCCCGGGCTGATGCACGTGCAGTTCGGTCCGTACCACGTGCGTGACATCGAGTTCGTGGCCGCCTTCGACGTCGATGCCAAGAAGGTGGGCTTCGACCTGGCCGAGGCGATCCTGGCCAGCGAGAACAACACGATCAAGATCGCCGACGTGCCCCCGACCGGCGTCATCGTCCAGCGCGGGCCGACCCTGGACGGCATCGGCCGCTACTACCAGGAGACCATCGAGCTGGCCCCCGAGGACCCGGTCGACGTCGTGCAGGTCCTCAAGGACACCAAGGCCGACGTGCTCGTCTCCTACCTGCCCGTGGGCTCGGAGGAGGCCGACCGCTACTACGCCCAGTGCGCACTCGAGGCGGGCGTCGCCTTCGTCAACGCGCTGCCCGTCTTCATCGCCTCCGACCCGGAGTGGGCCCAGAAGTTCACCGACGCCGGCGTGCCGATCGTCGGTGACGACATCAAGTCCCAGGTCGGTGCCACCATCACCCACCGCGTGCTGGCGCGCCTCTTCCAGGAGCGCGGGGTCGTCCTCGACCGCACCTACCAGCTCAACGTGGGCGGCAACATGGACTTCAAGAACATGTTGGAGCGCGACCGCCTCGAGTCCAAGAAGATCTCCAAGACCCAGGCCGTCACCTCCAACATCGACCACGACCTGGGCACCAAGAACGTCCACATCGGTCCCTCGGACTACGTCCAGTGGCTCGACGACCGCAAGTGGGCCTACGTGCGGCTCGAGGGCCGGGCGTTCGGCAACGTGCCGCTGAACCTCGAGTACAAGCTCGAGGTCTGGGACTCGCCGAACTCCGCCGGCATCATCATCGACGCCATCCGCGCAGCGAAGATCGCCAAGGACCGGGGCATCGGCGGCCCCCTGCTGTCCGCGTCGTCCTACTTCATGAAGTCCCCGCCGGTGCAGCGCCCGGACGAGGAGGCGCGCGAGGCCGTCGAGGCCTTCATCCGGGGCGAGGTGGAGCGCTGACCAGGCACTGACGTCCTGCGTCCGGACCCGTGACCGCGAGGCGGTCACGGGTCCTGTCGTCTTCCGGCCCGGACAGCGGTCCCGGCGGGCCGCAACAGAATTCGGAGAATGACATTCGTGTTGTTTTCCGGAAAGCAGGAAATCACATACTTGTTATTTGCCCGTGACCTCGGTCCCGGGCTTTTCGTCGCCCATTTCCCGGGGTATTCTCCACGCGGTCACAAAAGTCACAACAACACCATTTCCCCCGACCGTCACGAGTGGCTGGACCAGCCTGGAGGCCCTGCTCATGCCGTCATCACCCCCGCGCCCCCTGGGGTCCCGAGGTCGTCTCGTCGCCGCCCTCACCGTCGCGTCCCTGCTGCTCGCCGCGCCGTCCGCGCTCGCGGACCCGGCCGCCCCCGACGCCCTCGCCGGCCCGGAGGGCACCGACCCGCTCCCGCAGGGGGTCGTCTCGCAGGGGGAGCACGGCGACCACTTCGACGAGGGGGTGGCCCCTGAGGGCGAGGCCTTCGTCCTGAAGGTGGACGCCACCGGGAAAACCGCGCTGACCAGCGCCGACGAGATCCCGGACGAGCCGATGGCCTGGGAGGGACCGGCCCCAGACCCCGCTGACATCCCGGAGGAGTGGCTGCGTCCGACCCCCGCCGAGGAGATCGAGCCGTCGACGCCCCAGGAGCTGATGTCGGCCGACACCGGTTACCTGGCGCAGTTCGGACCCTCGGTGCGGGGCACCGCGAGCGCCCAGGCGGAGAGCGAGCCAGATGCGGTGCCGAGCCCGCCGACCAAGACCCTGCCTCCGGTCCTCGACGCGGCGCCGGGGTGGCAGTACACCTACTCGTGCGACCCCAACAACAAACCGGGCATGCTGAAGTTCGCCCAGCTGGTGAGCAGCCACTACAAGAAGCCCAGCTACTTCACCTGGCGGCACTGCATCGCCGGTGACAACAGCCAGCACTACGAGGGTCGTGCCTTCGACTGGGGCATGAATGCCTACGACCCCAAGGACAAGGCGATCGGCGACGCCGTCGCCCAGTGGCTGACCGCCAACAACGGCGAGATGGCGCGGCGCTTCGGCGTCATGTCCGTCATCTGGAACCGCCGGTCCTGGTACCTGTACGACCCGGGCTCCTGGCGCACCTACACCGGCCCCAACCCGCACACCGACCACCTGCACATCAGCTTCACCTGGGACGGCGCGATGGGCCGGACCAGCTGGTGGACCGGGACGCCGGTGACCGTGGTCGACCACGGGACCTGCCGGGTCTACGCGGGCCAGTACGCGCCGCGGTACACGGGGCGCCGTACCAGCCCGTGCCCGACGACCCTGCCCCAGCCGCCGGCCTCGCCCTACCCCGTCTACCTGCCGCAGGCCCGCCACGACCACGTCAAGATCGCCCAGCAGCACCTCGGGTTCACCGGTGCCGACGTCGACGGCGTCTTCGGCCCGATGACCCTGGCGGCGCTGCTGGACTACCAGCGGACCCGGGGCCTGCCGGTCACCGGGGTGCTCGACAACGCCACCTGGGCCCGGATGCTCAAGGCCAGCGGGACCGTGACGCGCGTGCAGGGCAACGACCGGTTCCACACCGCGGCCAGGCTGTCCGAGGGCTTCGCCCCCGGCGGCGACGTCTTCATCACCAACGGCACCGACTTCCCCGACGCGCTCGCCGCCTCGGCCCGGGCCGGGGTCCTGGGTGCCCCGGTGCTGCTGACCCAGGGCACCTGGCTGCCGAACGCGACCCGGGGCGCGCTGACCCGGTTGGCGCCGCGTCGCATCTTCGTGGTCGGCGGCCCCGCCGCGGTGAGCGACGAGGTCCTGGCCGAGCTGCGGCAGACCGGGGCGACGGTGACCAGGATCGGCGGGGCCAACCGCTTCGAGACCGCGGGGCTGCTGGCGCGCCAGTTCGGCACGTCGGTCCCGGTGGTCTACGTGGCGGTGGGCACCGACTACCCGGACGCGATGGCGGGCGCCGCGCGCGCCGCCTACAACAAGGGGCCGATCCTGCTCACCCGCAAGGACTCGATCCCACCCCAGACCAGCGCGGCGATGCGCGCCATCAAGCCGTACCGGGTGGTGGTGCTGGGTGGTACCGGGTCGGTCAGCGAGTCGGTGGCCCAGCAGCTGCGGGGCATGACCACCAGCGGGATCCTCGAGCGCGTGGGCGGGGCGAACCGCTACGAGACGGCCGCGCTGCTGGCCGGTTACTACCCGACCACGACGAACACGGTCTACGTCGCCACCGGCCAGGCCTTCCCGGACGCGCTCGCGGGCTCCGCGGCGGCCGCGGCCGCCAAGGGACCGGTGGTGCTCACCTCGCCGACGTCCCTGCCGGCCAGCACCCGGAGCGCGGTCGCCCGGCTGCAGCCCACCAAGGTGGTCGTCGTCGGCGGCAGCGGGGCGGTCTCCACCCAGGTCGTGAGTCAGCTCAAGGCGCTGGTCAACTGAGGCCCGCGGTGGTGCTCAGCCGGAGACCCGGGTGAGCACCGCCGTGAGCAGCAGCACCGCGGTCACGAGTGAGCCGGCCCGCTCCAGCAGCCGGGTGTGCCGCGACAGGAAGTCCTGCCAGCCGGGGCGGCCGAGAGCGAGGTACTGCAGGACCGCCAGGCTGCGGGACGCGCCGAACGCCGCGCCCAGCAGGACTGCCCAGCCGAGCGGGAGCACGGCAAGGAGGACGAAGCCCGCCGCGATGTAGGACGCGGCCGAGGGCACCAGGGTGCGGAAGCCGCAGCCGTACTCCAGGCCGAAGCGCAGACCACCCCGGGCGAGCCCGCGGGAGAAGACGGTCTGCGGGATGAGCTCGCGACGCTGCGGCAGGCGGAGGACCGGCGACCACAGGTCGAGGACGACCAGCGCCACGACAGCCAGGACCCACCCGCCCAGCCGCCAGGCCTGCGGCAGCGGGGAGAGCAGCCCGGACAGCACCCCGAGCGCGGTGCCGGTGAAGGCACCCCCGAGGGTGCAGCCGACCGCGAAGGCCAGCCACAGCCGGAACTGGATCGCACGGCCCCGGACCGAGGCCACCAGCGCCCACGCGCTGTTGAGGCCTCAAGTGGAGCCGGACAGCGCCAGTCCGGCGGCGACCACGCCGAGCAGGGCCGGGAGCGGCCACGGCACCGGGCCGCCGAGGAGGTGGCGGACCAGGACGACGACGGCTGCCGCCGCGACCACGCCGAGCAGGACGAGCGGGTCGGCCACCCAGCGGCGGGTGACCGGCACGTCCGCCGGGCTCAGACCACCCACGGGCAGATCGACTTCGTGCAGGAGCCGCTGGGGCTGCAGGTCCATCCGTCGGAGCAGCGCCAGGTGTTGCCGTCGCTGAACTTCCAGTGCCACGAGTCGTAGGTGCTGTTCCAGCAGTCGTCCGGCCGGTGCAGGTAGTAGCCGTTCGGGCCGGGGGCGTGCTTGTGCCAGCCGACGACGTTGCTGGCGCCGTTGCGGTACTTCCAGCAGCAGCGCTGGTCGCGGCACATCGGGGACGGACCGCACTGGATGCCCCGCTCGGTGTGGTCCCGGGCGTAGGTGGCGCAGGGGCCGGTGGAGGTGTTGGTCCAGTCCTGCCAGTAGGCCGCGCGTGCGGTGTCGGCGGCGCGGTTGACCATCGCGAGGGAGGTCAGGCCGATCGCGGCGCCCCCGCCGAGGACGGCGGTGAGGAAGGTGCGCCGGCTCGGCCGCGGCCGCAGCCGGGCCCGGATCCGGTGCTCGTCGGCTGACGGGAGGTCGGCGAAGCGGAGGGGTGACTCACTCACGGTGGGGCTCCTCGGTCACGGACAGCGAGCCCCGGCTGTGGCGCACCCAGCCGGGCACGTCGGTGTCCTCGTCCGGCAGGACGGCCGCGACGAGGGTGCCGTCGGCGTCGACGGCGACGAGGTAGGGGGTGGCGGGCACGCGCAGCTGCTCGAGCAGGCCGCGTCCCCGGGGCACGCAGCGGCCGGTGCCGGCCAGGGCTGTCTCGGCGGGCGTGCAGGACCCGGTCGAGACCGCCACGACCGCGACCGACCCGGCGGCCACGTCCGGGGTCGCCGCCAACCGCTCCAGTGTCTGGGTGCAGGAGGGGCACCCCGGTGACACGAAGGCCAGCACGGTCCGGTGGGCGACCGGGTCGACGAGGCCGGCCAGCGGCCCCTGGCGGGGCAGGCGGAAACCGACGAGGTCGCGGGGGGTGTGTGCCGTGGTCGCGGCCGGGCCGTCGGCCCCGCCCACCCGGCCGCGGCTGAGCAGCTGCACCTGGCGCAGCAGACCGGCCAGACCCAGCGCGAGCAGAACGATGGCCACCCAGGCCAGGACGAGGGCCGAGGTCTGGAAGCTCACCGGGCCACCCCCGGGATGCCGGACAGCTGTGGGTGCTCCGGAACGGCACGGTTCGCCGGCAGCGTGGCGGTCGTCAGCGCCAGGACCACCGCGGCGGAGACGGCGACGAGCACCTCCGGCCAGGGGCGGTCGGTGACCGTCCAGCCGGCGTCGGTCAGCCCGCCGGCCAGCGCGAGGACGGCCAGGAGCACCGCCCGGACCACCGCGGTGCCCGTCACCGGTGCCGTGCCGAGGCCGCAGGCGCACGGGACCCCACCGGCCGGGTGCCGGCGCAGCACCACCCCCAGGTAGCCGGCGAACGCCGCGCACAGCAGGGCCGCGCCCACCGCCGGGGGAGCGGCGGCGCCCACGCCCGCGGGGACGAGGAGCAGCAGCAGCCCCAGCGCGGTCTCGACCAGAGGCAGGCCCACACCCACCGGACGCCGGGACCAGCCGGGCAGGACGCCGTGCCGGGTCAGGCCGTCCCGCAGCTCGGCGGGGCGGCGCAGGTGCGTCGTACCGGCGACGAGGAGGACCAGGCCGACGGAGCCGAGGAGGGCGGGGGACAGCACGCTCATCGCAGCTCCGTGGTGGTCTCGGCGAGGACCGCGGCCACGAGGTCGAGGTCGTCCTCGTCGCCGGGGATGCCGTAGGTGACGAAGTCGCGGGCCTCGAGGATGGCGTAGGGGTGCCGCTCCTGGGGGTCCGAGCGGCTCAGCCGACCGCCGCGCACCGGCAGGCCCGCGGAGCGGGACATGCGCGGTGTGACGGTGCGGCGCACGTCGAGCAGGACCCCCGGCCCGGCGCTGGCGTCGACCACCTGGGCCACGGTGTGGGTCCGGTTGGGGGACCAGGTCACCCGTCCGCCGGGCCGCAGGGCGGGGCCGTGCGGACCGGGCTCGAAGGTGACCTCGGCCAGGTAGCCGGCCAGGGCCTCGACGTCGAGGTCGGGGGTGGTGAAGCCGAACACCTGGTGGTCGCCCACCGCGACCGAGAAGACCAGCCCGCCCTCGGGGTCGTCCCCGTGCCGGCCGTGTCGGAGCAGCGGCCCGGAGCGCAGGGCGAGCTGCCCGGTGAGGCGGCTCCCCGACAGGGACAGGTAGAAGTCGAGGGCCTCTTCGCCGCCGGAGGTGACCTCCAGCTCGCGGCCGTCGAGGGACAGCACGCTGACCGCGGTCGCCGGCGGGAGGCCCGCGGCGGCGGGGACGTCGATGACCACCGTGTCGCCGTTGAGCAGTCGTCGGGTGGTGTGCACCTGGCTCCTATCCGACGCGTCCGCCGACGCGGTCCATGACGAGGGGCTGCAGGGCGGTGCGGCCGCCGAGGAGCACGCCGGCGGCCGGCGAGAGGCGGTCGATGGCCCCGAGGGTGACCGCCGGCACGTCGTGCGGCCGGGACAGCACGACGGGCACCCCCTCGGACCCCGCCAGGGCGGCGCCGGACAGGGCGTCGGGGAACGCCAGGCCGGTGGCGACGTAGACCCGGGGTCGACCCGAGGGGAACTCGGCGGCCACGGCGGCGGCGGTGCCGTAGCGGTCCTGCCCCGCGATCCGGGTCACCGGGACCTGCAGCAGGCTGCGCAGCTGCGTCGCCACCGTGCTCGAGACGCTGCCCTGGCCGCCGATGATGACGACCGAGTGCGGGTCGAGCACGAGGAGGGCCTCGCGCACCGGCTCCGGGAGCGTCGTGGGCGTGGTCAGGACCAGCGGCACACCGCGGTGGCCGGCCAGCGCGCTCCCGGTCAGCGCGTCCGGGAAGGCGGCGCCCGTGGTGACGTAGACGACCGGGGGACCGGTCGGGAACTCACCCGCGACCAGCGCCGAGGTCTCGTACCGGGTCTGCCCGCCGATCCGGCGCACCTCGCCCGTCGTCGCGTAGGCGGCGGCCTCGGCCAGCACCGAGTCGCTGACCGCGGTCGGGCCGCCCACGACGACGATGCGCTGCGGGCGGAGCCGGCTCAGCTCGGACCGCACCCTGGTGGGGATCGTGTCGCGGGTGACCAGGAGCACCGGGGCCTCCGTCGAGGCGGCCAGGGCACCGACGCTCACCCCGTCGGCGAAGTCGGTGCCCGCGACGAGGTAGGCGACGGCCGGCCCGACGGCATACCGGCTGGAGATGCGGGCCGAGGTGTCGTAGCGGTCGACGCCGGCGATCCTGGTGACCGGCGCGGTGCGGCAGGTGTAGATCTGGACGTTGTCCAGGTCCCACCAGGTGCGTGCACTGCCCTTCGCCCGGTGCTCGAACCAGGTGCCCAGCGCCCCGCCCTCGTCGTCGGTCGCGGTCGTGATGTCGTAGACCCGCCCGGACCAGGTGGTGTTGTCGACCACCACCTGGATGCTGCGGGAGTTGACGTCGACCGTCGCGTAGTAGCCCCCGGGCGTGGTGCCGCGGGTGGCGAACCCGAGCATGGTCCGCTGCCCGGGGGTGACCGAGGTGTAGCTGAGGAACAGGTGGTCCCGGGTCCGGGAACCGTCCCCGGGCATGAGGGAGCGCGCGGCCTTGCCGCCCAACGTGCTGGCGACGAGGTAGAAACCGCGGTTGAAGCGGGACTGGGGGATGGTGGCGAAGCCCTCGGCGAGCGCCTGCCGGACCCTGGTCTGCCCCTCCGGGCACGGTGCCTGACCCTGGCCGCTCCAGCCGACGGCGGTGGCGGTCGCCGGGGCCGGCTGCTGGGCGGTGCTGGACGGCACGCCCGGTGAGCCCGCCAGGGCTGGCCCCACGCCGAGCACCGCCACGAGGACGGCGAGCGCCAGGCCCCTCCGCACCGTCGTCCGTCTCATTCCCGACCTTCCCGCCAGGCCGGCCGGCGCCGCGCGCCGGCGCTGTGCACGCACCTTACCCGTACCCAGACGCGCCGGGACGGTGGGAATGTGGCACCGCCGTCGACGTGGCCCGGACGGTCCTCTCGTAGAGTCGGCGGCGTGCTGGCGGAGGACCCCCCGGCGCACCGGACCCCACGGGAGCGCCTCACCACCGGCGCCCTCGGCGTGCTGCTGGTGGCCTTCGGCGCCTGGCGCGCCGTGTGGGGCATCGACTTCGGGGACGGTGCCCACGCGGTCGCCCTCGCCCTCCGGGTTGCCGACGGTGACGTGCCCTTCCGGGACGAGATGAACCTCCAGGTCCTCGGCGCGCTCCCGGCGGTCCCGGTGCTCTGGCTGTGGTCGACGCTGGTGGGGAACGAGGGCATCGTCCTCGTGGCCCGGCTCTGGTACGTCTGCCTCGCCGCCGGGGTGGCGGCCCTGGTCTACCGGGTGCTCCGCGACCGGCTCGGGTCGGGAGGGGCGCTCACCGTCGCGGTCGCGGCCGTCGTCGCCGCCCCGTACAACCTCCTCTACGTCAGCTACAACACGGTCCCGATGCTGGCCCTGGTCGTGGCCGTCGTCGTCGGTGCGGTGGTCGTGGACCGTCGGGACGGGGTCGCCCCACGTGGGGCGTTCGTCGCCGGGGCGGCCGCGGCGGTGGCCGTCGTGGCCCACCCGGCCACCGGCGTCGGCGTGCTCGCCCTGGTGGTGGCCTGGGGCCTGTGCTGGAGGAGTCCCCGTGTGCTCGCCGCCGCGGCGCTGGGGGCGGCGGTCCCGGTGGTTGCCCTGGCCGTCTGGGTGCTCCTGGTGCCGGGCCCCGAGAGCCTGGTGGAGACCGTGCGGTACACGCTCTCCTACCAGGAGCTGCGGCCCGGCACCGGGACCCGTCTGCTGCGCCAGGTCCTGGCGCACGGAGAGCTGCTCTCGCGGTGGGCCTACGTGCCGGCCGCCCTCCTCGCCGTGGTGGCCACCCTGTCCGTACCCCGCCGGGTGCGCGGCTGGCTGCTCGTCCTCCTCCCCCCGGCGGCGGTCCTCCCCAGCCTGCCGCTGCTCCTCGAGGACGGGCCGGTGCGGGTCGGGGCGGCCAGCGGCACGGTGGCGCTCGTCCTCTGCCTGGCGCTCGCGCTACCGGTCGGGCTGCGGGTGCTCCGCTCGGGACCCACCTGGCTGCGCCACCTCCTCGGGCCGTCCGCGGCCCTGGCCGTGGTCGGGACGCCGGTCATGGCGGCGACGACCACGGCGGGACCGCGGTGGGGGGTCATGGTGGCCACGGTCGCCCCGTTGCTGGCGGCCCTGGTCGCCGGCCTGCTGTGGGTCCTGATCGAGGACCTCCCGCCGGGGCGCCTGCCGGACCGGCTGGCACCGCGGACCGTCTCGGTGCTGCTCGTCCTCCTCCTGCTGGGCACCCACTCCCTCCTGTCCTTCCGCAACGGCCCGTTCTGGACGCTCACCGAGCAGATCGCCGCCGGGCCGCACGCCGGGCTGCGCACCGACCGCTGCTACGCCGAGGCGGACCGCCGGCTCGCGGCGGTCGTGGGACGGTGGGTCGATCCCGACGGGTCGCTGCTGAGCCTGGGGGCCCCGGCCGCGTACCTCTACACGGGAGCCCGGATGGACACGAACATCGTGTGGCTGGCCGACTTCGGCCCCGCCAACCGGGAGACCGTGGACTGGATGGAGCGCACCGGCCGGTTCCCGGACGTCGTGCTCGTGGCCGGTCCCGTCGTCGACCGGGCCGGTGGCTGGGAGGCGATGACCCGGGACGACCCCCTCGTCGGCTGGCTCGCCGCGCACTACCCGCCTGCCGTGGCCGACGACGACTACCGGGTGGTGCCCCGGGACCCCGCGGCCGCAGCGGAGGCGGAGCCGGTGGAGCGCGGCCCGCGCTGCTGACCCCGTCGGCGGATACCCTGCTGCGGTGAGTGAGCCGGCGCGTCGTCTCGTCATCGCCTACGCCTTCCCCCCGTATGCCGACACCTCCGGGATCGTCGCGGCCAAGCGGGTGCTGGCGCGGGGCGAGGCCGTCGACCTGCTCCAGAACGAGATGGACTCCATCCGGCCGGTCGACCCGACCCTGGAGATGATCGCCGGTCACCTGGTGTGGCGCCGTGGCATCCTGCGCACCCCGACCCGCTTCTCGGGGTGGCACTCGATCGTCGAGTGGTGCCAGGAGGGGCGACGGCACACCGAGCAGTGGATCGCCGAGTCCGCCGAGCGCGGGGAGCTGCTGGAGGGCACCCGCCTGCCCTGGTCGACGCTGTACTCGCGGGCCCACTTCATCGCCTCGCACTTCCTGGCGGCACTCATCAAGATCGACCACCCGGAGCTGGAGTGGGAGGCGGAGTTCTCCGACCCCTGCTCCCGCGACGTGACCGGCTCGGAGCGGTTCTCCCCGGCGGCGGACGACGAGCTGCGCGGCCAGATGGCGGCAGCGGTCAGCGCGGCCGGGTTCACCCCGCCGGAGTCGGACAACGCGAACCTGTGGGTGGAGCAGGTGGCCTACGCCCTGGCCGACCGGATCGTCTTCACCAACGAGAACCAGGCCGAGTACATGATCGGCCTCATCGAGGACCCCGCGCTGGCGGCCCGGGTGCGCGAGCGGGCCACCGTGTCCCACCACCCCGAGCCCCCGGAGCGCTTCTACCGGGTCAGCGACGTCCACCTCGACGTGGACCCGGGCCGGGTCAACATCGGCTACTTCGGCAACGTCTACGGTACCCGCAGCCTGGTCCCGCTCCTCGACGCCGTCGCGCTGCTTGACGAGACCGACCGGTCCCGGCTGGCGCTGTACATCTACACCTCCAGCGCCGAGGAGCTGCAGGAGGACGTCGCGCGGCGGGGCATCGGGGACGTCGTGCACGTCCACCCGTTCGTCTCCTACTTCGACCACCTCGCGCTCACCACGCAGCTGGACGTGCTCCTGGCCGTCGACGCGCTGCGACCGGAGAACGCCCCGGCCAACCCGTTCCTGGTGTCCAAGTGGAGTGACTACAAGGGCAGTGGGCGGGCGATCTGGCTGATGTACGAGGAGACCAGCGTGCTCGCGCGGCTGGACCACCCCGCCCTCGTGTACCGCACGCCGACCGACCACACGTCCGCGGCCCTGCAGCTGCTGGCCAGGCTGGCGCGGACCGACCCGGGGGTCGTGCGGCACTCAGTCGAGCACCAGCGCGCGGAGCCGCTCGGCAGCGGCTGACCCGCGGAGCACCCCGGCGAGCTGTTCCCGGACCCGCGCGGCGGCCCGGTCCCGCTCGGCCGGCTCGCGCAGCGACCAGATGAGCTCCACCGCCTCCTCGACGGTCGTGACCACGCACTCGGCGGGGAAGATCCCGGCCGCCCCGCGGTACCGGGCGTAGGCCGGCCACTCCCGGACCACCGGGAAGGCCCCGGCGGCGACGGCCTCCATGGCGCCGATGTGGAACGACTCGCGCAGGCTGGTGCTGAGGACGAAGCCGGCGTCCGCGACGTGGCGGGCCACCTCCCGGGTCTGGCCGACGAACTCGACCGCGTCGATGAGGTCGGGCTCGATGACCCGGCGGCGGAACCTCGTCATGTAGGACCGGACCGCCTCGGAGGTGGTCGGCAGGAAGTCGCTGCCGATGAGCCGCAACCGCCACCCCGGTTCCCGGCGGCGCAGCTCGGCGAGGATCTCGAGGGCCATCAGCGGGTCCTTGACACGCTGCGCCCAGCCGACCATGACGAGGGTGCGCGGGTCCGGCTCCGGCGCGTCGGGCGGCGGCTCGGGCAGGCTCACGATGTTGGGGATGACGTGGGTGCGCAGGTGGGCCACCCGCTCCCCGAGCATGGCCAGGAAGATCTGCCGCAGGTGCTCCCCGACGAAGACGACGTCGGAGACCCGCGTCCAGTCCACGAGGTGCACGGCCGGGCTGAGCACGTCGACGCTGTGGATGCGGACGATCATCCGGGCGTCCGGGGGGAGTCGTGTCGAGGCCCAGACCGCGCCCTTGTCCGCCCAGTCCGCGAAGACGGTGTCCGCCCGGTCGACGGCCTCCCCGAGCTCACCCGGGATCCCGAGGTCGTCGTCGGATCCCTCGCCCGCGGAGCGGGCCAGGCGCCAGCGCAGGAAGGTCGCGGACACGCCCATCCCGCGCATGCCCGGCACGGCGAGCTCGACCTCGGTGACGTCGAGACGGGGTTCCTCGCGCAGCGCGGCCACCAGCTTGCGGGCGTGCCACGGGTAGGACCCCGGCAGCAGCGCGACGGACCGCCGGCCGGCCGGCGCCGAGGAGGAGTCGGAGGGCGGCGGCGCGGGCGCGTCCCCGCGGGGCACGGGCCGGACCAGCTGCTGACCCGTGGCCGACGCCAGGAACGGCCGCAGGAACGGGTGCGGGTCCTCGACCAGCGGGGTGCTCGGGACGTCGGTGTGCAGGCGCTGGTGGAACATCAGGTCGAGGCCGATCGCGGCGCTGTCGGCGGCGTCACCCCGACGACCGTCGGCGAGGGCCGCGTCCGCCTCGCGGAAGACCCGGCCCAGCAGGTCCGCGAGATCCGCCGGGGGTCGGTCGTCCCGGTTGACCGCGTGGTAGGCCCGGATCGCCTCGAGCTCCGGGACGGTGTCGCCGTCGCGGGCGAACCGCTCCTCGACGAGGTCCGCGAGGCGCAGCACGCCCTCGGCCTCGGTGATCATCCCGCGCCGGGTGAGCCGGTGCGTGAGCACGGCGGCGTCGCGGCGCAGGTCAGCCTCCGGCGCCAGGTGGTACCCGGTGCGACGGGTGAGCCACCCGATCGCCTCGAGGAACTCCACCACCGGCAGCGTCTCGCGGTGCTCGTCCCGGGAGAGCAGCCGGGTGAGCCGGTGACCGACGTAGCGCCAGGTCCGCTCCTCGGCCAGGACGTCCGCGACCTCGGGCGAGGGCCAGTGCCGCGCACCGTCGGGGAGGAGGCGGTCCAGTGCTTCGCGGTGCCGGTCCACGCCCTCGTCGAGACTGAGCACCAGCTCGGACTCGGCCAGCCGGTCCCGGAGCCAGCCGTCCAGCCGCAGCGCCGCACGCAGCTGCAGGTCGACGCCACCCAGTCCGGCGGCGCGTTCCACCATCCGTCGGGCACGCGGGGGAAGGTTGGCGGCGGGTGTCAAGCGGTGCGCCTCGACATGGCGGGAGAGCGCCCGCGGCGGGGTGCCCTGGAGGTAGCCGAAGACCACGCGGTGCCTGCCGAAGAGCAGCTCCTTCACGGCGGGCAGGTGGGGCTCCACGCTCTCGGCCCGGACCGCCAGCAGCAACCACGTGCGGGGCCGGCGGGCCCGGGCACGGGTCACCCTCCGGCGCCCCACGCCCCAGAACACGTCCTCCGTCACGCCGTGCTCCTCCCTCGTCGTCCGGACCGGACTCTACCCACGGGACGGCTCGACGGTCGTCGCCCGTTCTCTAGGCTGTGGGGGTGCCCACTTCCGAGACGCCGTGGCGGCGACGTGCGACCGCGCTGGCCCGCAGCGCCCGACGCCGGGTCCGGCCGGTCCGTGACCTGCTCCGACCCCGAAACAAGGCGACGGAGGTGACCGCCAGGCTCGAGCAGCTGACCGAGGCCCGCGACCACGCGGCCTCGATCGCGCTCGCGGAGCAGCACCTGGACCGGTTCGCCACCGACCGGGCGTTCCTCCGCCAGGTGCGCACCACCGCCTCCCGTGCAGGTGCGATCAGCCTGCAGCGGCGGGCCACCGAGCTCCAGCTGGCGCTGGGTGCGGACCCGCGCCTGCGGCGGCTGGCCGACGAGCTCGAGGGACGCTGGCGGGAGACGTCGGCGGACTGGTCCCCGGTCGTGGACCCTGTGGTGGCGGCGACCCTCGACCCGGTCACCGAACCGGTCCCGGGCCGCGTGCTCCACGTGGTCAAGGTGACGATGCCCTACCGGCAGAGCGGCTACTCGGTCCGGACCATGTACTCCCTGTCCGCCCAGGCCGAGGTCGGCCTGGAGCCGATCGCCGTCACCCCGCTCGACTTCCCGCAGGATGTCCCCGACAGCCCCGCGGAGGAGTGGGTCGGCGGGGTGCGCCACCTGCGGCTGCGCCGGGATGCGGTGCCCGCGCACGAGCCGTTCGACCGGTACCTGGACGCCTGGGCCACCGCACTCGCCCCGGTCGTCGCCTCCCTCCGGCCGGAGATCGTCCACGTGCACTCGGGGCACCGCGGCTACGAGTCCGCGCTCGTCGCGCTCGCGGTGGGCGACCTGCTGCGGGTCCCGGTGGTCTACGAGGTCAGGGGCTTCTTCGAGTCCCTCTGGACCTCGGACGTGCGGTGGGCCGAGCAGTCCGAGATCTACCGGCGCCGGCGGGACACCGAGACCCGCTGTATGACGCGCGCCGCGGCCGTGGTGACCCTCAGTGAGTCGATGCGCGGGGACATCGTCGAACGCGGGGTCGACCCCGAGCGCGTCCACGTCGTGCCCAACGGCGTCGACACCGACACCTTCTCGCCCCGGCCCCGGTCGGAGGAGCTCGTCGACCGGTACGGGCTGGCCGGTAGCTTCGTGTTCGGCTACGTGAGCAACCTCGACCACTACCGGGAGGGCCAGGAGCTGCTCGTCGAGGCGGCGGTGGAGCTGCGCCGCCGGGGCGTCCCGGCGACCGCGCTCGTCGTCGGCGACGGCAAGCGGCGGGCGATGCTGGAGCGCCGCGCCGCCGAGCTCGACGCGGGGTCCGCGGTCGTCTTCACCGGCTCGGTGCCGCACGCCGAGGTGCTCGACTACTACACCCTGTGCGACGTCTTCGTGGTCCCCCGGATCGACGAGCGGGCCGCGCGCCTGGTCACCCCGCTCAAGCCGCTCGAGGCGATGGCCCTCGGGGTGCCGCTCCTGGTCTCCGACCTGCCCGCCCTCCGGGAGATCATCGGCGGTGGGGCCCGGGGCAGCACGTTCCGGGCCGGTGACGTGACGTCCCTGGCGGACGAGCTGGAGCAGCTCCACCGGGAGCCCGAGCGGGCCCGGCAGCTGGCCGTGGAGGCCCGCCGCTGGGTGGAGACCGAGCGGCGCTGGGAGGTCAACGGGGCCCGCTACCAGGCGGTCTACCGCACGGTGCGGGAGGGCCGCCCCGGGGACTGACCCACGTCACACGTCGACGTGCTCCCGCGGGTCCCCGAAGAAGAGGAGCTCCCCGGCCCGGTTCATCAGGGCGGTGTCCGCGATCGGCCAGGTGTGGGCGTGCCGGTCCAGCCCACGGATGCTGACGAAGTTGAACCGGTCGGCCGAGAAGACCCGAACCCCCGCGTCGCGGGCCCGGTTGAGCAGGTCGGTGTCGACGGCGCGCGGCAGGTCGCCGAAGCGGAGCTCCCGGGCGACGTCCCGGCGCAGCACGATGGTGCCGCCCTGCACGAGCCGCTCGTCGCGGTACTCGCTGTGCCGGTTGCGCAGCAGCACGGCGCCGGAGGAGCGGAGCCAGACGTAGTGGGCCCACTTGCCCACGATCCCGGCGTCGGTGTAGGTGAAGGCGTCCACCAGGTCGCTGAGGTAGTGGCGCCCGTAGTAGTTGTCGTCGTCGACCTTGGCGACGTAGCGCCCGGCCGCGGCGTCGATGCCCAGGTTCATGCAGGCGCCCAGGGTCTGCGAGGCGTCGGCGCGGAGCACCTCGAAGTGCTCGATGCCCGCCGCGCGGATGCGGTTCCGAAGCCCGGCCTCGTCGACATCGACCGCGTGCAGCACCAGGACGAGCTGGACGTTGCCGCGCGGGGTCTCGTCCTGCCGGGCGACGTTGGCGATGACGTTGTCCAGCTCGTGCGGGCGGTTGGTCGGCACCACGACCGAGACCGTGCGGTCCGGCTCGGACGAACCCTCCTCCGCGCACCCGGCGACCGCGGCGAGCGCCCGGGCGCGGTGCGCGAAGGTGTGGGCCCGCCGTGCCGTGCGGGAGGCGACCAGGCCCTCCCGCTCGACGAGCTCGCGCTGCCAGAGCCGGGCGGTGGCGTCGAGCCGGAGCTCGTCGGTGCTCTCGGGACGCGTGTGCGCGCCGACCAGGTCGGGCGGCAACAGCGCCGCGGTCTCCTCGTCGAGGACGAGGGGGGTCGCGGCCATCGACGCCTCGACCAGCGGCCAGCCGGAGCCGGTCCCGCCCTCCAGACCGGTGACCGACCGGTAGTGGCCCAGGGCAGGAACCCGCCCGTCGAGGGCGCGGCGGACGACGGCGTCGGTGCGCAGGGCCCGGAGCCGCTCGGCGGCCCGGCGCTCCGCCTCCCCGGCGGCCGCGGCGCCGGGGGAGGGTGGGGCGTCGTCCTCGGGCCCCGGGACGGGCAACGACGGCGGCACCCAGACGTCGACGTTGTCCGGAGGGAGGTGGGCGAAGTGGTGCAGGTTCTCCAGGTGCGGCGTCACGACGGCCACCGCCTCCTGCCGACGGGTCGTCGAGCCGGTCAGCGCCGGGGAGTGCACCACCGGCGACGCGGCGGGCCAGAGGGTGCCGACCTCCCGCCCGCTCAGCTCGGTCCAGGCCCGTGCCGTCCGCTCGTCGTCGGCGAGGACGTGGTCGGCCTCCGTCACCGGGTGGTCCGCGGGCCAGGGCCGGCGGGAGCTGTCGGTGGCCCAGACGACCACCGGCACCCCGGTGGCCCGGGCGGCGGCGACGAGCTGGGCGAGGTCGGCCCGCTCCAGGCCGGGGACACCGGCCGGGGTCCACTCGAGCAGGACCAGCCGGGGGGTGGGGGGCTGCTCGAGCTGCGCCCTCCAGCTGGTGCCGTCGGCGGACCGTACGACCCACTCGGGGGCCAGGCCGACCCGGAGGCGCTCGGACACCGCGGCGAGGGCGACGAGGCCCGAGGAGGCGGCCGGCGGGGAGGGCAGCGCCCGCCGGTCGAGCGCGGCGAGGAAGGCCTGGCGGCGCTTCCTCGTGGAGACCGATGGGCGGCCGGCGAGTCGGCGCGCCCGTCGTCGCAGCCCGGGCGGGAGCCGACGGGAGACGGCTCGCAGGACGCGGTGGGTGGCAGACGGTTGCGGCTGGCTCACGTGCCCCAGGTTCCCATCCCGGCGAGCAGCCGGTGCAACAGCCCCCACGCCGGACCGTGCCCGTCCGCTGCCGGGTCGCCGACGACGACGGGCGCCTCGGCCCAGGCAGCGAGGTTGCGGCGCAGCCGGTCGAGGGCCTCCGGCTCCGGCGGCGCGACCGCCCACAGCAGCCCCGCCTCCAGGTCGACCGGGCGGTCCCGTTCGAGCAGGAGGCTCCGTGGGGTGAGCACGGCGACCAGGTCCGCCCTGGTCTGCTCCTCGGGGTGGACCTGGACCACCGTGCCCGTGTCGACCAGGGCCTGGACGTCGGGGTGGCTGTGGACGCGGCGCCGGCGCAGCTGGAACGGGTCCTCCTGGTGGAGGACCGCGACGGTGAGTCCCTGGCCGGCCAGGACCCGGGCCAGCGGGACCACGGTGCGGGCCGTCTCGTCGGTGCACAGGTCGGCGACGAGCAGGTAGTCGAACCGGGGGGGCTCCGCCGGGGGCGTCGGTGCGTAGCTGCGGGGGGCGGCGAACCGTCGGCGACGGGCGCCCGAGCCGTCCGTGTAGACCGGCGCGGTGGTCTGCGGCCCGCCGCCGGTGCCGGCTCCCGCGAGGGAGGTGTGCCAGTGGCGGTATCCGCCCTGGTAGGCGATGCGCGCGGCCCGGGCCCAGCCCATCGAGAAGTCCCCGCGGGACAGCGACGTGGTGCGGAGCCGGGTGACCGCGAGGATCTCGGGAACGACCGGGAGACGCCGTCCGGTGAGGGCCTCGAGCCGGGCGGCCAGCTCGCTGTCGCCGCTCTTGCGCACCTCGTCGAACCCGCCGACCTCGCGGAGCACGGCGGTGCGGGCGAGCAGCGACGAGGCGTTGGTCCGGACCGCGGAGTAGCCGAGCCACTGGCGCGTGAGGTCGTCGTGGGCACGCATCGCCAGGCTGTGGTTGGCGGGGTGGTCGGGGTCCGCCAGCAGGGCCGCTACCTGGCGCTCGATGCGTTGCGGGTGGGCCCAGTCGTCGGCGTCGTGGAAGGTGACGAGCTCGCCGCGCGCCTCGGTCAGGGCGAGGTTGCGGCACAGGTAGCTGCCGCCGTTGGTCTCCCGGCGCAGCAGGCGCACCCGGGGGTCGAGCGCCGCGGCCTCGTGCAGCAGCGGTGCGTGGTCGGGGCCGGACGCGTCGTCGACGAGGAGGATCTCCAGCCGCGACCAGGTCTGGGCGCACAGCGAGCGCACGGCGGTGAGCAGCCCCGCGTCGGGCCGGAACGCCGGGACGATGACCGTCACCAGGGGCCCGTCGGCCACCACGTCGGCTCCGGCCCCGGCGTGGGCGACGTGGAGTGTGTCGAAGAGGTGGCCGTCGGCAGCCGGCTGGACGCGGGGCCGCAGCAGCCCGGAGCCCTCCCAGGGGTCGGCGAACCGTTCGGCCCACGCGTCGGGGTCGGCCAGGTCGCCAGCCCGGGCCGGGTTGAGCAGGTCGGTCCTGAGGAGGGCGGCATCCGCCGGGTCGATCCGGGAGAGCCGGGGCAGCACCTCGGTGAGCTCCCGGTCGGCCCGGGCCAGGAAGAGCAGCTGGGCGAGCACGAGCTGCTGCCGGTCGTCGAGGACCTCCGGCCCGTGGGTGTCGCAGAGGTCCCGGAGCAGGGCGAGCGCCCGGGCGCGGTCCTCGGGGCCGCCCAGCCCGGCCGTGACCATGGCCGCACCGGCGCGCCACCTCGGTCTACCGCGGGTCTTCCCGACCTCGTCGAGGACGGCGGCGACATCGGGGCTCCGGAGGCGCAGCCCGATGGCGGTGAGGGTGGCGGGCCCTGCGCCGGCCAGCGCCGCACGTGCCAGGTCGCCCAGGACGGGATCGAGCGTGCCGGTGTCCGGCGGCGCGACCCGCTGGGAGGCACGGCCGACGGCGGCTCGGGCGTCCCGGGCGACCCGTCGGGCCGCGCGACCGGGGGCGGTGGCCGCGAACCGCCGGAGGAGCTGCCGGGCGCGCTGGTTCACGAGGGCTCCTCGGGGCGGGGCGGGCCGGCGGCCACGCCGATGTCGACGAGGGCGCGCCAGAGGTGCTCCTGGAGCGTCCGCGCGTAGGTGTCGGTGATGTGGGACCCCTGGCGGTAGACGAGCACCTCGCCGATGACCGGCGGGCAGCGGTCCGCCGGGCAGATCCACGGGTTGAGGTCGATCACCTCGACCGACGGCATCCGCTCGGCGGCCGCCAGGATCGCCTCGGTGCCGACGCCCTCGTTGCGGGTGAACGCGCAGCCGCTCCAGTCCTCGCGGTGGGCCGCCACGCACTCGTAGACCGAGTCACCCTCGACCAGGTCCCCGGCCACCGGGTTCGGGGTGTCGGTCAGCGCGACGACCGTGGCGCCGGCCTGCTCGAGGGTCGCCCACGTGCTGAGGTGCCCCTCGACGTAGGCGTCCAGGTCGTCCGCGGACGTGGAGCTGCGGGACTTGCCCATGGAGCCGATGACGACGTCGACGCGGCCCGGCTCGGAGGTGAGGTGGTCCACCACCCGGCCGATCCACTCCACGCACTCGGGGTAGTCGGTGGCCTCGAGCGCGGGGTTGAGCCCGCAGGCGGACTTCAGGTACGTCTCGAGCCGCCACCCCTCCGCCTCGGCGATGGCGATGAGCGGCGACATCCACTGGGCCATCTTGGAGTCGCCGACGACGGCCACGACCGTGTCGGAGTCGGGGTCACCGTAGACGCAGCCGAGGTTGACCTCGACCTCCTGCTGCGGGGTCTGGCACCCGTCGGCGTACACCCGGGGGACGTCGTCCGGCGCGACGTTGGGGTCCGGGTGGACCGGACCCGTGGTGGCGAAAGTGGGCTGCGGCGCCCCGGTCCCGGGCTCCTCGGTCGCGGGGCCCCCGGTGTCGGGCCGGGCGGGGTCCGGCCGTGCTGCGGGGACCGGCGGCACCCGGGGCAGCTCCGCGGCGCCCGTGGCCGAGTCCGGGCGGTCGCCCAGCTCGGGCACCGTGGACCAGACGGTCGCCGCCGTCAGCGTCGAGACGGCCATCCCCACGGCGCCCATGGTCAGCGCCCGCCACGGCGGGCCGGCCAGGGCGGTGCCGAACCGGATCGGGTCCTCGACCAGGTGCCGGCTGGCCACCGCCATGACCAGCGTGAGGGCGAGCAGGGCGAGGGTGACGTCGCGGCCGGCCAGGTCCAGGGCGTCGGCGAAGACGATGAGCGGCCAGTGCCACAGGTAGATGGCGTACGACAGTCCGCCGACCCAGACCATCGGCCAGACCCCCAGCAGCCGCCCGACCATGGTGCTCTGGGTGGAGCACCCGGCGGCGATGACCAGCGCGGTGCCGACGACCGGCAGCGCGGCGGCGGAACCCGGCCAGGGGGTGGAGGTCGTCGTGACGAAGGCGGTCCAGGCCAGCAGGGCGAGCCCCGCGGCGGCCAGTGCCTCGGCGGTCCACCGGCCCAGCCTGGTCAGGACCGGCAGCAGGCAGGCCAGCAGCGAGCCGGCCGCCAGCTCCCACACCCGGGTGGTCGTGACGAAGTAGGCGGTCTGGGCCGAGGTGGCGGTGTGCCACACCGACCAGGCGAACGAGGACAGCGCCAGCGCCAGGACCAGCCAGCCGGCGGTGCGGCGGGCCGGCAGGTGGCGCCGGGCCGCCCACCAGCCGACGAGGATGAGCAGCACCGGGACCACGAGGTAGAACTGCTCCTCCACCGACAGCGACCAGTAGTGCTGCAGCGGGGAGACGTCGGCGTCCTCGGCCAGGTAGTCCACCGACCTCGCGGCGAAGCCCCAGTTGACGACGTAGACGGCTGCGAGGAAGACGTCGGTGGCGAGGTTGCGGTGCTCCACCTGGGGCAGCACCAGGTAGCCGACGACGCCGGTGAACACGAGGACGACCGTGGCCGCGGGCAGCAGGCGCCGGGCCCGCCGGGCGTAGAACCGGCCGAGCCGCACCGTCCCGGTGGCCTCGACCTCCGACAGCAGGTGGGAGGTGATGAGGAAGCCGGAGATGACGAAGAAGACGTCGACGCCGGCGAACCCGCCGGAGAACGCGCTGAACCCCAGGTGGTAGAGCAGCACCAGGAGCACCGCGACCGCCCGGAGCCCCTCGATGTCGCCCCGCAGGGACGGCTTGTGCCGCGCCGGCTTCGCGGCGTGCCGCGGGCCGGTCGGGACAGCGGTCTGCGTCATACGGGGTCCAGGGTGCTCGGGGTCAGAGGATGGCGTGACGGCTCGGGTCGCCGTAGAAGACCACGGTGGAGGCGCGGGTGAGCAGCTCTGCGTCCGTCACCGTCCACGTGTGGCCACCCGGATCCCCCCTCCGGGACACGAAATTGTAACGGTCCGCGGACCACACTCTCCCACCGTCGGCACGGACCCGGTCCAGCAGCGTGGTGTCGACGCGCCGGGGCAGGTCGGCGAAGCCGAGGTCGCGCAGGTCCTCGGTCGCCATGACGATGGTGCCGCCCTGCACCAGGTCGACCTCGCGGTGCTCGTGCCCGGCGAACCGCAGCAGGACGGCGTCGCTGCCGGTGAGGTGCACGTAGTGGGTCCACTTGCCGACCACCTGCGCCGACGTGGTGCCCAGCTCCAGGACCAGGTCCTGCAGGTAGTGCGGGCCGTAGAGGTTGTCGTCGTCCATCTTGGCGGTGAACCGCCCGGAGGCGGCCCGGGTGCCGAGGTTGAGGACGGCACCGAGGGTCAGGTCGGCGTCGGCCGGCACGACCGTGACGTGTTCCAGGCCACGTTCCGCGGCCCGGGCCCGCAGCTCGGCCCCCGGCGCGGTGAAGCCGTGGGTCACCAGGACCAGCTCGACGGGGACGCCGACCTGCGCCGCGACGGTGTCGACGACGTGCCCGACCTGGTCCGGCCGCCGGGTCGGCACCAGGGCGGTGACCGAGCGGTCGGGCGGCGTGACGGCCAGGCCGAGGCGGTCCAGGACCGTCTCCACGCGGTGCGCCCAGGTATGACGCGAGAGCGCCGCCCGGCGGGCCAGGTGGGCCTGGCGGTCGCGCAGCTCGGGCTGGCGGCGCAGCGCCCGGGCCGCGACGAGGCGCGCGGCCGGGTCGCCCTCGGTCCAGACCGCGCCGTCCAGCGCCTGCTCCAGCGCGGGCCGGGGCGCGCTGACCAGGGCGGTGCCGCGGGCCGCGGCACGCAGCGCCACGTCCGGGGTGCCCGTGACCGGGTGGTCCTCGAGGACGACCACGGAGGTGGCCCGCCCGGCCATCCCGACGGGGAGGTTCTCCCACGGGGTGACGCCGGGCGCCAGCTCCCACACCGGGGTGCCGGGCAGGGCGGCGGCGTACCCCGGGACCCGGTCGGTCGCCACGGTCGCCAGGTGGTCGGCCACTGCGGCGAGCTCGAGCACGGCGACGTGGTCCGGGCGCTCGCCGGCCGGGGCCGCGGCGGTGTCCCACAGGACCACGGGGACCCGTCGATCCCGCGCGGCGCGCAGCAGGGGAGCCCCGGGCCAGTCCGGGGACACCGGGTCGGGCAGCTGGGCCAGGAGCAGGTCGGCGTCCCGGAGCTGGTCCACGGCCGACGGGGACCCCGGGTCGGCCAGGTCGACCTGGTCCCAGTGGGGGCGGAGCCCGTGGGCCAGGGAGGGGACGGCGAGGACCGCCGCGCGCACGGCATACCGGGGGCGGGTGGCCGGCGGGGCGGACGGGGCGAGGCGACGTGCCGCCCGCACCGCCCGGGAGCTGAGGCGTCGGGCCCGGGCGGCCCAGTCCCCGGCCGGAGGGGTCACGGGGTGACGGCGCGGGCCAGCACCGCGGCGATGCGCGGGCCGGCCTGGCCGTCCCACAGCGGCGGGACCGGCCAGTCGGTCAGCGGGCCGGCGGCCAGGACGTCCTTGATCTCCGAGGCCAGGGTGTCCCGGCGGACCAGCCGGTTGGTCCCGTGGGTGATCGTCACCGGCCGCTCGGTGTTGGGCCGCAGGGTCAGGCACGGGATGCCCAGGATCGTGGTCTCCTCCTGCACGCCCCCGGAGTCGGTGACGACCGCGGCCGCCCCCCGGACCAGGCCGATGAACTCCACGTAGCCCAGCGGGTCGATGACCTTCAGCCGGGGGTGGTCGAAGAAGCCCCCCGCGGCCAGACGCTCCCGGCCGCGCGGGTGCAGCGGGATGACCACCTGGGCCTGGTCGGCCACGCCGTGCATCGCGGTGACCAGCTCGGCGACGTCCTCGGGCCGGTCGACGTTGCCGGGCCGGTGCAGGGTGGCCACGACGTAGCGGTCCTCCAGGCCCAGCTGCTCGCGGGCGGCGACGGGGTCGAAGGCGTCCTTGTGGGCCAGCAGCGTGTCGATCATCGGGTTGCCGACGAAGTGGATCCGCTCGGCCGGCACGCCCTCGTTGCCCAGGTGGGCGACCGCGTCGACGCTGGTGCACAGCAGCAGGTCGGCCAGCCGGTCGGTGACCAGCCGGTTGACCTCCTCCGGCATCGTCATGTCGAAGGATCGCAGGCCCGCCTCGACGTGGGCCATCGGGATCCCCATCTTGGCGGTGACCAGCGCCGCCCCCGCGGTGGAGTTGACGTCGCCGTAGACCACGACCAGGTCCGGGCGCCGCTCGGAGAACAGCTCCTCCAGGCCGACCATGATCGCCGCGGTCTGCGCACCGTGCGGGCCGGAGCCCACGCCCAGGTTCACGTCCGGCTCGGGCAGCCCCAGCTGCCGGAAGAACACCTCGCTCATCCGCTCGTCGTAGTGCTGACCGGTGTGGACCAGCAGCTGCTCGACCGGGTGCTGGGCGAGTGCCCGGATGACCGGCGCCGCCTTGGGGAAGTTCGGGCGCGCTCCGGTCACGTGCAGGACGAGGGGGGCCATGGCAGCAAGGATGCCACGCTAGGCTCGGTGCGCGTGGAGACGCCCCGGCAGCGCGCCCGTGCCCTGCTGCGCAACGGGCCGGCCGCGGCGTCGGTGCTCTGGCGCCACCTCGGGCGCACCGGGGCCAAGGCCGGGTCGGTGGCCCTGCGGGTGGCACCGCCACGCGCCCGTGCGCTCGTGTCCGGTCCCGCGGTCCGCCGCCGGCGACCCGACCTGGCCGCCCTGGCCCTGGCCGCGGCGGGGGAGCGGGAGCAGGCGGCCCGCGTCCTGACCGCCGCGCTGCACGAGGACGCCCACCCGGGCCCGGTGCTCGTGCGCCGGGTCGCCGCCGCGGCACTCACCCTCGACCTGCCCGACCTGGCCGAGCACGCCGTGGACCTGCTCCCCGACGACGACGAGGACCGGCCCCGCCTGGCCGCGCTGCTCGCGGCCACCCGGGGGAACCTGCGCGAGGCCGTCCGGTGGGCCGCCCTGGTCCCCGGCCGCCGGGGCGTGGAGCTGCGCCGCCGCCTGACCGGCGAGACCGAGGTGCTGCGCCACACCCTCCTCGACGACGAGCTGACCCGCCCGCCCGCGCCGCGCCGTGCCGCCGGTGAGGTGCGGCGGGTGCTCCACGTGGTGAGCAACGCCCTGCCCGAGGTGCAGGCGGGCTACACGATCCGCACCCACGGGATCGTCACCGCGCAGCGCGGCGCCGGGCTGGAGCCCCACGTGGTGACCCGGCTGGGCTTCCCCGTCGACAGCGGCCACCTTGCCGCCCCGGCCCGGGTCGAGGTCGACGGCGTCCCCTACCATCGGCTGATCCCCACCGCCCCGCTCCCCGTCCCCTCCCGGGCGCTCCAGGAGCGCGCCGTCGACGAGCTCGGCCGGCTGGTCGAGCGGCTGCGCCCGGACCTGCTCCACGCCCACAGCAAGCACGAGAACGCCCAGGTCGCCCTCATCGTCGCCCGACGCCTCGGGTTGCCGGTCGTCTACGAGGTGCGCGGGTTGCTGGAGGAGACCTGGCGCAGTCGCGGGGGTCGGGCCGACAGCGACTTCTACCTCTGGTCCCGCGAGGCGGAGACCTTCTGTATGACGCTCGCCGACCAGGTCGTGGTCCTCGCCGAGACCATGCGCCGGGAGGTCGTGGAGCGGGGTGTGCCCGCGGAGATGGTGCACGTGGTGCCCAACGCGGTGCCGGACGCGTTCACCGGGCCGCTGCCCGACCGGGCGCCGGTCCGCGAGCGCCTCGGCCTGCGGCCGGGCGACACGGTGCTCGGCACCGTCACCACCCTCAACGACTACGAGGGCGTGGACACCCTGCTGGCCGCGCTGGAGCGGCTGGACGACCCGGGGGTGCGGCTTCTCGTCGTCGGCGACGGCCCCGCCCGGGCGGCGCTGCGGCAGCGGGCCGAGCCGCTGGGTGACCGGGTCGTCTTCACCGGCCGGGTGCCGCACGGCCGGGTGCGCGAGCTGCTCGCCGCGATGGACGCGTTCTGCGTGCCCCGGCGGGCCACCCCGGTCACCGTGCTGGTGCCGCCGCTCAAGCCGCTGGAGGCCATGGCGGCCGGGCTCCCCGTCCTGGTGAGCGACCTCCCGCCGCTGGTCGAGCTGGTCGTGCCCGGCCGTTTCGGCCTGGCCGCCCCCGCCGGGGACAGCGAGGCCTGGGCGGAGCGGATGGCTGCGGTCCGCGACGACCCGGAGGCGGTCCGCGCCCTCGGCCGGCAGGGCCGGGACTGGGTGGCGGCGCACGGCACCTGGTCGGTCGCCGCGGAGCGGTACCGCGAGGTCTACGGGCTCCTCCGGTGAGCGTTCCGCAGCGGCCGGACCCCTCGTGTGATAGGGCTCGTGCACGGGTTCTGCGATATGCTCCCCAGCGCTCGGGGCACGGACAGGCGGACTCCGTCGGGTCGCCGGGCCCGGCCGAGAGCGAGACCACCGTCGGTCCGCGCAGGCCGTCGCAGACATCCGGGCAGGATGCCCAGCAACCCAGCACAAGGAGAGTCGTTCGTGACCGTTGACGTGGTGATCATCGGACTGGGGTACGTGGGCCTGCCGTTGGCGCAGGAGGCGACCCGGGCCGGGATGAGCGTGCTGGGCTTCGACATCAACGCGGGGGTCGTCGAGGGTCTGAACCAGGGTCTTTCCCACGTGGACGACCTGACCGACGCCGACATCGCCGAGATGGTGGCCGGCGGGTTCCGGGCGACCAACGACGAGGCGGAGATCGGTGCGGCGAAGGTCGCGGTCATCTGCGTGCCGACGCCGCTGTCCGACGACGGGGGTCCGGACCTGCGGGCGATCGAGGCGGCCACCGACGCGGTGGCCCGGCACCTGCGGCCGGGGATGCTGGTGGTGCTGGAGTCGACGACCTACCCCGGGACCACGGACGAGGTGGTGCGGCCCAAGCTGGAGGCCGGGGGCCTGGTGGCCGGTGAGGACTTCAACCTGGCCTTCTCCCCGGAGCGGATCGACCCGGGCAACGAGAAGTTCGGGGCGAAGAACACCCCGAAGGTGGTCGGCGGGCACACCCCGGCGTGCACCGAGGCGGCGGCGGCGTTCTACGGCCGGTTCGTCGACACGGTGGTCCGGGCCAAGGGCACCCGGGAGGCCGAGACGGCCAAGCTGCTGGAGAACACCTACCGGCACATCAACATCGCGCTGGTCAACGAGATGGCCCGGTTCTGCCACGAGCTGGGCATCGACCTGTGGGACGTCATCGAGGCGGCCAAGTCCAAGCCGTTCGGGTTCCAGGCGTTCTACCCGGGCCCCGGGGTGGGTGGGCACTGCATCCCGATCGACCCGAACTACCTGTCCCACAACGTGCGGGTCCGGCTGGGCTACCCGTTCCGGTTCGTGGAGCTGGCCCAGGAGATCAACTCCCAGATGCCGGCCTACGTCACCCAGCGGGCCCAGGACCTGCTCAACCAGGACCGCAAGGCGCTCAACGGGTCCTCGGTGCTGCTGCTCGGGGTGACCTACAAGCCCAACATCGCCGACCAGCGGGAGTCCCCGGCGGTGCCGCTGGCCAAGCACCTGCTCGCCAAGGGCGCCCGGGTGCTGTTCCACGACCCGCACGTCGGGTCCTGGGGCGCGCTGGGTGAGTCGGTGACCCGGGTCGAGGACCCGGCGGCCGCGGCGGCCGAGGCCGACCTGACCATCCTGGTGCAGAACCACCGGGAGTACGACGTGCAGGCCCTCGCCGGTGCCGCCCGCCGCTTCTTCGACACCCGCGGCGTCGCGACCCCGGGGGAGCGGGTCCACCGGCTGTGACCCTGGGTGGGCCGGACCAGCAGGGATCGCTGCCCGGGCTGGATCTCGAGGAGGCTGCGGAGCTCGCCCGGCGCCACGGCCTCCAGCAGGTGGGCGTCCGGCCCCCGTTGGGGAGGTACGCCCGGGACGTCTGGGGCAAGCGCCACTTCCTCCTCAGCCTGTCCACGGCGAACTTCCTGGCCCGGCACCAGAACAACTACCTGGGCCAGCTGTGGGCGGTGCTCAACCCGCTCCTGCTCGCCGCGGCGTACTGGCTGATCTTCGGGGTGCTGCTCCGTACCGACCGCGGCACGGAGAACTACGTCGGCTTCCTGACCATCGGCCTGTTCACCTTCATGTTCATGTCCGCGGGGTTCAACTACGCCGCCAAGGCCCTGGTGGACCAGCTGTCCCTGGTGCGGGCGCTGCAGTTCCCGCGGGCGCTGCTGCCGATCTCCGTGGTGCTCACCGAGCTGCTGGCCTCGCTCCCCGCCTTCGTGATGCTCGTGGTCATCGCGCTCGTCACCGGCGAGCCGCCGCACTGGAAGTGGCTGCTGCTGCCGGTCGCCATCGGCATCGTGGCGATGACCACGACCGGTATCGGCCTGCTGGCGGCCCGGTTCGTCCACGGGGCCCGGGACCTGGCGAACCTCATCCCGCTGGCCACCCGGATGCTGCGCTACATCTCCGGGATCTTCTTCAGCGTCACCGCGTACGCGAGCGGGCTCATCGGCGACATCCTGCAGTTCCAGCCGGTGGCCGTGTCACTGACGATGGTCCGCGAGTGCCTGCTCGAGGAGGCGCCGCTGACCTGGTCCACGTGGGCGTGGAGCGCCGGCTGGGCGGTTGGGCTCCTGGCCATCGGCTTCGTGTTCTTCTGGCGGGCGGAGGCGAGCTATGGCCGAGGATGAGCGGGTCCCCGCGGTCATCGCCTCCCACGTCGACGTCGTCTACCGGGTCTTCGGCGGGGGCCGGGCGAAACCGGTCAGCAGCGACGACGACGATCCCGGGACGCTGCTGCGGCTGCTGACGGACCGCCGGCCCCAGGTGGGGGTCCGCGAGGTCCACGCGGTCAAGGACGTGTCGTTCGTGGCCTACCGGGGCGAGTCGATCGGGATCGTCGGTCGCAACGGGTCCGGCAAGTCGACCCTGCTGCGCGCGGTCGCCGGGCTCATCCCCCCGACGAACGGCGCGATCTGGGTCAACGGCCGCGCCGCGCTGCTGGGCGTCAACGCGGTGCTCATGCGCAAGCTCAGCGGCGCCCGCAACATCATGATCGGCGGGCAGGCCCTCGGCCTGACCAAGGCCGAGGTGCGGGCCCGGTACGACGACATCGTCGAGTTCGCCGACATCGGGGACTTCATCAACCTGCCGATGAGCTCCTACTCCTCGGGCATGGCCGCCCGGCTCCGGTTCGCCATCTCCACGGCGGCCGTTCCCGACATCCTCGTGGTCGACGAGGCGCTGTCGACCGGCGACGCGCAGTTCCGGGCGCGGGCCAACGAGCGGATCCAGCAGATCCGCGAGTCCGCCGGCACGGTGTTCATGGTCAGCCACAACAACGCGACCATCAAGCAGCAGTGCACGCGGGCGCTGTGGATGGACGACGGGCACCTCATCATGGACGGTCCCGCCGCCGAGGTGGTGGACGCCTACGCGGCGAAGTACGGCCCGAAGAAGAAGGCCGCCGCCCCCAAGCCGAAGCCCCGGCCCCAGCAGCAGAAGCAGCCGGCGGCGGAGGGGGACGGCGAGGCCCGATGACCCGCACGGTCCTCGTCGTCACGGTGGTCCACCACCCCGACGACGCCCGGATCCGGCACCGGCAGATCCAGGCGCTGCTGGAGGCCGGCTGGCGGGTGACGTATGCCGCCCCGTTCGCCGACTACGGGCTGACCCGGCCCGTGGGCGTGCCCGGGCTGGACCCGGTGGAGCTCCCGCGCGCCTCCGGCCGGCACCGTCTCCCGGCGCTGCGCGCGGCCCGCCGGCTGCTGCGCGAACGCGCCCCCCGGCACGACGTGGTACTGCTCCACGACCCCGAGCTGCTCCTGGCCCTCGGCGGGCTGTCCCTGGACCACGTGGTCTGGGACGTCCACGAGGACACCGCCGCGGCACTCGAGGTGCGGCCGTGGGTCCCCGACCCGCTGCGCCGCCCCGCCGCGTGGGCGGTCCGGGCCCTGGAGCGGCGCGCGGAGAAGCGCCTGCCGCTGCTGCTGGCCGACCACCACTACGCCGAGCGGTTCACCCGGTCGCACCCCGTCATCCCCAACACCACCCGGGTCCCGCCCGTCCCGGCCCCGGCCGCCACCCCCGGCCCGGACGGCCGGCAGCGCGTGGTCTACCTGGGCAGCCTCACCCTGGAGCGGGGGGCGGTGGAGATGGTCGAGCTGGCGCGCCGCCTCCGGGAGGAGACGGGCGACCGGGTGGCCGTGCACGTCGTGGGTCCCGCGCACGGGGCCGCCCGGGAGGTGATGACGACCGCCGCCCGGGACGGCGACCTCACCTGGCACGGGTTCGTCCCCAGCGACCGCGCGCTGCCGATGCTCGACGGTGCGCTCGCCGGGCTGTCGCTGCTGCACGACGAGGCGAACTTCCGCCCGTCGATGCCGACCAAGGTCATCGAGTACCTCGCCCACGGGGTGCCCGCGATCACCACCCCCCTGCCGGTGCCCAGGGAGCTCATCGAGCGCACCGGGGCCGGGTTCGTGGTGCCGTTCGGTGACGTGGAGGCTGCCCTGGAGGTGGTGCTCCGCCTCGACCGGGACCCCGCGCTGGCCCGCGCGGTGGGTCGGGCCGGTCACGCGGTGGCCCGGCAGGAGTTCGACTGGGACGTCGTCGCCCCGCGCTTCGTCGCCGCCCTCGAGGAGGTCGCGGCTCAGGGGCGGCCCAGCCCGAGGTAGGTCCAGCCGGCCGCCCGGTAGGCCTCCCGGTCCAGGCAGTTGCGCCCGTCGACGACGAGGCGGCGGCGCACCTTCTTGCCCATCTCGACGGGGTCGAGCCGACGGAACTCCTCCCACTCGGTGAGGTGCAGGACCGCGTCGGCGCCGGTCACCGCCTCGTCCACCGAGGCCGCGTAGTGCAGCGTCGGGAACACCCGGGCCGCGTTGGCCATCGCGCGCGGGTCGTAGACGCTGACGTCGGCGCCGGCCAGGTGCAGGGCCCCCGCGATGGACAGCGCCGGGGAGTCGCGCACGTCGTCGGAGTTGGGCTTGAACGCCGCCCCGAGCACCGCGATCCGGCGACCCTCGACACCGTCCAGCTCGTGCTTGACCAGGGCCACCACGCGGTCCCGTCGCCGCTGGTTGATGGCGTCCACCTCGGCGAGGAACGCCACCGAGGAGCCGGCCCCGAGCTCACCGGCACGGGCCGCGAAGGCCCGGATGTCCTTGGGCAGGCAGCCCCCGCCGAACCCGACCCCGGCGGCCAGGAACTTCGGCCCGATCCGGTCGTCGTAGCCGATGGCCTCGGCCAGCTGCGTGACGTCGGCGCCGACGATCTCGCAGATCTCCGCCATCGCGTTGATGAAGGAGATCTTCGTCGCCAGGAACGAGTTGGCCGCGACCTTGACCAGCTCGGCGGTGGCCAGGTCGGTCACCACGAGCGGGGTGCCGCGACCCAGCGCCTCGGCATACACCTCGCGCAGCACCTGCTCCGCCCTCGGGGACTCCACCCCGAAGACGAGCCGGTCCGGGTACAGGGTGTCCTTCACGGCGTGGCCCTCCCGGAGGAACTCGGGGTTCCAGGCCAGGTCGACCTGCACCGACTCCGGCTTGACCCGCTCGATGCGCCGGGCCAGCCGCTCGGCGGTGCCGACCGGGACGGTGGACTTGCCGACGACCACCGCGCCGTCCTTGAGGAACGGGATGAGCCCGTCGACGGCGGCCTCGACCTGGCTGAGGTCGGCGGCCATGCCCTCGGCGGACTGCGGGGTGCCCACGCAGACGAAGTGCACGTCGGCGTCGGCGGTCTCGGCGTAGTCGGTGGTGAACCGGAGCCGGTCCCCGGCGTGCTTGGCCAGCAGCGGCTCGAAGTCCGGCTCGTAGAACGGGGCGGTCCCGGCGTTGAGCGCCTCGATCCGCCGCGGGTCGACGTCGACCCCCACCACGTCGAACCCCAACTCGGCCATGCCGGCCGCGTGGACCGCCCCCAGGTATCCGGTCCCGATGACCGAGATCTGCATGTTCGGCTCTCCCGTCCTGCTCGGCTCCGCGCCGCACCCGCGCGGTGCGACCGACCGTACCGGCAGCGGCGACCTCGTGGCAGGGGGTGCCCGGGGGATGTGGCCGGTTCGACATCCGTGACCGGCGCCGTGGCAGGATCGGGGCATGCCGCAGCAGCAGATCGCCTCCGAGCTGGTCGCCAACGTCGCGCAGGTCCACGTCAGCGTGGGACAGCGCGTGGAGGCGGGTCAGGAGCTGGTCCTGCTCGAGTCGATGAAGATGGAGATCCCGATGCTGGCCGAGGCGCCGGGGACGGTCACCGCGGTGCACGTCGTGCCGGGCGACGTCGTCCAGGAGGGCGACGTCCTCGTCGTGCTGGAGTGACGGTGCCGACCATCCTGGTGACCGGTGGGGCGGGGTTCATCGGGGCGAACTTCGTCCGGTTCCTGGTGGCGGAGACGGACTGTTCGGTGGTGGTGCTGGACAAGTTGACGTATGCGGCGTGTCCGGAGGCGTTGGAGGGGTTGCCGGCGGGCCGGGTGGAGCTGGTGGTGGGGGATGTCGCGGATGCGGGGTTGGTGGATGACCTGGTGGGGGGGTTGACGGGGCCGGGGGATGCGGTGGTGCACTTCGCGGCGGAGTCGCACAACGACAACTCGTTGCGGGATCCTTCGCCGTTCGTGATGACGAACCTGGTGGGTACGTTCACGGTGCTGGAGGCGGTGCGACGGCACGGGGTGCGGTTGCACCACGTGTCGACCGACGAGGTGTACGGGGACCTGGCGTTGGATGACCCGGCCCGGTTCTCCGAGGACACCCCGTACGCGCCGTCGAGCCCGTACTCGGCGTCGAAGGCGGGGGCGGATCACCTGGTGCGGGCGTGGGTGCGGTCGTTCGGGGTGGCGGCGACGCTGTCGAACTGCTCGAACAACTACGGGCCGTGGCAGCACGTGGAGAAGTTCATCCCGCGGCAGATCACCAACCTGTTGGACGGGGGGCGGGTGAAGCTGTACGGGTCGGGGGCGAACGTGCGGGACTGGATCCACGTGGATGACCACTCCTCGGCGGTGTGGGCGATCCTGACCCGGGGGCAGGTGGGCCGGACCTACCTGGTGGGGGCGGACGGGGAGCGGTCCAACCTGCAGGTGGTGCGGTTGATCCTGGAGCTGATGGGCCGTGACCCCGACGACTTCGACCGGGTGGCCGACCGGCCGGGGCACGACCTGCGGTACGCGATCGACGCGTCCCGGTTGCGGTCCGAGCTGGGCTGGGCGCCGCGGTACACCTCCTTCGCCGAGGGGCTGGCGGCCACGATCGCCTGGTACGAGGCGCACGCGGACTGGTGGCGGCCGAAGAAGGCCGCGGTCGAGGCGGCCTACGCGGCCCGGGGCCAGTGAGCCGGCTGGTGAGCGATCAGGTGGCGGTGTCCGGCACGAGGGTGCCGGGGCTGCTGGTGGTGGACCTGGTGGTGCATGCCGATGCCCGGGGGTGGTTCAAGGAGAACTGGCAGCGGGCCACGATGGTCGCGGCCGGGCTGCCCGACTTCGGCCCGGTGCAGCACTCGGTGGCCTACAACGCCGCGGCGGGGGTGACCCGGGGGTTCCACGCCGAGCCGTGGGACAAGCTGGTCTCGGTGGCCCACGGGAAGGTGTTCGGGGCGTGGGTGGACCTGCGTGAGGGGCCGACGTTCGGGCGGGTGCACACCCAGGTGGTGGACGAGCACACCGCGGTGTTCGTGCCCCGCGGGGTCGCCAACGCCTACCAGACCCTGACCCCGGGCACGGTGTACTCCTACCTGGTCAACGACCACTGGTCCCCCCGGGCCTCCTACCCGATGGTGAACCTGGCCGACCCCGACATCGGGGTGGACTGGCCGATCCCGCTGGAGGAGGCGGTGGTCTCGGACAAGGACCGGGCCCATCCCGCCCTGGCGCAGGTGGACCCGGTCCCCGCGCCGCGGACCCTGGTGCTGGGCGCCACCGGCCAGCTCGGCAAGGCCCTGCTGGGCGTGCTGCCCGGGGCGGTGCCGGTCACCCGGGAGGAGCTGGACCTGGCCGACCCGGGCTCGGTGGCCCGGTTCGACTTCACCGGCGTCGACGTGGTCGTCAACGCCGCCGCGCACACCGGTGTCGATGCCGCCGAGACCCCCGAGGGCCGGCGGCAGGCGTGGGCGGTCAACGCCACCGGCGTCGCCGCGCTGGCCCGGGCCGGGCTGGCCCACCGGTTCACCCTGGTGCACTACTCCACCGACTACGTCTTCGACGGCACCGCCGAGGCCTACGACGAGGACGCCCCACCGGCCCCGCTGTCGGTGTACGGGGCGGCCAAGGCCGCCGGGGACCTGGCCGTGTCCGTCCTGCCGGCCCACTACCTGATCCGCACCTCCTGGGTGGTCGGCGACGGACCCAACTTCGTGGCCACCATGGCCGACCTGGCCGCCCGGGGCGCCTCCCCGAAGGTGGTCGCCGACCAGGTCGGCCGGCTCACCTACACCACCGACCTGGCCGCCGGCACCGCCCACCTGCTGGCCACCGGCGCCCCCTACGGCACCTACAACCTCACCGGCACCGGGGAGCCCGCTTCGTGGGCCGACATCGCCAAGGCCGTGTTCACCGTCCTCGGCGCCGACCCCGGCCAGGTCACCGAGACCACCACCGCCGCGTACACCGCCGGCTCCCCCGGCCCGGTCGCGCCCCGCCCGGCCCGGTCGGTGCTGGCCCTGGACAAGATCACCGGCACCGGGTTCACCCCCACCGACCACCGCACCGGCCTGACGGCATACCTGGCCCGGCGCGCCCGGCGCGACCAGGAAGGGCAGTAGATGAAGGGCATCATCCTGGCCGGCGGGACCGGCACCCGGCTGCACCCGATCACCCAGGCGGTGTCCAAACAGCTCGTCCCGGTCTACGACAAGCCGATGATCTACTACCCGCTGTCCACCCTGATGCTGGCCGGCATCCGCGACATCCTCATCATCACCACCCCCCACGACGCCGACCAGTTCACCCGCCTCCTGGGCGACGGGTCCCGGTTCGGCATCACCCTGCGCTACGCCACCCAACCCACCCCCGGCGGGCTGGCCCAGGCCTTCCTCATCGGCGCCGACCACGTCACCGGCCACCGGTGCGCCCTCATCCTGGGCGACAACATCTTCTACGGCCCCGGCCTGGGCACCCAGCTGCGCCGGTTCACCGACCTGACCGGCGCCGCCGTGTTCGGCTACCGCGTCGCCGACCCCACCGCCTACGGCGTCGTCGAGTTCGACGACACCGGCCGCGCCATCTCCCTGGAGGAGAAGCCCACCCACCCCAAGAGCCCCTACGCCGTCCCCGGGCTCTACTTCTACGACGACCACGTCGTCGACCACGCCCGCCAGCTCACCCCCTCACCCCGCGGCGAGCTCGAGATCACCGACCTCAACCGCCGCTACCTGCACGCCGGCCAGCTCCACGTCGAGATCCTCCCCCGCGGCACCGCCTGGCTCGACACCGGCACCTTCGACTCCCTCAACGACGCCTCCAACTTCGTCCGCACCCTCGAGGCCCGCCAAGGACACAAGATCGGCGCCCCCGAGGAAGTCGCCTGGCGCATGGGCTACCTCACCGACCAGGAGCTCCTCGACCGCGCCCGACCCCTCCGCAGGTCCGGCTACGGGGAGTACCTCATCAGCCTGGTGGAGGAGGCTCAGTCCCGGCCGTAGAGGTCGCGGGTGTAGACCTTGTCCTCGACGTCGGCCAGGTCGGGGGAGCGGCGGTTGGTGAGGATGATGTCGGCCTGCTGCTTGAAGTGGGTGAGGTCGTTGACGACCTGGCAGCCGTGGAAGGTGGGGGTGTGCAGGGTGGGTTCGTGGATGATGACGGGGATCCCGGCGGTGGTGATGCGGGTGATGATGCCCTGGATGGCGGAGTCGCGGAAGTTGTCCGAGCCGGCTTTCATGATGAGCCGGTGGACGCCGACGACCTTGGGGTTGCGGGCCAGGACGTCGGCGGCGATGAAGTCCTTGCGGGTGTCGTTGGCCTCCACGACGGCCTTGATGAGGTTCTGGGGGACCTCGCGGTAGTTGGCCAGCAGCTGGCGGGTGTCCTTGGGCAGGCAGTAGCCGCCGTAGCCGAAGGAGGGGTTGTTGTAGTGGGTGCCGATGCGGGGGTCCAGGCCGACGCCGTCGATGATCTGGGCGGTGTCCAGGCCGTGGGTGGCGGCGTAGGTGTCCAGCTCGTTGAAGTAGGCCACGCGCAGGGCCAGGTAGGTGTTGGCGAACAGCTTGATGGCCTCGGCCTCGGTGGGGCCGGTGAGCAGGACCGGGACGTCGTCGGTGGCGGCACCCTTGAGCAGCATCGCGGCGAACTGCTGCCCGGCCGGTGAGTCGTCGCCGACGACGATGCGGGAGGGGTGCAGGTTGTCGTGCAGGGCCCGGCCCTCGCGCAGGAACTCGGGGGAGAAGATGATCGTGGCCCCGGGGTGGGTCTGGCGCATCCGGACGGTGAACCCGACCGGGATGGTGGACTTGATGACCAGCACGGCGGTGGGGGTGTGGGCCAGGGCCTCGGCGATGACCTGCTCGACGCTGGAGGTGTCGAAGAAGTTCGTGGTCGGGTCGTAGTCGGTCGGGGTGGCGATGACCACGTAGTCGGCGCCGGTGTAGGCCTCGGTGGGGTCCAGGGTGGCGCGCAGGTCCAGGTCGGCGTGGGCCAGGTAGTCGGCCAGCTCGGGGTCCTCGATCGGGGAGGTCCGCGCGTTCAGCGCGGCGACCTTGGCCGGGTCGATGTCCAGGGCCACCACCTCGTGGTGCTGGGCCAGCACCACCGCGTTCGACAACCCCACGTACCCGGTGCCCACCACCGCGACCTTCATCCGCTCACTGCCTCTCTCGCTCCTGCGTGTACCGTTCGGCACCCGTCCGAGTATCGGGGACGCGGATGAGAGGTTGATGAGACACCTGCCGGGCACGCGCGATTAGGTCGGTGCGCCGTGCCGCCGGTATCCTCGACGGGTTCACCGCGGACCCTGGCCGTTCCGTGCTGCCTGTGGACCGTCCGGCGCTCCCGTCGGCGGAACCTGGCAGGGTGGCCAGGGAGGCGGTGGGACGTACGCAACCCTCCTGTCACGGAGAGACCGTGACCGCTGAGACCGAAGGAGGTGGGTTCACGCATGCGTCAGTACGAGCTGATGATCATCCTCGACCCCGAGACCGACGAGCGGAACCTCCAGCCGCAGCTGGAGAAGATGCTCGGTGTCGTCACGAAGGAGGGCGGCACCGTCGACTCGCTGGACATCTGGGGACGTCGTCGCCTCGCCTACGACATCAAGAAGCGGTCCGAGGGCATCTACGCCGTGGTCCAGATGACCGCGGAGCCGGCCACCGCCCAGGAGCTCGACCGCCAGCTCGGCCTCAACGAGTCGGTGCTGCGGACCAAGCTCATGCGCATCGGCGCCTGATCCGACCCGACACGCTGGAGGACCCTCATGGCTGGTGAAATCCCGATCACGATCGTCGGCAACCTGACCGCCGACCCCGAGCTCCGCTTCACCCCGTCCGGTGCGGCCGTGGCGAACTTCACCATCGCCTCCACGCCCCGGACCTTCGACCGCCAGGCCAACGACTGGAAGGACGGCGAGACCGTCTTCATGCGCTGCTCCATCTGGCGCGAGGCCGCGGAGAACGTCGCGGAGTCGCTGACCCGGGGCACCCGGGTCGTGGCCACCGGCCGGCTCGTCTCCCGCTCCTGGGAGACCCCGGAGGGCGAGAAGCGGTCGGTCATGGAGATGCAGGTCGACGAGATCGGCCCGTCCCTGCGGTACGCCACCGCCAAGGTCACCAAGGCCCAGCGCGGCGGCGGTGGCGGCTTCGGCGGGCAGCAGGGTGGTCCCCAGCAGGGTGGGCAGCAGTCCGCCCCGGCCGGTTACCCCTCCGGGGGCGGCCAGCAGGCCCCCCAGACCGACCCGTGGGCCACCGGAGGTGGCCAGGGCGGCGGCTGGGGCGGCGGACCGTCCTACGACGAGCCCCCGTTCTGATCCCCGGCCCGGCGGCACGTCATACCTGAAGAACACCATCCCGAGTCAGCAAGCTCGGGCTCTCACGAGAGGAGAGCACCACGATGGCCAAGCCCGTAGTGCGCAAGCCCAAGAAGAAGGCCAACCCGCTCAAGGCGGCGAAGGTCGAGAACATCGACTACAAGGACACCGCGCTGCTGCGCAAGTTCATCTCCGACCGGGGCAAGATCCGCGCCCGTCGGGTGACCGGTGTCACCGTGCAGGAGCAGCGTCGCATCGCCAACGCGGTGAAGAACGCCCGCGAGATGGCGCTGCTGCCCTACTCCAGCTCGGCGCGCTGAGCCGGCGGAGAGAGGAGACCCCAATGAAGCTGATCCTGACGCAGCCGGTCAGCGGGCTCGGTGGCCCCGGCGAGGTCGTGGAGGTCAAGGACGGGTACGCCCGCAACTACCTCCTGCCCCGCAAGCTCGCCACCCCGTGGACCAAGGGCGGCCAGAAGCAGGTCGACGCGATCAACGCCGCGCGCCAGAAGCGGGCGATGCGCACCGCCGAGGACGCCCAGGCGGCCAAGTCCGCGCTCGAGGGCAGCCCGGTGACCGTGACCGCGCGGGCCGGTGCGACCGGCCGCCTGTTCGGTGCGGTGACCGCCGCGGACATCGCCGAGGCGATCGCCGCCGCCGGCGGCCCGCAGGTCGACCGCCGGCGCATCGAGGTGCCGACGCCGATCCGCACCCTCGGTGAGCACACCGCCCACGTGCGGCTGCACGACGACGTCTCGGCCACCGTCACCGTCCAGGTGGTCAACGCCTGACGGAGGCGCCGACAGCACGTCCCGGCCGGCCCCGGTGGAGTCCGCTCCACCGGGGCCGGCCGTTTGTTCCCGGCCCTTCCTGCGGGGGCAGACCGGTCCCGGACCTGGCCGGTGCCCTAACATTGGCACCGGTTTCCACAGGTTTCCGCCCCCGCGGATCGTGGGTCGACGGCACCCCCAGGGCCCTCTACCCTCGGCTCCCGCCCCGACCCGAGGAGGACGGCATGATCGCGCTCGTCCTGGCGCACGCGCTGGCCGCCCTCGTCGCGCCCACGCTCATCCGCCAGCTCGGCGCGCGCGGGTTCGTCGTCCTCGCCGCGGTCCCGGCGTGGTCGGCCGGGTGGGCGGCGGTGCGCACGGCGACGGTCACCGGCGGGGACCTCCCGCTCGAGGTGCACCGCTGGGTGGACAAGCTGGGCCTGGAGCTGGCCTTCCGGATGGACACCCTGGCCTGGCTGATGACCCTCGTCGTCACCGGCATCGGTGCGCTGGTGCTGCTCTACTGCGCTCACTACTTCGACGGGGACGACCGGGAGGACGTCGGGCGCTTCGCCGGGTACCTCGTCGGCTTCGCCGGGGCGATGCTCGGGCTGGTCACCACCGACGACCTGCTGACGCTCTACATCTTCTGGGAGCTCACCACCGTCCTGTCCTACCTGCTCATCGGCTACCACATCACCAGCGAGTCCAGCCGGGGGGCGGCCAAGCAGGCGCTGGTCGTCACCACCGCCGGCGGGCTGGCGATGCTGGTCGGCATCGTCATGATCGGGCAGTCGCAGGGGACCTACCGGATCAGCGAGGTGCTCGCTTCGCCCGGCTCCGGGCCGGTCATCACCACCGGGGTCGTGCTGCTCCTCGTGGGTGCCATCACCAAGTCGGCGCTCATCCCGTTCCACTTCTGGCTCCCCGGCGCGATGGCCGCCCCCACCCCGGTGAGCGCGTACCTGCACGCCGCGGCGATGGTCAAGGCCGGGATCTACCTCGTCGGGCGGTTCGCCCCCGCCTACGCCGAGCTCGAGGTGTGGAAGGTCACCGTCGTCGTCCTCGGCGGTGGCACCATGCTCATCGGGGCCTGGCGGGCGATGCGCCAGTACGACCTCAAGCTGCTCCTGGCCTTCGGCACGGTGAGCCAGCTCGGTTTCCTCACCGTCCTCATGGGCCTGGGCACCACGGCGACCGCCCTCGCCGGCACCGCCCTGCTCCTGGCCCACGCGCTCTTCAAGTCCTCGCTGTTCCTCACCGTCGGTGCCATCGACCACGCCACGGGCACCCGGGACCTGCGGCGGCTGCACGGCCTGGCCCGCCGGATGCCCTGGCTGCTCGCGGGGGCGGTGGCCGCGGCGCTGTCCATGGCCGGCCTGCCGCCGATGATCGGCTTCGCCGGCAAGGAGGCGGCCTACGAGTCGCTGCTTCCCGGGGAGGCGTGGGCGTCCGTCGAGGGTGTCGCGGCGGTCGCGGTGATCCTCGGCTCGATCCTGACCTTCGCCTACAGCTCGCGGTTCCTCTACGGCGCGTTCGGCCCCGCGACAGCGACCGAGGACCCGATCGACCTGCGCCGGCTCCACCAGCCGGGCACCCTCCTGGTCGCGGTACCGGTCGTGCTCGGGCTCACCGGCCTGGTGCTCGGGCTGCTCTCGCCCCTCCTGGAGCCGGTGCTCGCGCCGTATGCCGACACGCTGCGCCCCAGCGGGGTGGAGGTGGAGCTGGGGCTCTGGCACGGCTTCAACGTCGCGCTCGGCATGTCGGTCCTCACCTGGGTCGTGGGTGCCCTGCTGTTCTGGGCGCGCCACCCCGTCGCCAGGTTCCAGGCCAGCATCCCGGAGGTGCCGTCGGCGGCCCACGTCTACCAGCTGACGATGCGCGGGGTGGACCGGCTCGCCCTGGAGACCACCGGCGCCTTCCAGCGCGGCTCGCTGCCGGCCCTGCTGTCGATCATCCTCGGCGTGCTCGTGGTGCTGCCGGGCATCCAGCTGCTCCGCGGTGTCACCTGGCCGGAGGAGCTGCGCTGGTACGACACCCCCGCACAGCCGGCCATCGCGCTGCTGGTCCTCTTCGCCGCGCTGGCGACCACCCGGGCCAGGCGCCGCCTCCGTGCGGTGTTCCTCGTCAGCGTCACCGGCTACGGCTGCGCGATGCTGTTCCTGCTGCACGGCGCCCCGGACCTCGCGCTGACCCAGGTCCTCGTCGAGACCGTGACCCTGGTCGTCTTCGTCCTCGTGCTGCGACGCCTGTCCGGGAAGTTCCCCGACGACCCCAGCGTGCTCAACCGCAGGCTCCGTGCCGTGCTGGGTGCGGCCGTCGGGCTGGTCGTCGCCGGCATCGCGCTCACCGCCTCCGCGGTCCGCAACCGGGGGCCCGCGGGTGAGGGCCTGGTGGAGCGTGCGGTCGACTACGGCGGCGGCAACAACATCGTCAACGTCATCCTCGTCGACGTCCGCGCGTGGGACACCATGGGCGAGCTGTCGGTCGTCCTGGTCGCCGCGACCGGCGTCGCGAGCCTCGTCTTCCTCCGCGAGGAGGCGCTGCTGCGGGTGCGCCGGCAGCTGCGCGCCTCCTGGCGGCGCCGGAGCCAGACCGTGCGGGCCGCGGCCACCCGCCGCTGGCTCAGCTCGGTCGAGGAGCTCGACCCGCGCCGGCGCTCGACGATCTTCGAGGTCGTCACCCGGCTGGTCTTCCACACGATCGTCCTGTGGTCGGCGTACCTGCTGTTCAGCGGGCACAACAACCCCGGCGGTGGTTTCGCGGCCGGGCTCGTGGCCGGGCTCGCGCTGACGCTGCGCTACCTCGCCGGCCGTGGTTACGAGCTGCGTGTCGCGGCACCGGTCATGCCCGGTCTGCTGCTGGGCAGCGGGCTGGCCATCGCGGTCTCCTCGGCGGTGCTGCCGATGTTCTTCGGCTACGAGGCGCTGCGCACCTTCATCGTCGACCTCTCCCTGCCGGTTTTCGGCGAGGTGCACCTGGTGACGTCCCTGCTGTTCGACGTGGGTGTCTACCTCGTCGTCATCGGGCTGATGCTCGACATCCTGCGCAGTCTCGGCTCGGAGCTGGACGACCAGATCGCCGAGGAGCAGGAGCAGGTCACATGATCCCCAACGTCACCCTGGTCCTCGTCGCCGCCGGCCTCATCGGCTGCGGGGTCTACCTGCTGCTGGCCCGGTCGGTCATCCGCGCCCTCATCGGCTTCATCCTCATGAGCAACGGCGTCAACGTGCTGTTCCTCATCGCCTCCGGCCCGGCCGGTCAGGTGCCGATCATCGGCGAGGGCGACGGCGGGCCGATCGCCGACCCGATTCCGCAGGCGCTGGTCCTCACCGCGATCGTCATCACCCTGGGCATGACCGCCTTCGTCCTGTCCCTTGCCCACCGCGCCTGGCAGAACCAGCGCAGCGACCTGCTGGCCGACGACCCGGAGTCCGCGCGCATCCACCGCAAGGCCGAGGCCAACGACATGTCCGACACCGACACCGCGGACGAGGCCGTGGAGAAGATCGGCGCGGGCCTGGGCGACGACGAGGGGGCAGAGCCCTCGTGAACAGCGTCAGCTGGCTCGTGCCGCTCCCGGTGCTGCTCCCGCTCGTGGGGGCGGGCATCACCCTGGCCGCGGCCCGCCGCACCCAGGTGCAGCGCTTCGTGAGCATGACCGTGCTCACCGCCGTCGTGGCGGTGTCCGGCTACCTGCTCTTCGCCGCCGACCGTGAGGGCCCGCAGGTGATGCACGTCGGCGGGTGGCTGCCGACGGAGGGGATCGTCCTCGTCGTCGACCGGCTCTCGGCCCTCATGGTCATCGTCTCGGCGATCGTGACGATGGGCGTCCTCCAGTACGCCATCGGCCAGGGCCGGTCCTCCTTCGACGAGGAGTCCGACGGCGAGGCCCCGTTGCCGGTGTTCCACCCGACGCTGCTGGTGCTCAACGCCGGGGTGTCGACGACGTTCATCTCCGGGGACCTGTTCCACATCTACGTCGGCTTCGAGATGCTGCTGGCCGCGAGCTTCGTCCTGCTCACCCTCGGGGGCACCGAGTCGCGGGTCCGGGCCGGCATCACCTACGTCTTCGTCAGCCTGCTGTCCTCGATGCTGTTCCTGTCCGCGATCGCGATGATCTACGCGGCCACGGGGACGGTGAACCTCGCGCTGCTGGCCTCGCGCCTGCAGGAGCTGCCGCACGCGACGTCGGTCGTGCTGCACCTGCTGCTCGTCCTCGGCTTCTGCGTCAAGGCCGCGGTGTTCCCGATGTCCGGGTGGCTCCCGGACTCCTACCCGACCGCGCCCGCGCCGGTCACGGCGGTGTTCGCCGGCCTGCTGACCAAGGTCGGTGTCTACGCGCTGATCCGGACCCAGACCCTGCTCTTCCCCGGCGGGAGCCTGGACACGCTGCTGCTCTGGGCGGCGCTGCTGACGATGGTCGTCGGGATCCTCGGCGCCATCGCGCAGGACGACATCAAACGGCTGCTGTCGTTCACGCTGGTCAGCCACATCGGCTACCTGATCTTCGGCATCGCGCTGGGCTCGGCCGCGGGCATCTCCTCGGCGATCTTCTACGTGATGCACCACATCACCATCCAGACCACGCTGTTCCTCGTCGTGGGCCTGGTGGAGCGGGTCGGCGGCACCACCGCCTCGAGCCGGCTCGGTGGGCTGGCCCGGGTCTCGCCGCTGCTGGCGGTGCTGTTCTTCGTCCCGGCCCTCAACCTGGCGGGGATCCCGCCGTTCTCCGGCTTCCTCGGCAAGGTGGGCCTCATGCAGGCCGGTGTGGACGACGGCAGCAGCCTGGCGATCCTGCTCGTCGTCGGCTCGGTCGTCACCAGCCTGCTGACCCTGTATGCCGTGGCGAAGGTCTGGGGGCGCGCCTTCTGGGGCAGCGGCGAGCTGCGCGGCTCCGGCCCGCTGCGGGGCGGCCACCACGTCGCCCTGGGCAGCGGCCTGGTGCTGCCGACCGCCGCGCTCGTCGGTGTCGGCCTGCTCCTCACCGTGGTCGCCGGGCCGCTGTTCGACATCACCTCGAGGGCCGCGCTCGACCTGCTCCTGCAGACGCCGTACATCCTGGCCGTCCTGGGCTCGGGAGGCACCCCGTGAACCGGCTCCGGCAGCGGGTGCAGTGGTTCCCGGTCCTGTGGCTCACCGTCGTGTGGGTGATGCTCTGGGGTGACCTCAGCCCCGGAACGGTCCTCGCGGGCGCGCTGCTGGCCGTGGTGATCCTGGGCGTCTTCCCGCTGCCACCGCTGGGCCTCGGGATCGTCGTGCGGCCGGTGGCGGCGGTGATCCTCATCACCCGGTTCCTGGCCGACATGCTCGTCGCCTCCGTGGAGGTGGCCTGGCTGACCGTCCGTCCCGGGCCCCCGGTCCGGGGGATCGTCGTCGACCTCCGCCTGCGCAGCCGCAACGAGCTGTTCCAGACGATCACCTCGGAGATGGTCGCCCTGGTCCCCGGGACGGTGGTTATCGACATGGTCAGCGACACCGGCGTCCTGACGCTGCACATCCTCAACGTCCGCACCCGTGCCGAGGCGGAGAAGGTCCGCCGCCGGGTGCTGGCCCAGGAGGCCCGGGTGCTGCGGGCCTTCGACCCCGACCCCGACGCGGTGCTCGATCCCCGCCGTAGGCGGCGGGCCGAGCTGGGAGGTGGCACGTGACCGAGATCGTCGGCTACTTCATCGGGGGCGTGCTCGCGGTGTCGGCGCTGCTCACCCTGCTGCGGGTCATCATGGGCCCGAGTGTCCTCGACCGGGTGGTCGCGACCGACACCCTGGTCTCGATCGTCGTCTGCTCGCTCGGCGCGCACATCGCAGTGAACCCCGGGTCCACGACGCTGCCGCTGCTCATCTCCCTGTCCCTCGTCGGGTTCATGGGCTCGGTCGCCGTGGCCCGGTTCGTGGCCCGGGACCGCGACTACCCGGTGGACTTCGACGCTGCCTCCCGCGGGGAGGGGTCATGACCTGGACCGCCGTCGCCGACGTCCTCGGGCTGGCGCTCGTCGTCGCCGGGGCGCTGCTGTGCCTGTCGGCTGCGATCGGGCTGCTGCGCTTCCCGGACCTGCTCACCCGGATGCACGCCGCGACCAAGCCGCAGGCCCTGGGTGTGCTGCTGGTGCTCATCGGGGTGGGACTGCGCACCCGCCTGGGCCTGGACGTCGGCATGCTCATCCTCATCGGGGCCTTCCAGCTGCTCACCATCCCGGTCGGGGCGCACATGGTCGGCCGGGCCGGGTTCCGGACCGGGCAGGTGGCGCCCACCGACATCCACCTGGGCCCGCCGTCGGAGCGGGAGCGGCCCTGAGGCTCAGCGGCTGGCGCCGACGACCATCCACGCCTCGGAGCGCGACCGGAGCCACAGGCCGAGGGAGCGCACCGTCATGAAGGCGGTGAACGCCAGCCACAGCCCGACCAGCCCCCGGGTGCCGTCGAGGTCGAGGACCAGGAGCACGCCGACCATCGGCAGGTAGGTCAGCAGGAAGAGCGTCTGAGCGACGGCCAGCCACCGTGCGTCGCCGGCGCCGATGAGCACGCCGTCGAGGACGAACGCCACGCCGGCCACCGGCTGGCCCAGGGCGACGACGAGGAGGGCCGCCGCGAGCGCGGTGTGGACCCGGGGGTCGCTGGAGAAGCCGAGCGGGATGACCCGGTGCCCGGCGACGACGAGCACCCCGAGGACCACCCCGAACCAGACGCCCCACCGCAGCATCGTGCTGGTGGCCTCCCGCGTGCCGGCCACGTCGCCCGCGCCGAGCGACTTGCCGGTGATCGCCTGCCCGGCGATCGCCAGCGCGTCCAGCGCGAACGCCAGCGCGCTCCACACGGTCATGGCCACCTGGTGGGCGGCGAGCTCCGCCTCACCGAGCCCCGCGGCATACCAGGTGGTGATCAGCAGGACGGCCCGCAGGGCGAGGGTCCGGACCAGCAGGGGGACGCCTCCCAGGGCGGCCCGGAGCACCCCGCCGGCGTGCGGGGCCATCGGGGCCTCGTGCCGGCGGGCGCCGCGCACGACCACGACGACGAGGCCGGCGGCCATGCCGGTCTGGGCGATGACGGTGCCCCACGCGGCGCCGGCGATGCCGAGGCCGACCGGGTGGACCAGGAGGAAGGACAGGACGGCGTTGGCGGTGAAGCCGATGACCGAGGCGACGAGCGGCGTCCGGGTGTCCTGGAGCCCGCGCAGCACGCCGGTGGCGGCGAGGACGACGAGCATGCCGGGCAGGCCGGCGGCGGAGATGCCCAGGTAGGTGACCGCCTGGCCGGTCGCCTCGCCGGACGCGCCGAACAGGTCCGCGAAGGGTGCGGCGAACGTCGCCAGGGCCACCGCGGCCAGGAGGCCGAGGAGGACGGCGAGCCACAGCCCGTCGATGCCCGAGGACAGCGCCGAGCGCAGGTCACCGGCGCCGAGCCGTCGGGCGACGGCCGCCGTGGTGCCGTAGGCGAGGAAGATGAACAGGTTCGCGGCGGTCAGCAGGACCGCGCTCGCGACACCCAGGCCGGCCAGCGGGGCCGTGCCCAGGTGCCCGACGATGGCCGAGTCCGCGAGCAGGAACAGCGGCTCGGCGATGAGGGCCAGGAAGGCGGGGACCGCGAGGCGAACGATCTCGCGCCGGTGCCCGGGAGTCCCGGACACCGGCGCGGTCTGACTGGGCTCGTCGGTCACCCAGCTGCCTCAGCTGGCCATGGCGGGCTCGCGCTGCTCGGCGACCTCACCCTGCACGGTCTGCGCGCTCGAGCCCTCGGTCAGGCTCTTCTGCTCGCCACCGTGCTGGACGGCGATCTTGCGAGTCCGAGCCTCCTCGACCACCGGGATCGTCAGGGTGAGCACCCCGTCACTGTAGTTGGCCTGGATGCGCTCCAGGTCCACCCCGTAGCCGAGGGTGAGCTGGCGCGCGAAGGTGCCGGTGGGCCGCTCGTGCGAGAGCCAGCGCACGTTGTCACCGACGTCGTCACGCCGCTCGGCACGGATCGTCAGGGTCCGGTCCTCGATGTCGACGTCGACGCTGCTGGGGTCGACACCAGGCAGGTCGATCTTGGCGACGAACTCGTCACCCGAGCGGTAGAGGTCCATGGGCATCGCGGTGGTGCCCATGGGCATCCGAAGCACGTCGGTGATGAGGCGATCCATCTCACGGAACGGGTCCCATGTGGTCATCTGGTGTGCCTCCTTCCGTCGTGACGTACTCCGAGGGAGAGTGCCTGCTTAGCACTCTCACCTCTACAGTGCTAAACGAGAGCGGCGTCGTCAACATTCCGGCGCCCGGTCCTCCGGGACCCCCTCGGGAGCCTCCTGCCGGCGCCGCCGGCGGCGTGTCGCCGGCCCCGGCGGAAGAGCTCGCCGACTTTCTTCGCTCCACAGCCGGGGGACAACGTCTGCGCTGGTCAGAGCCCTGGCTAGGGCGCACGTCGGAGAAAATCCACAGGCCTGTGCACAGGCTGTGCACCGTGGTCGTGGCGTGTCGCACACAGGCCACGCACAGCGTCGTCCACAGGCTCGCTTGGGGTGGCCCGGCGGGACGACTACGGTGGCGGGGCAGTGCTCCGCAACCGGTGGCCAGAGCCCTCCGGGACGCGTGCCCGGGTGGTGTCGGTGGCCGGTGCTTTGCTGTGACCAGTGAGGCTGGAGAGGAGGCGGTATGTCGCTCAGCGAGCTGGACCGTGGCTACACCGACTACCAGGACGGTCCGCCCGATGAGCGCCTTCCGCCGCAGGACCTCGCCGCCGAGCAGAGCGCCCTGGGCAGCATGCTGCTGTCCAAGGACGCCATCGCCGACTGCGCCGAGGTGGTCCGCCCGCAGGACTTCTACCGTCCCGCGCACGAGGCGATCCACGAGGCGATCATCGACCTCTACAGCCGGGGCGAGCCGGTCGACGCCATCACCGTCTCCGACGAGCTGAGCAAGCGCGGCGACCTCACCCGGGTGGGTGGCACGGCATACCTGCACCAGCTCATCGCCTCGGTGCCCACGGCGGCCAACGCCAGCTACTACGCCCAGATCGTCGCCGAGCGCGCGGTGCTGCGGCGGCTGGTCGAGGCCGGCACCCGGATCGTCCAGATGGGCTACGCCCAGGGGGCCGGTGACGTCGAGGACATCGTCAACCTCGCCCAGGCCGAGGTCTACGCCGTGGCCGAGAAGCGCGGTGGGGAGGACTACCACCCGCTCAGCGAGCTGCTCGAGCCGACCATGGACGAGATCGAGCACGCGGCGGGCAGCTCGGGGGAGATGGTCGGCGTCCCCACGGGCTTCACCGACCTGGACGAGCTGACCAACGGGCTGCACGCCGGGCAGATGATCATCGTCGCCGCCCGCCCGGCGGTCGGTAAGTCCACCTTCGCCCTCGACATCGCCCGGTCTGCCGCGATCAGGCACCGGATGCCGACCGTGGTCTTCTCCCTGGAGATGGGGCGCACCGAGATCACCATGCGCCTGCTGTCGGCGGAGTCCCAGATCCCGCTCCAGCACATGCGCAAGGGCACCCTGCGCGACGCGGACTGGACCCGGATCGCCGAGACCCAGGGCCGGATCCACGACGCCCCGCTGTTCATCGACGACAGCCCGAACATGTCGCTGATGGAGATCCGGGCCAAGTGCCGCCGGCTCAAGCAGCGCAACAACCTCAAGCTGGTCATCGTCGACTACCTGCAGCTGATGAGCTCCGGCAAGCGGGTCGAGTCGCGCCAGCAGGAGGTGGCGGAGTTCTCCCGGGCGCTGAAGCTGCTCGCCAAGGAGCTGGAGGTGCCGGTCATCGCGCTGTCCCAGCTGAACCGTGGCCCGGAGCAGCGCACCGACAAGAAGCCGCAGATGTCCGACCTGCGCGAGTCCGGGTCGATCGAGCAGGACGCCGACGTCGTCATCCTGCTGCACCGGGAGTCGCTCTACGAGCGCGAGTCACCCCGCGAGGGCGAGGCCGACGTCATCGTGGCCAAGCACCGCAACGGGCCCACCGCGACGATCACCGTGGCCTTCCAGGGCCACTACAGCCGGTTCACCAACATGGCCAACAACTTCTGAGCAGCGTGTGCTGTCGAGATGCAGCCGATCGTGCGCAGCGAGCGTCCGTATGTAACATTCCCGCCGCTTATCAGCAGGACCCGCTGGATGCGCGGTCGGGAGAGGCGTCGCCGGTCCCGCCTGATCGCAGCGTGACGCGCCCGGCGGCTACCGGACGACCAGGAGCTGGGTGAGACCCTCGACCTCCACCTCATAGGTGCCGGGTGCGTCGCGGCGCACCGTGAACCCCGTCATCGTCAGCCGGTCCGGCGCGAGCGTCACGGGGACCTGGTCCTCCAGCTCGCCGTCGACGCGGAGCCTGACGGTGTCGGTTCCGGCGGCGTCGCCGACGTTCTTGACCGTGAGTCGCACCGTGGCGGGTTGTCCGGGTCGCACCCGGTCCGGTCGGACCCGGAGATCGGCCGGGACGAAGACCGGCCGTGGTTCGCTGTCTCCCGGGTCCACGGCGAAGACGTCGGCGGAGCGGTTCTCGTCACCGGCCCCGAGCACGGTGGCCTCGCTGTGGAAGGTGACGGAGCTCCCGTCCGTGCTGACCGCCGCGCCCTGGGACGGCCGGTCACCCTGGGTCCCGTCGGGCGCGACCGAGATGCGCAGCGTGCTGTGGGCGTGACGGTCGTGGGCGAACACGTCCGCGCGGCCGTTGTTGTCGCCGGGAACCAGGTTGGAGGCCGTGCTGCTGAAGGCCACCCAGCGTCCGTCCCCGCTGATCGACACCACGGGTACGCCGTGCGAACCGGCGTTGCCCTCCTCGCCCTGGTCCGAGACGGAGACCCGCTCGGTGGTGCCCGCCTCGAGGTCTCGCACGAACACGTCGTTGACCCCGTTCGAGTCAGCCGCGGCGAACGTGGTCGCCCGGCTGTAGAACGCGACGAAGCGCCCGTCCGCGCTGATCGACCCGCCCTGGGAGGAGCCGTCGCCCTCGGCGCCCCCGTCCCCCACGGAAACGCGATCCGTCTCCCCGGTCACGCGGTCGTGGATGAACACGTCACCGGTGCCGTTGGTGTCGTCGCCGACGAGGTCCGGGGCAAGGCTCTCGAAGACCACCAGCCGCCCGTCGGCGCTGAGTGACGACACGAAGGAGCCGCCGGACGCCTGGGAGCCGTCGGTGGTCACCGACACCCGGTGGGTCTCGGCGGTCTCCCGGTCGTGGACGAAGACGTCGGACTGGCCGTTCGTGTCGCCCTCGACCAGGTTGGGCGCCGAGCTGTAGAAGGACACGAACCGGCCGTCCGCGCTGATCGCCGGGGCGAACGAGCCCGCGCCACCCTGCGCGCCGCCAGACCCCACCGAGACCCGCTCTGTGGTCCCGGTCCGGCGGTCGTGGACGAAGATGTCGCTGGCGCTGTTCGTGTCGCCCTCGACCAGGTTCGTGGCGGAGCTCGAGTAGGCGATGACGCTTCCGTCCGCGCTGATCGCGGGACGGACCGACGCCCCGTCACCCTCGACACCGTCGGGACCGACGGAGATCCGCTCCGTCACCCCCGTCCGGCGGTCGTGCACGAACACGTCAGCCCGGCCGTTGGTGTCGTTGTCGACGAGGTCGGAGGCGAAGCTGTAGAACGCCACGTACCGGCCGTCCGAGCTGGGCGAGGGCACGAGCGAGTCGCCGCCGGTCCCCGTGTCGGGCAGCGGCTCGGACACGCGGTCGACAGGCCACGGTCGGGGCAGGCTGAGATCGGGCCCCGTTGTCGTCCGGCCCGCCACCACACGGACCTCGGCGACCGAGGACCGGGGGATCCCCGGGGCGGAGGCGACCACCTGGTAGGTGCCGTCCGGGACGCCGTCGAGGAGGTACCTCCCGTCGACCGTCGTGGTCGCCTCCAGGTCCGCGTCCACACCGAGCACCCGGACCCAGGCGCCCGGAACGCGGGACCCGGTCGGCCCGTACGTCACGGTGCCGGAGACCCGGCCGGTGGGGAGGGGAGTCAGGCTGGGATGGACGGGCGTGAGCTCCCCGGCACCGACCTCGACGCCGGTGACGGTCGCGGTCTCGTAGCCGAAGGCGGAGACGGTGAGGTCGTGCGTCCCGGGTGGCGTCGGCATCCGGAAGCCCCCGTCCTCACCGACCTGCACGCCACGACCGGTGTCCGTACGGACGACGTGGGCGTGCGGGATCGGTTCGCGGGTCGCGGCGTCGGTCACCGTGCCGCTGACACCCCCGTCGAAGGCGACCTGCGACACCGCCCGGTGGGTGTCGAGGCGGCCCCACCCGTACCTGGGGTTGGGGCGCTCGGCCCCGTAACGGTCGTCGAAGAACGAGGTGTCGATGAGCGTCTGGAGCGCCTCGTCGACCCCGAGGTCCGGGCGTGCCTGGAGCATCAGCGCGACCGTGCCCGACACGTGTGGTGCAGCCATCGACGTCCCGTCGAGCTCACCGTAGCCCCCGCCCGGCAGCGCCGAGTAGACCCCGACGCCGGGTGCCGAGACATCGGGGACCACGTAGCTCGCCGGCCACTCCGCGGGCGGATCGGGCCAGTCGGAGGTGTAGACGACCTCACCGCAGGAGAAGTCTGCGACGTCGTCGTTCTCGTCGGTCGCGCCGACCGCGGTCGCCTCGTACACGTTCCCCGGCCCCTCGGAACCGCCGTCGCAGTTGTTGCCGATCGAAAAGGACGGGAAGACGCCGGCGAGGCGCATGTTCTGGGTGGGCTCGATCAGGGCCGAGAACCGTCCGGCGACCCCGAGGGACATGTTCACGACGTCCGCCGGCTCTCCCGCAGGATTGCCCTGCGCGTCGTACGGGGAGACGGCCCACTGCATGCCGGCGACGACCTGCGCGAACGTCCCGTTCCCGCCGGGAAGCACCAGTGCCGCCATGAGGTCCGCGCCGGGGGCGACCCCGATCTGGGTCCCAGAGGCCTCTCCGCCGACCAGCGTGCCGGCGTCATGGGTTCCGTGGTCGTCGGAGTCGTGCGGGGTCGACGCCACCGGCTCGCCGGTCCCGGAGAACTCGATCCACCCACCCGGGTAGGTGGGGTCCGACGGGTCGTCCGAGACGAGCCTGCCGTCGAGGTCGGGATGGTCGGCGTCCACCCCCGTGTCCAGCACGGCCACGCGGACGCCGTCACCGGTCAGCCTGTACTCGTCGTGCACCACGTCCACCCCGAGGTGGCTCAGGCCCCAGGTCACACCCTCGTGAGTGGCGTCGTCCGCGACGGATGGGGGCGCGGGTGCGACGGACACCTCGAAGTTCGGGATGATCTGCTCGACGGCCTCGAGCGCGGTCAGCGACCGCAGGGTCTCCGGGCTCACCCTGGCCAGGACCACGTTCTTCAGCCAGAAGCGGTTCACGACCCGGTCGCCGCCGCTCTCGACATGGTCGATCACCGGGGCCTGCGAGGCGCTGGCGGCGTCCTGCAGGGCCGCCGTGACAGCTTTGCGCAGGCGGTGACCTGGCGGGCTGCGCTCGCGAACCCGGAGCTGCCGGCGATCCTCGTCGCCTCGGACCTCGGCGCACCGGTGTACGAGCGGATGGGCTTCACCACCGTGCGCCGGATCACCGCCTGGGCCCGCACCCTGTCCGTATGACGCGGCGCGGGGTCCGCCCGGTGCCAGGATGGGCCGGGTGACCCTCCGCCCGGTGTCCGACCTGTCCGCCGCCCACTGGCTCTTCGCGACGCCGCAGCCCTGGTGGCGGCTGGCGACGTTCGGCCCGGCCGGCTTCCCGGCCTACGCACGCCTCCGCTACCTCCCCGACCCCGAGCGGCCCGGGCAGGCCGAGGGTGATGTGGAGGGCGACCCTGCGCTGCACGGGCACCCCCTCCAGGTCCTGAGCCGGCTGATCCGGGTCCTGGCGCACCACACGAGCACCCCGGACGACACCTACCACTGCCTCTGGGAGGGGATCGGTGACCTCCGCGGAGACGGGGTGCCCAGGGTGCAGCCGGCCTTCCCGCCCGAGGTACTGGACGGGCCGATGGTCCGGACCGAGCACCGCAGCTGGTACCTGTTCCGCGGCGGCCTGTCCGACCTCGGGGACTGGGGCGCCGCCGATGGTCTTCCCGGGCGTCGCCGGGACGACCTCTGGCCCGCTCTCGTCTGGCCGGCCGACCGTGCCTGGTGCGTCGCGGCGGACGTCGACCCGCACTGGGCGGGGATCGGCGGCTCGGAGGGGCTGGTCACCGAGCTGCTCCGCGCGGCCGACCTCGACGTGGTCAGGGCCGACCCGACCCAGCAGCAGCCGTTCTACGGGTGAGGACGGGCACGGGGCCCGATCCCCGTTTCCCGTGAAACGGGGCTCGCACCCGCCGTCCGGTGGGAGTGGGCATGCTGGTGCCGGCTCCTGGGGCACATGGTTTGATGACGATTGATGGACACCTTCGCTCGCGCACAGTCTCTTTCGAGGTACGGCAGGCTCGGGCTGGGAAGTGCCAACGCCGGCAACCTCTTCACCCCGATGTCCGACGAGGACGCGCACGCGCTGTTCAAGGCCGCGTGGGATGCGGGCGTCCGGCACTTCGACACCGCGCCGCACTACGGGCTCGGGCTCGCCGAGAAGAGGTTGGGCGAGTTCCTGCGGACCAAGCCCCGGCAGGAGTTCCACCTCTCGACCAAGGTCGGCCGCATCCTGGTCCCCAACGAGGAGTTCGCCGGTGAGCCCGACCCGTTCGGGCACTTCGCCGTTCCGGCCACCCTGCGCCGGGTCGCCGACTACTCCGAGCAGGGCGTCCGGCGGTCCCTCGAGGACTCCTTGGAGCGGATGGGTCTGGACCGGGTGGACACGGTGTACGTCCACGACCCGGAGCAGCACGGCGCCGAGAACACCCGGCCGTTCCTGGAGTCGGCCGTCCCCGCGGTGCGTGCGCTCCGGGACGAGGGTGTCGTCGACCGGGTCGGCGTGGGCACGGGTTCGGTGGAGGCGGCCCGGATGGCGGTGGCCATCGGGGGGATCGACGTCATCATGCTCGCTGGCCGCTACACGCTGCTCGAGCAGCCGGCCCACCCGGACCTGCTCGAGGAGTGCCGTGCCGCCGGGGTCGGGATCGTCAACACCGCCCAGTTCAACTCCGGCCTGCTCGCCACCCCGGAGCCCAGCAGGGCCTCGCACTACGAGTACGCCGACGTTCCGGAGGACAAGTTCCAGCGTGCGCGACGTCTGGCTGCCGTCTGCCGGGAGCACGGCACGGAGCTACCGACCGCCGCCCTGCAGTTCGGACTGCGGCACCCCCAGGTGGTGGCGGTCGTCGCCGGAGCGGCCGACGCCGACCAGGCCCGGGAGACCATCGCCCGGATCCATGAGCCCGTGCCGGAGTCGTTGTGGGCGGCCCTGCGGGAGGAGGGACTGATCCCGTGATCGTCGACAGCCACATGCACGTCTGGGACCGCTCGGTGAGCGCCTACGACTGGATCACCGAGGACCTGGCACCGCTCACCGAGGTGCACACGCCGGCTCGCAACGCCGCGGCCCTCGACGCGTGCGGGATCGACCAGGTGGTTCTGGTCCAGGCCGAGGACTCGGTCACCGACACCCGCTACATGCTGGACACGGCGCAGGGCCGGATCGAGGGCGGACTGCCGCCCGGGCACCCGACGCGGATCACCGGCGTCGTGGGGTGGGTGCCCCTGGACGACCCGCCGGCCGCCGCCGAGCAGCTGCAGCAGTATGCCGAGGAGCCGCTCATCAAAGGGGTGCGCCACCTCATCCACCGCGACCCGCGGGCGACGGAGTTCCTCCGGCTCGAGCCGGTGCACGCATCCCTCGACCTGCTCGCATCGGCAGGCCTGGTCCTCGACCTCCCGGACGCCTGGCCGTGGTTCGCCGCCGACATCGCCGCCACCGCCGCCCGGCACCCCGACCTGACCGTCGTCATCGACCACCTGGCCAAGCCACCCGCCGACCCTGACGCGTGGCAGGCGTGGGCCCGGGTGATGCGCGACGCGGCGGCCCGGCCGAACACCGTCGTCAAGGTGTCCGGTCTGCACCTGGACGGCCTGCCCTACACGGCCGAGGCCCTCCGCCCCTCCTTCGAGCTCGTGCTCGAGGCGTTCGGCCCCTCGAGGATGATGTACGGCGGGGACTGGCCGATGACCCGGCTCAACGACGACTACGTCCGGACCTTCGAGGTCCTGGCCGAGCTCATCGACGCCCTCAGCGCCGACGAGGCCGCCGAGATCTGGTCCGGCACCGCGGTGCGGACCTACCACCTGTAGCCGGCGGCAGACCTCGGCGGCCCGGGTGCGTCACTGCGGCAGGTTCACATCGCCGCAGAGGTGGACCTGCAGGCCCATCCCGTCGAACATCGCGGCCTTGGCGAGCAGCGCCCGGTCGGCCGTGGCAGCGTCCGCGCCGTAGGCGATCTGCACGTGGTTGGCCTTGTGCCGGGCCATGAACTGGTCACGCGTCACCCCGTGCAGGACGACGTGGGCGATCGGCCACTCCGGGTTGGTGGCGTTCTTGCGACGCCAGGTCTCCTCCTCGGGCAGCTCGATCACCGAGGCCCGGCCGATGTCGGCGTGCAGGGACCCCTCGGCGATGTAGACCCGGGACCAGACGATCTCGCCGGGCTTGGACACGCCGTTGATGGTCGCCCCGCCGGCCGGGAAGAACACATTGCCCTGCCGCCAGCCCTCGGCGTCGGCGTAGCCCCGGGGGAAGTGGGAGGGTGGCACCGAGCCGGAGATCTCGTAGACCCAGACGAACCGGCCGTCGTACTCCTCGCCCCAGCGCACGTCGTGCAACGTGGTGGCGGGGTCCAGCCCCATGGCGGTCCACACCCGGTTGGTCACCAGGGCGTCGACGGCCGCACCCTCGTCGACCTCGTTGAAGTGCGGCAGCGGACGACCGGCATACAGCTCCCTGGACCCGTCCCGGCTCAGCACCGGTGGCCGCTGCACGTTGTTGAGGAGCCCCTCGACGAGATCGGACGCCGGTGCGAGGTCCTTGAGTCCCTGCTGGTACTGGATGCCGACCGCGTCGAGGCCGAAGTCGTCGGCGATCCGGAGCGCGGCGATGTACATCTTGTACTGCCACAGGAGCTGCCGCTCGGTGAGCTCGGTCTCCTCGTCGGTCCCCAGACGGAAGGTCATGCCAGCGTCGGTCAGCCACCGCCCGATGGCAGCGGCCTCCGCGTCGTCGACGCGTTGCATCTCGGCCCACAGGGCGCTCTGGGACAGGCGCTCCTTGTAGATACCGGTCGGGTTGAGCAGCTCGTCGTCGATGATGGCGTTGTACATCCCCATGCAGCCCTCGTCGAAGACCCCGATGATCGCCTTCTCGGTGCGGAGCTGCTCCGCCAGGGCCTGACCGAGCGCCCGTTCCGGGGTGTCCGGGAGATCGGGCAGGTCGCGCACGTGCGACTCGTCGTGGGTGACACGCCCGGTCTCGAGCCACTCGCGGATGCCGTCCCGGAACCACTGGTCCGTGCCGTCGACGGTCCACAGGGTGGCGTACTCGCGGCCCATCTTGGTCAGGCCCGCGTTGAGCCCGAGCAGCCCGACGAGGCCGGGCCACTGCCCGGCGAAGTTGGCAACGGTCAGGATGGGACCGCGGTGGGTGCGCAGCCCGGCGAGCACGTGGTGGCTGTACTGCCAGATCGCGGTCGCGACGATGAGCGGTGCGTCCGGCGGGATGTCGCGGAACACCTCCAGGCCCATGCGTTGGCTGGTGATGAACCCGTGGCCCGTCTCCGGGTCCACGTCCAGGGCGCGCCGGAGGGTCCACCCGTGCTCGGCGAGCGCGTCCGCGATGATCGACTCCAGCTCCACCTGGACGGGCCACCCGGCCTTGTTCGCCGACTCGCGCAGGTCCCCGCTGGGGACGAGGTAGGCGGTGCGCGGCTCGGCCGCCGGGGCCCGGCGGAGTTCGGGCAGCTGGTAGGTCATGGGCGCTCCTTCGGTTGGAGTGAGTGCTGGACGTCGGACAGGGCGTGCACGACCTGGACGGTCGCCGGGTACAGGCGCCGGTAGAGGTCGTAGAACTCGTCGTAACGGGCACGGTGCGCGGGGTCCGGACGGGTGGTCCGAGCGGGAGGGTTCCAGGCGGTGATGTCGGCCTCGCCCACCACCGCGGCCGCGAGGTGGGCCATGCCGTAGCTGGCGCCGATCGTGGTCGTCGGGATGACCTGCTCCAGCCCCGTGACGTCGCTGACGATCTGGGGCCACAACGGGTGCTGCACACCGCCGCCGACCGCGACGACCCGTCGGACCGTGACGCCCTCCTCGTCGAGTGCCTCGAGGTTGTGCCGGACCCCGTATGCCGTGCCCTCCAGCGCCGCGCGGTAGAGGTCCCCCCGGGTGTGGGACAGGGTGAGGCCGGCGACCACCCCCCGGGCCCGCGGGTCGGAGACGGGGGTTCGCTCACCGTCGAAGTAGGGCAGCAGGAGCAGACCCCGGGCCCCGGGCCCGCTCGCCTCGGCCTCGGTGAGCAGGTCCTCGAAGCCTGCCCCTCCCGTGAGGTCCCGGACCCAGGTGGTCACCGAGCCCGAGGAGGCCATGCCCCCGGCGAGGTTGTAGGTGCCGGGGAGGGCGCCGACGGTGCCCCACATGACCTCGCTGGTCCGGGGTCGGTCCGTCGTCGCGATGAGGAACATCGTGGTGCCGTACATGAGCATGAGGTCGCCGGGCCGCTGAGCGCCGACGCTCACTGCCTCGGCCCAGGCGTCGATCGTCCCGGCGACCACCGGGACCCCCGCCGGGACGCCGCCCACAGGCTCGCGGGTCTCACCGACCAGCTCGCCCGGCCAGGCCAGCTCGGGCAGCTCGATCCCGGGGGCGACCCGCGCGGCCCACGGCCGGTACCACTCACCGGTGGCGAGATCGAGCATCGGGGTGCACTGGCTGGCCGAGTGCCGATCCATCCGGTACGCGCCGGTCAGGCGGTGGACCAACCACGAGGAGGGGACGAAGAACCGGCGCGCGGCGGCATACGCCTCGGGCTCGCTCTCCCGGACCCAGGCGATCTTCGGCCCCGCGGCCTGGCTGGACAGGACCGATCCGCAGCGCTCACGGATCGCCTCCCGGCCCAGCTCGGCCTCGAGGGTCCGGATCTGCTCGCCGGCACGGCTGTCGACGCCGTACAGGATCGCGGGACGGACCGGCGACCCGGAGTCGTCCGTGAGGACGACGCACGGCCCCATGCCGCTGACGCCCATCGCGGCGATCTCGAACGCACCGTCTCCGGTGAGCTCCTCGGTGAGGGAGGTGAGCTCGTCCCACCAGACCTCCGGGTCCATCTCCACGTGACCGGGGACGGGTCGCTGCACGGTGTGCGGGCGGCTGGCGGACCGGGCGACCGTGCCGTCCCCGAGGACGACGACACCCTTGGTGCTGGAGGTGCCGACGTCGATACCGAGAAATGCCTGCGTCACGGTGTCACCTCACCGTCCGGCGGGTCTGAGTCGGAGCCCGTGCATCCCCCCGTCGACCGCGAGCGCGGTTCCGGTCGTCGACCCCGAGGCGGGCGAGGCGAGGTAGGCGATGGCGCCGGCCACCTCCTCGGCCGACACGAGGCGGCCGTGCGGCTGACGTGCCTCCAACGCAGCGCGCTCGGCCTCGGGGTCCTCCGCCCTGGCCAGCAGGCGCCCGATCCACGGCGTGTCGACGGTGCCCGGGTTCACGCAGTTGACCCGGATCCCCTCGCGGACGTGGTCCGCGGCCATGGCCAGGGTCATCGACAGCACGGCCCCCTTGCTGGCGCTGTAGAGCACCCGTTGCGGCAACCCCGCCGTGGCCGCGATGGAGCAGACGTTGACGACCGAGGCCGCCCCGGAGCGCCGCAGATGGGGCAGCGCGGCACCGACCACCCGGGCGATGCCGACCACGTTGACGTCGAGCACCCGGTGCCACTCCGCGTCGTCGTTGTCGGTCACCGTTCCCTGGGCGCCGATGCCGGCGCAGTTGACGACGATGTCGATCCCGCCGAGCCGGCCGGCGACCTCGGCGACGGCCCCGTCCACCGCGGAGCGGTCCGTGACGTCGCACGTCAGGCTGAGGTCACCGGAGCCCGAAGGCGGGGCGAGATCCAGGACGGCGACGCTGGCGCCACCCGCCGCCAGGCGGTCCGCCGTGGCGGCCCCGATGCCGGAGGCACCCCCGGTGACCAGGGCCACCAGGCCGTCGAGGTCGCGACCACCGGTCACCGGGTCACCCCGCTCGGTGCCTGGGCGGGCGCGGCTGCGACACACACCTGCCGCTGCCGTCCCAGGCCGTCGATCTCGACCTCGACGACGTCGCCGGGCCGCAGGTACGGGTACCGGCCCGACAGGGCCACCCCTTCGGGGGTGCCGGTGAGGATCAGGTCACCCGGCTCGAGGGTGAGGTACTGGCTGAGGTGGTACACGAGGTAGGGCACCGGGAAGATGAGGTCCGCGGTGGTGGAGTCCTGGCGGGGTTCACCGTTCACCCAGCTGCGTAGCCGCAGGTGGCCCACGTCGACCTCGGCGGCCGGTACCAGCCACGGCCCCACAGGGGTGGAGCCGGGCATGCACTTGCCCTTGGACCACTGGCCTCCGGACTCCTCCAGCTGCCACGTCCGCTCCGAGAGGTCGTTCGTCACGACGTATCCGGCGATGTGGTCCCAGGCGGCGTCCGGAGACGACAGCTCACTGGCCTCGCTGCCGATGACGACGCCCAGCTCGACCTCCCAGTCGGTCCTGGTGCTGCGGGCCGGGATCCGGACCGGATCATCGGGCCCGGCCACCGTGTTGGGGGTCTTGAGGAAGAGCACCGGCACCTCCGGTGGGGCGGCGCCGGACTCCGCGGCGTGTGCGGCGTAGTTCATCCCGATGCAGAGCACCGCACCCGGCCGGGCGATGGGTGCCCCGGTGCGCAGGCCGTCGACGTCGACGGGCGGGAGGTCTCCCTGCTCGAGTGCCCGGCGAGCGAGATCGAGCCCGCCGGAGGCGAGAAAGGGACCGTCGACGCGTCGGGTCAGGCCGGAGAGGTCAAATGTCGTGGCGGCGCCGTCGGCGCTCTCGACCTGGACCACGGGTCGTTCTGCGCCCCGTTCACCCACCTGCAGGACTCGCACGGTTCACCTCTCTCGGAACAGCCACGCCGATCGCCACGGGCAGTATCCCCAATCAGACATCGGATGTCTATGTCGAAAGAGCCGGGATGGGCGCATCCTAGGGGGTCTCGGGGGGTCGGAGACATCCGCTCTCCCCCCGCGGCGACAGGACCCTGCCGGGCTGTCCCCCGAAATGTCGTGGTCGACGTCGAGCGGTCCGGGCACCCAGGACACGCTCCGCCACGGCAGGGTGGCTGGGCACGGTGGCTGGGTCGGACCTCCGCGAGAACGTCTGATGTTTAATAGCCCCTGTCCACGCCGTTCACCGGCGGTCCCGTCGAGGAGGCTTCCATGAGCACCATCCGGTCCCTGGCGACGTTCGACATCCGCTTCCCGACGTCGAGGGCACTGGACGGTTCCGACGCGATGAACCCCGACCCGGACTACTCGGCGGCCTACGTGGTGGTGGAGACCGATGCCGACGACGGGCTCACCGGCCACGGGTTCGTCTTCACCATCGGCCGGGGCAACGACGTGGTACGGGAGGCCATCGGGGCGCTGCGGCCGCACCTGGAGGGGCGTCGGGTCGAGACCCTCCTGGACGACATGGGGGCGACGTGGCGGGAGCTCGTCCACGACTCGCAGCTGCGCTGGCTGGGCCCGGAGAAGGGCGTCATGCACATGGCCACGGGCGCGGTCGTGAACGCCCTGTGGGACCTCAAGGCGAAACGAGCCGGACTGCCGCTGTGGCAGCTGCTGGCGCGGATGAGCCCGGAGGAGCTCGTCGACCTGGTCGACTTCCGCTACCTCAGTGACGCCCTCACCCGCGACGAGGCACTCCAGATCCTGCGCACGGCCGAGCCGGGCCGGGCGGACCGGGAGGCCGAGCTGTTGGCCACCGGCTACCCCGGCTACACCACGACCCCGGGGTGGCTGGGTTACGACGACGACAAGCTCGCGCGGCTGTGCCGTGAGGCCGTCGGTGAGGGTTGGTCCCTCGTCAAGCTCAAGGTCGGCCGGGATCTCGCGGACGACCGTCGCCGGCTGCGGATAGCCCGCGACGCACTGGGCCCGGAGGTGGCGATCGCCGTCGACGCGAACCAGAGGTGGGACGTCGCCGAGGCCATCGACTGGGTGCGGGCCCTCGGGGACCAGGACATCGCCTGGGTGGAGGAACCGACCAGCCCCGACGACATCCTGGGCCACGCCGCCATCGCCCGGGCGATCGCCCCGATCCCGGTGGCGACGGGCGAGCACGTCGCCAACCGGGTGGTCTTCAAGCAGCTCCTCCAGGCCCGCGCGCTCGAGGTGCTGCAGCTCGACGCCACGCGGGTGGCCGGGGTCAACGAGAACATCGCGATCCTGCTGCTGGCCGCCAAGTTCGGGGTCCGGGTCTGCCCGCACGCCGGGGGAGTGGGCCTGTGCGAGGCCGTCCAGCACCTGAGCATGTTCGACTTCGTCGCGGTGTCCGGGGTGCGGGAGGGACGGATGATCGAGTTCGTCGACCACCTGCACGAGCACTTCGTGACCCCCACGCTCGTCGAGCAGGGGCGCTACCGCGCGCCCCTGACGCCGGGGGCCGGCACCGAGATCCACGAGGCGAGCCGCGCGACCTACGCCTACCCGGGCGGACCCGCCTGGCGCTGACACGCCCGCGCCGCGTCCGCCACCCCCGGTGGGGAACGACGAACGGCCGGGACCCGCAGGTCCCGGCCGCTCGTACGCTCAGCGTCTCACTGGTAGAGCATGGCCTGGATGTCGGGGTCGTCGACGTTCGACTGGTCCACCCAGTAGGAGCCCGTGTCGACCACCGGCTCCAGCTCCTCACCCTCGATCGCCTTCACCGCGGACTCCACCGTGGCGCGGCCGATGCCCATCGGGTCCTGGGTGACGAGCCCGGCCATGATGCCGTTCTTGATCGCGTCGATCTGGGCCTGCCCGGAGTCGAAGCCGACCACCACGACCTTGCCCGGCTCCAGTCCCAGCTCGGTGATCGCGTTGACGATGCCGATCGCCGAACCCTCGTTCGTGCCGTAGAGGCCGGCCATGTCCGGGTGCGCCGCCAGCATGGCCTTGGCGATGTCCGCGGACTGGAGGTGGTCACCGTCGCCGTACTGGATGTCGACGATCTCGATGTCCGGGTGGTTCTCCTCCATGTAGTTGACGAACCCGTCGCGGCGCTCGACACCGGTGCTGTTGATCTGGCTGTGGGCGACGATGCCGATCTTGCCCTGGCCCCCGATGAGCTCGGCCATGTGCTCGGCGGCCAGCGCGCCCGCCTTCAGGGAGTCGGTCTTGGAGATGTTGAGGGCGTAGTCCGACTCGTCGCAGCCGGCGTCGAACTCGACGATCGGGATCCCTGCCTCCTCGGCCTGCTCGTAGAGGGGGACGCACGCCTCGGGGTCGAGGGCAGCGAAGCCGATGGCGTCGGGCTGCCGCTCGATGGCGCTCTGGAGCATCTGCAGCTGCGCGTCGATCTCGGTCTCCGACGCCGGTCCGTCGAAGGTCACCGTGACCCCGAGCTCCTCGGCCTTCTCCTCGGCCCCGGCCTGCACGGCCTGCCAGAACTGGTGCTGGAAGCCCTTGGAGACCAGGGCGATGTCGTACTCGCCGTCCTCCGCGCCGCCCTCGGTGCCGCCGGCAGGCTGGCCACCCTCGGCCTGCGCGCCGGGGTCCTCGACGAGCTCGCCGGAGTCCCCGCCACAGGCGGAGAGGGCCAGTGCGGTCGCTGCGGCGACCGCCAGGAAATTGAGCCTGTTGATCTTCATGTCTGCTCCCTTGCAGTCGGACGCCCCGCCTGGGGCCTGGGGGATGGGGTGGGTGTGGGTATGTCGTGTGTCGACACGGGGTGGTGGGTCCGGTGGTCGCTAGCTACGGCCACCTCCCTCGGCGCGCCGCTTGCGGAGGTTGTCGGCGAAGACCGCGATGAGGACGACGACCCCGACGACGACGGTCTGCCACTCGGACTGGACCGCCATGATCCGCAGACCGTTGATGAGGACGCTCATGATGAGCGCGCCGATGAGCGTGCCCTGGATCGTGCCGCGGCCCCCGAGGAGCGAGGTGCCGCCGATGATGACGGCGGCGATCGCCTGGAGCTCGTAGCCCATGCCGAGCTGGGGCTGGGCCGAGCTCAGGCGCGAGGCCATGACCACGCCGGCAAGCCCGGTGCACGCGCCGGCGAGCGCGTAGATGGCCAGCAACCACCGCCGCGTGTTGATGCCCGAGAGGCGGGTGGCTTCCTCGTTGCTGCCGATGGCGTACGTCATCCGGCCGAGCACCGTCTTGGTGAGGACCACGCCCAGGACCAGGGCGAGGGCGAAGAGGATGAGGACCGCGTTGGGGATCTGCGGGATCAGCTGCCCCAGGGCGATCTGCTGGAACCCCGGCACGCCCGAGAGGTAGATGGGGCGCACGCCGGAGAGCACCAGGGCCAGTCCCTCGGCGATCATCATCATCGCCAGGGTCGCGATGAAGGGCGGCAGGCCGAGGACGGTGACGTTGAACCCGTTGACCAGGCCCATGAACGCGCCGAAGGCGATCCCGCCGAGCACCCCGACGACCAGCGGCAGACCCATCTGGGTGAGCAGCAGACCGGTGATCACCGAGCAGAGCGTCATCCCGGTGCCGATCGACAGGTCGATGCCGCCGGTGATGATGACGAACGTGGTCCCCACCGCCAGGATGCCGATGACCGCGGTGGCCAGCAGGATCGACGTCAGGTTGCTGACGGTGAAGAAGTTCGGGCTGGCCAGGGAGAAGAAGGCGACCAGGGCGATGAGGGTGCCCAGGGCCAGCAGCTGCTGCAGGCCCTGGCCGATGCGGTTCCGCCAGGACGGTGCGTCCGGGGTGGTCGTGGCGTCGGGCGCCTCGGGGGTCGAGGCCGCCACCGATGCGGCCTGGGGGGTCTGGGAACCGGTCATGCGGCCATGTCCTTGTCGATGTTCTTGGTGGCCAGCGCCATCACCTTCTCCTGGTCGGCCTCGTCGTTGTCCAGGTAGCCGGTCACCCGGCCCTGGGACATGACGACGATGCGGTGGGACAGCCGGAGCACCTCCGGCAGCTCGGACGAGATGACCATGACCGCCTTCCCCTGGGCGGCGAGGTCGTTGAGGAGGCGGTAGATCTCCTCCTTGGCACCGACGTCGATCCCCCGTGTCGGCTCGTCGAAGATCAGGACGTCACAGTCGCGGGCCAGCCACTTGGCGATGACGATCTTCTGCTGGTTGCCACCGGAGAGGTTCTTGACGAGGGTGCGCGTGGAGGGGGTCTTGATCCGCAGGGAGTCGATGTACCCCTGGGTCACCGACCGCCCGCGGCCCTTGTGCAACCAGCCCAGGGGCCCACGGACCCGCCGCAGCGAGGACATGAGGACGTTGAACGCGACATCCTGCTCGAGCATCAGCCCGTGGCGCTTCCGGTCCTCGGGCAGGTAACCGATCCCCAGCCGGACCGCCTGCTCCGGCCCGGCGATACGCACCGGTTTCCCGTGGACGAGGATCTCCCCGGCCGTGACCGGGTCGGCACCGATGATCGCCCGCGCCGTCTCGGTCCGGCCGGCACCCATGAGGCCGGCGAACCCGAGGATCTCGCCCCTGTGCAGGTCGAACGAGACATCGCGGAGGAGGTTCTTCGTGCTCAGCCCGCGCACGGACAGGACCACGTCGTCGACGGAGCGCTGCACCTCCTGGCGCTCCCGGGCATGGACGGCCAGCTCCCGGCCGACCATCATCGCGATGATCTCCTGGTCGGTCACCTCGTCGATCCGGCGGGTGCCGACATACTGCCCGTCCCGCAGGACCGTGACCCGGTCGGCGATCCGGCGCAGCTCCTCCATCCGGTGGGAGATGTAGATGATGCCGACACCCCGCGCGCGCAGGGACTGGATGAGGCGGAAGAGCACCTCGGTCTCGGCCAGGCTGATGGCAGAGGTGGGCTCGTCCATCACCAGGATCTTGGTGGACTCGTAGGACAGGGCCTTCGCGATCTCGACCATCTGCTGCTGGGCCACGGTCAGGTCGCCCACGACCGCATCGGGACGGAGGGCGATTCCCAGGTCGTCCAGCAGCTCCTGGGTGCGTCGGCGCAGAGCCCGTTCCTGGAGGAACGGACCCACCCGCGGTTCGCGCCCGATGAAGATGTTCTGCGCCACTGTCAGGTGGGGCAGCAGGTTCATCTCCTGGTGGATGATGCTGATCCCCAGCATCTGGGCCTCCCGCGGTCCGGAGACCTCGACGTGGCGACCGTCGATGAGGATCGCGCCGCCGTCCTTGGTGTAGATGCCGGACAGGATCTTCATCAGCGTCGACTTGCCCGCGCCGTTCTCCCCCACCAGCGCGAGCACCTCGCCGCGGTCCAGGACGAGGTTGACCCCCTGGAGTGCCTGGACTCCCGGAAAGGCCTTCGAGACGTCCCGGATCTCGAGGAGAGTGCTCACGATCTCACCTTCTCCGCCCGTCCGTGGCGGGACGGGCTGGTCGCAGGATGCGGAGGAAACATCCTATGTCTCCGCGGCATGGTACGGACTCCGCGCCGTCATACAACACCCTTCTGGAGCAAGTAGCACGAGTACGGGATGGTCTCTCCCGTCTGGACGAAGGCCATGGCGCCCTTCGCCTGCTCATAGAAGTCAAACCTCTCGACCGAGGCGATGGTCACCTCCCGACCCTCGGCCTCGGCGGCCAGTCGGCTCAGGGCGGCAGTCGCCTCGGTCACCGTGTCCGGCTCACCGTCGATCTCCATCCGGCGCACCGGCGCCTCCACGAAGCTGTCGAGCGGGAAGACCTGGAGGACGGCTCGGGCGGCGGCGGCGGTGTCGGCGCCGCGGAGGTCGATGACCGGGGCCTCGTAGCGGTAGGCCGGGAAGTTGCGGTCCACCAGGCCCAGCACGTCGCCGTGCCCCATCTCGTCGAGGATCGCCAGCAGGGAGCCGGTCAGCAGCGGGTCGATGCCTTTGAGCATCAGGGCCTCCGTTCGTATCCGGTGTGGTCGGGGTTGGGTCGGGTGGTCCAGCCGCCGTTGCCGTCGGTGACGACGAGGGTTGCCATGCCGCCGGCCCGCCGGATCAGCTCGTAGTCCTGGCCGGCGTCGGCGGCGTAGCAGAACAGCGTGACGAAGGGGTCCTCACCCACGTTGACGCTGCGGTGCACCCAGTGGCCGGGTACGTGGACGGCCTCCCCGGCCGACAGGGGCACCGCCTCACTCCGACCGTCCAGCGTCTCCAGGAGGAGCACGCCGGTGCCGCTGAGGCAGTGGTAGAGCTCGGCGCGGTCGGCACGGGCGTGCAGGTGGCCGCGGGTCATGGCGAACTCCTCACCCACGCGGCCCGGGAGCAGGGTGCTGGTGCCGATGACGAGGGCGCCCGGTCCGTCGGCGTTGCGGTGCTCCTGCACGGTGTACACGATCGTGTCGGGGCCCCGCTGCGCGACGAGCCGGGCGAAGGCGTCCGCATCCCGGTAGGCGCCGGCCATGTCGGCGAGCCGCTTGGTGTAGCTCCCGGTGGCGCCGCCCAGGTTGCCGTCGACACCGACCACGAGCCGCCCGGGCTCGGGGGGTGAACTCGTCGTCATGCTGGTCGTCTCCTCGTCGGTCGAGCCATCGGGGCGTGGCACACCCTAGAACCAATCAGATGTCATGACAACCACTTGACAAGTTGTCATGACAGCAGCGACGCTGCCGGGAAAGATCCGACATCTGGGAGGTGGGTTAGGGCAGATGATCGTCGCTCACGACCTCGGTACGACGGGGGACAAGGCCTCCCTCCACGACGACACCGGCCGGACCCTGGCGACCTACACGGCCGAGTACCCCACCAGGTTCGGCGCCGAGGGCGTGGCGGAGCAGGATCCGGAGCAGTGGTGGACCGCCGTGGGCGACGCGACCCGCGCGCTCCTCCACCAGGCGGGCGTCGGGGCCGACGAGGTGGCCGTCGTGGGGCTGTCGGGGCAGATGATGGGTGCCGTCTTCCTGGACGAGAACCACCGCCCCCTCCGTCCGGCGATCATCTGGGCGGACCACCGCAGCCAGGAGCAGGCCGCCCGGCTGCTGACCGCGGTGGGCCAGGAGACGGCCTACCGGGAGCTGGGCCACCGGATCCACCCGACCTACACCCTGGCCAAGCTCATGTGGGTCCGGGACCACGAGCCAGAGGTGTGGCAGCGCACGCGGCACGTCTGCGTCGCGAAGGACTTCGTCGTGCACCGCATGACCGGAACCCTCGTCACCGACCCGTCGGACGCGTCCGGGACGAACGCCTACGACCAGGTGACCGGGCGCTGGTCGCAGCGGATGCTCGCGGCGGCCGGTGTCGAGGAGGACCTCCTCCCACCGATCACGCCATCGACCACCGTCGTCGGGGGACTGACTCCGGAGGCCGCGGCGGCCACCGGGCTCAGGTCCGACACCCCGGTCGTCCTGGGGGGCGGCGACGGACCCATGGCGGCGGTGGGTGCCGGGGTCATCTCACCGGACGACACGGCCTACGCCTGCCTGGGATCCTCCTCGTGGATCTCGTGCTCCACCGAGCAGCCGCTGCACGACCAGCAGATGCGGTCGATGACCTTCAACCACGTGGTGCCGGGCCACTACGTGCCGACGGCCACCATGCAGGCCGGTGGCGCCAGCCTGAGCTGGGTCATGGAGCTGTTCGGCGGCGGGCGAGACACCTACGAACGGCTCCTTGCCGAGGCCGCCGCGGTGCCTGCCGCCGACGAGGGCCTGTACTTCCTGCCCTATCTGCTCGGGGAGCGTTCGCCGAACTGGAACGCCAACGCGGCGGGTACGTTCGTCGGTCTGCAGCGGCATCACGGCCCCGCTCACCTGGTCCGTGCCGTGCTCGAGGGTGTGGCGTTCAACCTCCGCACCTGCATGGGCGCGTTCACCGACGGTGGCATCCGGATCGAGTGCATCGACGCGATCGGGGGCGGGGCGCAGAGCCCGGTGTGGATGCAGGTCCTCGCCGACATCTGGCAGGTGCCTGTCCGACAGCGCACCATCGTGGCGGACGCGAACAGCCTCGGTGCGGCCGTGACGGCGGCCGTCGGTGTCGGTCTCGTCGAGGACTTCGGTGTCGCCCGATCCCTGTCCTCGCTCGCCGCCGAGTACCTCCCGGACCAGACCCGGGCCGATCGGAGCGCCGAGCAGCACGCGGTCTTCCTGTCCGCCTACCAACGACTGGAGCCCTGGTTCGACACCCGGGTGGTGGGCCGGTGACCGCACCCCCGGTGCTTGTCACGAGCCGCTCGTTCTCCTCCGGGACCGTCGATCTCGTCGCACGCCTCGAGAGCGCGGGCCTGCGGGTGGTGCGGGGCCCTGCCGACCACGACCTCGCGGCGCTGCGTCCGCTCCTCTCCGACGTGGTCGCCTGGATCGCGGGCACCGGTCCGGTGACCGCCGAGCACCTCGCCCTCGCACCCCGTCTTCGGATCCTGGCCCGGTACGGCGTCGGCACCGATGCCGTGGACCTCGCCGCCGCCGACGCGGCCGGTGTGGTCGTGACCAACACCCCCGGCGCCAACACCGAGGCGGTCGCCGAGCACGCCCTGGCCCTGGCGTTTGCCGCGCTGCGCCGGGTACCGGAAGGCGACCGCAGGGTGCGCTCGGGCGCCTGGTCGGTGGTGCGCGGGCGCCAGCTGGCCGGCGCCACGGCCGGGGTCGTGGGCTACGGCCGGATCGGCCGACGTGTGGCAGCGAGGCTGCAGGCACTCGGGTGCACCGTCGTGGTCCACGACCCTTTCGTGACCGACGAGGAGGTGGCAGCCGCCGGCCACGAGAGGGACTCGCTCGAGCGGGTCGCCGCCACCTGTTCGGTGGTGTCACTCCACGCCCCTGGTGGCGACGTCCTCGTCGGTCGGTCGTGGGTCGCCGGCTGCCGCGAGGGCCAGGTGGTGGTCAACACCGCGCGTGCTGCACTGGTGGACGAACAGTCCGTCGCCGACGGACTGCGCTCGGGCCGACTCGGCGCCTTCGCGGCGGACACCCTGACGACCGAGACCGGTCCGGGACGTGGATCCCCCCTCCTGGCCCCGGACCTGGCCGACCGGGTGGTGCTGACCCCCCACGTGGGAGCCCAGACCGACGAGGCCGTGGACCTCATGGGCACCATGGCGGTGGAGGACGTCCTCGCGGTCCTGGGCGGGCGCGAGCCGAGCCACGCGGTGCCCGCCGTCGCGCGGGGAGGGGCGCGGTGACCGCCCGGATGGCCTTCATCGGCGTCACCACCGGCCAGTCCTCCATCATGCGGGTGTTCCCGGTCTGGGCCCGGCTGCTGGGACTGGACGCCGAGCTGACCGGGGTCGACCTGCCTCTCGATGCCGCACCCGATGTCTACCGACGTGCACTGGTCCGGCTGCGCGACGACCCCTCGTGTGCGGGGGCGCTGGTGACGACCCACAAGATCGCCGTGTTCGAGGCGGCACGCGACCTGTTCGACGAGCTCGACGACTTCGCGTCAACGTGCGGGGAGATCTCCTCGATCGCGTTCCGGGACGGGGACGGCGGTCGCCGCCACGTGCGAGGTGCGGCGAAGGACCCGGTCACCGCGGGGCTGTCCCTGGAGGAGGTCCTGGCGCCAGACCACTTCCGGTCAGGAGGTCAGGCGCTGTGCCTGGGTGCCGGAGGAGCGGGTACGGCGATCGCGTGGTACCTGTCCGGTCGCGCCGACCTGACCGGTCCGATGACGTTCGTCGACGTCGTCCCGGAGCGGCTCGACCACCTGCGGGCGGTCGTCCGTGGGCACGCGCCCGACGCCGAGGTCCGGACCCTCCTCGCGCAGGAGGTCGACCTGGCGGCACTGCTCGACCAGATGCCGCCGCGGAGCCTCGTGGTGAACGCCACGGGCCTGGGCAAGGACCGCCCCGGCAGTCCCCTCCCCGACGGCGCGGTCCTGCCTCCCCGGTCGGTCGTCTGGGAGCTCAACTACCGGGGCAGCCTGGAGTTCCTCGAGCAGGCCCGTGCCCAGGAGACGGAGCGGGACCTCACCGTGGTCGACGGCTGGCGCTACTTCATCCACGGGTGGACCCAGGTCATCGCCGACGTGTTCGGCCTCGACATGACACCCGGGACAGTCCGCCGGCTGTCGGAGGCGGCCCGGGAGGTGACGTCGTGAGCCGTCTCGTCCGCACCGTCACCGGTGACGTCCCACCCGGGGACCTGGGCGTGACGAACTACCACGAGCACCTGTTCCAGGCCACCCCGCTGCTGCCGGGTGAGGAGCTGGACGACGAGGCCGCCAGCCGTGCGGAGGCGGTGGCCCTCCGGGACGCGGGGACGACCACGATGGTCGAGGCGACGCCGATCGGCCTCGGACGCGACCCAGCCGCCGTCGCACGCATCTCCCGCGGGACCGGCTTGCGCGTCGTCCACACGACGGGCGTCCACCGGCACGAGCACTACGCGCCGGGCGACCCCCTGCTGGAGTGCGGTGACGACGAGCTCGAGGACCTCTTCCGCCGCGAGATCGACCGGGGAATCGGGGACACGGGCGTGCGTGCGGGCCTGGTCAAGGCCGGTGTCGGCCTGTGGTCGATCGGCCCCTTCGAGCGGCGCGCCCTGGCCGCGGCAGGTCGGCTCGGGGCGGACCCCGGGGTCCCGGTCATGGTGCACCTCGAGCACGGCTCGGCCGCCCACGAGGTCCTCGACCTCCTGGCCGCGGAGGGCTGTCCGGCCGAGCGAGTCGCCCTGGCGCACGTGGACCGCAACCCCGATCCGGGTCTGCACGCCGAGCTGGCCGCGCGGGGGGCCTACCTCGGCTACGACGGGGCGGGGCGCCACCAGCGCTGGCCCGACTCCGTCCTCGTGGAGTGCCTCGCGACGACGGTGGCGGCGGGCGGTGGGGAGCGGATCCTCCTCGGCGGTGACGTCGCGCGGCGCTCGCGCTACACGTCATACGGGGGCATGCCGGGGCTCGCCTACCTCCTCCGCCGGTTCGTCCCCCGGGTGCGAAGCGCCGTCGGTGACCGCGCCACCGACCTGCTGCTGCGCGACAACCCGGCTCGATGGCTGGCCTGGGACGTGGCCGCGTGACCGACGTCAGACACGAGGAGTCGACATGATCACCCCGACCGAGCTGGTGGAGCTGTCCCCGGTGATCCCGGTGGCCGTCGTGCCCGAGGCCGAGGCGGCGGTCCCGCTGGCCAGGGCTCTCGTCCGAGGCGGCGTGGGCGTCATCGAGGTGACTCTGCGCACCCCCACGGCTCTCGAGTCGCTGCGACGGATCGCTGGAGAGGTGCCCGAGATCGTCGTGGGCGCGGGAACGGTCACCACCCCCGACCAGGCAGCCGACGCGGCCCGGGCGGGGGCCCAGTTCCTGGTCACCCCGGGCTCACCACCCACCCTCCTCGACGGCGCACTCGCGACCGGCCTTCCCGTCCTTCCCGGGGCCAGCACCCTCACGGAGATCATGGCGCTGCTGGAACGGGGGCTGGACGTCGTCAAGTTCTTCCCCGCGGTTGCGGCAGGGGGCACGGCATTCCTGTCCGCGGTGAGGGGTCCGCTGCCCGGGGTCCGGTTCTGCCCGACGGGCGGGATCACGGCGACCACCGCTCGCGAGTTCCTGGCCCTGCCCAACGTGCCCTGCGTCGGTGGCTCCTGGCTGACTCCCGGTGACGCGGTCCGTGACGGCGACTGGGGACGCGTGACGGAGCTGGCTGCGGAATCGGCGCTCCTGCGTGGTTGAGCGGGGGATCATGGCATCCGTGAACCAGCAGCCTCCGGCGCCATCGGAGCGGACCATCGACAGGTCGTCATCGGTCCCGTACTACCAGCAGCTGCAGGACATCCTGCGGGAGCAGGTGCGCTCCGGCGTGCTCCGCCCGGGGGACCGGCTGGACGGCGAGCACGAGCTCAGCCGCCGGTACGGCGTCTCCAGGCCGGTGGTGCGGCAGGCGCTCGCCGGCCTCCATCGGGAGAACGTCCTGGACCGGATCAAGGGGCGGGGCACCTTCGTGGCGACCCCCCGCACCACCCAGAGCCTGGTGCGGGACGTCCACGGCCTGTGGGACGACGTCAACGCCCTGGGCCGCACCCTCAGAAGCGAGGTCAGGCAGCTGGTGGTGGTGCCCGCCGGGGCCGACGTGGGCCACCGGCTGCAGGTACCCGAGGACTCGCCCGTCACCCTGCTGGAGCGGCTGCGCTTCGTCGACGGCGAGCCGTGGGTGTACACCGTGAGCCACGTCCCGTTCGCCCTGGCCCCCGACCTGGTCCGGAAGGACTTCACCACGCAGTCGCTCTACCACGTGCTGCGGGAGGAGCACGGCCTGGAGATCGTGCGGAGCGACCGTGCGGTGGAGGCACAGCGCGCCGACCCCGCCCTGGCCAGGGACCTGCAGATCCCGGCCGGGGATCCGGTGCTCAAGCTCACCAGTGTGGCGTTCCGAGGTGACGGTGTCCCGGTCGAGACGTTCGTCGCCTATCACCGGGCGGACCGGTCCCGGTTCGAGGTGAGCCTCACCAGGGCGCCGGCGGACCTGCCGCCGGCGCCGATGGTGCGCATCGTCTAGCCGTCACCGGTCCGGTGCGCGCCGCGGTGAGGTCGCGGTCCTCCTAGGATGACGGCATGTCCCTGACCGACCAGGCGATCCTCAAGATCAAGGAGATGATCATCTCCGGGGAGCTGCGCCCTGGGGATCGCCTGCCGCCGGAGCAGGGGCTGAGTGAGAAGCTCGGTCTGTCCCGCAGCTCGCTGCGCGAGGCGATCAAGGCGCTCACGATGTTCCGGGTCCTCGATGTGCGACGGGGCGACGGGACCTACGTCACGAGCCTGAAGCCCTCGCTGCTCACCGAGGCGATGGCGTTCATCGTCGACCTGCACCAGGACAGCAGTGTGCTCGAGCTCATGGAGGTCCGTCGGGTCCTGGAGGCGGCGGCGGTGCGCCGCGCGGCGAGCCGCATCACCGAGGAGCAGATCGCGGAGCTGTGGGAGGCGATCCCCTCCAGCGAGGGGCTGGGCGTCGAGGAGCTGGTCCAGGCGGATCTCGCCTTCCACCGGCTGCTCGCGGTGGCCTCCGGGAACGAGTACGTCGTGGGCTTCCTGGACGGGCTCTCGGCCGGCACCGTCCGCGCCCGGGTGTGGCGGGCGCTCACGGAGAAGAACGCCGTCGATCGCACGATCAACGAGCACAAGGCGATCGTGCGAGCCCTGGAGCAACGGGACCCGGTCCTGGCCGAGGCAGCGATCGTGGTGCACATCGGAGGTGTCGAGCAGTGGCTCCGGCACGCCATCACCACCGAGGAGCTGGCCGACCGGAGGGCCGCGCAGGCCGAGACCGGGTCCGAGGGGCAGGCCGAGGTCGCGGCCGAGGTGTGATGACGGGGGTGGCTCAGCCCGCCGCCGCTGCCTCGAACTCCGCCACGGCACGCTGGGTCAGCTCGTCCTCCACCAGGGCCCGGGCGACGGACGCGCCCAGGGTGAAGTCCGGCACACCTGCCGCCGCGAGGGTGGCGACGTCGTCGAGGGAGCGCAGTGAGGCGGCCAGGATGCGGGTCGGCTCGGAGCCGATCGCCTGCTGCATGAGCGCCACCGCTCCGAGGCCGTCACGGCCGGCGTCGGTCATCCGGCCCACGTACGGCGCCACACCCTGGATGCCGAGGTCCCGTGCCGCCACCGCCTGAACGGGGTGGTACACCGCGGTGAGCAGGACCCGGACGCCGTCTGCCACGAGCTTGCGCGCCACCTGGAAACCCGCTGCGGTCGCGGGCACCTTGACCACGACGGGGCCGAGCTCCAGCAACCTGGCGGCCGAGGTCAGCATCGCGTCCGCCGTCGTTCCGAGGACCTGGGCGTAGAAGGTGTCGACACCCAGGTCGGTGAGCCACGTGTACAGCGCGGGAAGGTCGTCCTGGCCGAGCCCGGAGCGGGACAGGATCGTCGGGTTGGTGGTGACGCCGCCGAAGATCCCGGTCGGCCAGAGCTCCTCGATGAGCTCGCGGTCAGCGGAGTCGATGTAGAACGTCATGGGTTTCCTTCGTGGGTCAGCGGGTCGCCGCCGCCGCGAGGCGATCGAGAGTCCGGGTGGTGCGTGTCGTGAGGCGCCAGTGGTGCTCATCGCGCCGGCCCTCGCGGACCTGGCGGGCGAACGCCGCCGCCTGGGCGGCGTACTGGTCCCCGCTCGGGTGGAGCTCCCGGGTGCCGGCGTCGGTACGGAGCACCATCGTGCCGGTGCCCCCGGCCAGGTCGGCACGGAAGACGTCGGTCAGGTGCAGGGTGCCTCGGGTGCCGAGGAGGGTGGCGGTCCCGGTGAACGGTGTGTCGAAGCCGCAGTCGAAGGTGGCGAGGACCTCGCCGTAGCGCAGGACGCCGGCGAACCGGGTGTCCACGCCCCCGGGCTCGTCCCGGACCGCCGTCGCGACGACCTCGTCGGGCTCCGCGTCGGAGAGCAGGCCGAACAGGTCGACCGGGTAGCAGCCGACGTCGAGCAGACTCCCACCACCCAGCCGGGGGTCCAGTCGGATGTCGCCGCCGCTCCGCTCGAGGCGGAAGTGCAGGCGTGCCTGGACAGCGACGAGGTCCCCGAGGGCGCCCTCGGTGAGCAGGTCCCGTGCGGTGGCCAGCTGCGGGTGGTGCCGGTACATGAACGCCTCGGCGAGCACGACGCCCGACTCCCGGGCGGCCCGGTCCACGGCGTCCAGCTCGTCGGGGCCGAGGACGAGCGGCTTCTCACACAGCACGTGCTTGCCCGCCTGCGCCGCGCGGATGATCCACTCGGCGTGGTGGCTGTTGGGCAGCGCGATGTAGACGGACTCGACCTCGGGGTCGGCGAGCAGCTCCTCGTGCGAGGCGTAGGCGCGCGGGATGCCCAGCTCCGCGGCATACGAGCCCGCCTTGCCGCTGGCGCTGCTCACTGCGACCACACCCCCTGCTCCTGCCCGCCGGATCGCGGGGATGACCTGTTGCCGGGCGATCCTGGCGGCCCCGAGGATGCCCCACGTGGTTCGGCTCATGCAGCCCTCTCTGTTCTCCCGCCCGGCGACAGCCGGCAGACCTCGGATGTTTGCGTCAGTTTAGCGAGCAGGCGACCCCAGATCGCCGCCGGATCGACCTGAAGGTGCAGTTAAAGATCCGATAACCTGTGCGGCACCGGGCTCCCGTCGCCCGTCACCCGAGGAGAGGACAGCCGTGGGCAGAGTCATCGTGTTCGGTTCGCTGAGCCAGGACCTCCACCTGCCGATGGAGCGGCATCCGAGAACCGGTGAGACCGTGATGTCCGGGGACATCGAGTACCGGTTCGGGGGGAAGGGGGCGAACCAGGCCGTGGCCGCGGCCCGGGCGGACGTCACCTCCGTGTTCATCGGGAAGGTGGGGGACGACCCGCAGGGGCACACCTACCTCGACCGGCTGCGCAGGTTCGGTGTGGACACCTCGCGCATGGAGGTCGTCGCCGATGCCCCGACGGGAACGGCGATCATCTACAACGACCGGGAGGGCGAGAACATGATCGTCGTCGCCCCCGGTGCCAACCACCGGATGGGGATGGCCGACCTGGCGAGGCTCGACGACCTCGGCCCGGGCGACGTGCTGCTCATGCCCCTGGAGCTGCCGCTCGACGTCGTCGCGGCGGCCGCCCGGCGCGGCCACGAGCTGGGAGCGAGGGTCATCCTCAACCTTGCGCCGTTCGCCGAGCTGCCCGCCGACGTCCTCGCACTGTGCGACCCGGTCGTCGTCAACCAGCACGAGGCGGACCTGCTCTCGCAGGCGGGTCTCGAGGTGCCCGAGCTGCTCGTCACGCTGGGTGCCGACGGTGCGCGCTGGGGCGAACTCCAGGTACCGGCCCCCAGGGTCACGCCGGTGGACACCACCGGCGCGGGGGACGCCTTCTGCGGCACCCTGGCGGCCTGGTTGTGCCGGGACGCCGACCGCGAGACAGCCATGGCCCGGGCCGTGGAGGCCGCGTCGGCGGCGGTGCTGCACCCGGGCGCCCAGCCGCCGCTGGAGGACGAGGTCGGGTCCACGTCCGGAGGCGGGGTATGACGATCATCGGCTGCCACGGGCTCGTCTGGACCGGGACCTTCGACGCCGCCGGTATCCGCCACGCCGTCGCCGCGACCCGTCAGGCCGGCTTCGACCTCATCGAGTTCCCCCTCATGGACCCGGCCGCCTTCGACGTGCGGGCGGCGCGGGCGGCCATCGACGAGCACGGGCTGGAGGCCAGCGGCAGCCTCGGACTCGCCGACGCGACGGACATCAGCAGCGAGGACCCGGCCCGGGTGCGTGCCGGGGAGGAGCTGCTCGTCAGAGCGGTCGACGTCCTGGCCGAGCTCGGCTCGCGGCACCTGTGCGGAGTGGTCTACAGCGCGATGCAGAAGTACCAGCAACCGGCCACTCCCCGCGGGATCGAGAACAGCCGCGCGGTCATCGAACGGGTCGCGGGCCGGGCCGCGGAGGCCGGGATCACGGTGAGCGTCGAGGTGACGAACCGCTACGAGTCGAACGTGCTCAACACCGCCCGCCAGGCGCGCGACTTCGTTCGTGGCCTGTCACCGCAGGTCGGGGTGCACCTGGACACGTACCACATGAACATCGAGGAGACCGACATGGTCACCCCGGTCCTGGCTACCGCCGACCTGCTGCGGTACGTCCACGTGGGAGAGAGCCACCGCGGCTACCTCGGCACCGGGAGCGTCGACCTGCGCGGCTTCTTCACGGCCCTGCACCGGATCGGTTACGACGGTCCGATCGTCTTCGAGTCGTTCTCGTCCAGCGTGGTGTCGCCGACGCTCACCAGCGCCCTCGGAATCTGGAGAAATCTCTGGGAGGACGGCGCTGACCTGGGCGCACACGCCAATGCCTTCATCCGCGCGCAGCTCCAGGCCACCGCCTCGCTCCGGTACCACTGACTCCAGGCCCCGCATCGCGGCGTCATGACGCGGCGGCGGTCGTGGCGGATCCGTCCTCGACCTCGCCACATGGACGTGGCTCGACGACGGCACCCACTACCAGTGGGCCCGGATCGAGGTCGGGCCACTGTCCGGTCGGGGACGTCCGACGCCTGAACGGCGGTGCAGCATCCGACCAGCCCCTAGGGTGAGGTCGTGCTGGAGGACCTGACGCCCTACCTCGAGGAGCTGCTGGACCGGGTGCGGGACCGGGACGCCGGGGAGCCCCATGAGCTCCCGGTCCACGCGGAGGCCGACCTCGGCAAGCTCGCCGTCGCGGTGGTGGACCTCGAGGGCAACGTCGGGAGCGCGGGGGACGCCGGCCACCGGTTCCCGATCCAGTCGATGAGCAAGGCCGTCGTCTACGGGCTGGCCATCGACAGTGTCGGCATGGAGGAGGTGCTCCGGCACATCGACGTCGAGCCCTCCGGTGACGCCTTCAACCGGATCAGCCTCGACCCCGGGTCCAACCGGCCGGCGAACCCGATGATCAACGCCGGGGCCCTGACCGCGCACGGCCTGGTGGCGGGGTCCGACGCCTCCGAGCGGTTCGCCCGCATCCGGGAGGCCCTCTCGGCGATGGCCGGGCGGGAGCTGCGGATGGACGAGGAGTGCTACCGCCAGGAGATGGCCGACGCCCACCGCAACCTCGGCATCGCCCACCTCGTCGCGGCGCTGTCCGAGCTGCCCGACGACCCGCACGACGTCGTCGACGGCTACACGCGCCAGTGCGCGATCGAGGTGAGCACGACCGAGCTGGCGCGCATCGGGGTGACGCTGGCGAACGACGGTGTCGTGCCCGGCACGGGCGAGCGGGTGCTGAGCAGCCAGGCCAACCGCCACGTCCTGTCCGTCATGCTCACCTGCGGCATGTACGACTCCGCCGGGGACTGGGTGTCCTCGGTCGGCATCCCGGCCAAGAGCGGGATCTCCGGCGGCATCCTCGGCGCGGTCCCGGGGCGCTGCGGCATCGCCACCTACTCCCCGCGCCTGGACGACCACGGCAGCTCGGTCCGCGGCATCCTCGCCTTCGAGCACCTGTCGGTCGACCTCGGGCTGCACGTGCTCGGCCCGGGTGGCGGCGCCGTCGAGGTGCCTCCGCGCTAGCCGGCCCGCTCCAGCGCGCCGGGTCCGACCGCCCAGTGCCGCCGCAGCGCCTCGACCCCGCTCGGCGTGATCCGCAGTCCCCGGCGGTGCCGGGTGCGGACGACCCAGCCGCGCTCCAGGAACAGGTCGGCGAGGGCGGCACCGACCGAGCCGGCGACGTGGGGTCGCCGCTCCGTCCAGTCCGGGCACGGGCGCACCAGCTGGCGCCGCCGGTCGCGCAGCGCCGCCACGTCGATGCCGAGCGCCTCCAGGGCGGTCGTCCCCTCCTCGGTCACCACCGAGAGGTCCTCGTCCACCCATCCCCGGCCGACCAGTCCCTCGGCGAGCGCGACACCGAGCCGTCCGGCCAGGTGGTCGTAGCACAGCCGTGCCTCCGCCAGCCCCTGCGCGTCCCGGCTCTGCCGGTAGGACACCGGCCGGGTCTCGGGACAGAGCAGCCCGAGCTGCTCGAGCGCCCCGGCCACCCCCTCGCTCGCTATCGCGTAGAACCGGTGCCGGCCGTGCGGCATACAGCGCACCAGGCCGGCGTCGAGCAGCACTCGCAGGTGCTCGCTCGCGGTCGAGGCGCCGACCCCCGCCGCGGCGGCGAGCTCGCTGGCCGGGCGCTCCGAGCCGTCCATGAGGAGGTTGAGCATCGTCGCGCGGACCGGCGCGGCCAGCGCCTGCCCGACCACCGACAGATCGCGGTTCACCCTCCCAGACTAGGACCGCGACACTTCGGCCCGCACCGAAACGTTCCGGCCCTACGGTCGGCGTATGACGACGCACACGTATGCCGCACGGCTCACCTGGTCCGGGTCCACCGGCGGCGGGGTGCGGGCCTACGACCGGGCCCACCGGGTGACCGCCCCGCCGGCCAGGACCGCGCTGACCCTCAGCGCGGACCCGGCGTTCCGGGGCGACCCGGACCTGCTCAACCCGGAGCAGCTGCTGGTCGCCGCGGCCGCCTCGTGCCAGCTGCTGTCCTTCCTCGGCGCCGCCGCCCGGGCCGGGGTCGACGTCGTGGGCTACGAGGACCGGGCGGAGGGGTACATGGACCTGACGGACACCCCCGCCCGGATCTCCCGGATCCTGCTGACGCCGACCATCACGACCCCCGCCGACCCCGACGAGGTCACGCGGCTGGTGCAGGTGGCGCACGAGCACTGCTACATCGCCAACTCGCTCTCGTCGCACGTTCAGGTCCAGCCGAAGGTGGTGACGCCGTGAGCCCGGCCGACCTCGAGGTGCTGCTGGAGGACCGCCCGGGTGCGCTCGCGGACCTCGGTCAGGGCCTCGGCGCCGCGGGCGTGAGCCTGGAGGGCGGCGGCGTCTTCGTGCACGACGGCGTCGGGATCGCCCACTTCCTCGTGGGTGAGCCGGAGCGGGCCCGGCGCGCCCTCGAGGAGCACGGCGTCGGCCCGGTCCGGGTGAACCCCGTCGTGATGCTCCGCCTCGACCAGGAGGTCCCCGGCCAGCTCGGGGCCGTCACCCGGCGCCTCGCGCAGGAGGGGATCAACATCCGGGTCCAGTACAGCGACCACGCCGGCAGCCTCGTCCTGGTCGTCGACCCGTCACAGCACGAGCGGTGCGCCGCCGTGGCCGCCCGCTGGGAGACCGAGCGGACCCGGGTGCTCCGACGGCTGTGACAGGATCCTGGCCATGCCCACGCCGTTGGCCTTCCACTGGAGCGGGGGCAAGGACTCCGCGCACGCCCTCGGACGGCTGCTCCACGACGACCGGTATGACGTGCGCTGCCTGGTCACGACCGTCCACGCGAGCCGTCAGGAGTCGACGGTGCACGGCATCCCCGTGGCGCTGCTGCAGGCCCAGGCCGACGCCATCGGCCTGCCGCTGCGCGTGGTCGAGCTCGCCGGCCCCGGGCTCGACGGCTACGCCGAGGTGATGCAGCGTGCCTCCCGGGAGCTGCACGCCGAGGGCATCCGGGCGGTCGGCTTCGGTGACCAGGGGCACTCGGGGGTCCTGCAGTACAAGCTGGACCAGTTCGGGCCGCTCGGCCTGGAGGTCGTCGAGCCGCTGTGGGACCTGTCGCCCCGGGAGTGCTCGGAGGAGTTCCTGACCACAGGCATCGAGGCGGTCGTCGTCGTGGTGGACGCCTCGGTGCTGGGCCGGGAGTACCTCGGGCGACGTCTCGACCGGGAGCTCGTCGCGTCCCTGCCCCGGGGCTGCGACCCGGGCGGGGAGTTCGGCGAGTACCACACCTTCGTGACGGACGCGCCGTTCTTCGCCCGCCCGGTCCCGGTCGTGCCCGGCGAGGTCGAGCACCTCCACCGCACGATCGGCACGACCGGAGGATCCCAGGAGTTCAGCTACTGGCGGCTGCACCTCGCCGTGCCCTGACGGCGGCCGGGGTGGTGGCCGCGACCAGCACGGCCGGGGACCCGAAGGTGACCAGGCTGCCGGAGGTCCCGGGACCCGTGGTCGTGCCCGCGACGCCAGGGAGCGGTCGCTCGGTGGACCCCGGGCGAACCTGCCGACCGCGAGGTCTGCGACGATGCCGACACACACGGGCTTCGTGGTCGACCCCGAGGGGTTCACCCCCACCGTGCGCGAGTTCGCCGGCGGCGCGGGAACCTCGGCCTGACCGGCTGCGTCGCACCTGAGCCGCCCGGCGCCCGGCCGGTGCGGCGTGCTGGGAGGAGTCGTCATGTCCGTACGCCGACGGGTGCTGATCGGAACGGTCGCCGGGGTGGGGGTGCTCGGCGGGAGCATCGGCCTGTATGCCGCCCCGTCACCCGAGCACGCCGCCACCGAGGTCCAGGTGGAGGACACGGCGGGGATCCTCTACGAGCCCGACCTGCGCGAGGGGATCGCCGAGGTGCGGTTCTACGAGCCGACCACGGTCGCGGTGTTCACCCACCGCGGCGGGCCGGAGGCGCGCTGGGACGACTACGCGCTCAACGACGCGGTCCTGGCGCACGCGCGGGAGAACCGGCCGGACTGGCTGAGTGACAACCAGCAGAAGTGGGCCGACGACCTCTACATCTTCGCCGTCGACCCGGAGGGCCGGCTGGTCGGCACCTACTTCGGCGAGAACCGCAAGGTCGACGAGGACGCCCAGCTGGACATCCAGGAGGCGGCCAAGGACGAGCTGCGCCGCGGGCAGTGGACCGACGGGGCGGTCACGGGGGTGGAGGCGGCCGCGGCGCGGATGAACCGGCCGTTCAGCCGGTCGCCGTTCGGAATCGCGCTGCTGGGGGTCGGGTCGGCGACGGCCCTGGGCGTCTCCGGGGCGTACGTCGGTGTCGGGGTGTGGCGGACCCGGCGCAGCCGCGCGGCCCGGGCCGAGGGGGACCGCGCGATGGCCAACGTCGTCGGGGACTACGAGGTGACGGAGATCCACGCCCGGCTCATCCCGGAGGAGTCCCGCTACGGCGGGGCGATGCTGGAGCGGTACCGGGAGTACACCGAGAAGTTCCGGGAGCTCACCGAGCTGGGGAACCAGGCCCGCTCGGTGCCGGAGCGGGACTACGACCGGTCCGAGACCGTCAAGCTCATGGAGCGGTACCGCGACGCGGCCACGGCGCTGGACCAGCTCGACGACGTCATCGCCGACACTGCCGCCCTGCTCAACAAGGACCACAACTGGGAGGAGGCCTGGCAGCGGCAGGTGGCCGAGCTCCGCGACGACCTGGCCGGCACCGACGACCTGCTGTCGTCAGGCCTGCCGAAGGAGATGCGCGGGCTCCCCGAGGGCCAGCAGCTGCGCACGTTCGCCTCCCAGGCGGTCGTGGACCTGGACCGGATCCGGGGCGACCTGGAGACCGGTGCGGTCACGCCCGAGGACGCGCTCGACCGGCTGCGGGGGATCGGTGACCAGCTCAGCGGGCACATGGACGCGCTCGCCGGCGCGGTCGCCGTCGCCTCCAGCAAGAAGCAGAAGGAGCAGCAGCTGGTGCGGGAGGCGATGCGGCGGCGCCGTGCCCTGGGTCGCCGCCGGAGCACGACGATCATCAGCACCACCGACCCCGGCTGGACCTGGTACTCGATCGACTCCTTCCGCGCCGGCTACGAGGCGGGGCGCACGGAGGTCCAGCGGTCCCGGTCGTCCTCGTCGTCCAGCGGGTCGACCTCCGGCTTCAGCAGCAGCGGCGGCAGCTTCAGCGGGGCGGGCAGCTCCTCCCGCTTCTGAGGGCGCCGGAGCCTCAGATACCGAGGGCCCGGCGCACGTCCTCGTCGACCAGGGCCGACGCCGCGGCCCGGGCCGAGGCGGCGTCGCCGGCGGCCCGGGCGGCGTCCGCGACGGACCGGCACCGGTCCGTGCTGTGGTGGCTCACGGCATACCGGACCAGCGGCACGGCCGCCGCGGCCATGGACAGGCTGGTCACCCCGAGCCCGAGCAGCGCCAGCGCCATCACCGGGTCGGCGGCGGACTCCCCGCAGACCCCGACCGGCTTGCCGAGCTCGGCCCCGGCCTCGGCGGTGGTGGCGACGAGGTCGAGGACGGCCGGCTGCCAGATGTCCAGCAGGTCCGCGAGCTCGCCCCGGAGCCGGTCGGCCGCCATGGTGTACTGCGCCAGGTCGTTGGTCCCGAGCGAGACGAAGTCCACCTCGGCGAGGATCTCCCGGGCGCGGAGGGCGGCCGCGGGGATCTCGACCATGACCCCGACCTGCTCGATGCCGTGCGCCCTGGCGCGGGCGGCGAAGTCCGCCGCCTCGGCCGCGGTGGCGATCATGGGTGCCATGACCCACGGGCTGCGCCCGGTCGCCCGCCCGGCCTCGCCGAGCGCGGCCAGCTGCTCCTCGAGCAGCTCCGGGAGCCTGCGCACCAGACGGAAGCCGCGCACCCCGAGCGCCGGGTTCTCCTCGGCCGGGATGGTGGCGAACGCGAGGGGCTTGTCGGCGCCCGCGTCGAGGGTCCGGAAGACGACCTTGCGGTCACCCATCGCCTCCAGGACCCGGGTGTAGACCTCGATCTGCTCCTGGCGGGTCGGTGCGGTCTGCCGCTCCAGGTAGAGGACCTCGGTGCGGAACAGCCCCACCCCGTCGACCCCCGCCTCGGCCGCGCGCGCGGCGTCGTCGGCGGTGCCGATGTTGGCCAGCAGCTGGACCGCCACACCGTCGGAGGTCTGCGCCGGACCCCGCGTGGCGGAGAGCTCGGCGATGACCTCCGCCCTCCGGCGGACCGCCTCCTGCAGCTCCGGCGGGGGGTCCTTGGTGACCGTGCCCGCCGCGGCGTCGACTGCCACGAGGTCACCGTCCTTGAGGCTGCCCGCCCCCTCCACCTGCACCACGCAGGGGATGCCCAGCTGCGCGGCGATGATCGCGGTGTGCGAGGTGGGCCCGCCCAACCGGGTGACGATGGCGGCGGTGTTCTCCAGGTCGAGCGTCGCGGTGTCCGCCGGGGAGAGGTCCTCGGCCACGACGACGGACGGCTCGCTCACCGGCGGGATGCCCGGCTCGGCCTGGCCCAGGATGCGCGCCACCACGCGGTCCCGGACACTGCGCAGGTCGGTGACCCGTTCGGCGAGGTAGCCGCCCGCCGCCAGGAACATCTGGGCGAAGGAGTCGATGACGTTCTCCACCGCGTGCGCCGGTGGCGTGCCGTTGTCGATCTGCTCGTTGACCTGGCTGATCAGCGACGGGTCCTGCGCCATCTGGGCGGTGGCCCGCAGCACGTCGGCGAGGGTCTGGATGCCGGCCTCCTCGGCCGCCTGCGCCCGGGCCAGCATCCGCTGCGTGACGTCGGCGAACCCCCGGGCGACCCTGGCCTTGGCCTCCTCCGGGTCCGCGGGGCTCGGCTCGCCCCGGGGGATCCGCGGCGCCGGGTGGGCCAGGACGACCGGCCCGTATGCCGCGCTGCGGCCCACCCCGACGCCGCGCAGGACGGTGCTGCCCCCGGTGGTGGTGCGGGTGCTCATGTCACTGCGCCGGCTCGGCGTCGAGGTCGGTGGACAGCAGCTCGACGAGCTCGTCGAGCACGCGTTCGGCGTCCGGCCCCTCGGCGCTCAGGGTGACCTCGTCCCCGTACTTGGCGCCGAGGGCCATGACCTGCAGGATGCTCGCGGCGTCGACCGGCTGCCCGCCGGGCTTGGCCACCTTCACCGGGATCCCGCTCTTGGCCACCGCCTGGGTGAACAGCGCGGCGGGCCGGGCGTGCAGGCCCACGGACGAGGCGATGGTGACGGTGCGTTCGGGCATGACGTCCTCCTTGGTCAGGGCTGGATGGTGACCTTGATGGCCTCACCGCGGGCGACGATCTCGATGCCCTCGAGCACCTGGTCCAGGCCGAGGCGGTGGGTGATGAGGTCGCCGACCGGGACGCTGCCCTCGGCGATCATGGCCAGGGCCTGCTTGTTGTGCGCCGGGCTGGAGCCGTTGGCCCCGACGATGACCAGCTCGCGGTAGTGCACGAGGTTGGAGTCGAGGGTGATCGTCGGCTTGTCCTTCGGCAGGCCGCCGAAGAAGCTGATCCGGCCGCCCCGGGCGACCATCTCCACGGCCTGCTCCTGCGCCGCGCCGGAGGCCGCCGCGGTGATGACGACGTCCGGACCGCGCCCCTCGGTGAGCTCCTTGACCCGGGCCACCACGTCCTCGTCCTGGGCGGACACCGTGGCGTCCGGCTCGACCAGCTCGGCGGCCATGGCCAGGCGCTGCGGGCTGAGCTCGACGAGGATCACCCGACGGGCGCCCCGGGCACGGGCCAGCCGGACGTGCAGGCAGCCGATCGGGCCCGCGCCCATGACGACGACGTCGTCGCCCTCACCGACCCCGGCGAGCTCCTGCGCGTTGATCGCGCACGCGAACGGCTCGGCCACGGAGGCCTCGTCGAACCCGACGCCGTCGGGGATCCGGTTGAGCCCGTCGACCGCCAGCACCTCGCGCGGCACGATCATGTACTCGGCGAACCCGCCGTCGAAGTGGTAGCCCATCGACACCTGGTTCGGGCAGATGGTCAGCCGGCCCCGCCGGCACTCCTCGCAGGTGCCGTCCGGGATGGCGGCGATGACCTGGACCCGGTCGCCGGGGGCCCAGCCGCCGGTGACGTCGGACCCGACCTCGACGACCTCGCCGGCGATCTCGTGGCCCATCACCCGTGGCGGGACGATGTGGTGGTGGCCGAACCGGGAGATCTTCACGTCGGTCCCGCAGGTGGAGCAGGCCCGCACCCGGATCTTGACCTCGTCCGGGTCGGGGGTCGGCTCCGGCACGTCCTCCAGCCGGATGTCTCCAGGGGCGTAGAACCGTGCGACGCGCATCGTTCCTCGTTCCTCCCGGGGTGCAGGACCCGGGCTCGTGGTTGTGGTGGGGGTGCTCACGTGGCGCCCTCCTCTTCGGTGCCGAGGAGCCGGCTCAGCTCCTCGTAGCTGGTCACGGCGCGGAGCGCGGCGGCCTGGCCGGGGTCGAGCAGCAGCTGGGCGATCCGGGCCAGCAGGTCGACGTGACCCTCCCCGGCCGCGGCGATGCCGATCGCGACCTCGACCTTCTGGCCGCCCCAGTCCACCCCGTCCGGGAAGCGCAGGAAGCTCAGTGCGTCCCGGTGGACGAGGTCCTTGCCGGCGAGCGTGCCGTGCGGGATGGCCACCCCCTCGCCCAGGTAGGTGGGAACCGACCGCTCCCGCTCGAGCATGGTGTCGACGTAGCCGGGCTCGACCGCGCCGACCTGCACGAGGAGGTCGCCGGCCAGCCGGATCGCCTCGTCCCGCCCGGGGGCCGTCGCGCTGAGGTCGACGGCCCTCGGGTCGAGCAGGGCGGCCAGGTCAGACATCGATCGTCTCCTCGTTCTGGATCGCGTTGACCAGCCGGGTGATCGCCGGGTCGCCGATGAACAGCTGGAACGGCACGACCGGGGTGCCGGGGACCATGCCGCGGGCCCGGTCGGCCAGACCGGCGTGCGTGACGACGACGTCGGCGTCCTCCGGGATCCCCGAGACCGGGGAGTGCTCGACGGTCACCCCGCGGGCGGCCAGCTGCTTGCGCAGCGTCCCCGCGAGCATGACGCTCGATCCCATCCCGGCGTCGCAGGCGACGACGAGTTTCTTGACCGACGAACCGTCCAGGGTTGCCATGACTGCCTCCTAGGCCTGGGTGGGAACGGACTCTGACTCCGGGTCGACGCTGGGCTCGGCCTCCCTGCGGGCGCTGCGCCCGAAGCCGAGCATCGCCGAGGCGACCACGAAGGACACGACGGTGGCGAGCAGGATGCTGAGCAGCACCTTGAGGTGGTCGCCGGCGGGGGTCATCGCCATGTAGGCGAAGATGCTCCCGGGAGCGGGGGAGGCCACCAGACCGTTGCCCAGCACGACGTTGGTGAGCACACCGGTGGCGCCGCCGGCGATCGCGGCGAGGATCAGCCACGGCTTCATCAGCACGTACGGGAAGTAGATCTCGTGGATGCCGCCGAAGAAGTGGATGACCACGGACGCGGGGGTGCTGGCCCGGACCGCCAGCGGCCCGAAGAACATGAAGGCCAGCAGGATGCCGAGGCCGGGGCCCGGGTTGGTCTCGATCATGAACAGGATCGACTTGCCGTCGGCCGCCGACTCCGCCGCGCCGAGCGGGGTGAACACCCCGTGGTTGATGGCGTTGTTGAGGAACAGCACCTTGGCCGGCTCGACGAAGACGGAGGCCAGCGGGAGCAGGGTGTTGTCGACGAGGAACTCGACGACGGTGGCGGCCCACTCCATGAGCGAGCGGATGACCGGACCGACCGTGTAGTAGCCGGCCACCGCCAGGGCACCGCCGAGGATGCCGGCGCTGAAGTTGTCGATGAGCATCTCGAAGCCGGTCTTCACCTTGCCGGCGACGGCCTCGTCGACCTTCTTCATCAGCCAGGCGGTGAGGGGGGCGATGATCATCGCACCGAGGAACATCGGGGTGTCCCCGGCACCGACGATGACGCCGGTCGTGGCGATGGCCCCGACGACGCCACCGCGGACGCCGTGCACCATCCGCCCGCCGGTGTAGCCGATGAGCAGCGGGAGCAGGAAGCGGATCATCGGGCCGACGAGTCCCTCGTGGCCGTCGAACCCGCCGATCTCGGCGACCGGGGTCCAGCCGGTCTCGATGAACAGGGCCGTGATGAGGCCCCAGGCGATGAACGCCCCGATGTTGGGCATGACCATGCCCGCGAGGTGGCTGCCAAACCGCTGGACCGCCGCCTTGGGGCCGGATCCTGTCGCCTGGGGGGTGTATGCGGTCATCTCCGGTACTCCTTCGTGCCTGGGCAACGCACTCGCGCTCACGCCGAGGCGAGTGGGGTCTGGGGGTCGGGTGAGGTGAGCACGTCGGCGACGGCCAGGTCGATGTCGGCGGGGCCGGGCATCCGGCTGCCGGGCAGCCGGACCGCGGCGGCACCCCAGGCGAGGGCGGTGCGGAACGCCCGCTCCCGGGCCTGGTCGGGGTCGGCGGCGGGGTGGTCGGGCAGGGTCAGCGCGGCCAGGTAGCCGGCGAGGAACGCGTCTCCCGCCCCGACCGAGCTGACCGCGTCGGTCACCGTCGAGGTGCCGGCGAGGTCGGGACCCCCACCCCCGACGAGCAGGGCGCCGTCGGCGCCGAGGGAGACCACGACGTGGTCCACCCCGGCGGCGTGCACCTGGTGCGCGGCGTCGAGGACCTCGGCGACCGTGCCCAGCTCGCGGCCCACGACCTCGCCCAGCTCGTGCCGGTTCGGCTTGACCAGGTCGGGGCCGGCCTGCACCGCCAGGCGCAGCGCCTCCCCGGAGGTGTCGACGGCGACCCGGCGGCCCCGTTCCCGCAGCCAGGTGACCATCGCGGCGTACTGTTCCACCGGCACGCCCGGCGGCAGGCTGCCGCAGAGGACGACCCAGTCGCCGGCCGCGCTGTGCTCGACGACGTGGCCGAGGACGGTCCGCAGCTCGTCCGGCGCGAGCGGGGCGCCGGGCTCGTTGAACTTGGTGACGTTGCCGTCGGCCTCGGCCACGGCGACGTTGGAGCGGGTCGGGTGCTCGACCGGCACCCGGACCACGTCGACCCGCTCGGCCGCCAGCAGCCGGGCGAGCTGGTCGCCCTCCGGGCCGCCGAGGGGCACCACCGCGAGGGACCGGTGGCCGTTGGCCCGCAGGGCGCGGGTGACGTTGACCCCCTTGCCCCCGGGGTCGAGGCGGGACCGCAGGCCCCGGTGCACCGCGCCGATGCGGATCCGGTCCACGTCGATGGTCCGGTCCAGGCTGGGGTTGAGCGTGACGGTGAGGATCATGCGCGCACCACCCTCGGTCCGGCCGCCTCGACCTCCTCGGCGAACTCGGGCTCCAGGCCGGAGTCGGTGATGACGGTGTCGATCTGCTCCAGCGACGCGACGTGTGCGAAGTCGGCACGACCGAACTTGGTGTGGTCGGCGAGGACCACGGTGCGCTGGGAGGCGGCCACCAGGGCCCGCTTGACCGCGGCCTCGGCGAGGTCGGGGGTGGTCAGGCCCTCGTCGACGGTGATGCCGTTGGTGCCGAGGAAGGCGACGTCGGCGTGGATGTCCTGCAGCGCCCGCAGCGCCCACGGGCCGACCCCGGCGAGGGTGCGGCCGCGGACCATCCCGCCGAGGACGTGGAGGGTGATGTTCGGGCGCGTCGCCAGCAGGGACGCGACGGGCAGCGCGTGGGTGACGACGATGAGCTCGCGGTCGGGGGGCAGCGCCTCGGCGAGCCGGATCGTCGTGGTGCCCGCGTCGAGGATGATCGCCCCGCCGTCGGGGACCTCGTCCAGGGCGGCCTTGGCGATCCGCTCCTTCTCCCCGGCCATCCGGCCCTCGCGGTCGGACACGGCCGGCTCGATGCCGAGCCGCTCCACCGGGATCGCCCCGCCGTGCATCCGGCGCAACAGCCCCCGGCGCTCCAGGAGGGTGAGGTCGCGGCGCACGGTCTCGGGGGTGACGTCGAGCATCTCCGCCAGCTCCTTGACGCCCACCCGGCCGGACTCGCGGGCCCGCCGGAGGATCTCCTGCTGCCGTTCGGTGGCGTACATCGCACCCCCTGCCCGTTCGGATGTTGATATGGATTTGTTTAGTTGGGTTTGTGTGGGTTGTCAAGACCCAGGGTGGGCGCGCGGGTGTGCCGGGTCCGGGCCGGGCGTGGCCGCCGGGCCCCGCAAACGGGTCAGGAGGGGGGGAGAAGGAGCTGGTCAGCGCCAGCCGAGCTCGGGGGCGAGGAAGCGCAGCACGCTCTCGATGACGTGCGCGTTGTAGTCCACCCCCAGCAGGTTGGGCACGGTGAGCATCAGGGTGTCCGCGGCCGCGATCGCCTCGTCCTGCGCGAGGTCACGGACCAGGTCCTCCGGCTCACCGGCATACGTCTTGCCGAACCGGGCGAGCCCGCCCTCGAGCACCCCGACCTGGTCCTGGCTGCGGGTCTCCAGCCCGAAGTAGCGGCGGTCCTCGTCGGACACCAGCGGGAAGATGCTGCGGCTGACCGAGACCCGCGGCTCGCGCTCGTGGCCGGCGGCCTTCCACGCCTCGCGGAACCGGTGGATCTGCTCGGCCTGCAGCTGGTGGAACGGGACGCCGGTGTCCTCGGTGAGCAGCGTCGAGCTCATCAGGTTCATCCCCCGCTCGGCGGCCCACTCCGCGGTCGCCCGGCTGCCCGCACCCCACCAGATGCGGTCCCGCAGCCCGGGCGAGTGCGGCTCGATCCGCAGCAGCCCCGGCGGGTTGGGGAACATCGGGCGCGGGTTGGGCTCGGCGAAGCCCTCGCCCTCGAGCACCTCGAGCAGGATCTCGGTATGACGCCGCGCCATGTCCGCGTCGGTCATCCCCTCGGGCGGCTGGTAGCCGAAGTAGCGGTAGCCCTCGATCACCTGCTCGGGTGAGCCGCGGCTGATCCCGAGCTGGAGCCGGCCGCCGGCGATGAGGTCGGTCGCCCCGGCGGTCTCGGCCATGTAGAGCGGGTTCTCGTAGCGCATGTCGATGACGCCGGTGCCGATCTCGATGCGCTCGGTCCGGGCGGCGACGGCGGCGAGCAGCGGGAACGGGGAGGCCAGCTGCCGGGCGAAGTGGTGCACCCGGAAGAACGCGCCGTCGGCGCCCAGCTCCTCGGCGGCCACCGCGAGCTCGATGGACTGCAGGTGCGCGTCGGCCGCGGTCCGGACCTGCGAGCCCGGCCCCGGGTTCCAGTGCCCGAAGGAGAGGAAGCCGATGCGCTTCATACCGGTCAGCCTAGGGCGGCGCCGGGCCGGGGGGCGGTCGACGGGCGGGGACGCGCCGCTGCTGAGAGGATCACCCGGTGCCCCTCCTCCCCGGCCTGAGCGCCGCGCAGCAGCAGCGCCTCGACGCGGTGCTGCCCGGCCTCGATCTGGTGGCAGACCTGGCCTGGGGCCTCCTGGACACCGCGGTCGTCCACGTGCGCCACGGGGGACGGGATCTCGTGGTCAAGGCCGGCGGCCCCGACAACCACCACCTGGACCGGGAGATCACCGCGCACCGGTCGATGACCCGGCCGCTGGTGGCGGCCGGCCGGGCCGGGAGGCTGGTCCACGCCTCCCGCGAGCTCAACCTGCTCGTCGTCAGCTACGTCCCGGGGGAGCTGGTGCAGGGCCGGCCGGAGGAGCACGACCCGGACGCCCACCGCCAGGCCGGCGAGCTGCTGGCGATGCTCCACGACCAGGGCCGCCGGGTGGCCCGCACCTGGGAGCTGACCACCCGCGAGCGCGTCTCCACCTGGCTGGACCGGCCACACCGCATCGGGGTCGAGGTGGTCCGCCGGGTCCGGCACCTGCTCGACCGGTGGGACGTCGACCGGCCGCGGGTGGTGGTGCCCACCCACGGTGACTACCAGCCGCGCAACTGGGTGGTCGACGACGGACAGGTGGCCGTCATCGACTTCGGCCGCGCCGCCTGGCGCCCGGCGGAGACCGATCTGGCCCGGCTGGCGGCGCAGCAGTGGCGGTCCCGCCCGGACCTGGAGGAGGCCTTCCTCGACGGCTACGGCCGGGATCCGCGGGAGGAGGCGACCTGGGCCCTGGTCCAGCTGTCCGAGGCGGTCGGCACCGCCGCCTGGGCCTACCAGGTCGGGGACGAGCGGTTCGAGGAGCAGGGGCACCGGATGCTCGCCGAGGCCCTCGACCTGTTCCCGTCCGCGTGAGGGCGAGGAGGCCTGGACGGTGCTGCACCGCGGGCGCGTCGTCGCGGACGGCCTCGAGCTGCGCTGAGCGGATGGGGACTGCAGGGCGGGCGGCGTGCGCAGGAGCGGCGGCGGCAGGGTGCCAGGATGGCGCCATGGCCATCGACGACAAGGACCTGGAGCACCTGCGCCGCTGCGTCGCCCTGGCGCAGGAGGCGCTGGAGTCGGGGGACGAGCCGTTCGGCTCGGTGCTGGTCTCGGCCACCGGCGAGCGGCTGTTCGAGGACCACAACCGTGTGTCCGGCGGTGACCAGACGCGGCACCCGGAGTTCGAGATCGCGCGCTGGGCGGCCGCGCACCTCGGTCCGGAGGAGCGGGCCGCGGCCACCGTCTACACCTCCGGGGAGCACTGCCCGATGTGCTCCGCCGCGCACGCCTGGGTCGGGCTCGGCCGCATCGTGTACGCCGTGTCGTCGGCCCAGCTGACCCGCTGGCGGGAGGGGTGGGGACTGCCGCCCGGGCCGGTCGCCCCGCTGCCGGTGCAGACCGTGGCTCCGGGGACGCCGGTGGACGGTCCCGCCCCGGAGCTGGAGGAGGAGATGCGGCGGCTGCACGAGCGCGCGGCGCGCGGCTGAATCCTCGGCCCGACCACCTGGTGGTGGACCAGGCGGGCCCCTCACCCGCCTGGGTGTCCGGACCCGTCGGCCAACCACCACGACGAGGCGGACAGCAGGACGGTAAAGCACCTTGCCGGAAAGGACAAGGGTCCTTCCGACAGGTCAGCGGACGACGGGCAGCCCGGCGGCCTCCGCGGCGGGGAAGTCGTCGTTGATCCCGACCACGTCCAGGCCGGCCGCGGCCAGGAACGAGGCGGCGATCGAGGCCCGGTAGCCGGACAGGCAGTGCACCCACACCTGCCGGTCGCGCGGCACCTCCCCGACCCGGGCGGGCAGCTCGTGGAGCGGGATGTGCACGGAGTCCGCGACGTGGGCCTCGTCGTACTCGGAGGTGCGGCGCACGTCGAGCACGACCACCGGGCGATGGTGGCGGACCTGGGCCAGGTCGGCGAAGGTGGCCAGTGGGTAGGAGCCAAGCTCGCCCTCGGTCCAGTCCTCCGGCTTGCCGGCGGCCTGCGCCGCGGGCCGGTCGATGCCGATCCGCACCAGCTCCCGCTGGGCCTCCGCGACCTGGTCCGGGTCCTCGCCGAGCAGGGTCACCGGGGTGTCCCAGGGGATGAGCCAGCCGAGGTAGGTGACCATGTTGCCGTCGAGCCCGAAGTTGTAGGTACCGGGTACGTGGCCGGCGGCGAACGCGGTGCGGTGCCGCAGGTCGACCAGCCACTCCCCGGCCTCCAGACGGCGGCGCAGCTCGTCCTTGTCCGCCTCCTCCGGCGGGGTGAGGTCCGGGCCGGTGGGGCCGGCGAGGTTCCGTGGGCCCATGTGGGCGTAGTAGGCGGGGTAGACGTCGAGGCCGTCGAGGATCTCCCGGACGTAGCTCTCCTCGTCCTGGGTGAGCACCGGGTTGAGTCCGCGCTCGCGGCCGATCGTGGAGTAGGTCGCATCGGACTGGGTGGCCGAGCAGAACGACCCGAAGCCGTGGGTCGGCCACACCTCGGCCTCGTCGGGGAGCAGCTCGGCGAGCCGGCGGGCCGAGGCGTGCTGGTGGCGGGCCAGGGTGTCGGCGTGCTCCTCGCCCAGCAGGTCGGGGCGGCCGGTCGAGCCGTAGAGCAGCGAGCCGCCGGTGAACACCGCGACCACCGCGCCCGGGTCGTCCTCGGCGTCGGTGAGGGCGTAGGACAGGTGGGTGAAGGTGTGCCCCGGCGTGGCGATCGCGTGCACCCGCATCCGCGCCCCGACCTGGACGACGTCCCCGTCGCGGATCGGCGCCCGGTCGAAGGAGACGTCGTCCTCGGCGTTGACGTGGTAGGCGGCGCCGGAGCGCTCCGAGAGGGCCAGGCCGCCGGTGACGTAGTCGTTGTGGATGTGCGTCTCGAAGATGTGGGTGAGCCGCACCTGCTCCCTGCCGAGCAGCGACATGACCCGGTCGATGTCGCGCTGGGGGTCGATGACGAACGCGACCTCGCCGTCGTGCACGAGGTAGCTGCGGTCCCCGAGGGTGGGGGTCTCGATGGGGATGATCGTGAAGTCGCTCAAGGTCGGAAGTCTTCCGTGAGGCGCCGGGTACGGCACACGACACTATGTCGTCGCCGAAACTAACACCCCCGGGGGTATGCTGCAACGGTCCGCAGCCACGAAGTCGGGAGGTCGTCATGGAGGTCGCCGAGAGCGATCTGGGGCCGGTCGTCAACCGCATCAAGCGCGCCCAGGGCCAGCTGGCCGGGGTCCTGCGGATGCTGGAGGAGGGTCGGGACTGTGCCGAGGTGGTGACCCAGCTCGCCGCCGTCTCCAAGGCGCTGGACCGGGCCGGCTTCGCGATCGTGGCCAGCGGGATGCAGCAGTGCCTCGCCGCGGGGGCCGCGCCCGACAGCGACGAGGTCAGGCAGATGGAGCGGCTGTTCCTGTCCCTGGCCTGAGCCGGGTGGCGCGGGCCAGGGACAGGAGGGCTCAGCCGCGCTCGCGCTGCAGCTCGCGGCGGTAGCCCCACACCGTGAGGAGCGAGCAGAGGACGAACCAGGCCGCGACCACCGCGATGTTGAGCGGGAGGTCGGCGGCCTCGGTGATCCCGAAGCGCTCCCGGTCCACCTCCGAGGGGGCCATCGCCCACCAGGCGAGCTGGCCGAGGTGGAAGGTCGGCAGCCAGGGCGCGATGTCCTGGAGCACCTGGGGGAGGTTCTGCAGGCTGAAGAAGAAACCGGACAGGAACGACAGCGGCAGGAACACCAGGTTGACGATCGTGCTCACCGCCTTGGGCCGCGCCCAGTAGGCGATCGCCGCACCCATGGGCGAGAACGCGACCGTGCCGGCCAGGAGCACGCCGAACGTCGCGGCCAGCCGGGCCGGCTCGAAGTGGGCCTGCCCCAGCCGGGCGGCGAGCAGCGCCATACCGGTCACGATGACAGCGGTGAAGACCAGGTTGAGGGCCAGCTTCCCGGTGAAGTAGACGCTCATCGGCATCGGCGTGGCCCGGAGCCGGCGCATCCAGCCCTTCTGCCGTTCCTGGGCCAGCTCGGCGCCGAACGAGAAGAGCGCCTGGCTGACCACGCCGTAGAGGCTGAACGAGACGAACATCATCGCCACGACCGTGGCGCCGTCGGGCAGGACCTCACCGGTGTTCGGCAGCCCGAACATGGCGAACAGGACGATCGGCAGGATGACGACGCCGATGAAGTACTCCGGCACGCGCCGGTAGCGCAGCACCTCGGAGCGGACCTGCGTCAGCAGCATGTGCGCGGTGCCCTTGGTCCTGCGGGCGGTCGGGGACGGGGCGGTGGGGACGGTCAGGGTGGTCATCGGGTCGGCTCCAGGGTGCGTGCGGTGGCGGTGGTGAGGTGGACGAAGACGTCCTCGAGGCTGGCCTCGGTGACGGTGAGGTCGGTGACGGTCCGTCCGGAGTGGAACAGCGCCCGGAGGGTGTCCTCGGGGCTGACCACCTGGAGGCGGACGGGCCGGGTGGTCCCGGGCAGGTGGGCCCGCTCGCCCGGGATGACGTGCTCCAGCCCGCGGACGCCCGGCAGCGCGAGCAGCTCGGTGTCGGGGGCGTCGGTGGTCACCTCCACGGTCCGGCCCGGCACCAGCTGCTTGACCTCGTGGGGAGTGCCGTCGGCGATGATCCGTCCGGCGTTGATGACCACCACCCGCTCGGCGAACTCGTCCGCCTCCGCCAGGTTGTGGGTGGAGAACAGGATGGTCTTGCCCAGCGCGGCGAACCCGGCGACCTGCTCCCAGAAGGCCCGCCGGGCGCCGACGTCGAGGGCGGCGGTGGGCTCGTCGAGGAACAGCAGGTCGGGGTCGCCGGCGATGGCCAGGGCGAACGAGAGGCGCTGCCGCTGACCGCCGCTGAGCTGGGTGACCCGGCGCCGGGCGTACGGGGCCAGGTCGGCGCGGGCGAGCACCTCCCGCAGCGGCAGCCGGGTCGGGTAGTAGGAGGCGACGAGGTCGACCATCTCCGTGACGGTCAGGCTCTCCGGTGCGTCGGTGTCCTGGAGCATCGCGCCGACCCGGCGCCGCACGGCGGGTGACTGCGGGTCGCCGCCGAGCACCCGGGGGCGGCCGCCGGTGGGCCGCTTGAGGCCCAGCAGCATCTCGATCGTGGTGGTCTTGCCGGCACCGTTGGGACCGAGCACGGCGACGACCTGTCCGGTCGGGACGACGAGGTCGACACCGTCGACGGCGACGACGTCGTGGTAGGTCTTGCGCAGGCCGAAGGCCTCGATGGCGTTCACAGGGACTCCTCGGATCAGGGCCGGCAGCGTTCTCGACCGGCGACGTCGTCGACGCTACGAGCGGGGGAGCGGGCGCCGTCAGTGCCGACCGTCACGACCTTGCGAGCCCGGCACCCGTGACTTCCGGCACGGGTGGACGGGGGCGGGCTGCTCCTAGGCTGGCGACCGTGACCGAGTCCGTCGCCTCCGGCCACGCCGCCCTGGACCGCACCGCCGGGGTGGCGGGACTGCTGGCGTACGCCATGATCGGCCTGCTGGTCGTCCTCGTCGGCGACGACCTGACACCGGCCTGGTGGGCGGTCTGGGCCGTGGGGCTGCCGCTCTACGCGATCGCCCTGCTCGTGGACCTGCCCCGGCGCACCGCGCTGACCCTCCTGGTGCCCATGGCGCTGGTCGCCGCGGCGATCGTGGTGCTCGAGCCCGGCTACGGCTTCGGCGCCGTGCCGATGGTCATCGTGGCGGCCTGCGCGGGGCTGATGATGCCGCTCGGCCCGGCCCTCGGGGTCGTCGCCGCACAGTCCCTGGTCCTGCTGTGGGCCGGGCTGACCCAGACCCGGGACGGCCTGGTGACCGTCGTGTTCTACGGGGCGCTGCAGGTGTTCGCCGTGATGACCGGTCAGATCGCCCGGCGGGAGGCGGCGGCCGGCCAGGCGCTCGCCGCCGCCAACGCGGACCTGCGGCGCACCCACGACGAGCTGCGCAGCGCGATGACCGCGCTGGAGCAGGCGCACGCCGAGCTCGAGGACGCCCAGCTCCGTCTCGCCCAGACCAGCCGGGCCGACGAGCGCCTGCGCATCTCCCGGGACCTGCACGACCTCGTCGGCCACCAGCTCAGCGCGCTGGCCGTCAACCTCGAGGCCGCCGCCCACCTGGTCGACGACCGGGCGAGGGAGCCTGTCGAGCAGGCCCGGCGGCTGGCCAAGGAGCTGCTGGCCGACGTGCGCCGGGTCGTGGGCCAGCTGCGCGAGCCGGTCACCGGGCTGCGCCTGGCCCTGCAGGACATGGCCGCCGCCATCCCCCGGCCGGCGGTGCACCTCACCGTCGCCGACGACCTGCCGGACCTCGACGACGAGACGAGCGAGGCGGTGGTCCGCTGCGTGCAGGAGATACTGACCAACGCGGTCCGCCACTCGCGGGCCGAGAACGTGTGGCTGGACGTCACCTCCCCCGCGGGCGGGCTCGTCGTCGCAGCGCGGGACGACGGTCGGGGCGCGGCGCAGATCGTGCCCGGGTACGGGCTCACCGGGATGCGCGAGCGGGTGCACGCCCTCGGCGGGCAGCTGGAGGTCGACGGCTCGCACGGCTTCCGGGTCCGGGTGGTGCTGCCGTGATCCGGGTGGCCCTCGTCGACGACCAGACCCTGGTCCGCCAGGGCATCCGCAGCCTGCTCACGCTGGCCGACGACGTCGAGGTGGTGGCCGAGGCGGGGGACGGTCGGGCGGCCCTCGACGTCATCGCCGAGCACCGCCCCGACGTGGTGCTCCTCGACCTGCGGATGCCCGTCCTGGACGGGATCGGGACGCTGCGCGAGCTGGCCGGCGCCGCGCACGTCCCCGCGGTGCTCGTCCTCACCACCTTCGACGACGACGAGGCGGTCCTCGCGGCGCTCCGGTCAGGGGCCCGCGGCTACCTGCTCAAGGACGTCACCCTGGAGGGCCTGCTGGAGGCGATCCGGACCGTCGCCTCGGGGAAGCGGCTCATCCAGCCGGCGGTCACGGCGAGCCTGCTCGAGCGGCTCGTCGCCGGGGACCTGCCGGGCGACGCCTCCGTCGCCACCGGACCCCGGCCGGAGGAGCTGACCAGCCGTGAGCTGGACGTGCTGCGGCTCATGGCGGCCGGGTGGTCCAACCGGGAGATCGCCGGCGGCCTGCACCTCGCCGAGGGCACCGTCAAGAACCACGTGTCGTCGGTGCTGCTCAAGCTCGGGGTCCGGGACCGGACCCGGGCGGTGCTGCGCGCCCTGGACCTGGGGCTCATCGGGGGCTGACCGCGGCCGGGACCACCTCGTCCCGTTTCGGGGTCAGGGCCGGCGCTGCCGCTGGGCGCGGGACAGGAAGCTGTCCACCGCCTGCGAGACCTTCTCCACCTGCTCGTCCCCGACGGTGATGCCGCGCTGGGCGAGGGCCTGGCGGCCACGCTGCACCAGTTGCTGCGGGTCCTGTCGACGGACCTGCTCCACCCGGGCCTGCCCCTGCCGACGGGCCCGGTCCAGCTGGGCCCGCCCTTGGCGGGTGGCGTCCGCGCCGAGCGCCTGGGCCCGGCCGCGCGCCTCCTCCCAACCGAACGGGACGACGCGCGTGCCGGTGAGGAGGCCGTGCACCCCGGCGTCCCCGACGAGCGCGAACAGGCCGAGGACCGCGGTGAGCGCGATGGCGACCTCGGCCACGGAGGCTGCCTCGGCCGCACCCAGGGCGCCGGCGAGCGACATACCGACGGCCAGGGCGGGGGGCACCAGCACCAGGGCGGCGCGCAGCCCCATCCGCAGCAGCCGGACCGGCCACGACCGGTGGGGCTGCTGACCGGGGCCCACGGCGGTGTCGCCGTGCCGGACGTGCACCCGGAGCCGCTGGGCGGCCTTGCCCGGCGTGGTCCCCGCCAGGGTCGTCGCGAGGGTCTCGTAGAGCCAGATGACCAGGGTCTGCAGGAGCACCGCACCGAGGACGACCGGCTGCAGCGCGTCGGCCGCCTGGGCGGCGGCGGTGCCGGCCGCGGACCCGGCGTCCCAGTCGCCGAGGAAGTCGGCCACGGAGGAGAAACCGGCCGCTGCCAGGGCGTCGCCGGCTGCTGACCAGGCGCCGGGCCACACCACGAGCGCGGAGAGCGCGACGGCGAGCAGGGTGTCGACGAGGCGCGCGGCGAGGCGGCGGCCCCACAAGGAGGACCGGGTCCCGGCCGGCGTCCCCACGCTCTGCGTCACGTGACAGCCCTGTCCCTCGACGGTGGCCTCCAGTCTATGCGCGCCCATGGGCCAGAATCGGGGGATGACCTACGTGCCCGATCCCTCGCGCTACGACTCGATGACCTACCGGCGGACCGGCCGCTCCGGCCTGGACCTCCCGGCGATCAGCCTGGGGCTGTGGCACAACTTCGGCGACGACGTGCCCTTCGAGCGTCAGGAGCAGGTGCTCCGGCGCGCCTTCGACCTGGGCATCACGCACTTCGACCTGGCCAACAACTACGGCCCGCCCTACGGCTCGGCCGAGGAGAACTTCGGCCGGCACCTGCGGCGCAGCTTCGCCGGGCTGCGCGACGAGCTGGTCATCTCCACCAAGGCCGGCTGGGACATGTGGCCCGGCCCGTACGGCCAGGTCGGCGGCTCACGCAAGTACCTCGTCGCCAGCCTCGACGCCTCGCTGAAGCGGATGGGGCTGGACTACGTCGACATCTACTACCACCACCGGCCGGACCCCTCGACGCCGCTGGAGGAGACGATGGGCGCGCTGGACGCGGTCGTGCGCGCCGGCAAGGCCCTCTACGTCGGGATCTCCTCCTACTCCGCGGCCGACACCCGGCGCGCCGCGCAGATCCTCGCCGATCTCGGCACCCCGCTGCTCATCCACCAGCCGTCGTACTCGATGCTCAACCGGTGGCTGGAGACCGACGGCCTGCTCGACACCCTGGAGGAGGTCGGCGCCGGCTGCATCGCGTTCTCGCCGCTGGCCCAGGGGATGCTCACCGACAAGTACCTCAACGGGATCCCCGAGGGCTCGCGCGCCGCGCTGAACAAGTCGCTGTCCCCGGACCTGCTGACCGAGACCGCGTTGGAGCACGTCCGGGCGCTGAACGCGATGGCCGCCGACCGCGGCCAGACCCTCGCCCAGATGGCCCTGGCCTGGGCGCTCCGGGACGGGCGGATGACCTCGGTACTCGTCGGGGCGAGCAGCGTCGGCCAGCTGGAGCAGAACGTCGCCGCGCTGCAGAACCTGGAGTTCAGCGACGACGAGCTGGCCCGGATCGACCAGCACGCGGTCGACGCGGGCATCGACCTCTGGCGCGACGCCCGCGAGGGCTGACCCCCGTCGGGAGCCGGCGCCACCCGCAGTCTGGCCCCGGATGGTGGCCAGCCCCTAGGCTGCAAGCACCCCAGTCTCGTCACACGGAACGGGTTGCGCGATGGGCAACGACAGGTCCTCGGACCCGCGGGTGGGACGGCTCCTCGCCGACGCCCGCTACGAGGTGCTCCCCACGGCGAAGGTCGCCGACCAGCTCCTCGATCACGTGCCGACGAGTGTGACGGTGACGGTGACCGCCTCGCCCGCCAAGGGGCTGGAGGCGACGCTGGACCTGGCCACGCACCTGGCGTCCGCCGGCTACGACGTGGTGCCCCACCTGGCCGCCCGCATGGTCAGCGGTCGTGCGGAGCTGGCCGACATCGTCGCCCGCCTCACCGAGTACCGGGTCACCAAGGTGTTCGTCCCGGCCGGTGACGCCGAGCACCCGGCGGGCTCCTACACCCAGGCGCTGGACCTGCTGCGCGACCTCACCGAGCTGGGCCGGCCGTTCTCCCACGTCGGCGTCGCCGCCTACCCCGAGTCGCACCCGTTCATCCCCGACGACGTCACGGTGCAGGCGATGTGGGACAAGCGGCAGCACGCCACCCACCTGGTGTCCAACCTCACCTTCGACGCCGACGGGCTGGGCCGGTGGCTGCGGAGGGTCCGCGAGCGGGGGATCACCCTGCCGCTGCTCGTCGGCGTCCCCGGGCCGGTCGAGCGGACGAAGCTGCTGGGGATGGCGACGCGGATCGGGGTGGGCGACTCGATCCGGTTCCTCCGCAAGCAGCGGAACGTCTTCGCGCGCATCGCCGCACCCGGCTTCTCGCCGGACCGCTTCCTGGCCAGGGTCGCCGACCTCACCGACGACCCGGGGCTGGGCGTCGAGGGGCTGCACGTCTACACCTTCAACCAGGTGGCCAAGGTCGAGGCGTGGCGCCGGGAGCACCTCGCCCGGGCGGCCGGGTAGGCGCGCGTCCGGTCGCGGCACGACCGGGGTCAAGGAGCGCTGCGCACCTCGGCCACCAGCCCGGCGAGCGCGCGCTCCAACCCCGAGGACCCGGTGGGCACGACCTCGAGCGGCAGCCCGATCCGCGCCGCCGCCCGCTGCGCCAGCTCCCGCAGCTCCGGCGTGGGCTCCTGGGCCAGCCAGACCACGCGGGTGTAGTGGCCGAAGTAGTCGTCGCGCAGCCCGGGGTGCCGGTCCAGCCCGAGCTCCCGGACCACGGTGCGCTCGAAGGACCGGACCAGGAAGTCGGTGAGGACGTAGGTGCCCGGCTGCTCGGCGAACATGCGGCGCACCGCCGCGGGACTGGCATACAGGTCGTAGCAGTGCAGTCCGGGCAGGCGGCGCAGCCCGCGCCGCCGGCACAGCTCGTCCAGGGCGCCGTAGCTGCCGCAGTCGGCGTACCCGACCGCGATGCGCCGGTAGCGCGCGGCCAGCTCGTCGACGAGCCGCTCCACCGCCCCGGCGATCTCCCGGGGCCGGTTGTGCAGCAGCGGCGGCAGCGGGAAGACGTCGACCGGCCAGGTATGCCGCGCGCTCACCTCGGCGGCCGGCTGCGCCAGGGCGCCGCACGCCACGAGCGCGACGCGGTCGTCCCGCGGGCCGGCGCGCTCAGGTCGGGAAGGGGAGCTGGCCGACGAAGACGTCGTTGAAGTCGGGGCGGTCGGAGAGCTCGACATAGCGCACCTCCTCCAGCAGGGCGTCGGCCCCGGCCCGCTCGCGGGAGCTCAGCAGCACCATCTTCGCGCCCTCGCCGGCGACGTTGCCGGCCGAGACGACCCGCAGCACCGGGAGCCGGGGGACCAGCCCGATCCGCACCGCCGACGAAGCCGACAGGTAGCTGCCGAACGAGCCGGCGAGGAGGACCTGCTGCACGTCGCCCGGCTGCAGGCCGAGCTCCTCCAGCAGCAGCGACCACCCGGTGGAGATCGCGGCCTTGGCGAACTGCAGCTCGCGGACGTCGCGCTGGGACAGGTAGACGCCGTCCTCCGGGGCGGCGTCGGGGGTCGGTGAGTGCAGGACGAAGACCCGCTCCTGCCCGACCCGGGTGAGCCGGTGGGCCAGGGCGGGGGCGACCTCGGCGGCGGTCTCCTCGGGGACGAACCGGCCGCTGGCGTCGAGCAGCCCGGTGCGGACCAGCTCGGCGACCGCGTCGACCAGGCCGGAGCCGCACAGCCCGCGCGGCTCGGTGTCGCCGATCACCTGGAGGCGGACCGGCTGCTCCGGGTCGGCGGGGTCGAGGCGCACCACCTCGATGGCGCCCTCCGCGGCACGCATGCCACACCGGATGGACCCGCCCTCGAACGCCGGCCCGGCCGGGGCGGCCGTGGCGACGATACGGTCCCCGTCGGACAGGACGATCTCGCAGTTGGTGCCGACGTCGACGAAGAGGCGGACCCGGCTGTCGCGGTCCATCCCGGAGGCGAGCATCCCGGCGACGACGTCCCCGCCGACGTAGGCGCCGAGCGCCGGGAACACGGTCGCCCGCGCGCCGGGGTGCAGCTCCAGGCCGAGCTCGGCCACCGGGACGGGGGGCCAGGCGGCGCTGGCCATGATGAACGGCGCGACGCCCAGCGGCTCGGGGTCGATCCCCAGGGCCAGCGCGGTCATCGTCGCGTTGCCTGCGAGCGCGACCTCGTAGACCTCGGCGGGGTCGACCCCGCCCTCGGCGCACACCTCGGCGGCCAGCTCGCGCAGGGTCTCGTGGGCCAGGTCGCGCAACCGTCCGGCGGCCGCGGGGTCGAGCATGGTCGCGCTGATCCGGCTGATGACGTCGCCGCCGTAGGGCTGCTGCTTGTTGAGCACGGAGGCGACCGCGACGGGGGTGCCGGTGGTCAGGTCGAGCAGGGTCGCCACCACCGTGGTGGTGCCCAGGTCGTAGGCGATCGCGAAGCGGCGGTCGGTGGTGTCACCCGGCTCGATGTCGATGAGCGTCTCGTCGAGCACCACGGCGGTCACCTTGAAACCGGCGGACCGCAGCACGGTCGGCAGCCGGCGCAGCGCGTGCAGGTCGGGCACCGGCTCCAGGTCGTCCAGGGCGTCGAGGACCCGCTGCAGGTCGGTGCGCTGGTCGGACAGACTGGGCTCGTCGAGCTCGAGGTAGCGCTTCTGCAGGGCCGGGCGCAGGATCACCTGGCGGCCCACGCCGACCGTCGAGGCCTTGGGGCGGGTGGTCAGCGGCGGGACCTCGACCTCGAGGTCGTGGGCGGTCTGCACCAGGCAGGCCAGGCGCCAGCCGTCGGCGAGCTCGGCCGGGGAGAACGCCCGTTCGTCGGAGGGGGTGACCGGGGCGCTGCCCCGGGTGAGCCGCACCTTGCACTTGCGGCAGGTGCCGTGCCCGCCGCAGGTCGAGTCGATGGCGATGCCGTTCCAGCTCGCCGCGTCGAACACGCTGACGTCCGGCGGCACCCGGACGTCCCGACCGGAGGGAGAGAACAGCAGGGAGACCCGGGGTGGGCCGCCCGGGTCGACCTCCTCCATGGCGCTCACGGTCCCACGGGCTCCTTCGCCGGCTCCGGCGACGCAGCCGGCTCCGGCGACGCAGGCGGCTCAGCCGTCTGCTCCGCCGCCCGGACCGCCTGCTCCGCGGCCTGCCGCGCCCGGTGGGTGGCGATCCAGCGGGCGCCCCACTCGTCATTGCCGAGCAGCAGGTCGGTCGCCCGCACGGTGTCGACGACCTGCGGGGTGCGGGCGTCCATGATCGCGCTGGTCAACCCGGCCGAGATCGCCATCGCCAGCCAGGTGGCGTTGATCGTCGGCCGTCCCGGCATCCCGAACGACACGTTGGAGGCTCCGCACGTGGTGTTGAGGCCCCAGCGCTCGCGGATCGCCCTGAGCACCTCCAGGGCGGTGCGGCCGACGGTGCCGTCGGCACCGATCGGCATGGCCAGCGGGTCGATGACGATGTCGGCCGGGGCGATGCCGTACTCCTCGGTGGCCACCCGGACGATCTTCTCGACCAGCTCCAGTCGCTTGCCCGCCTCCATCGGGATCTCGTCGGCGTCGTTGGGCAGCGCCACGACCGCGGCGTCGTACTTCTTGACCAGCGGGAGGATCTGCTCGAGCCGCTCGTCCTCGGCGGTCACCGAGTTGACCAGCGCCCGGCCCTGGTAGGCCGCCAGGCCGGCCTCGAGGGCCTCCACCACCGAGGAGTCGATGCAGATCGGCAGGTCGCACCGGGACTGGACCAGGCGGATGGCGCGCACCAGCAGGTCGGCCTCGTCGGTCAGCGGCACCCCCATGTTGACGTCGAGGACGTCGGCCCCGCCGGCGACCTGTGCGGCGACGTCCCGCTCGATCGCGGACAGGTCACCCGCACGCAGCTGCTCCTGGAACCTGCGCCGCCCGGTGGGGTTGATCCGCTCGCCGATGACGCAGAACGGCCGGTCCCCACCGATGACGACCTCGCGGGTCGCCGAGCGCAGCACGGTGTGCAGCGGGGCGGCGGTCATGCCGGCACCGTCGCGCGACGGCTCTCGAGGAGCTGCTTGGCCACCTTGACCGCGGCGGAGGCGTCCGGGGCGTACCCGTCGGCCCCCACCGCATCGGCATACTCCTGGGTCACCGGCGCCCCGCCGACCATGACGATGACCTGGTCGCGCACCCCGGCCTTCTCCAGCGCGTTGAGGTTGGCCTTGAACATCGGCATCGTCGTGGTGAGGAAGGCCGAGAAGCCGACGATGTCGGGCTGGTGCTCCTCGATCGCGGCGAGGAACGCCTCCGGGGCGACCTGCACGCCCAGGTCGATGACCTCGAAGCCGGCGCCCTCGAGCATGATGTTGACGAGGTTCTTGCCGATGTCGTGGACGTCGCCCTTGACGGTGCCCATGAGGAACTTGCCGATGGTCTGCACGCCGGTGTCGGCCAGCAGCGGCCGCAGCACCTCCATCGAGCCGGCCATCGCCTTGCCGGCGATGAGCATCTCCGGCACGAAGAAGTCGCCGCGCTCGAACCGCGCGCCGACCTCCTCCAGTGCCGGGATCAGGGCGTCGAAGAGGAGGGTGCTGGGATCCATGCCCTGGCCCAGCGCCTGATGGGTCAGGTCGAGCACGGCGGGGCCGTTGCCGACGAGGGTGTTGTCGTACAGACCCTGGAGGATCTCATCCGGCGACATGACGCGCCTTTCTCGTGGTGGGGGCGAGGAGTGAGGACAGCTCCGCCGCGTGTGCGGCGACGATGCGGCCGACGGAGGGGATGCGTTCCGCCAGCCGGGTGCTCGGCCCGGACAGGCCCAGGGCGGCGACGACGGTGCCGTCGAGGGTGACCGGGGACGCGATCCCGGTGAGGCCGACCTCGAGCTCGTCGACGGTGGCGGCGTAGCCGAGGCTGCGGATCTCGTCGAACTCGGCGGCCAGCTCGGCCCAGCTGCCGCGGGTGTGGGGGGTGAGCTTCTCGAGGGGGTCCTCCGGGCGGTCGAGGACGCCGTGGGCGTAGAGGACCTTGCCCAGGGACGAGGTGTGCGCCGGCAGGTCGACCCCGACCCAGTTGCGGCTGCCGAGGAAGTAGGTCGAGTCCACCTGCGCGATCTGCACGACGGTGCCGCCGAGCCCGATGCCGAGGTTGATCGTCTCCCCGGTCTTCGCGCCGAGACCCTCCATGACGGGCTGTGCCGTGCGGATGAGGCGTCCCCGCAGGTCCCACTGGGCGGCGTACTGCTCGAAGAGCGGGCCGGGCATCCAGCGCCCCTCCGCATCGCGGCGCAGCAGGTGGTTGCGCTCCAGGCCCGCGAGCAGCCGGGAGGTGGTCGACCGGGCGTAGCCGGTCGCCTCGGCCAGCTCGGTGGCGGTCGGTGCGCTGTCGTGGTGGATCACCCGGGACAGCAGGTCGGCAGCCCGGTCGATCGCCTGGGTCCCGCTGGTGGACACGTCACTCACCGCCGGCGGCACGGGGGCTTCCCGTCATGACCACATTGTGGGAGCCTGATCCCATATCGTGAGGCTAGGCTGCTCCGGCAGGCCCGTCAACATCAGGGAGTCCGCGTGTTCGTCAACCGCATGCCCCGGTACGAGATCCTCTCCGCGGAGGCGATGGAGACCCTGGAGCGCGGCTGGCGCCGCCTCGTCAGCGAGGTCGGGGTCCAGTTCATGACCGACCGGGCGCTGGAGGAGTTCCGCCGGGCCGGCCAGCGGGTCGAGGACCGCACCGTCTTCCTCGACCCCGACTTCGTCCTCGAGCAGGTCGCGAAGGCGCCGCGGGAGTTCGATGTCCGCGCCCGGAACCCCGAGCGCACCATCCACATCGGCGGCGACGCGATGGCTTTCGGCGCGGTCTACGGGCCGCCGTTCGTCCGGCAGGGCGAGGTGCGCCGGGACGGCACCATGGAGGACTTCTCCAACTTCGCCAGGCTGTCCCAGTCCTTCGACGTCCTCGACTCGGCCGGCGGTGTGGTCTGCGAGCCCAACGACCGGCCGCTGGACAGCCGGCACCTGGACATGACCTACGCCCTGATGACGCTGACCGACAAGGTCTTCATGGGCAACGTCGTGTCCGGGCCGAACGCCCGTGACGTCATCGCGATGTGCGAGATCCTCTTCGGCGGGCGGGAGGAGATCGAGCGCACGCCGGTGTCGATCTCGCTCATCAACTGCAACTCCCCGCTGCGCTGGGACGACCGGATGCTCGACGCGATGGTCGAGTACTGCCAGGCCGGGCAGCCGGTCGTGCTCACCCCGTTCCTCCTCATGGGCGCGATGTCCCCGGTCACCATCCCGGCGGCGCTGGTGCAGCAGATCGCCGAGGCGCTTTCCGGGATCGCCCTGGCCCAGCTGATCCGCCCGGGCACGCCGGTCATCTTCGGGTCGTTCCTGTCGAACATCGACATGCAGAGCGGGTCCCCGACCTTCGGCACCCCCGAGTCGGCGATCGGCCTGCTCGCCACCGGGCAGATCGCGCGCCGCTTCGGCCTCCCGTTCCGCTCCGGCGGCGGTCTCACCTCCTCCCAGGTGCCCGACGCCCAGGCGGGCTACGAGGCGGTGATGACGATGCTGCCCACCTTCCTGGCCGGGACCAACTGGGTCATGCACAGTGCCGGCTGGCTCGAGGGCGGCCTGGTCTCGTCATACGAGAAGTTCGTCATCGACGCCCAGATCGTGGAGATGCTGCAGCACGAGTTCACCCCGCTGGAGGTCGACGAGGCCTCGCTCGCCTTCGACGCGCACGTCGAGGTCGGGCACGGCGGGCACTTCCTCGGCGCGATGCACACGCTGGAGCGGTTCCGCACCTGCTTCTACCGGCCGTTTCTGTCCTCGGCGGACAACTACGAGCGCTGGGTCTCCAAGGGGGCCGCCGACACCGCCGCGCGGGCAGCCCGGATCGCCGCCGAGCGGATCGAGGCCCACGAGCCGCCGCCGCTGGACGACGCGGTGCGGGAGGAGCTCGAGGACTTCGTCACCCGCCGGCGCCGCGAACTCGGCGACTGACGCCGCCCTGACGTCGGCGGTCCCCGACCCCGGCCGACCCCGCCCGGCCCCGCCCGGCCCTCGCACGTGAGCGGATCGGCATGGCGCCCGGCAGCGAGGGGCGTGCCGGACTGCGCAGGTGAGCGGTGGTGGTCGGCTTCTGCCGGGAGGGGGTATGCCGGACTGCGCACGTGCGCGGTTGCTGCCGCGGGGTGGGGAGGCGGGTGCCGGCCCGGTGGCCGGGTGAGGGCGGTTGGTGGCCGCGCGCGAGGTCAGTTGAAGACGACGGTCTTGTCGCCGTTGAGGAGCACCCGGCTCTCGCAGTGCCACCGCACCGCGCGGCTGAGCACGCGGGACTCGCAGTCCTCACCGGCGCGCACCAGGTCCGCGACCGTCATCCGGTGGTCGACCCGGTGGACGTCCTGCTCGATGATCGGGCCCTCGTCGAGGTCCGCCGTGACGTAGTGCGCGGTCGCGCCGACGAGCTTGACGCCGCGGGCGAAGGCCTGGTGGTAGGGCCTGGCGCCCTTGAAGCTGGGCAGGAACGAGTGGTGGATGTTGATGATCCGCCCCGACATGGCCCGGGTGAGGTCGTCGGACAGGATCTGCATGTAGCGCGCCAGCACCACGAGATCCACTCGCAGGTCACGGACCAGCCCGAGCAGCCGGGACTCGGCCTCCTGCTTGGTGTCGGGCGTCACCGGGACGTGGTGGAACGGCACGTCGAAGGCCCGGGCCAGGGGCTCGAGGTCGGTGTGGTTGGACACCACCGCGACGAGGTCGGTGTTCAGGCCGCCGGTGCGCCACCGGTAGAGCAGGTCGTTGAGGCAGTGGCCGGCCTTGCTGACCATGACGAGCGTGCGGTACGGCTCGGCGGCGCGACGCAGGTCCCAGTCCATCCGCAGCGCCCCGGCGACGGGGGCGAGCCGCTCCCGCCACTCCGTCAGGTCACCCCCGCCCACGGGCACCGAGAACCGCACCCGCATGAAGAAGTGGTCGGTGACCGGGTCGTCGAACTGCTGGCTCTCCTCGATGTTGGCGCCGTGCTCGTAGAGCACCGTGGCGACCCGCGCGACGATGCCGGGCTGGTCGGGGCAGGAGAGGACGAGCACGAGCTCGTCGGTCACGGGTGCGGCTGCAGGGGTCGTCACGGCCGCTATTGTCGCGCCATGCAGACCGGCCAGGAGGACCGCGGGGTCCGGCACGGCGCAGAGAGCACGGTGCAGTCGGTGGACCGGGCGGTCAGCATCCTGGAGCTGCTGGCCCGCCGCGGGGAGGCCGGGGTCACCGAGATCGCGGGTGACCTGGGCGTCCACAAGAGCACCGCCAGCCGGCTGCTCGCCGCGCTGGAGCAGCGCGACCTCGTCGAGCAGGTCGAGGGTCGCGGGCGGTTCCGGCTGGGTGTCGGGCTGGTGCGCCTGGCCGGCGCCACCAGCGCGCGGCTGGACCTGGTCCAGGAGGCCCGACCGATCACCCGGGTGCTGGCCAACCAGACCCGGGAGACGGTCAACCTCGCGGTCATGGGGCAGCAGGCCGCCGTCTACGTCGACCAGGTGGTCGCCCCCGCCACCACCCCCCACTACAACTGGGTCGGCCAGCACATCCCGCTGCACGCCACCTCGAACGGCAAGGTCCTGCTCAGCGAGCTCGACGACGAGGAGCTCGAGGCCGCCGTCGGCGAGCTCAAGGCCTACACGGAGCGGACCGTCACCGACCTGGACGTGCTCCGCAAGGAGCTCGTCGAGGTGCGCCGACGCGGCTACGCCGTCGCCGTGGACGAGCTGGAGGTCGGCCTCACCGCGGTCGCGGCCCCCGTCCGGAACCTGCACGGTGAGGTCTGCGCGTCGCTCAGCGTGTCCGGGCCGACCTTCCGGTTCGGGCCGGAGCGGATCGGCGAGCTGGCGCCCCTGGTGTGCCAGGCGGCGGTCGACGTCTCCGCCCGGCTGGGCTGGCACCCCTGACGGCGCGGCGGGTATTGCGTCCCGCCCCCGGCGTCAGCCATCCTGTGTTGCACGTTGCGCAGCGTGATGCGTCATACGCAACAACACTCGCCTCGCCGTTGAGGAGCGTCCATGGCTGCCCTGCCCGACCGCGCGTCCGTCGTCGTCATCGGCGCCGGCATCGTGGGGAACTCGATCGCCTACCACCTGGCCGAGCTCGGCTGGACCGACATCGTGCAGCTGGACAAGGGGCCGCTGCCGAACCCGGGTGGCTCCACCGGGCACGCGTCCAACTTCATCTTCCCGGTCGACCACAGCCGGGAGATGACCGACATCACGCTGGACTCGGTGCGGCAGTACAAGGAGCTCGGCGTCTTCACCGAGTCCGGCGGCATCGAGGTGGCGCGCACCGAGGAGCGGATGGAGGAGCTGCGCCGCCGCATGTCCTCGGCGAAGGCGTGGGGGATCGAGGCCCGGCTGGTCACCCCGGACGAGATCCACGAGATGGTGCCGTTCCTGGACCCCTCCGTGGTCATCGGCGGCTTCTACACCCCGTCCGTCGGCGTCGTCGACTCGCTGCGGGCCGGCACCCTCATGCGGGAGCGCGCGCAGGAGAAGGGCGCGCTCACCGTGGTGCCCAACGTCGAGGTCACCGGGATGGTCGTCGAGGAGGGCCGGATCTGCTCGGTGCAGACCAACCAGGGTGAGATCGCCGCGGACACGGTCGTCATCGCCTGCGGCGTCTGGAGCCCCAAGCTCGCCCGGATGGCCGGCGCCCACATCCCGCTCACCCCCGCGGTGCACCAGATGATCTCGGTCGGCCCGTGCGAGGTGCTGGCGGAGAAGCCCGGGGAGATCAGCTTCCCGATCATCCGCGACATGGACACGTTCTGCTACGAGCGGCAGCACGGCAGCGACATGGAGGTGGGGTCCTACGCCCACCGGCCGATCCTCTACGACCCCGAGGAGATCCCCTCGATCGAGCAGGCCAGGCTGTCCCCGACCGAGCTGCCGTTCACCGACGACGACTTCGACCCCCAGCTCGAGCAGGCCCTGGAGCTCATGCCCGAGCTGCTCGGCGACGAGCGCGCGGAGATCCGCTACGCCATCAACGGCCTGCTCTCGCTCACCCCCGACGGCTACCCGATCCTCGGCGAGACCCCCGAGGTCAAGGGCCTGTGGTCGGCCGCGGCGGTGTGGGTCAAGGAGGGCCCGGGCACCGGGCGCGCGGTGGCGGAGTGGATGACCCACGGCAACCCCGAGATCGACCTCGGCCACTCCGACATCGCCCGGTTCTACCCGCACCAGCGCACCCGCGCCCACGTGCGGGCCCGGACCAGCGAGGCGTTCAACAAGACCTACGGCATCGTCCACCCCAGCGAGCAGTGGTCCAGCGCCCGCAACACCCGGCTGTCGCCGATGCACGAGTCCGAGCGCCAGCTCGGCGCGGTGTTCTTCGAGACGGCCGGCTGGGAGCGGCCGCACTGGTACGAGTCGAACGCCCACCTGGTGGAGAAGTTCGGCGACCGGGTCATGCCCCGCGAGCACGAGTGGGACAGCCGGTGGTGGTCGCCGATCATCAACGCCGAGCACCTGCAGCTGCGCGAGGCCGGCGCGGTCGTCGACCTCACCGCGTTCGCGATGTTCGACGTCGTCGGGCCGGCCGCCCTGGAGGCGGTGGAGCGGATCATCGTCGCCAAGGCCGACGTCCCGGTCGGGCGGGTGGTCTACACCCCCGTGCTGGACGAGCGCGGCGGTTTCCGCTCCGACCTCACCGTGATGCGCCTGGAGCACGACCGCTTCCGCGTGGTCACCGGCGGTGCGCACGGCATGGTCGACTACAAGTGGTTCAAGGACCGTATGCCGCGGGGTGCGGCCTGCGTGGACGTCACCTCGGCGTGGACCACCGTCGGGCTGTGGGGTCCGCGGGCCCGGGACGTGCTGGGGTCGATGACCCGCGCCGACCTGTCGCCCGAGGGGTTCAGGTTCGCGACCTGCCAGCTCATCGAGGTCGACGACCTGCCGGTGCTCGCCTCCCGGATCTCCTACGTCGGCGAGTACGGCTGGGAGCTGCACCTGCCGATGGAGCTCGGCAAGGCGCTGTGGGACCGGCTGGTCGAGGCGGGGCGCCCGCACGGCGTCGTCCCCGCTGGGATCGGGGTCTACGGGACCACCGGCCGGATCGAGAAGGGCTACCGTGCCTACGGCTTCGAGCTGGACACCGAGCGCACCCTCGCCGAGGCGGGCATGGCCCGGAAGAGGTACAAGGACGCCGACTTCATCGGCAAGCAGGCCGTGCTGGCCCAGGCGGAGCAGGAGCCCAGGGCGGTGCTGTGCTCGCTCACCGTGGACGACCACACCTCGGCCAGCGGGGTGAAGCGGTACATGCTCGGCGGCGAGCCGATCCTCACCCGCGACGGTGGCACGCTCACCGACGGCCACGGCCGGCACCCCTACGTGACGACCGCCGGCTCGGCCCCGAGCCTGGGCAAGCACGTCCTCATGGCCTACCTGCCGCCGGACCAGGGGTTCGTCGGCAACGAGCTGGCCGTGTCCTACATGGAGGAGCTCTACCCGGTCACCGTCGCCGCCGCTGACGCCACCCCGCTCTTCGACCCGGAGAACGCGCGGATCCGGGGGGTCGAGCCGTGACCGACGTGTTCGTGTGCGTCAAGCGGGTCCCCGACACTACCGGCGAGGTGCAGCTCACGCCGGACGGGACCGCGGTCGACGGGCGCTACGCGGGCTACACGATGAGCGCGCACGAGGAGTGCGCCGTGGAGATCGCCGTCGGGGTGGCCGAGGCGACCGGCGGGTCGGTCACCGTGCTCACCCTGGGCCCGCCGGAGGCGGTCGAGCAGCTGCGCGCCGCCCTCGCCGTCGGCGCCGACGACGCGGTGCACATCGAGGCGGACCCGGCGCGGTTCGGCCCCGGCGACGTGGCCGACGCGATCGCCGAGGTGGTGCGCGCCCGCGAGGCCGGCGGCGCGTCATACGGGCTCATCCTCACCGGCAACGACGCGGCGGACACCGGCGACTTCCAGGTGGGCATCCGGCTGGCCTACGCGCTCGACCGTCCGGTCGTCGCGGGCGTGCAGCGGGTCGAGGTGTCCGGCGACGTGGCCACCCTCCACGTCGGCTCCGCCGAGGGCACCGAGACCTACGAGGTGGCGCTGCCGGCGGTGGCCACGGTGCTCGAGGGCGGGGTGACTCCGCGCTACCCGACGATCAAGGGCCGGATGCGGGCCAAGAAGGCGCCGGTCGAGACGGTGACGACCTCGGTGGAGCCGCGCGGCAGCGGCGCCCTCGGGCTGCGGCTGCCGCCGGCGCCGCCGAGCCAGGTCACCGTGCTCGGCGAGGGCCCGGCGGCCGCCCCGGCCGTGGTGGAGGTCCTGCGACGGATCGGGGTGGTCCCGTGACCGGAACCGTCATGGTGCTCGTCGAGCCGGAGGAGGGCCGGCTCGGGCTGGTCTCCCGGGAGGCGCTCACCTTCGCCCGGCAGCTCGGGGACCGGGTGCACGCCCTGGTGCTCGGCGCCGCGGACGAGGCGGTGCTCGCCGACTGCCGGGAACTGGGCGTGGCCGTGGTCCACGTCGCCGACAACCCCGAGCTGGAGCGGTATGCCGCGGCCGCCTGGGGCACCGCGCTCAGCCAGGCGGCGGGCACCGCGCGCGCCGGGATCCTGCTGGCCGGTGGGACGCCGAAGGGGACCGAGGTGCTGGCCCACGTGGCCGCGCGCTACCGACGGCCGATGGCGGCCAACGTCGTGGAAGTGCAGTCCACCGAGCCGCTCGAGGTGGAGCGCCAGGTGGCCGGCGGCTCCGTGCTGGAGCGGGTCCGGCTGGAGGTCCCGGCGATCCTCACCATGGCCGGGCACGCCGTCGACCCGGAGCCTGCCCCCGCGCCGGGAGCGGCCGAGGTGCGGCGGTTCACCGCCACGCTCCGCCCCGGTGACCTGCGCGCGCAGGTGGTGCGCACCGAGCGCACCGAGCAGGGCGACAGCTCGGCGCTCACCTCCGCCCGGGTCGTCGTCGGTGCGGGTCGCGGCGCCGGCGGGCCGGACGGGTTCGCCGGGGTCGAGGCGCTGGCGAAGCGGCTCGGCGGCGCGGTCGGGGTGTCCCGGGTGGTCACCAGCCTGGGCTGGCGGCCGCACCACGAGCAGGTCGGCCAGACCGGCAGCCGGATCGCCCCCGACGTCTACATCGCCTGTGGGATCAGCGGCGCGATCCAGCACTGGGCCGGGTGCGCGTCGTCGAAGACGATCATCGCCATCAACACCGACCCCGACGCGCCCATGGTCACCAAGGCCGACTACGCCGTCATCGGGGACATGCACGAGGTGATCCCGGCGATCCTGGAGGAGCTCGGCTGAGCCGACCGGGCCCGTCGGGACCGGTGCGCCCCGTTGACGACCTGCCTAGAGTGGTCACAACGTCACGATCGAGAGGACGGTCATGGCCCAGGTCACGGACAACGAGGCCGAGACCCGCAGCCGGGTGGTGCGGCGCATCGCCGAGCGCCACCTGCGGGACCGGGGGCCGCTGCTCCCGGTGCTCCACGGGGTGATGGAGGAGCTGGGGCACATCACCACCGAGGACGTGCGCGACATCGCCGCGGTGCTCAACCTCTCGGTCGCCGAGGTCCACGGCGTCGTGTCGTTCTACAAGGACTTCCGCACCACCCCGCCGCCCCGCCACCGGGTGCAGCTGTGCCGGGCCGAGGCCTGCCAGTCCCTCGGGGCGCAGGCCCTCTTCGACACCGCACGGCAGACCCTCGGGCAGCGGGCGGACGTCGAGGTCGAGGAGGTCTTCTGCCTCGGCAACTGCGCGCTCGGCCCGTCCGGCATGGTCGACGGCCGGGTCCACGGGCGGCTCACCGCCGAGCGGCTGACCGCGCTGGTCCCGGAGGGGGAGCGGTGACCACCGTCTACGTCCCGAAGGACTCCGCCGCCGTCTCCGTCGGCGCCGACGAGGTGGCGTCCGCGCTGTCGCTCACCGAGGGCACCACCGTCGTCCGCACCGGCTCCCGCGGGATGCTCTGGATGGAGCCGCTCGTCGAGGTCGACACGCCCCGCGGCCGGGTCGGCTACGCCAACGTCTCCGCCGACACCGTCGGCTCGCTCGTGCAGCGGGGGATGCTGGAGGGTGCCGACAGCCCGGAGTGCGTCGGCGTCGTCGACGAGCACCCCTGGCTGGCCCGCCAGCAGCGGGTCTCCTTCGCCCGGGTGGGGGTCATCGACCCGACCAGCATCGCGTCGTACGAGCGGCACGGCGGGTGGGCCGGGCTGCGCCGCGCGCTGGGGATGGACCCCGCGGCCGTCGTCGAGGAGGTGGTGACGTCGGGGCTGCGCGGGCGCGGCGGCGCCGGCTTCCCGACCGGCATCAAGTGGCGCACCGTGGCCGGGGCGGAGTCGGACCTGAAGTTCGTCGCCTGCAACCTCGACGAGGGCGACAGCGGCACCTTCGCCGACCGGATGCTCGCCGAGGGCGACCCGTTCACCCTCATCGAGGGCATGCTCATCGCCGCGTACGCCGTCGGCGCCACCGAGGGCTACATCTACTGCCGGTCCGAGTACCCCTCGGCCGTCGCCACGCTGCGCCGGGCGATCGAGATCGCCTACGCGCACGGCTACCTCGGCCGGGGGATCCAGGGCAGCGACCTGCACTTCGACCTCGAGGTCCGGGTCGGCGCGGGGGCCTACATCTGCGGCGAGGAGACCTCGATGCTCGAGAGTCTCGAGGGCCGCCGCGGCGAGGTGCGCGCCAAGCCGCCGATCCCGGCGCTGGCCGGCCTCTGGGGGCGGCCGACCGTGGTCAACAACGTGCTGTCGTTCGCTGCCGTGCCGATGATCCTCGCCGACGGCGGGGAGGCGTATGCCGCGCTGGGCACCGGCCGCTCGCGGGGCACCCAGGTGTTCCAGCTGGCCGGCAACGTGCGGCAGGGCGGCATCGTGGAGCTCGCCTTCGGGGTCACCCTGCGCGAGCTGGTCGAGGACTTCGGCGGCGGCACCCTCACCGGCCGGCCCGTCCGGGCGGTCCAGGTCGGCGGTCCGCTCGGTGCCTACCTGCCCGCGGACCGGCTCGACCTGCCGATGGACTACGAGGCGTTCGTCGAGGCCGGCGCGATGGTCGGGCACGGCGGCATCGTCGTGTTCGACGACACCGTGGACATGGCCCGGATGGCGCGGTTCGCCATGGAGTTCTGCGCCGCGGAGTCCTGCGGCAAGTGCACCCCGTGCCGGATCGGCTCGGTGCGCGGGGTGGAGACGATCGACCGGATCATCGCCGGCCGGGACCGGGAGCGGAACCTCCTGCTCCTGGAGGACCTGTGCAACACCATGACCAAGGGCTCGCTGTGCGCCATGGGTGGCCTGACCCCCATGCCGGTGCGCAGCGCGCTGCAGCACTTCCCCGAGGACTTCGACAGGAGCCCGGCATGAGCGTCTTCGAGCGCGAGCGGACGGCCGGCGACCCGGCCACCGACCACCCCTACGCCCCGGAGGTCGACTACGGCACCCCGCCGGTGCCCGGCGAGCCGACCGCCCGGGTGACCATCGACGGGGTCGAGGTCATGGTGCCGCCGGGCACGTCGGTGCTGCGCGCCGCCAAGGAGGCGGGTATCGACATACCGAAGCTGTGCGCGACCGACACCCTCAGGGCGTTCGGCTCCTGCCGGCTGTGCCTCGTCGAGGTCGACGGCGCCAAGGGCACCCCGGCCTCGTGCACCACCCCGTGCACCGACGGCATGGTGGTGCGCACCGACACCGAGGAGGTCCGGCGCCTGCGCCACGGCGTCATGGAGCTCTACCTGTCCGACCACCCCACCGACTGCGACGGCTGCGGCCGGGGCAACTGCGAGATGCAGGCCCTGGCCCGGCGCACCGGGGTCGCCGAGGTCCGCTTCGGGCTGGGCGGCGCCAGCCACGTGGGCGGCGGTCGGCACGAGCGGGAGGGGCAGGTCGTGGACTCCTCCAACCCCTACTTCGAGTACGACCCGCAGGCGTGCATCGTCTGCTCCCGCTGCGTCCGCGCCTGCGCCGACATCCAGGGCACCTTCGCGCTCACCGTCGAGGGCCGCGGCTTCGACTCCCGGATCGTGCCCGGGCCCACCGACTTCCTGCACTCCGAGTGCGTCTCCTGCGGTGCCTGCGTGCAGGCCTGCCCGACGGACGCGCTGGTCGAGAAGTCCGTGGTCCAGCTCGGTATGCCGTCACGCGTCGTGGAGACGACCTGCGCCTACTGCGGGGTGGGCTGCTCGTTCCGCGCCGAGGTGCAGGGCAGCGGCGACGACACCCGGGTGGTGCGGATGGTGCCGAGCAAGAAGGGCGGCGCCAACGAGGGTCACGCGTGCGTCAAGGGCCGGTTCGCCTACGGCTACGCCAGCCACCAGGACCGCCAGATGCACCCGATGGTGCGCGACTCGATCCACGACGAGTGGCGGGTCGTCTCCTGGGACGAGGCGATCCGTCGGGTGGCCGAGGGCTTCCGCTCCATCCAGGAGCGGCACGGCGTCGGCGCCATCGGTGGCATCTCCTCCTCGCGGTGCACCAACGAGGAGGTCTACGTGGTGCAGAAGATGGTGCGCGCCGCGTTCGGCAACAACAACGTCGACACCTGCGCCCGGGTCTGCCACAGCCCCACCGGCTACGGCCTCAACCAGACCTTCGGCACCTCCGCGGGCACCCAGCACTTCGCCTCGGTCGACGAGACCGACCTCATCCTGCTCATCGGCGCCAACCCCACCGACGCCCACCCGGTGTTCGGCTCGCGGATCAAGCGCCGGCTGCGGCAGGGCGCCAAGATCATCGTCGCCGACCCGCGGCGCATCGACCTGGTGCGGTCCCCGCACGTCGAGGCGGCGCTGCACCTGCCGCTGCGCCCGGGCAGCAACGTCGCGTTCGTCAACGCGCTGGCCCACACCATCGTCACCGAGGGGCTGCACGACGAGGAGTTCCTCGCCTCCCGGTGCGAGGGCGTCGAGCAGTACCTCGAGTTCATCCGGCGCCCGGAGAACTCCCCGGAGGCCGCCGAGGAGGCGACCGGTGTCCCGGCCGAGAAGCTGCGCGAGGCCGCCCGGCTGTACGCCACCGCCCCGAACGCCTCGATCTACTACGGCCTCGGGGTGACCGAGCACAGCCAGGGCTCGACGATGGTCATGGGCATGGCCAACCTGGCCATGCTCACCGGCAACATCGGACGGCCGGGCGTGGGCGTCAACCCGCTGCGCGGGCAGAACAACGTGCAGGGCTCCTGCGACATGGGGTCGTTCCCGCACGAGCTGCCCGGCTACCGGCACATCGGCCTCGACGACGTCCGTGAGATCTACGAGTCGCTGTGGGGCGTCGAGCTCGACCCCGAGCCGGGGCTGCGGATCCCCAACATGTTCGACGCCGCGATCGCCGGCACCTTCAAGGGCGTGTTCATCCACGGCGAGGACGTCGCCCAGTCCGACCCCAACCTCAACCACGTCCGCGCGGCGCTGGGGTCGATGGAGCTCGTCGTCGTCCAGGACCTGTTCCTGAACGAGACCGCGCAGTTCGCCCACGTCTTCCTGCCGGGCACCTCCTTCCTGGAGAAGGACGGCACGTTCACCAACTCCGAGCGGCGGATCAACCGGGTCCGCCCGGTGATGCCGCCGAAGACCGGCAAGCACGAGTGGCAGATCGTCTGCGAGATCGCGACCGCGATGGGCTACCCGATGAGCTACCCGGACGCCGCGGCGATCATGGACGAGATCGCGGCGACGACGCCGACCTTCGCCGGGGTGTCCTTCGAGCGGCTCGACCGCGAGGGCAGCATGCAGTGGCCGGTCAACGAGAGCGCCCCGCACGGCACGCCGATCATGCACGTCGACGAGTTCGTCCGCGGCAAGGGGCGACTGGTCCCCACGGCATACGTGCCGACCACGGAGACCACCAACCGGAAGTTCCCGCTGCTGCTGACCACCGGGCGGATCCTCACCCAGTACAACGTCGGCGCGCAGACCCGGCGGACCGCCAACACCACCTGGCACCCCGAGGACGTCCTGGAGATCCACCCCTCCGACGCGGAGGTGCGCGGCATCCGGACCGGCGACCGGGTGGAGCTGGCCAGCCGGGCCGGCCGGACGACGCTGACCGCGAAGGTCACCGACCGGGTGCAGCCGGGCGTGGTCTACACGACGTTCCACCACCCCGACACCGCGGCCAACGTGGTGACCACGGAGAACTCCGACTGGGCCACCAACTGCCCGGAGTACAAGGTCACCGCGGTCCAGGTCACCGTGGCCAACGCCCCCGACGAGGCGGTCGCGGCGGCGTCCGAGCAGCTCGCGGGGGTGCACCGGTGAGCCTGCAGGGTCCCGCGGCGTCCGACCTGGGCTCGGTCGACCCGGAGGAGCGGGCCGGCTGGCCCCCGGAGATCCGGCTCGCCTACGACATCGCCCGGAACCTGTCCTGGATGGACCACGACGAGCACACCGAGGCGGTGGCCACCCACATCCGGAAGTTCTGGGAGCCGCGGATGCGCCGCGACCTGGCACTGCGGGTCCGTGAGGGCGACCCCCGGGTGCCGCTCGTCGTCGCCGAGGCGGTGGCCCGCTACCTGCTGGACGACATCGACCGGGCCGAGATCGCCGAGCCCTCCGCCGGCTGACGCCTCCCGACCGCTCGGCCTGCCGGGCTCCCCCCGGGCCGGATCTGCCCCACGCTCCGCCCGTCGAGCGGCGAGTGAGCCGTCATGGTGACGGTCTGACCGCTGGAGCGTGCAGGACGTCACACCGACACTTCACAACGAAGGCTCACCGCGGGTGGCCGGACCCCGGCGGCCGTCCTTGCTGCACCTCGTTGCTGCGGTTGGACGGCTGGAGCCGTCGGAGCGCAGCAACCAAACGTCGCACTGCTGCGGTTGGCCGGTTGCGGGAGGGCGGGCAGCGGTTGCGGGGTGGCGGGGAGAAAGCGGGCAGGCAGAGGGGCTGGGGCGAATGGTCCGCGGATCCGTGGCCGACCCTTGACAGAGTTTGTTAGTTCGCCATACTAACACCATGACGCAGGTCACGACGCGGCCCCGGGGTGGTGGCCGCCCGGTCGGGAAGGTGCTTCCCGGCGACGCCCGACGGCACCACCTGGCCCTCGTCCTGCAGCGCCTGTTCGACGCCGGCCCCCGGAGCCGCGCCGACCTCGCCCGCGAGACCGGCCTCACCCGCGTCACCGTCTCCGACCTCGTCACCGAGCTGCTGGCCAACGGGATCGTCACCGAGCTCGGCCCGCGTCCCGGGGTGCGGCAGGGCAAGCCGGCCACGCTCGTGGGGCTGTCCGACACCGCCCCGGTCGTCGTGTCCCTCGACCTGTCCCGCGACCGGGAGCTGCGCGGCGCCGTCGTCGACCTGCGCGGCACCGTCATCACCTCGCAGACCACCACCCTCACCGAGGGGGAGGCCGCCGTCACCGAGGTGCTCGAGCTCGGCGCTGCCCTGCGCCAGGCAGCGACCCGGCCGGTGCTCGGCATCGGCATCGGCACGCCCGGCATCGTCGACCACGCCGGCGTGGTCCTCCAGGCGCCCAACCTTGGCTGGACCGATCTCGACCTCGCCGGACGGGTCCGCGCGGCAACCGGGCTGCCCACCCACGTCGCCAACGACGCCAACATGGCCACCGCAGCCGAGAGCGCCTTCGGTGCCGGCGACGACGCCGGCCTGCTGCTCGTCACGATCGGCCACGGCGTCGGCGGCGGGGTGCTGGTCGACGGGCGCATCCTGTCCGGCCCCCTGCTGTCCTCCGGCGAGATCGGCCACGTCGTCGTCGACCCGGCCGGGACCACCTGCGCCTGCGGCAACCGCGGCTGCCTGGAGACCGAGCTGGCCGTCCCCGTGCTGCGCGGCGCCGACGCCGCCGGGCTGGCCCGGGCCGGACGCCGCCTCGGCTCGGTACTCACCCCGGTCGTCACCACCCTCGGCATCGCCGACGTGGTGCTCTACGGCCCGGCCGACCTGCTGGACGGCCCACTGCTCGAGGCGACGCGCGAGGCGCTCGCCCACCAGACCCTTCCCTTCGTCGCCCAGCGGGTCCACGTGCGGGTGGTGCCGCTGGAGGACGAGCTCGTCCTGAAGGGAGCGGCGGCGTACGTGCGCTACCGCGAGTTGGGGGTGGTGTGACCCCGCCGGGTCACGTCAGAACGGCACACCCACCGAGAGAGGTTCACCGATGAGGCTCAGCACAACCACCCGCGCCGCCGTCGCCACGGCCGTCGCGGCGACCGTCCTGGCCGCCTGTTCGTCGGGCGGCAGCACCGCGGACGGCGGCGAAGCGAACACCGGCGACACCGCCGGGCAGAGCGGCGCCCCGGGCGCCGGCGAGGGTGAGGGCACCACGGTCACCCTGTGGCTCGCGGGGGAGACCGACACCCCCGAGGCGCTGGAGGAGTGGCTGGTCAGCACCTTCGAGGAGCAGCACGAGGGCGTCACCCTCGAGGTCCAGCGCATCCCGTGGGGTGAGCTGCTCGAGCGGGCCAACCAGGCCCTGCCCGACCCTGACAACACCCCGGACGTCATCGAGCTGGGCAACACCCAGGTGCCGACCTACACCCCGCTGGGTGCGTTCGAGGACCTCACCGACCTGCTGCCCGAGCTGGGTGACATCGGCCCCGAGGGCTTCATCGAGGCCGGCACCTACGACGGCAAGGTCTACGCGGTCCCCTACTACTGGGGCTCCCGCTACGTCTTCTACAGCAAGCAGGCGTTCGCCGACGCCGGCGTGGAGGTGCCGACCACCCTCGAGGAGCTCACCGAGGCCGCCGTGAAGCTCACCGAGGCCGGCGGCGACGGCTACTCCGGTCTCTGGCTGCCCGGCCAGGACTGGCGCAACGGCATCAGCTGGATCTTCGCCCACGGCGGCGACATCGCCGCGCTCGAGGGTGACCGCTGGGTGGGCAAGCTCTCCTCGCCGGAGAGCGTCGCGGGCCTCACCGAGTGGCAGGAGCTGTTCACCAACGCCACCACCGCCCCGCAGGACGGCCGGGACGCCGAGCCGTGGGTGCCGTTCAACAACGGCGAGTCCGCCATGTTCATCGCGCCCAGCTGGGCCCGGTGGAGCGTCGCGGAGGACAAGGCCGAGGACCTCGGGGCGTTCCCGATCCCGGGTGTCGACGGTGGCGCCGCGCCGGTGTTCGCCGGCGGCTCCAACATCGGCATCTCGGCCCGATCCCAGAACAAGGACCTGGCCAAGGAGCTGCTCAAGCTGATCTTCAGCGACGAGTACCAGCAGATGCTGGCCGAGAACGGGCTCGGCCCGGCGCGCGCCGAGTTCACCGACCTCATGGGTGACGACGAGTTCGCCACCGCCGCGGTCGAGGCGGCGAGCAACGCCAAGCTGACCCCGGCGTCCCCGGAGTGGGCCGCGGTCGAGACCGCCACCGTCATGGAGGAGTTCTTCGGCCGGCTCGCCGCCGGCGAGGACGTCGCCACGGTGGCCGCGGAGACCGACGCGGTGCTGGAGGAGATGCTCAACGCGGGCTGACCAGTACCGTCCGTCGCGGGGCCGGTGCGTATGCCGGCACCGGCCCCCGCCCCGTCCCGCCCGGAGAGCACCCATGACCACTGAGACCGGGAGCCCGGCGACCCTGGGCCCGCCGCTGCTCCAGCCCGCCGTCGCCCGGCGGCCCCGTGCCCGGCGCCGCAGCCTGGGCCCCTACGCCCTGCTGGCACCCGCCGTGCTGGTCCTGGCGGTCGGCGAGGGCTATCCCCTGGTCCGCCAGGTCGTCATGTCGTTCCAGGAGTACGGCCGCGCCCAGCAGTTCGGGCAGCCCCCGGAGTGGGTCGGGCTGGACAACTTCCGCACCCTCTTCTCCGACCCCGCGATGTGGGGCGTGGTGGGACGCTCGCTGGCGTTCTGCGCCGTCAACGTCTCGCTGACGATGCTCATCGGCACCGCGTTCGCCCTGGTCATGATGAAGGCGCCCCGGGTCCCCCGGCTGGTGCTGCAGGTGAGCATGCTGCTGTGCTGGGCGATGCCGGTCATCGCCGCGATGACCGCCTGGCAGTGGCTGTTCGACACCCGCTACGGCCTGGTCAACTGGGTCCTCACCAACCTCGGGCTCGGCGACTTCACCCGGCACAACTGGCTCATCGAGCCGCTGTCGTTCTACCTCGTCGCCACCGTGATCGTGGTCTGGATGAGCGTCCCGTTCGTGGCGTTCACCGTGTATGCCGCGCTGACGCAGGTCCCCGAGGACACCATCGAGGCGGGCCAGATCGACGGCGCCGGGGCCTGGCAGCGGTGGCGCTACATCGTCTACCCCTCGATCCGGCCCTCGCTGACGATCGTGCTGATGCTGCAGATCGTCTGGGACCTGCGGGTGTTCGCCCAGATCCACTACCTGCAGGGTGTCGGTGGGGTCCCCAGCCAGACGCACCTGCTGGGCACCTACGTCTACACGCTCGGCGTCGGCCAGAGCCAGTACGGCCTGGCCTCGGCGTTCGCGCTGTTCGTCCTCGTGCTCACCCTGGTGCTCACGTTCCGCTACGTGCGCGCGCTGCTCCGGGCGGAGGTGACGTCGTGAGGCGGCACCTGGGACGCGCCGCGACCCGCCGCTGGTGGGGCGCCCTCGCGGTCGTCATCGCGCTGGTGTGGATCTTCCCGGTCTACTGGATCGTCAACGGCGCCCTGCAGCCGGCCGAGGCGCTGCGCGCCCCGACCCCGGCGTTCTTCCCCACCGAGCTGTCCCTCGACGCCTTCGACCGGGCGCTCGACGACCAGTTCCTCGCCTCGCTGCGGCTCAGCCTGTCGGTCACCCTCATCTGCGTCGTCGCGGCGGTGGTCTGCGCGTTCGTCGCCGCGGTGGCGCTGTCCCGGTTCCGGTTCCGCGGGCGCACCTCGTTCATCCTCGTGGTGCTGACGATCCAGATGATCCCGCCGGAGGCGCTGTTCATCTCGCAGTACCGGATGCTCAACGAGTGGAACCTCTACAACACGGTTCCCGGCCTCTCCCTCCTCTACATCGCCGCGGTCCTGCCGTTCACCGTCTGGCTGCTGCGCGGCTTCGCCGACGGGGTGCCGGTCGAGCTGGAGGAGGCCGCGATGGTCGACGGCTGCAGCCGGGTGCGGGCGTTCTTCACCGTCACCTTCCCGCTGCTCGCCCCGGGCCTCATCGCCAGCGGCGTCTTCGCCTTCCTCCAGGCGTGGAACGAGTACACCCTCGCCGTCGTCGTCATGGACCCCGACAACCGGACCCTCCCGCTGTGGCTGCGCGGGATGACCACGGTGTCCAACGAGGCCATCGACTGGCCCGCGGTCATGGCCGGGTCGGTCCTCGTCGCGGTCCCGGTCATCGTCTTCTTCATGTTGGTCCAGGCCCGGATGACCGCCGGGCTGGTCTCCGGGGCGGTGAAGGGGTGAGCACGCTCGACCGGGCGGCCCACGCGGTGCTGCTCGCCGGCTTCGCCGGACCCGACGTCCCGTCCTGGCTGTCCGGGCTGCACGAGCAGGGCCTCGGCGGGATCTGCCTCTACGGCAGCAACGTCGCCCCCGGCCGCGACCTCGCCGGGCTCGCCCGCTCGGTCCGTGCGGTCGCCCCCACCGCGGTCCTGGCCGTGGACGAGGAGGGCGGGGACGTCACCCGGCTGCACACGGCCACCGGCAGCCCGTATGCCGCGCCCGCCGCCCTGGGCAGGTACGACGACCCCGCCGTCACCCGGCTGGTCGCCGAGGGGATCGGTGCCGAGCTCACCGGCGCCGGGATCGGGGTGGACCTCGCACCCTGCGCGGACGTCAACTCCGACCCGCGCAACCCGGTCATCGGCACCCGCAGCTTCGGCGCCGACCCGTCTGCCGTGGCCCGGCACGTCGTCGCGTTCGTCGAGGGCCTGGCCGCCAGCGGGGTGGCCGCCTGCATCAAGCACTTCCCCGGGCACGGGGCCACCGTCACCGACTCCCACCGCGCCCTGCCGACGGTCCGGGCATCACGCGAGGTGCTCGAGGCACGCGAGCTGGTGCCGTTCCGCGCCGCCGTCGAGGCCGGCGTACCCGCGGTGATGACCTCTCACGTCGTCCTCGAGGCCCTCGACCCCCACCAGCCCGCGACGTTCAGCCGCGCCGTGCTCACCGACCTGCTCCGCGGGGAGCTCGGCTTCGACGGGGTCGTCGTCACCGACGCCCTGGACATGGCCGGGGCCGGCGGGCCGCAGGCGCTGGGCGCCTCCGCCGTCCGGGCGCTGCGTGCGGGCGCCGACCTGCTGTGCCTCGGGCCGGCGCCGGACGAGCACGGGCTGGTCCCGGTCCGGACCGTCGCCCGGGCGCTCGTCGAGGCCGTCCGGTCCGGTGACCTGCCGGAGGACCGGATCCTCGAGGCCGCCGCCCGGGTCGACCGGTTCCGCCCTCGCGGCCCGGCACGCCCCACCGGTCACGCCGACCCGGACGTGGTGACCCGGGCCCGGCAGGCCTCCGCCGAGGTCGCGGCGGCGGTGCTGCCACCCGGTGCCCCCGACCTGTCCGGGGCGACGGTGGTCCACCTCGACACGGCGGTGTCCCCGGCGCTCGGCGACACCGCCTGGGGCGTCCCCTCCCTCGGCGGCCCGGTGCGGCGCCTGTCCCCCGACGAGCTCGCCGCGACCCCCGTGCCGGACGGCCCGGTGCTGCTCGTCGCGCGGCGCGCCGCCGCCGACGAGCGGGTGTGGGCCTGGGTCCGGCGGACGCTCCGGGACAACCCCCGGGCCTGGCTCGCCGAGCTCGGCTGGCCCGACCCGCGGCTGGACGACCTCGACCGGGTCCTCCGGACCTACGGGTCGCCCGCCGTCTCGACCGGGGCCCTGGCCCGGGCCCTGCGGGGGGCGTCGTGACGGTGCGCATCGGGGTCGACGTCGGCGGCACCAAGGTGCGCGCCGCCGCCGTCGAGGTGGCCGGCGGGGACGAGGCCCCCCGGGTGGTCGCCCAGGTCGTGCTGCCGACCCTCCGCGGGCCGGACGGGGTGCTGGCGACGGTCGGCACGGCCTACGAGCGGCTGCTCGGCGAGATCGTCGGGCACCGCCCGGTGGTGTCCGTCGGGGTCGGGATCCCGGGCACCGTGGCCGGCGGCACCGTGTCCCACGCGGTGAACCTCGGGCTGGACGGCACCCCGTTCGACCTGGCCACGGCACTGCGACCCCGGCTGGGGAGCGCCCCGGTCGTGGTGGAGAACGACGTCAACGCCGCAGCATGGGGTGCCGCACAGTGGCTGCGCCGACACGGTGGTGGTGACGACCTGGCCGTCCTCAACGTGGGCACCGGCCTGGCTGCCGGCCTGGTCCTCGACGGGGTGCTCCGCCGCGGCAGCCGCGGCATGGCCGGCGAGGTCGGCCACCTCGTCACCGACCCGGCCGGACCGCCGTGCCCGTGCGGGAAGTCCGGCTGCCTCGAGCTCTACGCCTCCGGCGGGGGCCTGGCCCGGCGGTGGGGCGGCACCGCGGCGCAGCTGCTGGCCGCGGCCCGGGCGGGCGACGCCGCGGCCGGCCGGGTCCGCGACGACCTCGTCGCCGGCCTGGCCCAGGCGGTCCGCATCCTCGTGCAGGTCACCGACGTGCCGGACGTGGTCCTCACCGGCGGGTTGGTCACGGCGACCCCCGAGGTCACCGACGCCGTCGTGGCGCACCTGCGCGACCGCCACGCCGACTCGGCGTTCGAGCGCGCGCTCGCGGTGCACGAGCGGGTCCGGCGGCTGCCCGCCGACTTCCCGGCCGGTGCCGTCGGGGCCGCGCTCCTCGCCACCGCGCCGGGAGGGGGGTGAGGCGGTGGAGGTGGTCATCGTCCCCTCGCCCGTCGCGGCCGGCCGGCTGGTCGCCGACATCCTCGAGGGCTACGTCCGGGCCGGCGCCACGCTCGGCCTGGCGACCGGCTCGTCGCCCGAGCCCGCGTATGACGAGCTGGTCCGGCGCCACCGTGAGGAGGGCCTGGACTTCGGCCGGTGCCGGGCGTTCCTGCTCGACGAGTACGTCGGGCTCGCCGCGGACCACCCGCAGGCCTACCGGCAGGTGATCCGCCGCGCGCTCGCCGACCGGGTCGGGCTGACCGACGTCCACGGGCCCGACGGGACGGCGAGCGACCTGCCCGCGGAGGCGGCGGCGTACGAGGAGGCCATCCGAGCGGCCGGCGGCATCGACGTCCAGCTCGTCGGCATCGGCAGCGACGGGCACCTCGGGTTCAACGAGCCCGGGTCGTCGCTGGCGTCCCGGACGCGGGTCAAGACGCTGACCGAGCGCACCCGGCGCGACAACGCGCGGTTCTTCGGGTCCCTCGAGGAGGTGCCGCACCACGTGCTCACCCAGGGGCTGGGCACGATCCGCGACGCCCGCCACGTGGTGCTCGTCGCCACCGGGGTGGCGAAGGCCGAGGCCGTGGCGGGTGCCGTCGAGGGGCCGGTCAGCGCGTTCTGCCCGGCGTCGGTGCTGCAGCTGCACCCCCACGTCACCGCCGTCGTCGACGAGGCGGCCGCGTCCCGCCTCCGCCTGGCCGGCTACTACCGGTTCGCCCACGAGCACAAGCCGGACTGGCAGGGCTACTGACCGCACCGGTCGCGGGACCGTCCCCGGCGGGGAACCATCGGGGGATGAGCACCTACACGGTCGGGTACCTCGTCGGCAGCCTGTCGGCCTCGTCCATCAACCGGCGGCTGGCCAACGCGCTGGTCAGGCTGGCTCCGGACAACCTGGAGTTCACCGAGATCGCCATCGACGACCTCCCGCTGTACAACCGGGACCTGGACGACGACATGCCGCAGCCGGCGCGGCGCCTCAAGGACCGCATCCGCGAGGTGGACGCGGTCCTCTTCGTCACGCCGGAGTACAACCGCGACATCCCCGGGGTGCTCAAGAACGCCATCGACTGGGCGAGCCGGCCCTACGGCCAGAACTCCTTCGACCGGGTGCCCACGGCGATCATCGGCGCCTCACCCGGGGCGATCGGCACCGCCGTCGCCCAGCAGAACCTGCGCGGGGTGCTCGCCTACCTCAACTCCCCGCAGATGACCGCGCCCGAGGCCTACATCCAGATGACCGAGGGGCTGGTCACCGACGACGGTGAGGTCACCGACGAGAGCACCCGGGAGTTCCTCACCACGTTCGTGCGGGAGTTCGGGACGTTCATCGAGCGGGTGCTCACGGTGCTCCCCCAGCACTGACCGGCACCACCCAGTCGCCCCCGCGGAGCACGCCGCGGACCTCGAGGTCGTCGTCGAGGACCACGAGGTCGGCCCGCGCCCCGGGCTCGAGGACACCGACCCCGGTGAGGCCCACGGTGCGCGCGGGCACCACCGTCGCCGCGCGCAGCACCTCGGCGAGGGGGAGCCCGGCGGCCACCGCGGTCCGCACGGCGCGCGACATACCGAGCGTGCTGCCGGCCACCGCCCCGTCCGGCAGCCGGGCCACCCCGTCGCGCACCTGCGCGGTGAGCCGCCCCAGCCGGTAGTCGCCGTCCGCGGCGAGCGCGCCCGGCATGGCGTCGGTGACGAGCACCCAGCCGCCACGGGCGGCGCGGGCGGCGAGCCGGAGCACGAGCGGGTGCAGGTGCACCCCGTCGGCGACCAGCTCGACGACCACCCGCGCGGCGTCGAGGAGCACCGGCACCGGGCCGGGTGCGCGGTGGTGCACCGGCGGCATCGCGTTGAACAGGTGCGTCGCCACCGTGGCCCCGGCGGCGACGGCCCGGGCCACCGTCCTGGCGTCCGCCTCGGTGTGGCCGACTGCGGCCACCACCCCGGCGCCGGCGAGGCGCCGCACCGCCTCCAGCCCACCGGGCAGCTCCGGCGCCAGGGTCACCATCCGCACCCGGCCCCGTCCGGCGGCGAGCAGCCGGTCGACAGCGTCCGCGGAGGGGTGGGACAGCACCGCGGGGTCGTGGGCGCCGCACCGGGCGGGACTGAGCCACGGCCCCTCGAGGTGCACCCCGTCGACCTCACCCGCGGCAGCGGCCTCGTCGAGGGCGGCGAGCTGGGCCTCGAGGGCGGGCAGCTCGTCGGACACCAGGCTGGCCAGCAGGCTCGTGGTGCCCTCTCGCCGGTGGGCACCGGCGGCCGCCGCGACCTGCCCGGGGTCGCCGGAGCCGAACGAGGCGCCCCCGCCACCGTGGCAGTGGATGTCGACGAACCCGGGGCTGAGCAGGTCGACCTCCAGGTCCGCCGACCCCGCGTCCTCTGGCAGGAAGCCCGCGCCGGTGCGCACGATCCGGTCGCCGCGGACCACGAGCCAGCCGGGGGCGAGGGTCCCGTCAGGGTGCAGCATGCGGTCGGCGCGGATCAGCACGCGCTCATCGTGCCAGCCTGGGGCCCGCTCCGGTCGCCGCCCGCGCGGAGCGCCGTTCTAACCGGGTCAGTACCCGGCGCGGTCCAGGGCCTCCTCGGTGAGCCGCCGGCCGAGCGCGATCATCTCCTCGGCGCGGTGGAACTCCAGCGTGCCGCAGGCGTTCGCGGGCACCGTGACGAGCACGTCCGGCGGGTTGCTCGCCATCCGGTAGCGGGCGATGAGCTCGGAGGTCGTCTCCAGCGACATGGTGACCACGTCGATGAGCCCGAGCTTGCCGCCGGTCGCACTGGCGACCGACGCCGCGCTCCGGGCCGCCTCGGCGGCCGCCGCGGACTCGTGGTCGGCGCCGTCCTTCTCGCCCTGGACCCGCTCGCCGTTCTCCCCGTTGGGGTCCCGCCGGGACAGGCGGTGCGGCAGCGCCCGGAGCCGCTCCCTCTCGAGGAGCCCGGCGGCGCTGCGGCGCAGCCGTCCGGCCCACTCCTCCCGGGGCCGGGCCTCCGAGGTCTCCTTGGCCGGTGACTCGCGCACGTCGGGGGAGCGGGACCCGAGCAGCGACACCGCCACGGTGAGGTCGGCGTCGCTGGCGCGGGTGGGCTCGACCGGCACCGGGTTGACCATGCCCCCGTCGGCGAGGAGCCGGCCGTTGATCACCACCGGCGTGATCGCCCCGGGCAGGGCGATGGAGGCGCGGATCGCCTCGCGCAGCGGACCCCGCTGGAACCACACCTCGCGCCGCGTCTGCAGGTCGGTGGCGACCGCCGTGTACGGGATCGGCAGGTCCTCGATGTGGACGTCGCCGAGCATCTCGCCGACCACGTCGAGGACCCGTTCGGCGCGGAACACGCCACCGGCGGACAGCACCGGGTCGAGCAGCCGGAAGACGTCGCGCTGGGTGAGCCCCACGGCCCACGCGGCGAAGTCCTCGTCGCGTTCCACCGCCACCAGCCCGCCGACGAGGGCGCCCATGGACGTGCCGGCCACGGAGACGATCTCGTGGCCGCGTTCGCGGAGCACCCGGACCGCCCCGAGGTGGGCGTACCCGCGGGCGCCGCCCGACCCGAGGACGAGCGCGACGCGCAGCGGAGCCGAGGCCATGGCCCCAGCGTACGCAGCCGGTGACCGGTACCCGACATGGCGGGTTCCGGCCAGCCGCGGGCGTTGACCGGGGGACCGGCGCCCGGCTTGGCTGGCGGCACCCCTGCGAGCTGTGACCAGGAGTCTCCATGCCCGAACGGCCCCACGGGGTGAGCACACCCCGCCCCCGCGCCCGCCTGGCCCACGCCCTGCTGGCCCTGCCGCTGGTCGTCCCGCCCCTCGCGCTCGGCGTGCCGGCCACCGCCGATCCTGGGGGTGCTGCCCCCGCCGCCGGTGCCCCGGGGTGGGTCACCGACGCCGCCGGTGACGGGACGGCCGCCCACGAGGTCACCCTCATCACCGGTGACACCGTCCGGGTCGCCACCGCCGCGGACGGCACCAGGACCGTCACCGTGGAGCCGAGGCCCGGCGCCGGGCCGGGGTTCTGGACCCACGAGATCGGGGACGACCTGTATGTCGTGCCACAGGACGTCGCGCCGCTCGTCCCCGACCGCCTCGACCCGGAGCTGTTCAACGTGAGCCTCCTGGCCGAGCTCGGGTCGACGGACGGACCCGAGGGCGTCCCGGTGATCCTCGGTTACGACGAGGGGCACCGCGCCCCCGCGGCCACCACCCTGGGAGAGGACCCCGTCAGGCTGGACAGCGTCAACGGCGTGGCCGTCGAGGTGGACGAGGACGACAGCGAGACCCTGCTGGCCGCGCTCGGGGTCGGGACGGCCGGGGACCAGGCGGCCCGGCGCGCGGATCCCGGACCGCTGCGGGTCCTGGAGAAGATCTGGCTCGACCGGCCCGTCGAGGCGGTCCTGGACCGCAGCGTGCCCCAGATCGGCGCCGACGAGGCGTGGGAGCTGGGGCTGGACGGCACCGGCGTGACGGTGGCGGTCCTCGACAGCGGGATCGACCTGGAGCACCCCGACCTGGCCGACCGGGTGGTGGACAGCGTCAACTTCAGCGCCAGCGACACCGTGGACGACCGCCACGGTCACGGCACGCACGTGGCCTCGACCATCGCCGGCAGCGGCGCGGCCTCCGGAGGCCGTTACGTGGGCGTGGCCCCCGGCGCCGAGCTGCTCAACGTCAAGGTGCTCGACGACGTCGGGTCCGGCACCACCAGCGGCGTCATCGCGGGCATGGAGTGGGCCGCGGAGCACGGCGCGGACATCGTCAACATGAGCCTGGGCGAACGCGGCAACTACTCCGACGGGACCGACCCCAAGAGCACGGCCGTCAACGCGCTCACCGAGGAGCACGGCACGCTGTTCGTGGTGGCGGCCGGCAACGACGGCCCCCGGGACGGCACGGTCACCTCGCCCGCCACGGCGGACCTCGCCCTGACCGTCGGCTCGGTGGACCGGGACGAGAGCATCGCCGAGACCTCCAGCCGCGGCCCGCGGACCGGCGACCACGCGATCAAGCCGGAGATCACCGCGCCGGGGGTCGACATCGTGGCCGCCCGTGCCGAGGGCAGCGGCCTCGGCTTCCCCCTCGACGACCACTACATGTACCTGTCCGGGACCTCGATGGCCGCCCCGCACGTCGCCGGGGCCGCAGCCCTCGTCCTCCAGGACCGCCCGGAGCTCGGCGCCCGGGAGCTCAAGGGCGTGCTCGTCGGCAGCGCCTCCCCCAACCCGGACCTGCGGGTCCTGGACCAGGGGGCCGGCCGGGTGGACGTGCCCGCCGCGCTCGGCACCGCGCTGGTCGCCGAGCCGGTGGCGCTGCAGCTGGGCCAGTGGGACTACCCGCACCCGGTGCTGACGGAGGAGCGGACGATCACCTACCGCAACCTCGGTGACGAGGACCTCGTCGTCGACCTGGCGGCGACGGCGACGAACCCCGAGGGTGAGCCGGCCGCGGACGGTGCCCTCACGGTCTCCCCGGCCACGCTCACGGTCCCCGCCGGCGGCACGGCCGAGGCGACGGTCACCCTCGAGACCGGTGCCGTGGCCGGGGTCGGGCACTTCAGCGGCGCCGTGACCGCCACCGCGGAGAACGGGGCGCGGCACGCCACCCCGCTGGCGTTCTACCTGGAGCCGGAGCGCTACGACGTGCACATCGAGGGCATCGCGCGCGACGGACGGCCGGCCTACGGCACCGTTCAGGTCCTGGACGTCGAGGACGGCAGCGTCGCGGCCGTGCGCACCTGGGGCGACGGCACCGGCGACTCCTGCACCACCGAGGTGTGGGACATGAGCAGCTGCATCCGCCTCGAGCCGGGCACCTACTCCGTCTCCGGGATCGTGCTCACCATGCCCCCGGGGCGGTCGTCGACGGCGCCACCGACGACGGCGGAGCGCCAGCTCAACACCTCGCTGCTCGTCGAGCCGGAGCTGACCGTCACCGGCGAGACGACGGTGACGCTCGACGCCCGGGACGCCGTCGAGGTCGAGTTCGAGACCCCCGGGCACCCGACGCGGCAGGTGACCGGCTCGGCGGCCCAGGTCAGCCTGAGCCGGGTCGCCGAGACCGGGGAGACCATCTCCCACGGCCTGCTGATCGGTCCCCGGGACCAGGTCGAACCGCGCTGGTTCGTGCAGCCGACGGACCAGGTCGACCACGGTGAGCTCACGGCATACAGCCAGGTCACCCTGGACGCCCCGGACATCACGTTCCGTGTCGAGGGGTCGCCCGGCACCGCCCTCGACCCCCGGTACTACGACCCGTACTGGTTCAGCGACCACAGCTGGCAGTTCCCGCGGCTCGACGGCGAGCAGCGGCTGCGCGTCGTGGACGCCGGGGCGGCCACGCCGGAGGAGCTGGCGGGGCTGGACCTGGACGGCGCGCTGGCCCTGGTGCGACGGTCGCCCGAGATCCCGGTGGCCGACCAGTCGAACAACGCCGCCGCGGCGGGTGCCGCCCTGGTCGCGGTCGTCGACGACGCCACGAACGCGACGCCCCACCCCGGTTCGGTCGGCACCCGGTTGGAGGTGCCCACGGTGCGCCTCACCGCGGCCGAGGGGGAGCGCCTGCTCGGTGCGCTCCGGGCGGGACCGGTCCACGTCCTGGCCACCGGCGAGCCGGTGAGTCCCTACCGGTACCACGTCCGGGTCACCGACCGGGGCGGGATCTCGGCGGACCAGCGGCACGTGCTCGACGACGACGACCTGGCGACGGTGCGCAACCGCTTCCACGCCCAGCTCGACGCGACGCCGACCCTCACCGAGACCTGGTTCGCCAAGGCGCCGTGGGAGGGGAGCGCCAGCGGCTGGCCGGTGCCGACGCTGGGCGGCTCCCGGGAGCGGGTCGACTACTACGTCGCCGACCCGGACCTGGCCTACGCGCAGCACGTCGACAGCCCGGAGGGCCGCTACAACTGGCTCTTCCCGGAGGACGATGTCGTCCAGCTGCGCCTGGCGAGCGGGTTCCGCACCTTCGCCCCCGGGGAGCAGGTGGAGCGGTCCTGGATGGCCGGACCCCTGCGCCCGGAGGTGCGACCGGAGGACCCGGTGGTGCGCCGCGGTGACCTCCTGGACCTGCACCTGGCGGCCTTCGCCGACGGTGACGGGCACCGTGGTGACGGCTGGACCTCCCCGTTCGAGGACGGGCTCAGCACCAACCTGAGGGTGCTGGCCGACGGGGAGGAGGTCCTCGAGACGACCGGCCCCGTGGACGGCACCCTGGGGCTGCCGCCGGGCGCGGAGGACCTGCGCCTGGAGTACACGGTCGCCAACGACGCACCGTGGGCGCAGCTGTCGACCCGGACCCGGTCGGTGTGGACGTTCGGCTCGGGCACCACCGAGGACGGCGCCGCCCGCGTGGAGCCGCTGCTCACCGTCGACTACGAACTCGACGTCGGCTTGGACAACCGGCTCCCGGGCACGGCCGAGCGGCGGGGACCGCTGACCTTCGGCTTCCGGGTCTCCCACCAGGACGGCGCGGCCGCGCACCCGATCGTCACGGGCACCCTCGAGATCTCCTACGACGGTGGTCTCACCTGGCGTGCCGTCCCCCAGCTCCGCGAGGTGGGCGACGGGTCCTTCCAGGCCCACCTCCCCGCGCGGATCCCCAAGGAGAACGACGGGACCCTCTCGTTCCGCATCACGGCCACGGACGAGGCGGGCAACGGCATCGAGCAGGAGGTGGTGCGCGCGGTCGGCCTGTGGGAGTCCCGCTAGGGGTCGGTGACCTCCACCACCGCGTGGGCGCCGCGCTCGGCGTCGGCCATGAGGTGCGACACCACCGGATAGTGGCCCGGCTCGGGGAAGGTGGTCTCGACGAAGCCGCCCTGCGCCGGGAGCAGCCCGAGCACCTGGCTGCCGCCGTCGGTGTCCCCGAGCGGTCCCTCGCCGTCCCGGAGGTGGTAGGCGCCCTCCACCCAGACGGTGTCGAACCGGGTCCCCACGACGTGGAAGCTGCTGGGCCGGTTCGGGCCGGCGGCGAGCACCCAGAACCGCACCCGCTCGCCGGTCCGCGCGACCAGCGGGTGCTGGTCGTACTGGAAGGCGGTGCCGTTGAAGGTCACCGCGTCCGGCCGCTCGGCCAGCACCTTGTCGGGGTCGACCTCGGTAGCCTCCTCCGGGGTGCCGGCCGGCTGGTCCAGGTAGACCTCGGACTGGACGAGGACGTAGCTCCGGTCCACCTCGGGCAGCCCGTCCGGCTCGATGACCACGGCCCCGTGCATCCCGGCGGCGATGTGCGCCGACATCGGCATCGTCGAGCAGTGGTACATCCACACCCCGGCCCGGTCGGCGGTGAACCGGTAGGTCAGCGACTCCCCGGGCGGGATGGTCCGCATCGGCCCGTCGGGCGCGAGCTCGCCGGCGTGGAAGTCGATCGAGTGCCCCATCGACCCGTCGTTGACCAGCGTGATCTCGAAGACGTCGCCGACGCGCCCGTGCAGGGTCGGGCCGGGCACCTGCCCGTCGAACGTCCAGCGCCGCTGCCACACCCCGGGCGCCACCTCGAGCGGCACCTCCTGCACCGTGAGGGTGAGCCGGTGGACGCGCTCGCCGGTGAGCGGCGGCAGCACCGGGTCCGCGGGGTGCCCGACCACCGCGTCGTCCGCGATCTGCAGGCCGCCCTCGTATGCCGGTGCGCCGGCCCCGTCCGCCCCCTCATCCCCGGTGTGGGCCGGGTGGGCGCCCGCTGTGCCCCCGGTGACGACGACGGTGAGGACCATCCCCATCTGCCGGTGGCCGACGATGGTGCACCAGCCCTCGAGGTCCCGGCCGACGACGCCCACGTCGAGGGTGGCGGACTCGCCGTGACCCAGGCGCGGGGTCCGCTGCCCCGCCAGGGTGAGGTCGTGAACGTCGGAGGGGTCCTCGTTGGTCAGCTCCACGACGAGCCGGTTGCCTGCGGGGACCTCGATCCGGTCGGGGACGAAGCGCATGCCGCGGGCGACGACCTGCACCGTGGTGGTCTCGCCGGTGGGGGTGACCGCACCGGCCGCCCCGCCGGCCGGGCCGGTGGCGAGGCCGGCGGCGGCCGGGTCGTAGGCGACCCCGAGGCTGACCACGACCGCCAGGGCGGACAGCGCCGCGACCAGCTGGCCGGGGCGCCACACCGAGGGCCGCAGGTCGGTCACCCCGGCGGGGCGCGGCTGCGGGCCGGCGGCGAGGAGCTCCCGCCGGGCCCGGGCGCTGGCCCGGGCGCCGAGGAGCATCAGCGGCAGGAAGGCCGCGAGTGCCGCGAGCACCAGCACCGACACCCCGACGCGCACCGCGCTGGGGACCGGGAGCAGGCAGAGCAGGAGCCCGAGGTTGACCGTTGTCAGCCGGGCGGTGCCCCACCGGTCGAACCAGCGCTGCCCGGCGCGGACCACCGACGGCCCGCCGCCCAGCACCGAGGGGATGAGGTAGGACAGGGCCCCCGGCAGCAGCTGTGCGGCGAACCCGACGACGAGGACCGCGGTGACCGCGCCGAACCCGTCGGCCACCTCGCCCCACGACCGGTCGGTCGCGGTCTCCACGGCGACCCAGACCAGCCCCACCGCGCCCCACACCAGGGACGCGGCCACCGAGGCGGTGGCGAACTCCCGGGGCGGTCGGGTCCGGGCGGGCCGGATCAGGGCCCGGCCCCACCAGGCCAGCCCCGCGGCATACAGGAAGAGGCCGCCGGCGGCGAGCGGCACCAGCCCGGCCAGGGCGCCGCCGAGCACCACGAGCACCCCGCCGAGGAGCACCGGGAGGGCCTGGCGGGCCAGGGCCTCGGCGCGGTCGTCCATGCGGGTGCGCAGCATCGTCGGCCACAGCGTGACGAGGGTGCCGGTGACCGTCAGGCCGACCCAGCCGAGGACGTTGACCATGGTGTGGCCCAGCAGGAGCCGGCCGTGCCACTCCTCCGCGGGCCCGCGGGCCAGCAGCACCCCGAGGACGATGCCCACCGGGAGCAGGGCGGCGGAGGCGAGGTAGTAGCGGACCGTCACCCGGAAGCGGCCGGGGAGCGCGTGCCGGAGGCGGCGCCACAGCGCCAGCCCGTGGAGCACCACCGCGGCGGTCACCAGGGTGGCGCCCACCACGGTGACCGGCCACAGACCGGTCGGGACGCCGGCGAGCACCAGCGCCACGCCCACGAGGAGCAGCGTGAGCCGTCGCGACTGACGGGCCCGGTCGTCCAGGCCGGGCGGGGTCTTGAGGATCGCCTGGGCGAAGTGGTGGGTCCACACCATGATCGAGTGGGTCAGCGCGCCCAGCAGGACCAGGTGCACCATCAGCCAGCGGGACCCCGGCACGAACGGGTGCACGAGGGCGACGACGACCGCCGCGGCGAGCCACACCGTCGCGGTGCGGTCCCGCAGTGCCCAGGTGCCGCGGGCGCCGCCCTGCGGGCGGTCGGTGCCGGGTCGGGTGGGGGTGTGCAGGCCGGTCATGCGGTCACCGCCAGACCCAGGGCGCACGCGACGAGCAGGAGGACCGCCGCGACCGTGACGACCGAGCCGGTCTGCCAGACCACCCCGCCGCCGAGCCCGGCGCCGAGCACGCGCACCGCCATCCCCGTGTGCAGCACGGCGAGCGGGACCCACAGCACGGCGCGGTACGGCAGCCGCACGGACAGCACCGCCGGGAGGATCACCGGGGCGTGCGCCATGACCATCGAGATCGCGAAGCCCAGGAAGGTGCCGTGGACCACGACGTCGTAGGCCGTGGTGTCGCCCGGGCGGCCCCCGACCAGCCAGACCGCGCCGGCCAGGGCCAGCCAGGCGTAGCCGGCCAGCAGGGCGGCGGCCGAGAACCGGGGCAGGCCCCGGGCGCGGACCAGGTGGCGGGCGACGTCGTGGCGCAGCAGGTAGCCGACGAGGACGAGGAGCACCAGCCCCACGAGGTGGGCGCCGCCGTCGGGCCAGGCCGCGGCCAGCAGCGCGGCGAGGGCGAGGGCGGTCCCCGCGCCCAGCAGCACCCGGGGCGCGGACCGCGGCACCGAGATGCGGGCCAGCTCCACCCGCTCGGCGGCGATGGTGAGCACCACGAACGCGGCGAGCAGCGGCACCAGGTCGAACACCTCGACCCGCAGCCAGAGCACGGCGGCGCAGGCGGCGAGCACCGCGCCGAGCAGCTGGACCAGGACGGTGACCTCGCCGGAGAGGCGCCACAGCGCGGCAGACACCGCGACGAGCACCAGGCAGCCGTTGACGAGGAGGAGCCGGCCGAGGACCGGTGGGGCCGGGGACAGCAGGGCCAGGGCCCCGGCGCCGAGCAGTGCCGGGGCGAGCAGGCCCCAGGGGCGGCGCAGCGCCACCGCCCGCTCCAGGGCGATGAGGGTGCCGAGGAAGCCGAGGACCATGAGCACACCGTGGAGCCCCGGCAGCCGGGCGTCGTCGACCGGCGCCGGGACCTCGAGGAGGAGCAGGGCGGCGTCGAGGCCGGCGAGCAGCGACAGGCCGCCGAGGCCGAGGAGGGCGGCCCTGCCCACGGTGCTCACCGTCCCGCGGTGGCCCCCGCCTGCACGGCGGGGGGCGTCTGCTCCAGGACCCGGTCCCAGTCCGCGCCGCTGAGCCCGACCGCCGACGCGGGGAACAGCCCGTTGTCCTCGCGGTCGATGTGGTGACGCAGCGCGTCCACGAACGCGTCCACGCCGCCGAGGTCGCCGCCGCGGACCGCGTGGAGCATCCGGTCGAGCTCCTCGTGCTCCCCGCACAGCCGGTCGACGGTGTCGGTGAACTCCGCCTGCTCGCGCATCACCGCGAACAGGCCGACCTCCTCCGCGTGGGTGTGCGGGTGCAGCAGCCCGGCCACGGCGTCGGCGGCGCGCCGGGCGGCGGCCCGGTCCCCGGCCCGGGCGGCCGCCCGCAGCGCACCGGCGGCGTTGACGATCTCCCCGTGCTCGGCCATGAACCGCCCGATGACGTCGAGCTGGTCGCAGCCGCAGTAGCTGCACATGTCAGCGCCGCTCGAGCCGGAGGCGCCACGCCTCCGGGCCCTCGGTGAGGTAGGTGACGCCCCAGCTGTCGGGGCCGTGGCGCTCGGCGATCTGGGCCAGCAGCGGCTTGGGGTCGTGCGGTGCGACGAGGACGAGCGCCCCTCCCGGCGGGATGGCGCCCAGCGCCCCGAAGACCGTGGCGTGCCGGATCGCGTGCGGGATCGGCCGGACGTCGAGCTCGGGCACGCCGGTATCGGCACACCCGCACCCGCAGGTGGACTGTCCGCCGTGGGCCATGAGGTTCTGCGGCTGGTTCATCGTGCTCCTCGGTGCGGTGGGGGCAGCGGGCCGCTGCATTTACTACACTAGCGCATGTGAAAAATAATCCGGCACCGGAGCCCGGCCGCCCCGAGGAGGTCGTGGGCCGTCGCCCGGCGGCTACGCTCGGGCCTGTGACGGATCCGTCCCCGGGTGAGGCGCTGGGCCCTGCCCCGGTGCCGACCGAGGTGCCGACCGGCCCCGCGGCACGCGTGCTCGGGGCACTGCGCGAACGGGGAGCGCCCGCGACGATCCGGGAGCTCACCGAGGACCTGGGCGGCCACCCCAACACCGTCCGTCTCCACCTGCAGCGGCTCGTCGCCGACGGCTGGGTGGTGGAGGAGACCGCCCCGGCGGCCGGACGGGGTCGGCCGGCCCGGGTCTACCGGGCGGCGCCGCACGCGACCGCCAGCACCAGCCCGGTCGCCGAGGAGTACCTCGGCCTGGCCAGCGCCTTCGCCGCGCACCTCGGTCGCGGGGACGCCCCGGCAGAGGAGGCCCGCGAGGTGGGCCGGCTCTGGGGGGCGAGCCTGGCCGCACGCACCGGCGACGGGGCACCCCGCTCCGGCAGCGCGGCCGAGCGCCAGCGCCGGGCCCGCGCGGAGGTGGTCCGCCTCATGGACGGGCTGGGCTTCTCGCCGCTCGACGAGGGGCCGGACCGGCCGGTCCAGCTGCGCACCTGCCCCATCCTGGCGGCGGCGAAGGCCAACCCGCAGGTGATCTGCACGGTGCACCTCGGCCTCGTGGAGGGGGCGCTCGAGGCGCGCGGCGGGTCGGGCGAGGGGGTCAGCCTCGTGCCGTTCGCCGCTCCCGGAGCGTGTCACCTGCACGTGCCAGCTCCGCCTCGATGACCTCGGCGAGCTCGGCCGGCTCGGTGCGGGACCGGTAGCGGCCGACGACGCGGCCGTCGGCCCCGATGAGGAACTTGGTGAAGTTCCACTCCACGTCCCCGGCCGGGACGCCGTCCGGCCCGGAGGTCAGCCAGGCCCAGAGCGGGTTGGCGTCCGGGCCGTTGACGTCGACCTTGGCGAACAGCGGGAAGGTCACCCCGAACCGGGCGGTGCAGAACCGCGCGATCTCCGCCTCGTCGCCGGGCTCCTGGCCGGCGAACTGGTTGCACGGGAAGCCGAGCACGACCAGGCCGTCGTCCCGGTAGGTCCGCCACAGCTGCTCCAGACCCTCGTACTGCGGGGTGAACCCGCACTCGGAGGCGGTGTTCACCACCAGGGCGACCTGCCCGTCGTACCGGGCCAGGTCGACCTCCTCCCCGTCGAGGGAGGTGGCGGTGAAGTCGGCGAGGCTCGTCATGGGCCCAGTATGGGGTCAGGTCCCGCGGCGCATCCGGGCGCGGGGGTCGAAGCGGGGCACCCAGCGGGCCAGCCAGGCCCCGCCGGCGAGGGTGACCGCCCCCATCGCCAGGGCGGCGACGGCCAGCGAGGCCAGCGCGGCCAGGGCGCTGACGAGGAGCGGTCCGCCCGTGGCGCCCACCTCGACCATGAGCCGCCAGCCGCCGAGGAACTGCGGCCGTCCCACCTCGGGGGAGGCGTCCGCGCCCAGGGTCATGATGATCCCGGAGCCCAGCCCGTTGCCCACCGCCATGAGCACGGCCACCGCGGTGAGCCCGGCGAGGTCGCCGGTGAGCGGCAGGACCAGCATCCCGGTGGCGAGCAGCAGGGTTGTCGGCACCGCGGTCCACACCCGGCCGAACCGGTCCATGACCGCCCCGGCCGGGTAGAAGAGCAGCATCTCCACCCCGCCGGTCACGGCGAAGACGAGGGACGTCCGGGCGGCGTCGAGCCCGATCGCCTCGGCCCACAGCGGCAGGATGCTCATCCGCGTGGCGCGGGCCGCGGCGAGGGCCATGACGCCCGTGCCGAGCGTCAGCAGGGCACCCCGGTGGTCGGCGAGGACCGCCCGCAGCCGGGGCCGGGGCAGGTGGGCGCGGGCCGCCCGGTGGTCGGCGGTGAGGTCGCGGGTGGCGAGGACGAGCACGACGCCGGCCAGCGCCGCCGCCGCGGCCAGGACGAAGACGGCGCGCAGCCCGAACGCCCCGATGACGGCAGCGCCGAGCAACGGGCCGACGAACACCCCGATCCGGTGCACACCGCCCAGCGTCGACAGCGCCCGGGCACGCAGGCGCACCGGCACCGCGTCGGTGAGGTAGGCCTGCCGGGCGAGTCCGAAGACCGCGGACGCGGAGCCGATGACCAGGACCGCGGCGACCAGCTGCCAGACCTCCCCGGCGACCAGCGCCACGAGCATGGCCACCGCCTCGACGAGGCCGGCGACGACCAACCCCCGGCGCTCGCCGACCGCGGCGACGAGCGAGCCCGCGGGGAGCGCGGAGACGAGCGTGCCGATCCCCAGCACCGCCACCACCAGCGCCGCCACGCCGACGGACGCGCCCAGCTCACGGGTGGACGCCCCGCCACCGTATTTATTACACTCGCCATTGTGAAAAAACTCGACCACCCGGACCAGGGTGGGTCGCTGGCCGTCCCGGTCGTCCCCCAGTACGGTGCGGGGAGCACCTCGCCTCCCCCGAGGAGTCCCATGTCGACGTCGACATCGCCCGGGGCGGCCGCCCCGGCTGCAGGGAGCGGCGGCTCGCCGTGGCTCCAGCTGGTCATGGCGACCCTCGGGTTCGCCCTCAACTTCTGGGCGTGGGCGCTGCTCAGCCCGCTCGGTCCGCTGTTCCGCCAGGAGGGCACCCTGGGTGACCTCACCGAGGCGGACGTGTCCCTGCTCGTCGCGGTCCCGGTCATCGTCGGGTCGCTGGGCCGCATCGTGGTGGGCGCGCTCACCGACAAGTACGGCGGGCGGATCATGTTCCCGTTGGTCTCGGTGGCGACGATCGTGCCGGTGCTCGCCATCGGCCTGTGGGCGCAGAGCTCGTATGCCGCGCTGATCGTCACCGGGTTCTTCCTGGGCATCGGCGGCACCGCCTTCGCGGTGGGCGTCCCGTTCGTCAACGCCTGGTTCCCCCCGGAACGCCGCGGGCTCGCGGTGGGCATCTTCGGCGCCGGCATGGGCGGTACCGCGATCAGCGCGCTGACCACCGTCCCTCTGCACCGCGCGGGGGAGACCCTGCCGTTCCTCATCTGCGCGGTCGTGCTGGCGGTGTACGCCGTGGCCGCCTGGCTGGTCATGCGTGACGCCCCGGGCCGCGCCACGACCAGCGCCTCGCTGGTGCAGCGGGTGGTCAGCAACGCCAGGCTGGCGACCACCTGGCTGATGTGCTTCCTCTACGCCGTCGCCTTCGGTGGCTACGTCGCGTTCTCGGTGTACCTGCCGGCCTACCTGCGCACCGCCTACGGGCTCGAACCCGGTGACGCGGCCAACCGGATGGCGGGCTTCGTCGTCGTCGCCGTCCTGTGCCGTCCGCTGGGCGGGTGGCTGTCGGACAGGTTCGGCGCGATCCGGGTGCTCGCCGGGTGCTTCGCCGTCGTGGTGGTCGGGGCGTCCATCGCCTCGTCCACCCCGATCCTGGAGCACGTCGGGACCGCGGCGTTCCTCGGCATGGCCGCCGCCCTCGGCGCCGGCAGCGGTGCGACCTTCGCGCTCATCGCCCAGGTGACCGAGCCCGCCCGGGTCGGCGGGGTCACCGGCCTCGTGGGGGCCGCCGGCGGGCTCGGCGGCTTCGTGCCGCCGCTGATCATGGGCTACGTCTACGGCCGGACCGACTCCTACCAGTGGGGGCTGCTCCTGCTGGCCATCACCGCCGCCGTGGCGCTGCTGACGACCGTGACCGTGGTCCGGCGGGCGGCGGACCGGCAGCGGGCCGCGCAGGCTGCCGCCTCGGCCTGACCCGGGCACCCCGTGACCGCTCCGATCGTTCCTCCAAATCCGCCGTGGGCACTGTCCCGCCCGGCCCCGCCCACGTCATACGGGTCACCGCACCGGGTGCCGGTGCTGCCGGGCGTCGTCGCAGGTGAGCCGGGGAATAGGGCGCGGTCCTGTGACCGAATCCGGCCCCGCGGGCGGTGCCGCCGGGTGACCGTTGCCCCACCTCGCCGAGGGGCCTATGGTCGGCAGAGGCACTCCGACAAATCGCGAGTGAGGTGCAGTGTGGCACGCCCGTCCTCCGGCATGGAGCTGTTGCGGTCCGACGTGCGCCGCCGCCTGCTGGAGACCCTGGCCGAGCCGCCGCACCGGGCCGGCTCCCCCCGGGCGACCCGGGAGCGGGGGCTCAGCGCCGCCGAGCTCGCCGAGATCCTGGGCCTGCACGTCACGACGGTCCGGTTCCACGTGGACCAGCTGGTGCGGGCCGGGATCCTCGTGGCGCGGAACGACCGGCCCACCCGGGCCGGCCGGCCGCGCAAGCTCTACGCCCTGCCGACCATGTCGCTCCAGCCTCCGGACGACCCCGCGGCCCGGGAGGCCTACCGGCGGTTGAGCGAGCTGCTGGCCTCCGCGATCGCCGGCCGGGAGGACTCGATCCTGCCCGAGGAGGCGGGTTACCGCTGGGCCGTGGCCCGGGTCGGGCCCACGGTCGGCGACGACGAGCGGCAGCCGGCCGACAGCCCCGGGTCCTGGCTGGCCAAGGTCGGCCGCCTCGTCGACGTCCTCACCGAGTGGGGCTATTGCCCCGACGTCCGCACCCGCGACCGCGGCCGGGCCACCGAGGTGGTGCTGCGGCACTGCCCCTTCCTGGCCCTGGCGGAGGCCCACCCCGAGGTGGCCTGCGGGGTGCACCGCGGACTGCTCCGGGGTGTCCTGGAGAGCCTCGGCGAGGACGCCGCCGTACGCCTCGAGCCGTTCGTCACCCCCCAGACCTGCGTGGCCCACCTGAACCCCAGGACCTCGTTCCGCGACCCGGGAGGCACCCCATGACCGACACCACCGAGCGCCCCTCCATCGAGGGACCGCTCAGCGCGGCCCTCGTCGGGACCCGCCGCTTCTTCGGCCGGGCCGAGGTGAGCGAGGACCGGCGCGTGCTGCGGCTGCGGGGTGGCCGCGAGGGCGACGCCTTCTACCGCGACCGGTGGAGCCACGACAAGGTGGTCCGCTCCACCCACGGGGTCAACTGCACCGGATCCTGCTCCTGGAAGGTCTACGTCAAGGACGGGATCATCACCTGGGAGGCCCAGCAGACGGACTACCCCTCCGCCGGCGCCGACCGCCCCGAGTACGAGCCCCGGGGCTGCCCTCGTGGGGCCGCGTTCTCCTGGTACACCTACTCGCCCACGCGGGTGCGCTACCCGTACGTCCGCGGGGTCCTGCTGGACATGTTCCGCGAGGCGCGCGCCCGGCTGGGCGACCCGGTCCTGGCGTGGGCCGAGATCGTGCAGGACCCCGAGCGGTGCCGGCGGTACAAGTCCGCACGCGGCAAGGGTGGCCTGGTGCGGGCCAGCTGGGCCGACGCGGTCGACCTGGTCGCGGCGGCGCACGTCTACACGGTGAAGCGATGGGGCCCGGACCGGATCGCCGGGTTCTCCCCGATCCCCGCGATGTCGCCGGTCTCCTACGCCTCGGGTGCCCGGTTCCACGAGCTCATCGGCGCGCCGATGCTCAGCTTCTACGACTGGTACGCCGATCTGCCCAACGCCTCCCCGCAGATGTTCGGCGACCAGACCGACGTGCCCGAGTCCGGGGACTGGTGGGACGCCGGGTACCTCATCATGTGGGGCTCCAACGTGCCGCTGACCCGCACCCCGGACGCGCACTGGATGACCGAGGCGCGCTACCGGGGCCAGAAGGTCGTCGCGGTGGCACCGGACTACGCCGAGAACGTCAAGTTCGCCGACGAGTGGGTGGCGGCCGCCCCCGGCACCGACGGCGCGCTGGCCATGGGGATGGGCCACGTGCTCCTCAAGGAGTACTTCGCCGACCGGTCGGTGGACTTCTTCGTCCGCTACAACCAGCAGTTCACCGACCTGCCCCACCTGGTCACCCTGGACCCGGCGGAGAACGGCGCCTACCGTCCGGGCAAGTTCCTCGTCGCGTCCGACTTCGACAACCCCGAGCGCACCTCGGAGAACGCCGAGTGGAAGCCGGCGGTGCTCGACGAGACCACCGGTGCCGTCGTCGTCCCGAACGGCTCGATCGGCCACCGGTTCGGGGAGCAGGGCGCCGGACGGTGGAACCTCGACCTGGGCGACACCCGCCCCCGGCTGACCCTGCACGGTCACGCGGACGAGGCGGTCGAGGTGCTGCTGCCCCGCTTCGACAACGCCGACGGGGCGATCCGGTTCCAGACCCGCGGCGTGCCGGTCCGCCGGGTCGGGGACCACCTCGTCACCACCGTCCTCGACCTCATGCTGGCCCACTACGGGGTGGCCCGGGACGGGCTGCCCGGGACGTGGCCGACGGGCTACGAGGACCCCTCCGCCCCGGCCACCCCCGCGTGGGCCGCCGAGATCACCGGGGTGCCCGCCGAGCAGATCATCCGGCTGGCGCGGGAGTGGGCGCAGAACGCGATCGACACCCAGGGCCGCGGGATGATCCTCATGGGCGCGGGGACCAACCACTGGTACCACTCCGACCAGATCTACCGGGCCATGCTGGTGCTCACCTCGATCACCGGCTGCCAGGGCCGCAACGGCGGCGGGTGGGCGCACTACGTCGGCCAGGAGAAGGTCCGCCCCATCATGGGCTTCCAGCACCTGGCCTTCGCGCTGGACTGGGTGCGGCCGCCGCGGCACATGAACCAGACCGCCTACTGGTACGTTCACACCAGCCAGTACCGCTACGACACCTTCGCCGCCGACGACATCAACGGCAGCACCGGGGTCTTCGACGGCCGGGCCACGATGGACCTGCTGGCCCAGTCGGTGCGGCTGGGCTGGACCCCCAGCTACCCGCAGTTCGACCGCAGCAGCCTGCAGGTCGCCGACGACGCCGCCGCGGCAGGGCTGCCGGCACCGGAGTACGTCGCCCGCGAGCTGAGGGAGGGGCGGCTCCGGTTCGCCGTCGAGGATCCCGAGGCCGAGGACAACCACCCGCGGATCCTCTCCCTGTGGCGGGCCAACCTGCTGGGGTCCAGCGCCAAGGGCAACGAGTACTTCCTGCGCCACCTGCTCGGCACCGACAACGCGGTGCGGGCGACCGAGGCGCCGCCGGGGCACCGGCCCACGGAGGTGGTCTGGCGGGAGCGTGCCGGCGAGGGCAAGCTCGACCTGCTGCTCACCCTCGACTTCCGGATGACCAGCTCCACGATCCTGTCCGACGTCGTGCTGCCGGCCGCCACCTGGTACGAGAAGCACGACCTCAACACCACGGACATGCACCCGTTCATCCACTCGTTCAACCCGGCCATCGCCCCGCCCTGGCAGGCGAAGAGCGACTGGGACGCGTGGAAGGCGATCGCCCGGCGGTTCTCCGAGCTGGCCGCCGACCACCTCGGGGTGCGCAGGGACGTCGTCACCAAGCCGCTGTGGCACGACACCCCCGAGGCGATGGCCACCCCGCACGGCCGGGTCCGCGACTGGAAGAGCGGGGAGGTCGAGCCGGTGCCCGGCCGCACCCTGCCGGTCGTCGTCGAGGTCGAGCGGGACTACCCGGCCGTCTACGACAAGATGGTCGCGATCGGCCCGCTCCTGGAGAAGGTCGGCATGCTCACCAAGGGCGTGGCGTACGACGTGAGGCGGGAGGTCGACATCCTGCGCCGGCGCAACGGTGAGGTCCGCTCCGGTCCCGCGGCCGGCCAGCCGCGGATGGAGACCGACGTCCACGTCGCCGAGGCGATCCTGCACCTGTCCGCCACCTGCAACGGGCACCTGGCGACCCAGGGCTTCCGTGACCTCGAGAAGCGCACCGGGACCGAGCTGCACGACCTCGCCGCCGAGCACGAGGGCAAGCAGATCACCTTCGCGGACACGCAGTCGGCCCCGGTGCCGGTCATCACCTCACCGGAGTGGTCCGGCTCGGAGAGCGGCGGGCGCCGCTACGCGCCGTTCACCATCAACATCGAGCGGCTCAAGCCGTTCCACACGCTCACCGGGCGGCAGCAGTTCTACCTCGACCACGACTGGATCCTCGGCATGGGCGAGGCGCTCCCGGTCTACCGGCCACCGCTGAACATGACCCGCCTGTTCGGGGAGGCGGCGATCGGCGACCAGGACGAGCTGGGCGTGTCGGTCCGCTACCTCACCCCGCACAACAAGTGGTCGATCCACTCGGAGTACCAGGACAACCTTTTCATGCTGTCCCTGTCCCGCGGCGGCCAGGTGATCTGGATCAGCGACGTCGACGCCGCCAAGATCGGCGTCCGCGACAACGACTGGGTCGAGGCCGTCAACCGCAACGGGGTCGTGGCGGCCCGGGCGATCGTCAGCCACCGGATGCCCGAGGGCACCGTCTACATGCACCACGCCCAGGACCGCCTCATCGACGTCCCGCTCACCGAGACCGACCGCAAGCGGGGCGGCATCCACAACAGCCTGACCCGGATCCTCGTCAAGCCGAGCCACATCATCGGCGGCTACGCCCAGCTGTCCTACTTCTTCAACTACATCGGCCCGACCGGGAACAACCGGGACGAGGTCACCAAGATCCGCAGGCGCACCGCCCCGGTCGAGTACTGACCCGGGACCACCGCAGACAGGAGGCGGGACATGAAGGTCATGGCGCAGCTGGCCATGGTCATGAACCTCGACAAGTGCATCGGGTGCCACACCTGCTCGGTGACCTGCAAGCAGGCGTGGACCAACCGCGCCGGCATGGAGTACGTCTGGTTCAACAACGTCGAGACCCGGCCCGGGCTGGGGTACCCCCGCGGCTACGAGGACCAGGTGGAGTGGCTGGGCGGCTGGGTGCGGGGTCGGGACGGGCGGCTGCAGCTGCGGGCCGGCGGCCGCTTCAAGAAGTTGCTCAACATCTTCTCCAACCCCAAGATGCCCTCGATCCAGGACTACTACGAGCCCTGGACCTACGACTACGAGACGCTGCTCAACGCCCCCGCCCAGGAGAACTTCCCGGTCGCGCGGCCGTACTCGCTCATCTCCGGCAAGCAGATGAACATCTCGTGGTCGGCCAACTGGGACGACGACCTCGGCGGCAGCCAGGAGCACGCGGTCCGAGACCCGATGCTCAAGGGCCTGGAGGACAAGGTCCGCATGGAGTTCGAGCAGACCTTCATGTTCTACCTGCCGCGGATCTGTGAGCACTGCCTCAACCCCAGCTGCGCCGCCTCGTGCCCGTCGGGGGCGATCTACAAGCGCACGGAGGACGGCATCGTCCTGGTCGACCAGGACCGGTGCCGCGGCTGGCGGATGTGCGTCACCGGCTGCCCCTACAAGAAGGTCTACTTCAACCACAGGACCGGCAAGGCCGAGAAGTGCACCTTCTGCTACCCCCGGGTCGAGGTCGGCATCCCGACCGTGTGCGCCGAGACCTGCGTCGGCCGGCTGCGCTACATCGGCCTGGTCCTCTACGACGCCGACCGGGTGCTCGAGGCCGCCTCGGTGGAGGACGAGCACGACCTGTATGACGCGCAGCGCTCGGTCTTCCTCGACCCCGAGGACCCCGAGGTGCAGCGCGAGGCGGAGCGGGCCGGGATCCCCGGCGACTGGATCGAGGCCGCGCGGCGCTCGCCGGTCTACGCCCTCATCAACCGCTACCAGGTGGCGCTGCCGCTGCACCCGGAGTACCGCACCATGCCGATGGTCTGGTACATCCCGCCGCTCTCGCCCGTCGTGGACGCCGTCCGGGACACCGGGGCCGACGCCGAGGACCGGGACACGCTGTTCGCCGCGATCGAGCGGATGCGGATCCCGGTGGAGTACCTCGCCAACCTGTTCACCGCCGGCGACACCCGGCCGGTGGAGTCGGTGCTCCGGCGGATGGCGGCGATGCGCTCCTACATGCGGGACATCAACCTGGGCCGCGACCCGCAGCCGGAGATCCCGGCCGCGGTCGGGATGTCGGAGCAGGAGGTGTACGACATGTACCGCCTGCTGGCGCTGGCCAAGTACGACGAGCGCTACGTCATCCCGACGGCCCACGGCGAGGAGGCGCACGCCCTCGAGGAGCTGGCGACCGACTGCCCGGTCGGCGACTACGACAGCGAGCTGACCCTCGGCTCCGGCCCGCTCGGCGAGGGCTCGGGGCGGATCGCCCCGGTCGCCGTGGAGAACTTCCAGATGCTGCAGCGCCGGCAGACCTCCGACCAGCTCGTCGGCGGCGGCACCAAGAAGGGCAGGGTCAACCTGCTCAACTGGGACGGCAGGGGCATGCCGGAGGGCCTCTTTCCGCCGCAGGAGGGGGACCCCGGGGACGGGACCACCGGGGGAGGCGGGCGCTGATGGGCCCCTGGCGGCGCCATCGGCGCGCCACCCCCCGGCTGCGGCCCCGCCAGCAGGCCGACGCCTGGCAGGTCGTCTCCCTGCTGCTGGAGTACCCCGAGCCGCTGCTGCTGGAGCGGGTGCCGCTGCTCCGCGAGGTGACGGCCACGCTGCCCGACCCGGTCGCGGCCCCGCTGCGGCGGTTCCTCGACCACGTCGGCGCCACGCCGCTGGCAGCCCTGCAGACGGACTACGTCGACACCTTCGACGTGACCCGGAGGTGCTGCCTGCACCTGACCTACTTCACCCACGGCGACACCCGCCGCCGCGGTGTCGCCCTGGTCCAGTTCAAGCAGGCCTACCGGCGCGCCGGGGTGGTCCTCGCCGACGAGCAGGCCGAGCTGCCCGACCACCTCGCCGTGGTCCTCGAGTTCGGCGCCGCCCACGACCCGGACGCCGGGTGGCGGCTGCTCAACGACCACCGGGTCGGCATCGAGCTGCTCCACCGGGCGCTGCGGCACCGGGAGTCGCCGTGGCTCGACGTCGTCGAGGCGCTCCGGGCCACCCTCCCGCCGCTGGAGGGGGACGACGAGGTGGCCCTGCGCCGGCTCATCGCCCAGGGGCCCCCACAGGAGCAGGTGGGCCTGGACAGCTCGCCCTACGGCAGCCACGACCCGGCCCTGGACCCCCGCCTCAACCCCCGACCCGCCGGCGCCGATCCCCAGGACCTCGGCCCGACCATCCCCGTAGGAGCCCCCCGGTGAGCACGTTCTTGTGGGTGATCTTCCCCTACATCTGCCTGGCGGTGTTCGTCGTCGGCCACGTCTGGCGCTACCGGTACGACAAGTTCGGCTGGACCACCCGGTCCTCCCAGCTCTACGAGAGCCGGCTGCTGCGGATCGGCAGCCCGCTGTTCCACTTCGGCATGCTCGGCGTGGTGGCCGGGCACTTCCTCGGGCTGGTGGTCCCGCAGAGCCTCACCGACTCCTGGGGGGTCAGCCACGAGCTGTACCACGCCGTCGCCCTCATCGGCGGGATCCCCGCGGGGCTGGCCGCCCTGGCCGGCCTGGCCATCCTCGTCTACCGGCGCCGCACCGTGGGCCCGGTCTTCCGGGCGACCACGGTCAACGACAAGGTCATGTATGCCGTGCTGGGCGTGGTCATCGTCCTCGGCATGTGGAACACCGTCGCCGGCAGCGTGTTCAACCTCGGCGGCGAGTACAACTACCGCGACGGGGTCTCCCCGTGGTTCCGGTCGATCTTCTGGTTCCAGCCCGACGCCTCGCTCATGGAGGACGCCCCGATCGGGTTCCAGCTGCACGCGCTCACGGCGTTCCTGCTCTTCGCGATGTGGCCGTTCACCCGGCTGGTCCACGTGTTCAGCGCCCCCGTGGGCTACCTGGTCCGCCCCTACATCGTCTACCGGGACCGGGACGAACGGCCCGGGGTGGCGCCGGGCACCCGGGCGCCCAGGCGGGGGTGGGAGCGGGTGCAGTGACGGGCCGCTCCCGGTGACAGACTGGGGACCGTGCAGCCCCTCGTCGACCCCGGGCCCGAGCTGACCCCGCAGCAGCTGGCGCGCTACTCGCGCCACCTGCTGCTGCCGCAGGTCGGCCTCGAGGGCCAGCGACGCCTGTCCAACGCCTCGGTGTGCGTGCTGGGCGCCGGCGGCCTGGGCTGCCCGGCCATGGTCTACCTGGCCGCGGCGGGGGTGGGCCGGATCACCGTGATCGACTCCGACGTCGTCGACGAGTCCAACCTCCAGCGCCAGGTGCTGCACCGGGTCGAGGACATCGGACGGCCGAAGGTGGACAGCGCCGCCCGGGCCCTCCGGGAGCTCAACCCGCTCGTCGAGGTCGTGCCGCGGCAGGTGCGTCTCACCCCGGAGAACGTCCGGTCCGAGCTGGCCGGCCACGACATCGTCCTCGACGGCACGGACAACTTCGAGACCCGCTACGTCGTCGACGACGCCTGCACCGAGCTCGGCCTGCCCCGGGTCTGGGCCGCGGTGCTGCGCTTCGACGCCCAGGTCGCCTCGTTCGTCCCCACGCCGTGGGTGCGTCCCGAGCAGGCCACCCGGCTGCGCGACCTGTTCCCGGTGCCGCCGCACCCCGACGAGGTGCCGTCGTGCGCCGAGGCGGGCGTGCTCGGGATCCTCTGCGGGCAGGTCGGGTCGGTCATGGCCGGCGAGGTCATCAAGCTCGTCGCCGGCCTCGGGGAGCCACTCGTGGGCCGGGTCCTGCTCATCGACGCGCTGACCGCGCAGACCCGGATCGTCCCGCTGCGCCCGCGCCGGGAGGCGGCGCGCCCCGCCGTGGCCGCGGAGCCGGGCCGGGTCCGGCCGGTCGTGGAGCTGCGTCAGGTCGAGCCGGCCGAGGTGCGCGAGGGGTGGCCGGGCACCGTGCTCGACGTCCGGGAGCCCGCCGAGCACGCCCTGGGGATGATCCCCGGCGCCAAGCCGGTGCCGGTCGGCGAGGTGCTGACGTGGACGTCGACCGACCCGCTGCCCGCGGGCCCGGTGCTGGTCTACTGCAAGGCCGGTCCCCGGGCCGAGCGCGCCGCCGCCCACCTGGTCCGCCTCGGCCACCCCGACGTGGCCGTCCTGCGCGGCGGCATCCTCGCCTGGATCGACCAGGTCGACCCCAGCCTGCCGAGGTACTGACGTGCCCCGTCACGACGCCCTCGTCCTCGCCGGGGGCCGCGGGGAGCGTCTCGGCGGTGTCGACAAGGCGGGCCTCGTCGTCGCCGGGCGCCCCCTGCTCGCCCGGGTCCTCGAGGCCGCGGCGGGGGCGGAGCGGACCGTCGTCGTCGGGCCGGTCACCGCGCCGGCCGGCGTGCTGGTGACCAGCGAGGACCCTCCCGGTGGGGGACCGGTGGCCGGCATCGCCGCCGGGCTGGCGGCGCTGCCCGACGGGGCTCCCTGGGTGCTCCTGCTGGCGGTCGACCAGCCCGGCGCGCCGGAGGCCGTCCGGCCCCTCCTCGCAGCGCTCGCCGACGCACCGCCCGAGGTCGACGCGGTGTGCCACCGCGACGGCGGCGGCCACCCGCAGTGGCTCCTGGCGGCATACCGGCGTCCTTCCCTGGAGGCGGCGCTGCTCCCGCACGGCACCGGGCACGGGGTGGCGGTGCGGCGCCTGGTCTCGGGCCTGCGGTTCCACCACCCGGAGACGGGCGGTGAGCACCTGGGCGACGTCGACACCTGGGACGACCACCGGGCCTGGGAAGCCCGTCTGGGTCGTGGCACCATGGGGCCACCGGACCGAGGGCCCGTGCAGGAGGACTGATCCCGATGGCCACCGTTCGTTACTTCGCCGCCGCAGCCGAGGCCGCGGGCACCGTGGAGGAGCAGGTGCCGGCCACCGACCTCGGCGGGCTGCTGGACCACCTGGTGCAGGCGCACGGCGCGGAGCTGGAGCGGGTGCTGCGCCGCAGCTCGGTGCTCCACGAGGGCGAGTACGTCACCGACCGCGACCTGGTGCTGCGGCACGACTCCGTGGTCGACGTGCTGCCGCCGTTCGCCGGCGGCTGACCGGTCCTCCCGGCCGCCGCGGCTCAGCCGCCGATGGCCGACATCGGGCGCGGCGGCTGCAGGAACCCGGGCTCGTTGATGCCGTGCCCGGGCAGCTTGGCCCGGATGCACGCGGCGACGAGCTCCCCGAGCTCCTCGTCGGGGGCGCCGGCCCGCAGCGGGGTGCGCAGGTCGGTCTCGGTGCGGGCGAACAGGCAGTTGCGCACCTGCCCGTCCGCGGTGAGGCGCACCCGGTCGCAGGCCCCGCAGAACGGCGCGGTCACCGAGGCGATCACCCCGACCGTGGCCGGGCCGCCGTCGACGAGGAACTGCTCGGCGGGGGCGCTGCCGCGGCCGGGCAGCGGCTCCAGGTCGTAGCGGGTGCGCAGCCGGGTGAGGATCTCCTCGCCGGTGACCATGCCCTCGCGGGTCCAGGTGTGCCCGGCGTCCAGCGGCATCTGCTCGATGAACCGCAGCTGGTAGCCGTGCGCCAGGGCGAACTCGAGCAGGTCCACCGCCTCGACGTCGTTGACGTCCCGCATCAGGACGGTGTTGAGCTTGACCGGCTGCAGCCCGGCGGCCGCGGCGGCCTCGATACCGCGGAGGGTGTCGTCCAGCCGGTCCCGGAGGGCCAGCCGCCGGAAGGTCTCCGGGCGGAGCGTGTCGAGGCTGATGTTGACCCGGGTCAGCCCGGCGGCGACGAGCGCCTCGGCCTTCTTGTCCAGGCCGAGGGCGTTGGTGGTCATCGACACCTCGACGCCGAGCTCGGCGATGCCGGCGACGACGTCGACGAGGTCGGGGCGCAGCAGCGGCTCACCGCCGGTGAGCCGGACCTCCTCGATGCCGAGGTCGACGGCGACCCGGACCACGCGCAGCAGCTCGGGGGTGGTGAGCAGCTCCTCCCGCGGCAGCCAGGGCAGGCCCTGGGCCGGCATGCAGTAGGTGCAGCGCAGCGAGCACCGGTCGGTGAGGGAGATGCGCAGGTCGCGGTGCACCCGCCCGTGGGTGTCGACGAGGCGGCTCAGTGGTCCCACCCCACGATCTGGTCGAGGATGTGGTCGAGCAGCGGCAGCAGCGCGTCCAGGGACTGGTCGACCGCGCGGGGGCTGCCGGGCAGGTTGACCACGAGGGTGCCGATCCGACCCTCCTCGGTGGGGTCGACGACGCCGACCACCCCGCGGGACAGCGCGGCCAGCGGGGTGTGCCGCGCCCCCTCCCGGCGGAGGTGCTCGGCCACCCCGACGAGCTCACGCGTGATGAGCTGCTTGGTCGCGTCGGGGGTGTAGTCGGTGGGGGAGACGCCGGTGCCGCCGTTGGTGATGACCATCCGGTACCCGTCGGCAACCGCCTTCTCCAGCGCGGTGCGGACCGACTCCACGCCGTCCGGGATGACCACCGGGCCGTCCACGGCATACCCGGCCTCGGTGAGCCGGGCCACCAGCGGCGGCCCCGAGCGGTCCTCCCGGTGCCCGCTGGAGGCCCGGTTCGAGACCGTGATCACCAGGGCCCGGACCGGCTGCTTCTCCTCGGGCGACGTGCTCATCACCCCCATCGTAGGTGGCCCGGCACCCGGTGGGCACCGGCGCGCCGTGCATTTGGTCACAGGCGCGTTTGCTAATTGAGGTTAGGAGGTCCTAACCTGCCCTCGGACCAGGTCCTCCGGCCTGCCCGCCAGCCCCGTTCCCACCCGCTCCAGGAGCTCGCATGCGTCGTCCCGGCCCTCGCCCGGTCCTCACGGCCCTCGCCGCCACCGTCCTGCTCGCCGCCTGCTCGACCGGTCCCGCCGGAGGTTCCGGGGTGGCCGCCGAGGAGGGCGACGCCGCGACGTCGACCGCGGCGGCGGACGCCTTCCCGGTGACCATCGAGCACGCCTTCGGCGAGACCACCATCGAGCAGGAGCCGCAGCGGGTCGCCACCGTCGGCTGGTCCGACCAGGACATCGTGGTGGCGCTGGGTGAGGTGCCCGCCGGGGCCACCAAGATCACCTGGGGCGGCAACGAGGCGGGCTCCACCGAATGGTGGGACGCCGCGGTCGAGGCGCTCGGCGCCGACCCCGCCGAGGTGGTCCGCTACGACGACACCGACGGCATCCCCGTGGACGAGATCGCCCAGGTCGCCCCGGACCTCATCCTCGGCACCAACTCCGGGATGACCCAGGAGGACTACGACGCGCTGTCCAAGATCGCCCCGGTCGTCGCCTACCCCGAGGTCGCCTGGGGCACCCCGTGGCGCGAGAGCGTCGAGCTCGTCGGCCGGGCGCTGGGCAAGAGCGAGGAGGCCGACGCGGTCATCGCCGACCTGGAGGAGCAGATCGCCGCGGCCGTCGCCGAGCACCCCGAGCTGGAGGGCACCTCGTTCGCCTGGACCTGGTTCACGCCCTCCGACCTCAGCACCATCGGCGTCTACACCACGATCGACCTGCGTCCGCAGCTCATGCGCGAGTTCGGCATGGAGGACGCGTCGAAGGTCGTCGAGCTCAGTGAGGGCGGCGAGGCCTTCTCGGTCAACCTGTCCGCCGAGCAGGCCGACACCCTCGACGCCGACGTGATGTTCTTCTGGGCCACCGACGAGGCCGAGGCCGAGGCGGTCACCTCCCACCCGCTGGTCAGCCAGGTCCCGGCCGTGGAGAACGGCTCCTACGTCGCGGTCACCGACATGCCGCTCATGGCAGCACTGTCCTCCCCGACGCCGCTGACCATCCCGGTCGTCCTCGAGGAGTTCCTGCCGCTCGCCGCGGAGGCGGCCGCCAGCGCGAGGTGAGGACGACGCGCCGACTGTCGCCGGGGACGACGAGCCTGGTCGGGCTCGTCGTCCTCGGCGTCGCCGCGCTCGCCTCCGTCGCGGTCGGCGCCCGGATGCTCGACCCCGTCACCGTGCTCCGCGGGCTGCAGGCGGTCGTGACCGGCGACCCCTCCGGTGAGGTCGCCGCCGGGATCGTCGGCGCCCGCCTGGACCGCACCGTCATCGGCGTGGTCGTCGGTGTCGCGGTGGCCCTCTCCGGCACGGCGATGCAGGGGCTGACCCGCAACCCGCTGGCCGACCCGGGCATCCTCGGGGTCAACTCCGGCGCGGCGCTGGCGGTCGTCGTCGGGCTGCACCTGTCCGTGGTGTCCGGGGTGCAGGGCTATGTGTGGCTGGCCCTCCTCGGCGGCCTGGTCGCGGCGGCCGTCGTCTACGGGATCGCCTCGCTCGGCCCGTCGGGGCCGCAGCCGCTGACCATGGCCCTCACCGGGGCCGCGGTCACGGCCGGCGTCACCAGTGTCATCGCCGGGATCCTCGTCGCCGACCGCGGGGCCCTGGAGACCTTCCGGTTCTGGCAGGTCGGCTCCGTCGCCGGCCGCCCCGCCGACCTGGTCTGGGGTGTGCTGCCGTTGCTGCTCGTCAGCCTCGTCATCGTCCTCGCCTCGGGGCCGGTGCTCAACGCGACCGCGCTGGGGGAGGACCTCGAGCGGGCCCTCGGCCAGCGGGTCCTGCTGGCCCGCGGTGTCGTCGCCCTGGGCGCGGTCGGCCTGGCCGCCGCCGCCGTCGCGCTGGCCGGGCCGGTGGCGTTCGTCGGGCTGGTCGTGCCGCACCTGCTGCGCCTCGTCGTCGGCCCCGACTACCGCCGGATCCTCCTCGGCAGCCTGTTCCTCGGCCCGACGCTGGTGCTGGTCACCGACACCCTCGGCCGGATCGTGCTGCCGCCGACGGAGATCCAGGTGGGGATCATGACCGCGGTCCTGGGCGCCCCCGCGCTCATCGTCCTCGTCCGCCGGGCGGTGCTGCGGTGAGCACCGGCACGCTTCCCGCAACGTCCGCGCCGACCCCGGCGCGCGAGGCCCTGAACGCCGCCCGTGCCGCGGTGCGCCGGCGGTGGACGGTCGTCGTCACCGTCCTGGTCCTCGCCTGGGTCGGCGCGTTCCTGGCCCGCACCCTCCTGGGTGACTTCCACATCACGGTCCCCGACGCGCTGCGCATCCTCGGCGGCACCGACATCCCCGGGGCGAGCTTCGTGCTCATGGAGTCCAAGCTGCCCCGGGCGGTGGGTGCCACCCTGGCCGGCCTGGCCCTCGGCGCCTCCGGGGCGACCTTCCAGACGATGACCCGCAACCCCCTGGCCAGCCCGGACGTGCTCGGCATCACGATGGGGTGCTCCGCCGCGGCGGTGACCACCCTGGTCCTGCTGGACGGCAGCGGAGCCGCGGTGTCCGTCGCCGCGGTCCTGGGCGGGGCGCTCACCGCCGCGGCGGTGCTCGGGCTCTCCGGGGGCCGGACCGGCAGCGCCACCTACCGGATGATCCTCATCGGCGTCGCGCTGTCGTTCCTGCTGACCTCGGTGGTGCACTGGGTGCTGCTGCGCGCCGACGTCTACCAGGCGCGCGAGGCGATGGTGTGGCTGACCGGCAGCCTCACCGGGATCACCTGGCCCGACCTGGCCCGGCTCGGCCTGGTCGTCCTCGTCGCCCTGCCCCTGCTGCTCCTCGTCGCCCGCTCGCTGCACGTCCTCGAGCTCGGCGACGACCTGGCCGAGGGGCTCGGTGCCCCGCCCCGCCGGGTGCGGTTGCGCGCGGTGCTGCTCGTGGTCGTCCTCGTCTCCGCGACCGTGTCGGTCAGCGGCCCGATCGCGTTCGTCGCCTTCCTCTCCGGGCCGATCGCCCGGCGCCTGCTCGGCGGCCGCGCGTCCGTCGGGGTGGCCGCCCTCGTCGGCGCGCTCGTGGTCCTCGTCGCCGACTACCTGGCCGCGTACGCCGTGCCCGGCACCAACTTCCCGGTCGGCGTCATCACCGGCATCGCCGGCGCCCCGTTCCTGCTCTGGCTGCTCGCCGCCTCCCGTTCCACCACCAAGGAGTCCGCATGATCGCCACGCCACCCGGCGACCGCGTCGACCTGCGCGCCCGCGACCTCACCCTCGCCTACGACCGGCGCGTCGTCGTCGAGGGACTCCAGCTGGACATCCCGCACGGGCAGGTCACCGCGATCGTGGGCCCGAACGGCTGCGGCAAGTCGACCGTCCTCCGCGGGCTGTCCCGCCTGCTGCGACCCGCGGCCGGTCAGGTGCTCCTGGACGGTCGCGACATCCACGCGCTGCACACCAAGCAGGTCGCCCGGCGGCTCGGGCTGCTGCCCCAGTCGCCGGTGGTCCCCGACGGGATCACCGTGGCCGAGCTGGTCGGCCGGGGCCGCCACCCGCACCACGGCCTGCTGCGGCAGTGGACCCGGGAGGACGACGAGGTGGTTGCCCGGGCCCTCGAGCAGACCGGCACCGCCGACCTGGCCGACCGTCCGGTCGACGAGCTGTCCGGCGGCCAGCGGCAGCGGGTGTGGATCGCCATGGTCCTCGCCCAGCACACCGACCTGCTCCTTCTCGACGAGCCGACCTCGTTCCTCGACATCGCCCACCAGGTGGAGGTCCTCGACCTGGTCCGCGACCTGTGCGATCAGCAGGGAACGACCGTGGTCATGGTGCTCCACGACCTGGCGATGGCGGCCCGCTACGCCGACCACCTCATCGCGATGCGCGAGGGCCGGATCGTCGCCCAGGGTGAGCCGCAGGACGTGGTGACCGCCGAGACCGTCTGCGACGTCTTCGGCATCCCCTGCCGGGTCCGGTGGGAGGAGGCCAGCGGCGACCTCACCGTCATACCGCTCGGCCGGCACCGCGCCCCGCGCCGGGTGCCCCGGCCCACCCCCGCCGTCGCGCCCCTGGAGGAGATCCGCTGACCGGGCGCCCGCCCCGACGGGGCCGGGCGCAGGTCAACCGACCCCTCACCGACCCCGCCCGACCCCGAACCGACCGACCCCGAACCGACCCACCTCACCGACCCCTACCGCGCACGTACGCGGTTCGGCACGCGGTTTCGGCCTTCCGAGCATGCTCAGGCGCGCATGTGCGCGGTTCTGGTCGCTCGCGGCCGGGCTACTCCTGCTTGAACGCCGCGTCGAACGAGGCGCTCGGCGGGGAGTAGTCGAACCGCTTGAGGTACTGCAGCGCCTCGGGGGCGCCCTCGAGCCGGTCCATCCCGGCGTCCTCCCACTCGATCGAGATCGGGCCGTCGTAGCCGATCGCGTCGAGCGCCCGGAAGCAGTCCTCCCACGGCACGTCGCCGCGCCCGGCCGAGACGAAGTCCCAGCCGCGGCGGGGGTCACCCCACGGCAGGTGCGAGGAGAGCCGGCCGTTGCGCCCGTTGCCGATCCGCATCCGGGTGTCCTTGCAGTCCACGTGGTAGATCCGGTCGGCGAAGTCGGTGATGAACCCGACCGGGTCGAGGTCCTGCCAGACCATGTGGCTGGGGTCCCAGTTGAGCCCGAACGCCGGCCGGTGGCCGATCGCCTCCAGGGTCTTCACGGTCGACCAGTAGTCGTAGGCGATCTCCGAGGGGTGCACCTCGTGGGCGAACCGGACGCCGCACTCGTCGAACACGTCGAGGATCGGGTTCCACCGGTCCGCGAAGTCCTGGTACCCCGCCTCGATCCGGCTGGCCGGCACCGGCGGGAACATCGCGACGTACTGCCAGACCGACGAGCCGGTGAACCCGACGACGGTCCTGACGCCCATCTTCTGGGCGAGCCGCGCGGTGTTCTTCAGCTCCTCGGCGGCGCGCTGGCGGACGCCCTCGGGGTCGCCGTCACCCCACACCCGCGGCCCGACGATGTCGCGGTGCCGCTCGTCGATCGGGTCGTCGCAGACGGCCTGGCCCTTGAGGTGGTTGGAGATCGCCCAGCAGCCCAGACCGTGCTTTCGCAGGATGCCGAGGCGCTCCTCGACGTAGTCGTCGTCGTCCCAGCGCCAGGCGTCCAGGTGCTCCCCGGAGACGGCGATCTCCAGCCCGTCGTAGCCCCAGCTCGCGGCGAGGCGGGCCACCTCCTCCAGGGGCAGGTCGGCCCACTGTCCGGTGAAGAGGGTGTACTTGCGTCGTCCCATCGCTCCTCCTGTGTGCTCGTCCGTCTCAGGCCGGGGCGTTGCCGGTCTCGACCCGTATGCCGTCCCGCCGGTCACTCTCCTCGATCGCGGCGAGCACGCGCTGCACGGCCAGGCCGTCGGCGAACGTCGGGTGCACCGGTGCGCCGGAGGTGACCGCCCGCAGGAAGTCCGCTGCCTGGGAGGTGAAGGTGTGGTCCCAGCCGAGCACGTGCCCCGGCGGCCACCACGCCTTCACGTAGGGGTGGTCGGCCTCGGTGACCAGGATCGTGGTGTCGCCCTGGGTGGCCAGCGGCCCGGTCGCCCGGTGCAGCCGCAGCTCGTTGAGCGACTCCAGGTCGAACCGCAGCGAGCCCTTCTCGCCGTAGAGCTCGATCTCCAGGGCGTTCTTGCGCCCGGCCGCGACCCGGCTGGCCTCCAGGGACGCGACCACCCCGGACGGGGTGTGCAGCGTGGCCCACACGGCGTCGTCGACGGTGACCGGCTCCGGGCCCTGCGGCCCGGGGCGCTCGGTGACGAAGGTGCGCAGGCTGCCGCTCACCGCGGTGACCTGCTCGCCGAGCAGGTGGTGCAGCTGGTCGACCGCGTGCGAGCCGAGGTCGCCCAGTACGCCGGAGCCCGCGGTCTCCCGCCGCAGCCGCCAGGTCATCGGGGCGGCCGGGTCGGTGAGCCAGTCCTGCAGGTAGCTGAGCCGGGCCTGGCGGACCCGGCCGATCTCGCCGTCGGCGACCAGCTGCCGGGCCAGCGCGAGCGCCGGCACGCGACGGTAGTTGAAACCGAGCATGGCCACCCCGGTCGCCTCCCCGGCGACGCGGACCAGCTCCTCGGCCTCGGCCACCGAGTTCGCCAGCGGCTTCTCGACGAGGACGTGCTTGCCGGCGCGCAGCGCGGCCGAGGCCACCTCGGCGTGCAGGTGGCCCGGGGTGCAGACGTCGACGATCTGGATGTCGTCCCGGTGCAGCACCTCGTGCCAGTCGGTCGCGGTCTCCGCCCAGCCGTACTGCTCCGCGGCGGCCTTGAGCCGGGCCTCGTCGCGGCCGACGAGGACCTGGAGCCGCACCGGCGGGACGTCGGGGTAGAAGGCGTGGACGTTGCGCCAGGCGTTGGAGTGCGCCTGACCCATGAAGGAGTAGCCGATCACGGCCACGCCGGGTCGGTGGTCGGCAGGACGCTCGGTCACGCGGAACCCCCTGGGGTGGTAGCGGTCTGCAGGGAGCGCAGGAACGCCAGCCCGGTGCTGGCCAGGTCGTCCTGCGTCGGTGCCAGCGGCCGCCAGATCGAGGCGGCCGTGGCGATGGCGGCGTTGTCCGCCGTGAAGCTCTCGATGTTCAGCGGCCCCTCGTAGCCCACCTCGTCGAGCGCGGCGAGGAGCGCGCGCCAGTCGGTCTGGTCCCCGCCGGGGGCGCCGCGGTCGCTCCCGCACACCTGCAGGTGCACGAGGTGCTCGCCGGCCTGCCGGACCGCCCCGGCCGAGGACCGCTCCTCGATGTTGAGGTGGTAGGTGTCCAGGGCCAGGCCGAGGTGGTCGCCGAGCAGCCCGTCGAGTGCCGTCAGCGCCTGCTCGACGGTGTTGACGAGGGAGGTCTCGTAGCGGTTGAGCGGCTCGATGCCCACGCGCACCCCGCGCGCCGCGGCGTGCTCCACCACGGGGCCGAGGTTGTCGCGCAGCTCCCGGTAGGCCGTCTCGCGCTCCAGCGGGTCCATCCTCCAGACCCGGCCGGTCGCGGCGTAGAACGGGCCGCACACCGCGGGCGCGCCGATCTCCGCGGCGAGGTCGATGCAGGCCCGCAGGTAGTCCTGGGTGGCGCGGACGGTCTCCCGGTCGGTGGCCACGAGGTCGCGGCCCGGGGCCATCGCGCCCACGACGTAGGGGCGCAGCCCGGTCGCCGCGAGACCCTCCAGGACCGCGGGCGCGGTGAGGTGGCCCGGCTGCTCCAGGGGCAGCTCGACCGCGTCGAAGCCCATCGCGGCGATCTTGCCCAGGAGCGCGGGCAGTTGGTCGTCGGTCAGCGGTGACGTCCAGACCCAGGTGTTGACGCCGATGGCGCGCACGTCGCTCTCCGTTCCGGTGGGACGGTTCGGGGACAAGGGGGGCAGGGGTGGTGGGCGCCGCGGGCCCGCCCGGGGGACGGACCCGCGGCACCGACGGCCGGCCGGGGCCGGCCTCAGGTCACGGGATGATCCGCTCCTGCCACACCTCCGGGTAGCCCGGCAGGTCCTCGCCGCCGAACTTGGCGTAGTGGCCGTCGGGCATGCCCTCGTTGGCCTCGAGGTACTGGTCGAGCTCGTCCTCGGTGATCGGCTCCTGCGGCAGGACCCACTCCTTGGGGACCGGCTCGCCGGCGAAGATCTTCTGCACCGCGAGCAGCGGCGTGCGCCACTGGAAGTTGGAGTACACCGGGGCCAGGCCGGTCAGCCCGGTCTCCTTCCACTTGCGCAGGAAACTCATCTCGTCCTCGCCGGTGATGACCGGGTAGTCCTCGCCGGCGTCCTCGAACGCCTCGATCGCCGCGACCGCGCCGTCACCGGCGTCCATCCAGACGCCGTGCACGTCGCCGCGGGCCAGCTCGTCGCTGATGATGTTCTTGATCTTGGTCGGGTCGGCGTCGGTGAAGTAGTCGACCGCCTCGATGCCGGCCTCCTCGAACAGCCGCTTCGCCGCGGCCCAGCGGTGCTCCAGGACGTCGACGCCGGGCAGGATGCGCAGCGCCACCACCTTGTCGCCCTCGTTGAGGTGGTCGATGAGGAACTGGGCGGTGTCGATGCCCCAGGCGTAACCACCGATCGGGTGGATGAACGTGGTCGGGCAGTCGGTCTCCACACCGCGGTCGAAGACGATGACCGGCTTGCCGGTCTCGCAGGCCCGCTCGACGGCCGGGGTCAGCGCGGCCGTGGAGGTGGGCGAGATGATGAACGCGTCGCAGTCGCCCTCGTTGATGAAGTAGTCGATGTCGGCGATCTGCGTGTTGTCGTCGTCCTGGGCGTCCCGGGTCTCCATCTCGGAGATGACGCCCTCGTCCTGCAGCACCTTGAGCTGCTCGTTCATGGTGATCCAGCCGGTCTGCCGCCACGGGTTGCTGATCGAGGCGTTGGCGAAGCAGACCTTGACCGGCCCGTCCTGGGCGTACTCGGAGGTGTCGGTCATCTCACCGTCGATGTACTGCAGCCAGGGCTCGTCGGGGTTGCCCTCGAAGGTGGCCGAGCGCTGCTCGAACTGGCGGTCGTAGACCTCCTGGTCGAACCACTCGTCGCTGTCGTCCCCGGTCTCCGGGGCGGCGCCGGGTTCCTCGGCCGACGCCGTGTCGGGCGACTCGTCCAGGGACGGGTCGGTGGAGCACGCGGCCAGGACCGCCAGGGCGGCGACCGCCGCGAGCGGTCCGCGGATCAGTTTCCTGCGCATCTCTATCTCCTGCGGGTTGGTGAGGGTGGACTCGCTGGTTGTCACGGGACCGGCGGGCCGCCGGGTGGGGCCTGCCGTATGTCGTCGGCCGGTGGCGTCTGGTCGGTCGGGGGCGCCAGGTCGGCCGGGGGCGCCAGGTCGGCGGGTGGGGGTGCGGTCCGGGCGGGGGCGCGGCGGCGGCCCCAGGCCCGGCCGGCGGTGGCGACGGCGGCGATGATGATCAGGCCCTGGACGGTGTCCCGCCAGGTCGACTGCACCCCGAGGAAGTTGAGCAGGGTGAAGAGCAGCTCCAGGGCGAAGGCACCGGCCATCGCGGACAGCACCCAGCCGCGCCCGCCGCCGAGGACCACGCCGCCGAGGACGACCGCGGTGATCGCGGCGAACTCGTAGCCCTGGCCCACCGACGGGTGCACGCCGGCGTAGCCGACGAGGATGATCCCGGCGAGCGTGGCCGCGAGCGAGGACAGCACGAAGGCGCGCGTCTTGAGCCACCACACCGCGGCGCCGGACAGGTGCGCTGCCTCGGGGTTGTCGCCGGCGGCGATGAGCGTGCGGCCGTAGGGGCGGCGCATCAGCACGAACGCGAAGACGGCGACGACGGTGAGCATGATCGCCGGGTACGGGACGTACTCGAGCACCGGGACGTCCCGGATGCCGCCGCGGCCGATCTGCCGGAAGGAGTCGGCCGGGTTGCCCTGGGCCGCCCCGCCGGTGAGGTAGAAGACCAGGCCGGACAGGGCGAGCATCATGCCGAGCGTCACGATGAAGCTGGGGACCTTGAGCAGCGTCGTGGCCAGCCCGTTGACGACACCGATGAGGGCCCCGAGCAGCAGCATGAGGACGAGCACCGGCACCACCCGGGAGTCGTCCTGGCCGATGAGGTTGCCGGCCAGGACCACCTGCATGGTGATGACCGACCCCATCGACAGGTCGAACTCGCCGGAGACGATGACGAAGTACTGGCCGATCGCCGCGATCGCGATCGGGGCGGTGCGGCCGATGAAGCGCATCAGCGACCCGGGCTCGCCGAAGCTGGGGTTGGCCACGATGACCGCGACCAGCAGGGCCAGGGTCAGCACCACGATGCCGCCGCCGGGGGTGGTCGCGGCCCGGAGGGCGCGCTGCCACCAGCGGCCCTCGTGGTCGGGCAGCCGGACGGGCACGCGCCGCTCCACCGTCGTCGTGGTCACCGGCCCGCCTCCGCGGTGAACCGCGCCGGGCGGCGCTCGAAGGTGCGGCGCGCGTAGACGGCGACGGCGACGACGATGACGGTGCCGCGGACCGTGTCCTTGAGGAACGGGTTGACCTCCAGGACGCTCATGACGTTGTCCATCACCGCGAAGATGGCCACGCCGCCGAGCGTGCCGAGCACGTTGCCCTTGCCGCCGGCGAGCACCGTCCCGCCGAGCACGACGGCGGCGATGGACATGAGGTCGTAGCCGCCCTGGGACCCGATCGTCGGGCTGCCGACGCTGAGCCGGGCGAGCAGGAGCAGCCCGGCGACGCCGGCGAGGAACGAGCAGAGCACGTGGGCCATGACCACCGGTGGCTGGGTGCGCACCCCGGACATGCGGGCGACCTCCCGGTTGCCGCCCACGGCATACAGGTGGTGGCCGATGCGGGTGCGGCGCAGCAGCAGGATCACCAGGGCCGCGCAGCCCAGCATGATCAGCGTGGAGACCGGGACGGGGCCGATGTTCGTGGCGCCCACGAGCCGGAACTCCCGGGGCGCCGAGCCGGCGGTGCCCTGGTAGTTGGTGGCCAGGTAGCCGCTGAGGACGAGGCCCATGCCCAGCGTGGCGATGAACCCGTGCACGTCGAGGAAGGCCACGACGAGGCCGTTGACCAGCCCGATGAGGCTGGCCACGGCGAGCGCCACGACCACCCCGGCCAGGATGTTGGACACCTGCCCGGCCATGGTCACGCCGGCGAGCAGGCTGGTGAGGCTGGTGACGTAGGGGACCGACAGGTCCAGGCTGCCGGCGAGGATGACGAGGGTCTGCCCGATGGCGATGAAGCCCAGGATGCTCGTGCCGGTGAGGATCGCCGAGATGTTGCCGGGGCTGAAGAAGTTGCGCCCGGCCGTGGCGGTGAGCACCGCGCCGGCGACGACCACGACGGCCAGGACGATGAACACGATCCCGGTCGAGGTCAGCGTCCGGCCGCGCCGTGCCGGGGGCCGGACCCGCACCGTGGTGGCGGTCATGCCGTCTCCTCCAGGTCCGCGCCGGTGGCCAGGTGCACGACCTGCTCCTCGGTGGCGCCCGCGGGCAGCTCGCCGGCGAGGCGCCCGTCCCGCATGACGAGGATGCGGTCGGACATGCCGAGCACCTCGGGGAGCTCGCTGGAGACCATGAGGATGGCCACGCCCTGCGCGGCCAGCCGGCGCATCAGCTCGTAGATGGCGTGCTTGGCGCCCACGTCGATGCCGCGGGTCGGCTCGTCCATGAGGACGACCCGGGGCCGGGTGCTCAGCCAGCGCGCCAGGACGACCTTCTGCTGGTTGCCGCCGGAGAGGAACTGGACCTCCTGGTCCAGGGACCGGCCCGCGACGGCGAGCGAGGCGAGCAGGTCCGGGGCCTCCCGACGGGCCGCCGCGGTCCGGGAGGGGAACACCGCCCGCACGGCGCCGAGGGCGTTGTCCAGGATCGACTGGTTGAGGGTCAGTCCCTTGGCCTTGCGGTCCTCGGTGACCATGGCCAGGCCGCGGCGGACCGCGGCGCGGGGCGAGGTCACCCGGACCGGCGTGCCCTCGAGGAGCAACCGGCCCCGGGTGAACGGCTGGACCCCGAAGATCCCCTCGAGCAGCTCGGTGCGCCCCGACCCCTGCAGGCCGGCGATCCCGACGATCTCCCCCGCACGCAGGCTGAGGTCGATGCCGTCGACGTGGGCGTTGCCTGCGCCCTCGAGGCGGAGCACCTCGGGGCCGACCTCGGTGCCCGGCTCGGGGTCGGGAAAGAACGCCGACATCGGCCGGCCGACCATGAGCCGGACCAGCGAGGAGTCGTCGAGCTCGGCCGCCGGGCGGGTGGCGACGTGGCGCCCGTCCTTGAGGACGGTGATGGTGTCGCAGAGGTCGAAGACCTCCTTGAGCCGGTGGGAGACGTAGAGGATGGCGACGTCCCGCTCCACCAGCCGCCGGATGATCCGGTAGAGCAGCTCGACCTCGTGGTCGGCCAGGGCCGCCGTCGGCTCGTCCATGGAGATGACCCGGGCCTCGTAGGAGACCGCCTTGGCGATCTCGACGATCTGCTGCTCGGCCACCGACAGCGACCGGACCACCCGCGAGGGCCGCAGCCCGGTGACGCCGAGGCTCTCGAGCAGCTCGGTGGTCTCCCGCTGCATCCGGCGGGTGTCGACCAGGCCGCGCCGCCGGGGCTCGCGGCCGAGGTAGATGTTCTCCGCCACGGTCCGGTCCGGGAGCAGGTTGAACTCCTGGAACACGGTGGACACCCCGGCCTGCTGCGCCTGGACCGGGTGGCTGAAACTGACCTGCCGGCCGGCGATCTCGATCGTCCCGCGGTCCGGCGGGTAGACCCCGGCGAGGATCTTCATCAGCGTGGACTTGCCCGCCCCGTTCTCGCCGACGAGGCCGTGGACGCGCCCGGGGTACAGGTCCAGGTCGACGTCGGCCAGGACCGTGTTGCCCAGGAACGACTTGGTCAGCCCCCGGGCCCGGAGCAGCGGCTCGCCGCCGGCCGGGGCGGTGTCGACTGCGGTGTCGGACGACATGTCCGGACTATGGCACGACCGTCAGCCTTTTGTCGATAGACAAGCAAAAGGTCTGTGATGGACGTGCCGAAGCCGTCCGTGGTTCACTTCGAAGCGTGCGGACCAGCGACGTGTTCGACCTGCTGCGGGACGGGCGGCCCCGGACGCGGGCCCAGCTCGCGGCCGCGACCGGCCTGGCCCGGTCCACGGTCGCGGCCCGGCTCGACGCGCTGCTCCGGCTCGGCCTGGTCACCCCCTACGGCGGGGCCGAGTCCACCGGCGGCCGGCCCCCGTCGCTGTTCGCGCTCAACCCGTCCGCGCGGGTGGTCGGTGCCGTGGACCTGGGCGCCACCCACGCCGTGGCCGCGGTGACCGACCTGTCGGGCACGATCCTGGCCGAGCACGGGGAGGCCCTGGACATCGCGGAGGGGCCGCAGGTGGTGCTCGACTGGGTGGTGGGCACGCTGCGGGAGCTCCTGCGGCAGGCCGGGCGGTCACCGTCCGAGCTCGCCGCCGTGGGCACCGGCCTGCCCGGGCCGGTGGAGCACTCGTCCGGGCGGGCGATCAACCCGCCGATCATGCCGGGCTGGGACCGGTATGACGTGGCCGGTCACCTCGGCCGCGAGCTGGGGGTGCCGGTCCTCGTCGACAACGACGTCAACATCATGGCGCTGGGGGAGCGCAGCGCCCACCTGCCCGACGTCGACGAGCTGGTCTTCATCAAGGTGGCCACCGGTATCGGCGCCGGCATCGTCACCGGCGGCCGGCTGCAGCGCGGCGCCCAGGGCACCGCGGGCGACCTCGGGCACGTGCGCGTCTCGCGCGCCGACGGCGTCATCTGCCGGTGCGGCAACGAGGGGTGCCTGGAGGCCATCGCGGCCGGACCCGCCATCGCCGCCCGGCTGCGCTCCGAGGGGCTCAAGGCCCGCCGCACCCAGGACGTGGTCGACCTGGTCCGGGGCGGCAACGTCGTGGCCCTGCGCGAGGTGCGGCAGGCGGGCCGCGACCTCGGCGAGGTGGTGGCCACGATGGTCAACCTCATCAACCCCTCGGTGGTCGTCATCGGCGGGCTGCTCGCCAACGCCGGCGAGCACCTGCTCGCCGGGATCCGCGAGGTCGTCTACCACCGCTCCCCACCGCTGGCCACCGAGCACCTCCGCATCGTCGCCTCGCGCGCGGCCGACCAGGCCGGCGTCCTCGGGGCCTCGGTGATGGCCGTCGAGCACGTGCTGTCCCCGGAGGCGATCGACGCGGCCGCCGCCGACAGCCCCGCCGGGTGACAGGGCACCGCCGCCTCGCCACGATGGGCGCATGGACCGCGACCTCGACCTGGTGCTGCTCGGCGCGACCGGGTTCGTCGGGCGCCTCGTCGCCGCGCACCTGGCCGAGCACGCCCCGCCGGGGCTGCGCGTCGCCCTCGCCGGCCGGTCCGTCCAGCGGCTGACCGCGCTGCGGGGCTCCCTGCCCGGGCCCGCCGGGTCCTGGCCGCTGCTGGAGCTCGACCTCACCGACGACGAGACGGTGCGCGAGGTCGCCGACCGCACCCGGGTGGTCGCCACCACCGCGGGCCCGTATGCCGACCGCGGGCTGCCCCTGGTCCGTGCCTGCGCGGCCGGCGGCACGGCCTACGCCGACCTCACCGGCGAGCTCCTCTTCGTGCACCGCACCGTCGCCGAGTGCCACGAGACGGTCGAGGCGACGGGGGCCCGGATCGTGCACGCCTGCGGGTTCGACTCGGTCCCCTCCGACCTGGGGGTGTGGCTGACCGCCGAGCGCGCCCGGGCGGACGGTGCCGGCGGGCTGACGGACACCCTGCTGCGGGTCCGGTCGATGCGCGGGGGCTTATCCGGGGGCACCATCGACTCCCTCCGGACCCAGCTGCGGATGCTCCGGGAGGACCCGACGGCCGCGGAGGTGCTGGGCGACCCGCTCGCCCTGGTCGGCGACCGTGTCGTCCGCCCGGGCAGTGGGACCAGTGCGCCCTCCACACCGCCGGCTCCGGCCCGACGGCGTCGGCACCGCCTGCAGCGCGACGACTCCACCGGCCGCTGGCAGGCGCCGTTCGTCATGGGGCGGTTCAACGCCGCCGTCGTGCGCCGCTCCCACGCCCTTCTCGACCGGGCCTACGCTCCCCGGTTCCGCTACCGGGAGGTCGTCGACACCGGACCCGGTCTCCGCGGCGCGGTCCGGGGCGCCGCCTCCGTGGCCGCGCTCGGCCTGGTGTCGACCGGGCTGGCCCACCGGCCGACGCGGGCCGTCCTGGACCGGCTCCTCCAGGCGCCGGGGGAGGGGCCCTCGGAGCGCACCCTGCGCCAGGGGCGCTTCCGCTTCGAGATCGAGGCGCTGACCGAGCGCGGGGCGCTCTACCGCACCACGGTCGCCGCGGGACTCGACCCCGGCTACGCCGGCACCGCGGTGATGTTCGGTCAGGCCGCGCTGGCCCTCGCCGCCGGCGAGGGGACAGGCCGTGCGGGCGTGCTCACCCCGGCGACGGCGTTCGGGCCCGCCCTCGTCGACCGCCTCCGGGCGCACGGCTTCGAGGTGTCGGCGGAGCAGCTGAGGGTGCCGCGTGGATGAAGTGGGCGGGCTGCTGCGGGAGATCTGGGAACGGGCCACCACGCCGCAGCCGGTGCCCGACCCACCCGTCGTGCTCCTCCTGGCCCTGGCCGCGCTGGTCCTCGTCGCCACCCCGGCCGGCTACCGCCTGGTCCGGCACGTCGTGACCCTCGTGCACGAGGCCGGCCACGCCCTCACCGCCCTGCTCGTGGGCCGCCGGCTGTCCGGCATCCGGCTGCACTCCGACACCTCCGGGCTCACCGTGAGCCGGGGCCGGCCGCGCGGCCCCGGCATGGTCGCGACGCTGGCCGCCGGCTACCCGGCGCCGGCGCTGGCCGCGCTCGGGGCGGCCTGGCTGCTCTCCCGGGGCTACGCCGCGGGCGTGTTGTGGCTGCTCGTGCTGACCTGCGCCGTGCTGCTGCTCCTCGTCCGCAACCTGTACGGACTCTGGGTGGTGCTCCTCACCGGGGCCGCCGTGACGCTGGCCAGCTGGTGGCTGGCGCCGGTCGTGCTTTCCGGTCTCGCCCACGTGCTCGTCCTGGCCCTGCTGCTCGCGGCGCCGCGGTCGGTGCTCGAGCTGGTCCGGGAGCGTCGCCGCCGGGGGACGCACGGCTCCGACGTCGACCAGCTGTCGGCGCTGACCCACCTGCCGTGGTCGTTCTGGGCGACCGTGCTGTGGGTCGTCACGGTGCTCGGCCTGCTCGCCGGGTTGGCCCTGCTGCTGCCGCTCGACATCGGCTGACCCCGGGGTCGGGGGCGTGGACGTGACGCCGGTCACCCGGTAGCGTCCCCAGCGCCCCCTGTGACCCCCTTTCCCTCGAAACCGGAGGTCATTGGCAATGACCCTGTCCACCAGTCCATCCCGGCGCGCCCTCGTGGCGGGCGGCGCGCTCGTCGCGCTGCTCGGCACGGGCCTGGTCGCGGTGCCCTCGGGTGCCGCCCCGGCCTCACCGCGAGGGTGCGACATGCGCAACAACAACACCTACGAGAAGCTCCTGGAGTGCGTCACCGTCGACGGCGTCCTGGAGCACGAGCAGGCCTTCCAGGCCATCGCCGACGAGCACGGCAGCCGGGCCGACCAGACACCCGGCTACGAGGCCAGCGTCGAGTACGTCCTCGACGTCCTCGAGGACGCCGGCTGGGAGGCCGAGAAGGTGGCGTTCACCTACCCGGGTGGGGACTCCGTCCTGCAGCAGCTCACCCCCGTCGACGCCGTCTACGACCACAACGTCGCGACCGGCAGCGGCACGGGTGAGGTGGAGGAGGCGGAGGTCGTCGCGGTGGACATCAACCTCACGCCGCCCCGCGACAACACCAGCGGCTGCGAGGAGTCGGACTTCGACGACTTCCCCGCCGGCGCGATCGCCCTCGTCCAGCGCGGCACCTGCCCCTTCGCCGACAAGGCGCTGAACGCGGTGACGGCCGGTGCCTCCGCGGTGGTCATCTTCAACCAGGGCGACACCGACGCGCCCGACCGGATCAACACGCTGAACCCGACGCTGGGCGACGTCACCGTGGACATCCCGGTCGTCGGCACGAACTTCGCCGCCGGTGAGGCCCTGGCCCAGGAGGGGTCCACGGCGCGGGTCGTCGTGCCCGAGGCGACGTCCTACAACGTCATCGCCGAGCTGCCGGGTCGCAACGACGACAACGTCGTCATGGCCGGTGCCCACCTCGACTCGGTCCCGGCAGGGGCGGGCATCAACGACAACGGCAGCGGCTCCGCGGCACTGCTCGAGATCGCCCAGGCCCTGGGCAACCACAAGCCGCAGAACACCGTGCGGTTCGCCTGGTGGGGTGCCGAGGAGCTCGGTCTCATCGGCTCCACCCAGTGGGTCAACCAGCAGCTGGAGGCCGGCACCCTGGACGAGGTGGCCCTCTACCTCAACTTCGACATGATCGGGTCGCCCAACTACGTCTTCATGGTGTACGACGCGAACGAGTCGACCTTCCCCGCCCCGGACGGGGTGCCGATCCCGGAGGGCTCGGCGCAGATCGAGAGGGTGTTCGAGTCGTTCTACACGCTGCGTGAGCAGCCGTACGACGACACGCTGTTCAGCGGGCGGAGCGACTACCAGGCGTTCATCAACAACGGGATCCCGTCCAGCGGCCTGTTCACCGGCGCCGAGACCCGCAAGACCGAGGAGCAGGTCGAGATCTGGGGCGGCACCGCGGGTGCGCAGTTCGACCCGTGCTACCACGACGCCTGCGACGACATCGGGAACCTCGACCTCCACGCCCTGGAGGTCAACGCGGACGCGATCGCCTTCGCGGTGCTGACGTTCGCCTACTCCACCGAGGACGTCAACGGCGTCCCGGGCAAGAAGGTCCCGGGCAACTTCACCATCCCGGAGCCGGACGGCCCGCGGCACACCTTCGGCCCGCCGCGCGGTGGGACCGACGGTGGCGGTGGTCTCGACCACGACCACGAGGTGCAGGCGAGCTGACCGCCTGACCGTCACCCCGCCCCCGCCCGGACGGACCCGTGACCGTCCGGGCGGTGGTGTGAAAACCCGTGGCACGTCGCTGCCACCCGGGAGGACAGTGGTCGGTCGTGAAGACCCTTGTCGATCTCCGGATCGTCGCGCTCCCGCCCGACTCGCCCCGCGTCGCCGACCACGTCCGGCTGGACCAGGACCTCGTCGCGCACGACTCGCCGTGGCAGGCGCCCACCACCGAGCACCGGCTGCGCTGCCTCCTGCGCGACGGGTGGGACGGCGAGGCCCCCGTCGCCGTGTCGGCGCTGCTCGACGACCGCGTCGTCGGCAGCGGCTACCTGTGGTGCAGCAACCACGACAACCTCACCAGCGCGTGGCTCGAGGTCAGCGTGCACCCGTCATACCGGCGCCGTGGCATCGGCAGCCAGCTGCTGGAGCGGCTCTGCAACCAGGCCCGGGAGGCGGGCCGCCCGCTCGTCGGCATGAGCAGCTGGGACACCGGGCCGGCCCACGGCTTCGCGCGGGCGCACGGCTTCGAGGCGAGGCTCGCCGAGGTGCTGCGGCGGCAGGTCCTCGCCCAGGCGCCCTGGGGGCGGATCGGGCGGGTGCCCGTGGTGCTGGCCCAGCACGCCCCCGGCTACGAGCTGGTCCGCGTCCGGATCCCGGTGCCAGAGGAGCTCCTGCCCGGCCTGGCCGACCTCTGGGGTGACATCAACGACGCGCCGACCGACAACCTCGAGATCGAGGACGAGGTCTTTCCGGTCGAGCGGATCCGCAGCTACGAGCGCGCCCAGACCGCGCGCGGCGACCGCCTCTACCAGGTCCTGGCCCGGTACCGCGCCAGCGAGGAGATCAGCGGTCACACGATCGTCGCCGTGGACGGGGAGCGCCCCTGGCTGGGCGACCAGCACGACACGACCGTGGCGCGGGCCCACCGCGGGCACCGGCTGGGGTGGCTGCTCAAGGCCGAGATGCTGCGCTGGCTCGCCGAGGCCGAGCCGCAGCTGCGGCAGGTGGACACCTGGAACGCCGGCTCGAACGCGCACATGATCGCGGTGAACGAGGAGCTCGGTTACCGGGTCGTGGCCCGGTCGGTCGACGTCCAGCGGCGCCTGGCCTAGCCGGCCGGGACCGCCTCCCGCTCCGGGTCGGAGACCCGGAACGCCCGCAGCGGCCGGTTCGTCGCCGCCACCAGCAGCACCGCCGCGGCGCAGAGCAGCCCGCCGGAGGCCAGGGCGAACGGCGCGGAGGTCCAGCTCGCGACGAGCCCGCCGCGGAAGTTGCCCAGGTCGGGGCCGGCGACGCCGATGACGTGCTCGACCGACGACACCCGGCCGCGGTGGCTGTCCGGGGTGGCCAGCTGGACCATGGCCGCCCGGGTGGTCACCGCGACGGAGTCGGCGGCACCCGCCACGACGAGGCCCGCCAGCGCCAGCCACAGCGGCTCGGCCAGTCCGAAGCCGGCGATGCCCACGCCCCACAGCGCGGCCGCCCCGAGCTGCACGGCGCCGAGCCGGTCGGCCCGGGTCACCAGCCCGGACGCCAGGGACGCCGTGACCCCGCCGACCGCCACCGCGGACAGGAACAGGCCGAGCGTCTCAGGGTCGCCGCCGAACCGGATCTCGTTGACCGCGGGGAACAGGGCGACCGGCATGGCCAGGACCGTGGCCAGGAGGTCGGTGAGGAAGGAGCCCTGCACGGCAGGGCGGCGCCGGATGAGCCGCAGCCCCTCGACGATGTCCCGCACCCCGCCGCGGGACAGCCGCTCGGCGACCGGCATCGCCGGCAGGCCCAGCACCCCGTAGAGGGCGACGAGGAGCGCGGCGGCGTCGACGAGGTAGGCCGCGGTGAGGCCCCAGCGGCCCAGGACGAGTCCGGCGAGGGCCGGGCCGGTGAGCATCGCCACCTGGAAGGTGATGACCTGCAGCGCGATCCCGGCGGCGACCTTGTGCCGCGGGAGCAGCCGGGCCGGGAAGGTGCGGCGGGCCGGGGCACCGAGGGCGGCGGCCGTCGTCTGCGCCGCGACGAGGGTGAACAGGAGGGCGAGGTTGTCCAGGCCGGCGAGCGCCTGGCCGGCCAGGGCCAGCACCGCGACCACCTGGCCGACCGTGGTCCAGCGGACCAGGGTGCGCCGGTCGACGGCGTCGGCCAGGCTCCCGCCGAGCAGGCCGAAGACGATCATCGGCACCGCGTTGACCAGGCCGATGACCCCGGTCCAGAACGCGCTGTGGGTGATCTGCCAGACCTGGTAGAGCACCGCGACCACGGTGATCTGCTGGCCGAGCGAGGCGAACGCCGTCCCGACCCAGAGCCGCCGGAACGGCGCGCTGGACCGCAGCGGGGTCAGGTCGATGACCCCGTGGCGCAGGCGCCGGATCACGCCTCCTCCAGGTGGGCCACCACGCGGTCCCGGAAGGGACGACGCTCCAGGGCCAGGCGCAGGTCCTCGACGACCTGGGTCAGCGGGTAGGGCACCTCGGCCTCCAGCTCGGCCACCGCGTCCTCGGTGGCCCGCCACTCCGCCTCGAGGAACGGCACCAGCTCGCGGCCCTTGTCGGTGAGGTGGACCAGCCGGGTCCGGGCGTCGCTGCCCGGCCGGGTCCCGACCAGGCCCTCCTTGCGCAGGGCCGCGACCGTCTGGCTCATCGCGGAGTGGGTCCGGTCGAAGGCCTCGGCCAGGTCCCGGATCGTCAGCGGGCCGGCGTGGGCCAGCCGGATGAGCACCATCGTGAACCGCGGGCTGAGACCCTCGATGCCCCGCTCGGCGTAGAGCCGGGCGATGTCGGCGTCCATGGCGTCGAGGAGCAGGCGCAGCGGGCGCCAGTGGCTGACCTGGGTGGGGTCGGCAGATGTCACAGGCCTAATATAACAGGCCTGTCACAATACGCCGACCCCGGTCAGGAAGTCGACGACGGCGCTCCGGAACGCCTCGGGCTGCTCGAAGATGCCCCGGTGGCCGGAGGTGCCGAGCTCGACCTGCTCCTTGGCCGGGGCCGCCAACCCGGCGAACCACGCGTCCCGCGGCTCGGCCCGGCCCCGGGCCTCGTGCGCCCCCTCGACGAGCAGCACCGGCACTTCGAGCCGCGTGGCCTGCCGGCGCAGGTCGGTCTCCTGGAGCTGTGGGTAGAGCACCGCGTAGGTGTCGAGGAAGGCCAGGAGGTTGTGCGCCTTCTCCAGGAGCGTGTACTCCCCGGCGAGGACGTGCTCGGAGAAGCCTCCTGCGCCCTCGGCGTTGGCGCTGCGGTCGTAGGGGTACACCTCGTGCTCGTACCCGAGCGCCGTCTCGTAGTGGAGCACGTCGTCGTACGGCGGTGGGCCGACGGCCGCCAGGTCGGCGACCAGCCCGGCGTTCCCGGTCCGCTCCGCCCAGGCCAGGGTGTCCTCGTAGAAGATCCGGTCCGTCGCGGCCGGGTCGACCATCTGCCCGGTGCCGACGAAGGCGTGGAACAGGTCCGGCCGGGCCCGCACCGCCAGCACGCCGAGCAGCGAGCCCCACGACTGTCCGGCCAGCACGATCCGGTCCTGGTCGAACCGCTCGCACAGTTGCTCGGCCACCTCGATGACGTCGAGCACCGCGCTGTCCAGCGTGTAGGTGGGGGTCGGGTCGAGCGCGTCGTACGACGTGCCGGTGCCTCGCTGGTCCAGGGTCGCCACGACGAGGTCGCGCTCCAGCGGGTGACCGGCCATCGCCCCGAGCTCGCTGCCGCCCGGCCCGCCGGCGAGGAACAGCAGCACCGGCGCGCTCGCGTCATACCCCCGGACCATCAGCCCGAGCTGCCGGCCACCGGCCTCGACCCGGGTCAGCTCGGCGATGCTGCCCGGCACGACGTTCCCGCTCCCGTCGGTCACCGGTGCCGTCCGGCCCGGGAGGACGAGACCCACGACGAGGGCGGCCAGCAGCAGGAGGACGACGGCGTGGCCGCGGGGCGGGAGCAGCCGGACGATCCCGGGGTGACCGGTGCGGTGGCGGAGCCGGCGGGTGATCCCCGAACCCCAGGCCGCGCCCGCCCACAGCGGCACCAGGGTGAGCAGGCCGTGGACGCCGCGCCCGGTCACCAGGGCGATGACCCCGTACGTGCTGGGCACCGGCCGGTCGACCGACGGCCCCTCGACGCCGGCGCGGGCGAGCTCGAGCGCCACGGCGAAGGCGAGCGGTGCGGCCAGGAGCGACCATCGGGACCCGCTGACCACGCCGGCGACCAGGCCGACGACGAGGCCCAGCACGACCGATCCCACCGCCTCCCCGGTGGTCTGCGGGCCGCGCGGGGTCCACGCTGCGGCGAGCAGCCCCCACCCTGCCGCGGTCACGACACCGACGCCGGTCCGCACCAGGAGACCGGGGCGGCCGGACAGGTCGGGCAGGTGGGCGTCCGCCGCGGGGCGCCGGCCGGCCGGGGAGGTGGCGACGGTGCTTGCCATGGCACCAGGCTCGTCGCCGCCGGGAGGCCCTGACCAGGGCCGTCGGGCCCGACCGCGAGGACCTAGGTCACCTCCCCGGCGGATGAGGGCCGCCGCGGAGCAGGGTCAGAGGATGAAGGAGCAGGGTCAGAGGATGAACCGGAACAGCGGGCTGTCCGGGGGGATCCGCTCGACGGCGATCGGGGAGGCCGCCATCCGCTCCAGCAGCGGCTCGAGGTCCGCGGCGGAGCCGAGCTCGATGCCCACCAGGGCGGGGCCGGTCTCGCGGTGGTTGCGCTTGGTGTACTCGAACAGCGTGATGTCGTCGTCCGGTCCGAGGACCTCGTCGAGGAAGCTGCGCAGGGCACCGGGCTGCTGGGGGAACTCGACGAGGAAGTAGTGCTTGCGGCCCTCGTGGACGAGGGCCCGCTCGACCACCTCGGGGTAACGCAGCACGTCGTTGTTGCCACCGGAGACGATGACCACGACGGTCGATCGCGGCTCGACGTCGATCAGGCCCAGCGCCGCCCCGGCCAGGGCACCGGCGGGCTCGGCGATGATCCCCTCGACGTGGTAGAGGTCGAGCATCTCCTGGCACACCGCGCCCTCCGGCACCTGCACCATCTCCGCCCCGAGGTCGCGGACGATCGGGAAGGTCACGTCGCCGACGCGTTGCACCGCGGCGCCGTCCACGAACGGGTCGATCCGGGTCAGCGTCACCGGCTCACCGGCCTCGAGGGCCGCGGCCATGCTCGCGGCGCCGGCCGGCTCGGCGGCCACGACCCGCGCGTCGGGCTGGTGGGCCCGCAACCAGGTCAGGGCCCCGGCGAGGAGCCCGCCCCCGCCGACCGGCAGCACGACCACGTCGGGCACCCGGCCGAGCACCACGCTCGCCTCGCGGGCCACCGTGCCCTGCCCGGCGATCGTCATCGGGTGGTCGAACGCCGGCACCAGGACCGCACCGCTCTCCGCGGCGTACCGGCCGGCCGCGGCGGCGGCCTCGTCGTACGTCGCACCGCCGACGACCACCTCGACGTAGGCCCCGCCGATCGCGGCCACCCGCTCGCGCTTCTGCCGCGGGGTGGTCCGGGGCAGGAAGATCCGGGCCGGGACCTCCAGCATCGCGCACGCGTAGGCGACCCCCTGGGCGTGGTTGCCGGCGCTGGCACAGGTCACCCCACGCTCCCGCTCGGCCGGCGCGAGCTGGGCGATGAGGTTGATCGCGCCGCGGTTCTTGTACGACCGCACCGGCTGCAGGTCCTCCCGCTTGAGCAGGACCTTGGCGCCGGTCGCCTCGGACAGCCGGTGGCTGCGGGTCAGCGGCGTATGACGCACCAGGCCCTCCAGCCGCGCCGCCGCCGCGTCGACGTCGGCGGCCGTCACCACCGGCCGCCCGCTCTCGGTCCCGATCACGGCACGCCCCCGACGTCCACCCGCGGGGTCCACGACTCCTCCGGCCGGCGCACCGCCTCCAGGACTGCCTCGGCCACCCGGCCCGGCGGGCACGTCCCGCCCTCCCTGATGAGGTCGTTGACCTGCACCAGCACCGCCCGCACCCCGGAAGGCGCCAGCACCGTGTCGAGGGCGGCGACGAGCGTGCGCAGCGCCGCCTTCTGGACGGCCAGGCTCGGTGCCCGTGCCGAGGGACGGTCGGCGGCGATGCTCCCGGTGGCCACCACCCGGGCGTGCTCGCGCAGCCACGGCCGGGCCGCCCGGACCGCGGTGAGCAGGGCCGCGGCGCCGACGTGCACGTCGGTCAGGAGCTCCTCGGCGGTCAGCTCCAGCGGACCCTTCTCCCGGTAGGCCGACGGGTTGAAGTGGAGCACGTCGATCCCGCCGGCGCCGAGCGTGCGCACCGCCTGCTCCAGGGCGGGCGGGTCGGCGACGTCGGCGGCAGCCCACCGCACGTCGACCCCCTCCGCCTGCAGCCCGGCGGCGCGCCGGGAGAGCCCGGCGGCGTCGCGCGCGACCAGGCCCACGGCATACCCCTCCCGCCCGAACCGCCGGGCCACCGCGGCGCCGGTGCCCGGGCCGGCGCCGAGCACGAGGAGGACGGGACGGGAGGAGGGCGCGGTCGGCATACGGGTCACCCGAAGAGGATGGCGGCCTCGTCCCACCGGGCCCGGGGCACCGCCTTGAGCTCGCTGGTGGCCTCACGGAGGTTGACGGTCACGATGTCGGTCCCGCGCAGCGCGACCATGGTGCCCCAGCGGCGCTGGTGCACCGAGTCGACCGCGGCCGTGCCGAACCGCGTCGCCAGCACCCGGTCGTACGACGTGGGCACGCCGCCGCGCTGCAGGTGGCCCAGGGTCATCGAGCGGGTCTCGATGCCGGTGAGCTCCTCGATGACGGGCGTCAGCCGCTCGGCGATGCCGCCGAGCACCGGACGGCCCATGTGGTCCACGCCCTTGGAGGCCAGCTCCCCACCCTCGGGCACGAACCCCTCGGCGACCACGACGACCGGGGCGCGGCCACGGTTGACGGTCAGCCGCACCCACTCGGCGACCTGCTCGACGCTGACCGGCACCTCGGGGATGAGGATCGCGTGCGCGCCCGCGGCGATGCCGGCGTGCAGCGCGATCCAACCGGTGTGCCGGCCCATGACCTCGACGAGCATGCAGCGGTGGTGGGACTCGGCGGTGGTGCGCAGCCGGTCGATCGACTCGGTCGCGATGGAGACCGCGGTGTCGAAGCCGAAGGTGTAGTCGGTCGCCGACAGGTCGTTGTCGATGGTCTTGGGCACGCCGACGATCGGGATGCCGTCGTCGTGGAGCATCCGGGCCACGGTGAGGGTGCCCTCGCCGCCGATGGCGATGATCGCGTCCATCTCGTGGCGGTCCATGACCTCCCGGACCCGGGCGCTGCCGCCGTGGTCGAACGGTCCGACGCGGGAGGTGCCGAGGATGGTGCCGCCCTGGCGGGACAGCCCCCGCACCGCACGGCGCGGCAGGGGCGCGATGTCGTCCTCAACCAGGCCGCGGAAGCCGTCCTTGATGCCGAGGAAGGTGTGCTCGTAGATCCGGTCGCCCTTGAGCACGGCGCCGCGGATCACCGCGTTGAGTCCGGGGCAGTCGCCGCCGCTGGTCAGGATGCCGATTCTCACGCGCACAGTCTGGCTGGTCCGACGCGCTCACCGCGAGCCAGGCCCGTGGACCGGGCCGGACGGGGCACGGCATGCTGGGGCGGTGGCTGCCGACCCCGCCCCGTATGACGTCGACGTCGCCGTGGTCGGGTCGGGCTTCGGCGGCTCGGTGGCCGCGCTCCGGCTGGCCGAGAAGGGCTACCGGGTGGTGGTGCTCGAGGCGGGGGCGCGGTTCGCCGACGAGGACCTGCCCAGCACCTCCTTCGACGTGCGCCGCTACCTGTTCCGCCCGGAGCTGGGCTGCCTCGGGATCCAGCGGATCGACGTCCTCGACGACGTCATGGTGCTCAGCGGCGCCGGGGTCGGTGGGGGCTCGCTGGTCTACGCGAACACGCTGTACGAGCCGCTCCCAGAGGCCTACGACGACCCGCAGTGGCGTGGGATCACCGACTGGCGGCGCGAGCTGGCGCCGCACTTCGACCAGGCGCGCCGGATGCTGGGGGTCGTCACCTACCCGCAGACCACCCCGGCAGACGAGGTGATGCGGCGGGTCGCCGGGGAGATGGGCGTCGGCCACACGTTCCGCAACGCCCCGGTCGGGGTGTTCCTCGGCCTGCCCGGGATGCGCCCCGGCGACGAGGCACCCGACCCGTACTTCGGCGGCGCCGGCCCCTCCCGGCGGGCCTGCCTGCACTGCGGGGAGTGCATGACCGGGTGCCGGCACAACGCCAAGAACACCCTGGTCAAGAACTACCTCCACCTGGCCGAGCGGCTCGGCGTCGAGGTCCGGGCGCTGACCACGGTCACCGCCGTCGCGCCGCTGCCCGACGGCGGGTACGCGGTGACCACCCGCGACACCCGGCCCTGGCTGGCCGGCCGGCGCGACGTCATCCGGGCCGAGCAGGTGGTGCTGGCCGCCTCCGCGCTGGGCACCCAGCGGCTGCTGCACCGGATGCGGCGCACCGGGCGGCTGCCGCACCTGTCGGCGCGGCTCGGCGAGCTGACCCGGACCAACTCCGAGTCACTGGTCGGCGCGATCGGCCCGCGCGGTGGACCGGACATGAGCCGGGGTGTGGCGATCACCTCCTCGTTCCACCCGGACCCGCGGACCCACATCGAGCCGGTGCGCTACGGCCGGGGCAGCAACCTGATGAGCCTGCTCACCTCGGTGCTCACCGACGGCGACGGGCCCGGGCCCCGGTGGCGCACCTGGGTGCGCGAGCTGTGGCGGCAGCGGCGGCACCTGCCGGGGATGTACGACCTGCGGCACTGGTCGGAGCGCACCGTCATCGGCCTGGTCATGCAGTCGCTCGACAACTCGGTGACCACCTACCCGCGGCGCAGCCGGCTCACCGGGCGCTGGGTGCTGGGCACCCGCCAGGGCCACGGTGATCCGAACCCGACGTGGATCCCCGCCGCCAACGACGCGGCCCGCCGCGCCGCGCGGATCCTCGGTGGCCAGCCCGGTGGCAACATCGGCGAGCCGTTCGGCCGGCCGCTCACCGCGCACTTCCTCGGCGGCTGCGTCATCGGCGCGGACCCCGGCCGGGGTGTGGTCGACCCCTACCACCGCGTCTTCGGCCACCCTGGTCTGCACGTCGTCGACGGCTCGGCGGTGCCGGCCAACCTCGGCGCCAACCCGTCGCTGACCATCACCGCGCTGGCCGAGCGGGCACTCGCGCTGTGGCCCGACCGCGGCGACCCGGACCCCCGCCCGCCGCTCGGCGCACCGTATGCCGAGGTGCCGCCGGTGCCGCCCCGGAACCCGGCCGTCCCCGCCGGCGCCCCCGGTGAGCTGCGGTGGGCACGGTCCGCCACGCCCGGCCGGGGCTAGAGCAGGCGGCGCAGCGCCTGGTTCGCGCCCTCGAGGTAGGCGGTGACGACCTCCCGCTCCTCGTCCGAGAGGGAGCGGTCCAGCTCGGCCAGGGAGGTGAGCATCGGCATGAGGTGGGCCAGCATGTCCCGCCGGCCGAGGTCGGTGACGTGCACCTGGGTCCGGCGGCGGTCGCGCTCGTCCGCGCGCCGCTCGACGTACCCCCGGGCGACCAGCCGGTCGATGATCCCGGAGGCCGCGGCCGAGGTGACTCCCAGCCGATGGGCGAGCTCGCTGGGTCCCAGCGGCTGCTCCATGAGGTGCTCCATGGCGACCATCTCGTGGTGGCCGAGGCCGGCCCGCCGCGCCACGACCGGGGCGACCAGTCGGCTCAGCACGGTCAGCTCCCGGAGGGCGAGGAGGGAGCCGGTCTGCCGCCAGGTGGCGGCCCACGCGGTGGATGGTGTACTTTCGCTCATGAACTTATTCACCTAGTTAGTCAGTTGGTGAGGCATCTCACCACTGTAGCCCACTCGGAGTCCTGATGAACGCCCTCTCCCGCGCCACCACCGGCCGCCGCACCGCCTGGATCGTCGCCCTCGTCGGGCTGGTGCTCGCCCTCGGCGTCACCTTCGGTCTGGGGGAGGCGGAGCGGAGCCCCTCGCCGCTGGACTCCCTGCCGGCCGGCTACGACAGCACCCTCGGGGCCGAGCTCCGGGAACAGCTCCCCGAGGAGGACGAGGCCGCGGCGATCGTGTTGTTCACCGCCGACGACGGCATCGAGGAGCTGCTGCCCGAGCTGGAGCAGGTGCTCGCCGAGGCGGGTCAGGCGGTCGGCAGCACCACGGTCGGGGACCGGCCCGGTGGTGGTCAGGGTGGCGCCCAGCAGGGTGGCCCTCCCGGCGGCCTGCAGCCCGCCGAGGACGGCACCGCCGCGCTGGGCGTCCTCACCGTCCCCTCGGCCACCGCGAGCGAGTCCGCCCGGTCCGTCGGCGACCTGCGCGAGACGCTGCGCGAGACCGTCCCGGACGGTGTCGAGGTGCAGGTCACCGGTCCCGCGGCCATCGAGGCAGACCTCGCCGGCGTGTTCGAGGGCGCCAACACGACGCTGCTCATGGTCACCGCGACCGTGGTGGCGTTCCTGCTCATCGTCACCTACCGCAGCCCGGTCCTGTGGCTCGTCCCGCTGGTCGTCGTCGGGGTGGCCGACCGCCTGGCCGCGGTGCTCGCCACCCAGCTGCTGGCCGCGGTGGGCATCCCGTGGGACGAGTCGACGATCGGCATCCTGTCCGTGCTCGTCTTCGGCGCGGGGACCAACTACGCCCTGCTCATCATCAGCCGCTACCGCGACGAGCTGCGGGCCCGTGAGGACCGCCACGAGGCGATGGCCATGGCCCTGCACCGGGCGTCCGAGGCCGTGCTCAACACGGCGTCCACCGTGGTCGTGGGCGTGCTCATGCTGCTGCTGTCGGTCGTCCCGGCCACCCGGGGCCTGGGCCTGGCGTCGGCCGTCGGCGTGGTCACCGCCGCCGTGTTCGTCCTCCTCGTCCTGCCCCCGGCCCTGGTCGTCTTCGGCCGGTGGATCTTCTGGCCCAAGGTGCCGCGGGTCGGCGAGGCGGCGCTGACCGAGTCGCGCACCGTGTGGACCCGCATCGGCGACCGGGTCGCCGCGCGCCCCGGCGCCTTCATCGTCGGGACGCTCGTGTTCCTGGCGCTCGGCGCGGTCGGCCTGACCCAGACCCAGCTCGGCCTGTCCACCGAGGAGCAGTTCCTGGACCGCCCGGAGGCGATCACCGCCGCCGAGCGGGTGGCCGAGTCGTTCCCTGCGGGCAGCGCCGACCCGACGGTCGTCGTCATCGGCTCCGAGGACGAGCAGGTCGTGGGCGAGGTCATCGAGGCTGTCCAGGGCGTCGGGGGCGTCGAGGCGGTGACGCCGAACGCCGCCGGGGGCGGGGTGACCCAGCTCGACGTCATCCTGTCCGAGGCCGCGGGCAGCGAGGCTGCCCTCACCGCGATCCAGGAGATCCGCTCCGCGGTCGCCGACGTGCCCGACACCCACGTCACCGGCAGCGAGGCGCAGGCGCTCGACGCCGACGAGGGCGCGGTCCGCGACCGGCTGGTCATCATGCCGCTGGTGCTGGTCCTCGTGTTCCTCGCGCTCGCCGGCCTGCTCCGCTCCCTGCTCGCGCCGGCCATCCTGGTCGGCACCGTGGTCGCCTCGTTCGCCGCGAGCATGGGCCTGTCCTGGTGGCTGTTCACCGGGGTCCTCGGCTTCAGCGCCCTGGACTCCTCGGTCCCGCTGCTGTCGTTCCTGTTCCTCGTCGCCCTGGGCGTCGACTACAACGTCTTCCTCATCACCCGCACCGTCGAGGAGACCAGGGAGCACGGCACCCGTCGCGGCGTCCTGCGGGCCCTGTCGGCCACCGGCGGCGTCATCACCAGCGCCGGCATCCTCCTCGCCGCGGTGTTCGCGGTGCTCGGGGTGCTGCCGCTCGTGGTGCTGGCGCAGGTCGGCACGGTCATCTGCCTGGGTGTCCTGCTCGACACGCTGCTGGTCCGGACCGTGCTGGTCCCGGCCATCGTGGTCAGGCTCGGCGACACGTTCTGGTGGCCGCGGAGGCTGCGTCCCGCGGAGGCCGCGGCCGCGGCCGGGGGTTAGGAGCGGCGCCGCCAGGGGCGGCGGTGCACGAGGCGGACGACCCGCGCGAACCGGTCCACGTCCGCCTCGGTGCGGTCCACGCTCGCCATCGCGATCGGCGGCCGGAACCGCTGGGTCGCGATCGCCTTGGCGTAGCTGAACTCCCGCAGCCCGTCCGCCCCGTGGATCCGCCCGAACCCGGAGTCGCCCACCCCGCCGAACGGCAGCCCGGGGATCCCGGCGAACCCGGCCACGTTGTTGACCGACGTCATCCCGGTGCGCAGCGCCCGGGCCAGCTCGGTGCCGCGCCGACGGGAGAAGACCGCCGAACCCAGCCCGTAGGCCGTGGCGTTGGCCAGGCGGACCGCCTCCTCCATCGACGACACCCGGGACACCGCGAGCACGGGACCGAAGGTCTCGTGGGTCATCGCCCTGGCGTCCGGGGGGACGTCGACGAGGACGATCGGCTGGACCACCCGCTCGCCGACGGACTCGAGCCCGCCGACGACCGCCGTGGCGCCCCGCGCCAGCGCCTCCCGGACGTGCTCGCGGATGATGCCCACCTGACGCGGCAGCGTGATCGGCCCGACGTCCGCCCCGGGGTCACCCCCGGCCACCAGCCGCCCCGCCCGCTGCCGGATCTCGGCGACCAGCGCGTCATACACCTTCTCGTGCGCGTAGACCCGCTCGATGCCGATGCAGGTCTGCCCGGCGTTCGTCATACCGCCGAAGACGGCCGCGTCCGCCGCGGTGGCGACGTCCGCGTCCTCGTCGACGAGCAGGGCGTCCTTGCCGCCGCCCTCGATGACCACGGGGGTGAGCGTCTCGGCGCAGGCGGCCATGACCCTGCGCGCGGTGGCGGGCGACCCGGTGAAGGCCAGCTTGTCCACGCCGGCCCGGCACAGCGCCGCACCGGTGGGTCCCTCGCCGGTCACCACCTGCAGGACGGGGCGGCCCACCGCCTCGGTGCAGGTGTCCGCGAGCCAGCGGCCCACCCCGGGGGTGAGCTCGGAGGGTTTGAACACCACCGTGTTGCCCGCGGCGAGGGCGTACGCGATCGACCCCATCGGGGTGAGCACGGGGTAGTTCCACGGCCCGATGACCCCGACCACCCCGAGCGGGTGGTACTCGACGGTCCCGGCCAGGTAGGACGCGACGGCACCGGGGCGCACCCGGCGCGGGCCGAGCACCTTGCGGGCGTGGCGCGCGGCCCAGCTCAGCGCCTCGAGCGCGAGCCCCATCTCGAGGACGGCGTCGCCCCGCACCTTGCCGGTCTCGGCGCGGACCAGGTCGACGAGCTCGTCCATCCGGTCGGCCAGCAGGGCGCACCAGTCCAGCAGGAGGTCGCGGCGCACCCGGTGGTCCATCGCGCCCCAGCGGGCGAACAGCTCGCGCGCCCGAGCGACGGCCTCGCGGACCTCGGCCTCGGTGGCCACGGGGTGGCGCCCCACCACCTCGCCGGTCGCGGGGGAGACGACGGTCAGCTCGGGGGCCTGCTGGTCCGGATCGATCCTCACCTCCGCATGCTAACGACGGCCCCCTGGTTCGCGGCATGACGAAAACCGCCGTCGCTGTGCGAGACTGCCGCCATCAGCACCGCTGGCCCCGAGGCAGGAATGGACGCGACCCCAAAGGCTCCGGCGGGTCGGCGCCGGCGCGCCTACCCGGTGCGTACCCGGGTGCTGATCCTCAACCTCGTCGTCATCCTCGCCGGCCTGCTGCTCGCGGGCGTGGTGACCTACGGGCTGCAGTTCGCCCAGCTCAACCAGCGGGTCCAGGACCAGCTCAGCCAGGAGGTCGACGAGCTGCGCCAGCTCACCCTCCTGGGGCCGGACCGCAACGGGGTGCCCTACGACGACCTCCGCGCGCTGTTCTTCGCCTACCTGCAGAACACCATCCCGGGGACCAACGAGTGGATGATGACCTGGATCGACGAGCAGCCCGGGCCGGCGCTGCTCGTCCCGGGTGGGGAGGGGCCGTTCCGGCTCGACCAGGCGCCTGTGCTCAACGCGGTGGAGACCCACTTCCGTGAGGGCTCGAGCGTCTTCACCGACGTCACGTTGGAGGACGGCCGCCAGGTGCGTCTCGTCATCGCCTCGGTGCGGCTGCAGGACAGCGACCCCCCGGCGGCTCTCATCGCGGGTGTCGACGTGGGAGCGCTGCGGGCACCGATCATCAGCAACATGCGCACCTACGCGCTGGTGGCGCTGGTGACGGCCGCCGGGGCCGCGTTCACCGGGTACTGGGCGACCGGGCGGGTGCTGCGGCCGCTGTCCGAGCTGCGCGCCGCCACCTCCTCGATCAGCGCGCACGAGCTGACCCGCCGGGTGGAGATCGAGGGCGCCGACCCGGACATCACCGAGCTCGCCGTCACCTTCAACCAGATGCTCGACCGGCTGGAGAAGGGCTTCAGCGACCAGCGACGCTTCCTCGACGACGCGGCCCACGAGCTGCGGACCCCGCTGACGATCATCCGCGGCAACCTCGAGCTCATGGCGACCGACGACCCCGAGGACGTCGCGAGCACCCGGGACCTCGTCCTCGACGAGATGGACCGGATGCAGCGCCTGGTCGACGACCTGCTCCTGCTCGCCCGCTCCGAGCGGCCCGACTTCCTGCGCCTGGAGGAGGTCGACGTCATCTCCCTGTTCGACGAGATCAAGGACCGGGTGCACCTCATCGGCAAGCGCGACTGGCGCAGCAGCACCGAGGAGGGGCTCTCGGGGCGGATCGTGGCGGACCGGCAGCGGGTGCTGCAGGCGGTCGTCCAGCTCGCGGCGAACGCGGTGAAGTTCACCCAGCCCGACGACCGGATCAACGTCGGCCTGGCGATGCGTGCCCCGTCGTCGCAGGTCATCGACCAGGTCCCGGACCCGCCGGCGCGGCGCTACCTCGTCATCTCGGTCGAGGACACCGGCGTCGGGATCCCCGCCGACCAGCTGGACCGCATCTTCGAGCGGTTCGCCCGGGGGGAGGACCACCAGCACACCGAGGGCTCCGGCCTGGGCCTGGCGATCGTCGCGGCCATCGCCCGGGCCCACCGGGGTGCCATCACCGTGGAGTCCGCGGTCGGCGTGGGCAGTGCCTTCCGGCTGTGGCTCCCGGCCGAGGACGTGGGATCGTTACGCCATGGCGCACATCCTGATCGCGGAGGACGAGGAGCGGATCGCCCGGTTCATGGAGAAGGGACTCCGGGCGGCCGGTTACCGGACCGCAGTCGTGCCTGACGGGATCAGCGCCCTCGAGCAGGCCTCCTCCGGGGAGTTCGACCTCCTCATCCTCGACGTGGGTCTGCCGCGGATGGACGGGTTCACCGTGCTCAAGGTGCTGCGCAGCCTGGAGCACCAGCTCCCGATCATCATGTGCACCGCCCGCGACGCCGTGGAGGACACCGTGGCCGGCCTCGAGGGCGGCGCCGACGACTACCTCGCCAAGCCGTTCAAGTTCGAGGAGCTCCTCGCCCGGGTCCGCACCCGGTTGCGCCCGCGTGCCACGGCGGCGACCGCCGACACCGTGCTCACCAGCGGCTCGCTGTCCCTCGACCTCACCACCCGGATCGCGACCGTGGACGGCAAGCAGGTCGAGCTGTCGGCCCGCGAGTTCGCGATGGCCCGGGAGTTCCTCGAGCACCCGGGCCAGGTCCTCTCCCGCGAGCAGCTGCTGTCCCGGGTCTGGGGCTTCGACTTCGACGGGTCCTCCAACGTCGTCGACGTCTACGTCCGCTACCTGCGGACCAAGCTCGGTGCGGAGCGTTTCGTGACCGTCCGCGGAGTCGGTTACCGCCTCGCCGTGATCTGAGGCCCGCCGGCGGGGTCTTGCCATCCTGGCCATTTCCGGGACACTGGTGGATCGTGAGGGTGAGCGCCACCGTGCTGGCCCTGGTCATCGCCGTGACCGGGGGCCTTTTGTTGTGGCAGACCGCAGCCTTCGACCCGGGGGACCCGATGCTGGGTGTCGTGGTCGACGGGGGATCCGACAGCACCGTGGCTGACCAGGGAGGATCCCCGGCAGCTCCGGTGGTGTCCCAGGGTCTCGGGATCGGCCAGGCGGTCGCTTCCGTCTGGACCGGTTTCCGGCTGGGCAGCCGGGAGGCCACCGAGCGCTCCAACGCCTCCTCCGCCGTCTCGTCGGTGCGCAGTGCGCTGGCGACCTTCCGCTCCGACGGGCAGTCCGAGGACGAGCCGACCACGGCTGCGGCTCCGTCGTCCGGCTCGACACCCTCCGCTGCCGCGGACCGCTCACCGTCGGCCTCGTCGTCCGGCTCCGACGCCGGCGACGACGCCTCGTCCAAACCCGGGGGCGGCAAGCCGTCCCCACCGTCCGGGCCTCCTGCCAAGACCCCGGCCGGCCCGCCCGTCGTCGCGTCGCCCCCGTCCGCGTCGCCGCCCGGCAACGGCAACCCGGTCGTCGTCGACCGCGTCCCCGTCCAGCTGGACGACGACGACGATGACGATGACGACGATGATGACGACGACGATGATGATGACGACGACGACCGCAGGGGTCGGGGCAAGAAGGACGACGACAAGCGCAGGGGGCGTGCTGACGACGGCGTGACCCGTCCCGGCGGCCGCTGACCGCTCACCCCCCGGCGAGCGCCGCCAGCACCTCCGTCTCCTCCTCCGCGGTCAGTCCCGTGACCTTGGCGTCCGGGTCCTCACACGTCCACGCCAACGTGTCGGCCGCCGTCTCCGCCAGCGGGCGCGGGCGCAGGCCCGCCGCCGCGGCGGCGCTGACATCACGGTCGGCCAGGGAGTCCAGCTCGCCCGGCAGCCACAGGGGTAGCGAGCGGGGCCCGACCCACGGGTTCACCCCCAGCTCGGTGAGCCGTTCCGGCGGCGCCCACACCAGCTCGAGGTCCCCGGGGTCCACAGCCACGCCGGCGGCGACCTCCTGCACCATCCGGTCCCACGGCACCGCCGGCGCGACAGCGTCATACGTCCCGCTCATCCGTGACTCGGCACAGTGCAGCAGCCACGCCGCCAGGTCGCGCACGTCGACGACCTGGGTCGGCGCCTCCGGCGGCGCGGGCACCAGCACCCGGCCGCCACGCGCCAGGCGCACCGGCCAGTAGGTGAACCGCCCGGAGTAGTCGCCGGGCCCCACGATGAGGCCGGCCCGGGCCACCAGGGCCCGCCCGCCGGTCGCGGTCCGGACCGCCTCCTCGCAGGCGACCTTGTTCCTGCCGTAGGCCTCCGCGCCGGACCGGTTGTCCAGGTCCTCGGTCGAGGCGGGCAGCAACGGGGTGTCCTCCGCGGTCCTCCCACCGCCGGTGTCGGCGTACGCGCTGACGGACGAGACGTAGACCCAGTGCGGCTCGGCGCCCAGGGCGATGAGCGCCGTGCGCAACCAGGACGGGGTGCTCGTCACGTCGATGACGGCGTCGAACCCGCGCCCGGCGAGCTGGGCCCACGGGCCGGACCGCGGGTCCGTGTCCTCGCCGCGGTCGAGGACCACGTGCTCGGCCCCCTCCGGGACCGGGCCGTGGACGCCGCGGCAGGCGCAGACCACCTCGTGACCCGCGGCCAGGGCCACCCGGGCCACCTCGCGGGACAGGAACACCGAACCGCCGAGCACCAGGATGCGCACCCGCCCATCCTGCGGCACCGGGTCCGGGCCGGCCAGGTGCGACGCGCCTGCGTCCTGCGGTGCGGGGGCGACGTCCTGCGTTGCCGGCGCCGAGGTCCTGCGTTGCCGGCGCCGAGGTCCTGCAGTGCCCCGGATGCCTACGTCCCGCGGGGCCGGTAGGCCGGCAGCGCGCCCCGGAGCGCCGCCTCCTGGGCGCGGCGGGTGTTGGGGAGCCGCAGCAGCCGGGCCTGGGCCTCCCGCTCCAGGGCGAAGGTCTCCTCGGGCGAGGTGCCCCAGGCCCGCTCGAACAGCTCCTTCGCCGCAGCGAGGGCGTCCGGTGAGCGGGTCAGCAGGTCGCCGACGAGGTCCGTCGCGGCGGCCCACGGGTCCACGACCGCTTCGGTGGCCAGGCCCCACCGGGCGGCGTCCGCGCCGGAGAACCAGGCCGAGGTCATGACCAGCCGCTTGGCCAGGTCCTTGCCGACCTGCTCGGCCAGGGAGCGGATGCCGGTCATGTCGGGGATCAGCCCCCACCGGCCCTCCAGCACGGACCACCGGGCGTCGGGCGTGGTGAACCGGAAGTCGGCGCCGAGGGCGAGCTGCAGGCCGCCGCCCAGGCAGTGGCCGTGGACCACCGCGACCACCGGGACCGGCAGCCGGCGCCACGCCCAGGCCGCCTCCTGGAAGGTGTTGGTCTCCAGCCCCTCGAGCGGGGCGAAGGCCCGGTCGATCCCGTCCGGGTCGGCCAGGACCGACGCGAAGTCGAGGCCGGCGCAGAAGGACGGGCCGTTGCCGGCGATGACCACCGCCCGGAGCGCGGGGTCGTCGGCGAGACGGTGGGCGGTGTCGACGAGGGCGTCGAGGAGCTCGAGGGTGAGGCCGTTGCGCTTCTCCGGGCGGTCGAGGCGTACCTGCGCGACGCCGTCGCGGACCTCGCAGGTCAGGGGTGCGGTCACGCCGCCAGCGTAGGGCTGGTCAGCCCTTCTCGAGCTCGGCGACCCGCTGACGCGCCGCGTCCCGCTCCGCGGTGGCCGCCGCCACGGCCTCCTCCATGGCGCTGATCCGCTCCGTGGCGTCGTCGTTCTCGGCGCGGCTCTTCTCGAGGTCGGCACGCCGCTTCTCGAGGCGTTGCTGCGCGGCCTCGAGCCGGGCGGTGAGGTCGGCGACCTCCTGCTCGAGGTCGGCCACCTCGCCCTCGACCTGCTCCAGCCGCCGGCCGGTGGCCGTCGCGCGGGTGGTGAGGAGGCGGAGCTGGGCGGTGCGCGCGGCCACCTCGTGCTCGGCGACCTCCAGGCTCAGCCGGGCGTCCTCCAGCTCGGCCGGGTCGACCTCCGCAGGTTCGCCGCCCTCGTCCTCGGATTCCCCGGCGACCTGCTCCTCGTCGACCTCGCCCCTCTCGCCCGCGGCCTCTTCGTCGAGGGCCTCCTCCTCGTCGTCGACATCCTCCCCGGCGACGACGTCCTCCTCGGCGTCCTCGTCCCCGGGCTCCGCGGCGTCGTCCTTCCCGGCCCCGCCCTCGATCCGCGCCAGCAGCACCCCCGTGCTGGTCCGCGCCACCGCGTCGGAGATGTCCACCTCCCCGAACCCGGAGTACTGCAGCGCCCGGGTCAGGCTGCCCGACCACGCCACCTCCTCGGCCGCCGCGTCGGCGAAGGCGGCGACCGCGGTGTCCCGGATCTCGCCCTGCACCGCGTCGCTGAGCCCCTGCCCGTGCTCGGCCGCCACCGCCTCGGCAGCCGCCGCCAGGTCCTTGAGGGCCGCCTCGCGCTCCTTGCGCAGCCCGGCCAGGGCCGCCCCGTCGAGCGTCGACTGCGCATGCCGCATCCGCGCCCCGAGGTCGCGCAGCCGAGCCACCAGGTCGCGGTCGGCGCGAACCACCTGGTTGATCGCCCACGCGCTCAGGCTGGGCTTGCGCAGCGCCGCGATCTCCTTGGCCGCGTCCCGGTCCTTCGTCGCCCGCGCCTCCTTGACCAGCGCGGTCCGGCGCTCGACGAACCCACCCGGCTCCCCGGCATACAGCTCGAGGACGGCCCGCCGTACCCGGTCGGCAACCTCGTCCTCGGTGCCGGTGGTCCCTGCCATGGTGGTCAGCCTACGGACGGGGCGGGGTCACAGGTGCTTGCTCGCCTCGCGGCGGCTCAGCCCGCTGAGCCGCGCGTCGTGGCGCGCCAGGAAGCCGCGCACCCAGTCCGGGTCGGTGCGCGCGTAGTCCCGCAGCGCCCACCCGACCGCCTTGCGGACGAAGAACTCCGACCCGTGCAGCGACCCCTCGAGGTTCGCGGTGAGCACCGCCTCCAGCAGCCCGGTGTCCGTCTCGGCCCTCGCGCCCAGCTGGGACAGGATCGCGGCACGGCGCAGCCAGAGGTCCTCGTCCTCGGCCCAGGCCAGCACCGTCGGGGTCACCTCGGCGCGGTAGGTACGCAGCAGCGGCGCGACCAGGTCGCCGGCCGTCTCGTCGACGAGGTCCCACCAGGCCCCGGTGACGACCAGGTGCCGCAACAGCGGCACCACCGCCGGGGTGCGCCACGCCCCGGCCGAGCGGTGCCGCGCGACCGTCAGGGCGGCATACCGCTCCTCCCGGTATGACGCCTCGTCCCAGAGCCGTCGCACCGTCGTCTCCCACGCGGGCGCCGACGAGAGCCGATGCGCGGGATCGTCCAGGACCCCGCGGACGATCCGGCGCACCTGCGGCAGGCCGATCCCGCGGAAGGGCATCGCCGACTTCATGTAGCGCTGCTGCTGGACCGCGCGCTCGGGGTCGCCTTCCGCCGCCAGGGCCGCGCGCACCGAGGCGACGAGCGTGTCGACCTGCTCCACGGCAGGCATCCTCCCAGCCCGACCGGCACACTGGGCGCGTGGCGACGACCTGGCCGCGGCAGCGGCACCGCGGCGAGACCCCCGACGAGCGGCTGGACCGCAACTGGAACGAGCTGCTCCAGGAGCTGCGGGTCGCGCAGACCGGGGTGCAGATCCTCACCGGCTTCCTGCTGACGCTGCCGTTCTCGCAGCGGTTCGGCGAGCTGGACGACCTGCAGCGCTCGGTCTACCTCGCAGTCCTCTCGGGCTCGGTGCTCGCGACGGGGCTGCTGGTGGCGCCGGTGGTCTTCCACCGCACGCTGTTCCGGCAGGGGCTGCGCGTCTTCGTCGTCACCTACGCCCACCGGTGCGCGCAGGCCGGTCTGGCCACCCTCGCGCTGACGATCATCGGCGTGGTCTGGTTCGTCTTCGACGTCGTGGCCGACCAGCCGGAGGCGTGGGTGGCCGCGGGTGCGGCGCTGCTCTTCTTCGCCTGCCTCTGGGTGCTGGTGCCGGCGCTGCTGCCCCGGTTCGCGCCGCCGGAGGAGGAGGCGCTCGAGGAGCACGGGGTCACGGAGGACGCGGAGGACACCGAAGAGGCCGGAGAGGGCTCGGCGGGCGCGGAGGTGCCGCCGCCGTCCCGGACCGACTGACCGGCTTCCCGGCTCGCCGGCCCCGTCCCTCAGCCCCTTCGGGCGCGGGACCTCCGCGACACCAGGGTGGCGGCGAGGACGACCAGCAGCGCGATGAGGCCGGCCAGGGCCCACGGCGACCCGGCGGCGGCGAGCAGGATCGCCTCCCACGCGGCGAAGCCGATCGTGGTGTAGATCAGCCCCCAGGCCAGCGCCCCCGGCAGCTGGGCCAGGGAGAACCTCAGCCAGGTGATCCGCAGCACCCCTGCCGCCGCGAGGACCACGGTCTGGAAGCCCACCGTCAGGTAACACAGCGGGACCACGACCAGTCCCCAGCGCTCGATCGAGCGACGCCCGTGGGCGATCCCCTCACCCTGCAGCCAGGCGTGCACCCGCGCCTGCCAGCCCTCGGCGGGCCGCACCCGGCGCAGCGCCTGCTCGGTCACGAGCCGGGCGATCCAGTACGTCGCCTGGCCCCGCGCCATGGCGATGGCGGACAGCCCGAGCAGGGCCACCCAGAACGGCGCGGTCTCCCACCACACGGCTCACCCGTCGGCGGGCTGGGCCGCCGCCTGCGCCGGGCTCCCCGGCTGCGGCTGCGGGCGGACGGCCTGCAGCTCGGCCTCGATGTCGTCGACGAACGTGGCGATCTCGTCCGGTCCCCGCACCGGCCCGCCGGCGAGCAGGCCGTCGCCACCGAGCAGGACGGCCATCGGGCGTCCGGTCACCCCGAACACCTCGGAGACCGCGTTCTGCTTCTCCATGACCAGGTAGGGCTCCCACTCCGGGACGTGCTCGGCGACGAACTCCCGGGTCAGCCCGCTGACCACCCGCACGTCCAGCTCGGGCAGGCGCGCGGCATACGTCTCCAGCCGGTGGGTGACGGTCACGCACGGTCCGCACCCGGGGGAGAGGAAGAACAGCAGCTGGGCGCGGCCGCGGGCGAGGTCGCGCAGCGACTCGGTGGTGCCGTCCGGGTGGGTCACCGGGACGTCGGGGATGGGCAGGCGCAGGTAGTCCAGCTCGGGCTGCTCCGCCTGCTCCGGCTCGGGGCCGGGTGCCACGACGAGCGCGGCGACGAGGCCGGTGACCGCCGCGGCGGCGAGCCACCACCAGCCGTCGGCGTCCAGAGCGGCGAGGCGCGTGGGCACCGACCCCTGGCCCCAGGCGTCGGCGACGGCCACACCGGCGACCGCGACGAGGACGGCGTTGCGCACGACGGTGCGCACCGTGATCCGGTCCGCACCCAGGCTGCCGAAGCACTGGCAGGACGCCTCCTCGCCCCGCGCCACGACGCGCCAGACCAGGACCAGGTATGCCGTGAGCAGGCCGAGTCCCAGCACCGCGGCCACCAGGTCGGCCGGGTGGGGGAGGACGAGCACGGCCACGCCGAGGAGGATCTCCACCCAGGGGTGGGCACGGACGACGGCGGGGCGGCGCAGGGCCGCGGGCACGCCGAGGGACTCGAACGCGGCGTCGGCGTCGCCGGGGCGCAGCACCTTGGCCAGGCCGCTGGTCACGAGGACCGCGGCCACCAGGAGGTGGGCCACCACGAGGGCGTCAGGGAGCACGTGACCAGGCTAGTCCGCCCGGTGCCCGTCCTGACCGCGCCGTCGCCGCCCTATCCTGGCCGGCATGGCAACGGCCCCGCTCACCGTGCCCCTGCGGGCGATGGACACCGACGTCGACGTGCACGTCGGCGGGGTCGATCCCGAGCGGCTGGCCGCGGGTGTCCGCGAGCGGTGGCGGCTGTGCCTGCGGGACGAGGGCGCCGGCCCGGCGCCCGACGGCGTGCCCGCGGTCCGACTGACGCTCGCCCTGGAGCCGGAGCGCGACCCCGGCCCCACCACCGCGGCCGGCCCCACGCCCGCACCTGGGACCACCACCCCGCCCGGCCCCACGCCCGCACCTGGGACCACCACCCCGCCCGGCCCCACGCCCGCAGTGCCCGGGCGCCGGGAGGCGACGGAGCTCGTGGGGCGTGACGAGGACGGCCTGTTCACCCGTCTCACCCACGCCGTCACCGGGGCGGTGATCCGGGCCCAGAGCGGCCGGCTGCTGATGCTCCACGCCGCGGCCCTCGCCGATCCCGGGACCGGCGCGACCCTCGTCGCCGTCGCGGCCGGCGGCACCGGGAAGTCCACCCTCTGCCGGGTCCACGGACCGGGGCGGGTCTACCTCACGGACGAGACGGTCGGCATACGGCGGGACGGGAGCGTGGCGGCCTATCCCAAGCCGGTGTCCCTCCGCCGGTCGGAGCAGCCGTTCGGCAAGGACGAGGTGCCCCCGGCGCGGCTCGGCCTCGACGCACCGCCCGTCCCGACGTGGGTCGCCGGTGTCGTCCTGCTCCGACGTGACCCGGCGCACCGCGGCGCCCCTGTCGTCGAGCAGCTCGACACCCTCGACGCCCTCGTCTCGCTGGCGCCGGAGTCCTCGGCGTTCATGGTCACCGACCACCCGCTCACCTGGCTCGCCGAGCTGCTGGAGGGCACCGGCGGGGCCCGTCGCGTCACGTATGCCGATACCGCCGACCTCGGGCAGCTCGTCGCCGAGGTGCTGGGGAGGACCCGGTGACCGGCCCCTCGCTACCGCCCGGTGCCGCGACGTCGCCTGGTTCCACCTCGCCCCCCGCCCTCGCGGCTCCGCTCGGTCCCACGGCCCGGGTGCGCGCGGTGCCGGTCCGCGACGAGGTGGTCCGGGACGGCGCGAGCGTCGTCCTGCACGACGGTCAGGTGCTCCACCTGTCCGTCATCGCGACCACGGTGCGGCTGCTCGCCGCCGACTGGGTCACCGTGGCCGACCTCGTCTCGCGCGTCGAGGAGGAGGTCGGGCCGGCACCCGACGGGGAGGGGCTCGCCCTCCTCACCTCCCAGCTCGAGGAGCTTGCGCGACTCGGGCTGGTCGAGGTGGCAGGCTGAGCCTGTGGGCGAACCCGTGACCAAGCCGACCGACGCCTCGGTCGAGGACTTCATCGAGGCCGTGGAGCCGGCCGGGCGCAGGGAGGACGCCCGCGTCCTGCTCCGGCTGGTCCGGGACGTGACGGGTGAGCAGCCGGTGATGTGGGGCCCGTCGATCGTCGGGTTCGGGCTGCAGCCCTACTCCTACGCGAGCGGCCGGACCGGCGAGTGGTTCGTCGTCGGCTTCTCCCCGCGCAAGGCGTCGATGGCGGTCTACGGGATCCAGCACCCCGACCGGGCGGAGCTGCTCAAGCGCCTCGGCCCGCACAAGAAGGGCGCCTCGTGCGTCTGGCTCGGGCGCTTCACGGGCCTCGACCTCGACGTGCTGCGCGAGCTGTTCGCGGCCGCCTGGGCCGACCGGGCGCACTGAGCGGCTCACGTCATACGGCGGCTGACGCTGCCCCAGCTCCTGCCCCCGCCGCTGTCCCGGCACGGAGGCGGCGCACCGCCATCTCGGCGAGCCAGGCGGCCGCGTCCGGCACCACGGAGTCGTCGAACTCCGCGAGCGGTGAGTGGTTGTCGGGTGCGTTCTCGTAGTCGTCGGCCGGGCAGGCGCTGACGAAGAAGTAGGCGCCCGGCACCTCCTGCATGACGAACGACATGTCCTCCGAGCCCATCTCGGGCAGCGGGCGCACGGTGAACCGCTCGGGCCCGAACAGGTCCTCGACCACCTGGCGGCCGAGGGCGTACTCGTCGTCGTCGTTGATCGTCGCCGGGTAGGACTCGTCCGCGGTGAGCTCCGCCGTGAGGCCGTGGGCCGCGGCGATCCCGGTGGCGAGGCGGCGGGCGTTCTCGATCAGCCGGTCGCGGGTCTCCGCCGAGAAGGTCCGCAGCGTCGCGGAGAGGTCGCCGGACTCCGGGATGATGTTGTCCCGCGTTCCGGCCTCGATCCGGCCCACGGTGAGGACGACCGTGTCGAACGGGTCGACCGTGCGGGTCACGAGCGTCTGCAGGGCCAGGACGATCTCGCACAGCACCGGGACCGGGTCCTTGGCGCGGTGCGGCTGGGATCCGTGGCCCCCGGCACCGGTCACCCGGATGGTGATCCGGTCGACGGCGGCCATGAGCTCGCGCGGACGGGAGAACCACTGGCCGAGGGGGTACTCGGAGGACGAGACGTGCATGGCGTAGGCCGCGTCGACCGGCCGCCCGGCCGCGGTGAGCAGGCCCTCCGCGATCATCGGCTCGGCCCCACCCGGCCCCTCCTCGGCCGGCTGGAACATGAAGACCACGTCCCCGGGCAGCTCGTCGCGCATCGCGTGCAGGATCCGAGCCGCCCCGACGAGCGCGGCGACGTGGAGGTCGTGCCCGCAGGCGTGCATGAGGCCGGGCTTCTTGGAGGCGTAGGGCACGTCGACCTGCTCGGTCACCGGCAGGGCGTCCATGTCACCACGGAGCAGCACGACCGGGCCGTCTCCGTCCGTGTCGGCCCCGCCGCGGAGCACGGCCACGACGGAGGACAGTCCGGTGCCGGTGCGCACCCCGAGGTCCAGCCCCTCCAACGCCTCCAACACCCTGCGCTGGGTCTCGGGCAGGTGCAGCCCGAGCTCGGGGTACTGGTGCAGCTCGCGACGAAGCGCCACGAGGTCGTCGGAGATGGAACGGGCGAGCTCCAGGGTGCGCATGCCGCTCATCCTGGCGTGTCCTCGCCGGCCCGTGTCGTGCGGGTCCTGCCTCCCGGCGCGCGGTGCATCATTAGGGTCGCCGCAGACGAACCCGACGCTGAGGCGACCAGACGATCGCGAGGACGGTGCACGTGCGTACCGAGCAAGCCATCCTGGCCACCGGGCCTCTCACGGACGAGGAGGTGCCGGCATACGCGAGGGCGCTCGGGCTGCCCGGGCTGGCGGACATCCACGTCCACTTCCTGCCGGACCGGGTGCTGCACAAGGTGTGGGGGTACTTCGACCGGCACGGCTGGAAGGAGGCCGGCGACTGGCCGATCCACTACCGGTACGACGAGCCCACGCGGCTGCGCATCGTCCGTGCCCTCGGGATGCGGGGGGTCCCGTCCCTGACCTACCCGCACAAACCCGGCATGGCCGCCTGGCTCAACGAGTGGTGCGCCGACTTCGCGCGCCGGGTCCCCGACGCCGTCCCGTCGGCGACGTTCTACCCCGAGCCCGAGGCGGAGGCGTACGTGCGTGCCGCGCTCGACCGGGGTGCCCGCCTCTTCAAGGTCCACCTGCAGGTCGGGGACTACGACCCCAACGACCCGCTCCTCGATCCCGTCTGGGGGATGCTGCAGGATGCCGGCGTGCCGGTGGTGATCCATGCCGGGTCCGGGCCGCGCCACGGCCAGCACACCGGGCCGGGGCTGGTGGCAGAGCTCTTGCGGCGGTTCCCCCGACTGGTGCTCGTCGTCGCGCACCTGGGGATGCCCGAGTACGAGGGGTTCGCCGACCTGGCCGAGCGGTTCGAAGGGGTGCATCTCGACACGACGATGGCGGCCACCGACTACGTCGAGCGACATCTGCCACTCCCGGCGTCGTATGTCGCGCGGCTCGGCGATCTCGGTCACAAGGTCGTCCTGGGTGCGGACTTTCCCAACATCCCCTACCCCTACGCCCACCAGATCGAGGCGCTGGTGAGGCTCGGTCACGGTGCAGAGTGGCTCCGCGCGGTGCTCTGGGAGAACGGCGCCCGCTTGATGCGGCTGGGCTGACCTGTCCCTGTCAGAACGGTGGCGGCTCTTCGTCATCGTCGGGGGTCATGGCCGTGGCTGCCGGTCCGAGGTGGCCGTGCGGGTCCTGGCCTCGGGGTGTGACGTGGTCTGTGTGGGGGTTAGTCACTGGGTGATGGTCCTGCCGGCGGTTCAGCAGTTCGGCGGGGGTGGGGTGTCTGGGTGGTGCGCCGGGGAGGGTTTTGCCGGTGGGGCTGGTGTGGGTGAGGGTCAGGGTGGTGGACCGGCGTGCCCACAGGTGGGTGGTCGGGTCCTCGTCGG